>WUUC01033825.1_pt1 | contig 14001 bp, 14 predicted proteins | sample 6278441 | NCBI WGS metagenome assembly WUUC01 (sample SAMN13675441, study PRJNA597444) | soil metagenome | isolation source: soil | place: USA: Washington | collected 2017-10
CGTCGGCCAGCAGAATCGCCGGTCGATGAACGACCGCGCGCGCGATGCACAGCCGCTGCTGCTCTCCGCCGGAGAGCGTGATCGGCGCTGCCTTTTCTTTGGCGAGCAAGCCGACCTTGTCCAGCGCGGCTCGAACGCGGCGAGCGATATCGCCCCGCGTGAAACCAGTAATCTTGAGCGGCAAAGCGACATTGTCAAAAACGTTGCGATCGAAAAGAAGCTTGTGATCCTGAAAGACCAGCCCGAACTTGCGCCGCAAAAAAGGGCGCGCGCGAGGTTTGAGCGTCTTCACGTTCTGGCCGTTGACGACGACTGTTCCGGATGTCGGGACTTCGATTCCCGCAGCAAGCTTGAGCAGCGTGCTCTTCCCGGCGCCGGAATGGCCGCTCAAAAAAACAAGCTCGCCGTCGGCGATCTCGCAAACGACGTTCTTTAACGCTTCGTGTCCGCCCGGGTAGCGTTTGTAGACTTGGGAAAACGAGATCATCTGGGAGTCAGGAGCCAGGATTCAGGCGATCGGAGCCCGTGAGCGCGTGCTGAACGTTAATGAAGATTCCTGCATCCTGCCGTTCAATCCAGCATGGCGCTCACGAACTCTTCGGCATCGAACGGCCGCAAGTCCTCCAGTCCTTCGCCAACTCCGATATAGCGAATCGGCACCGGCCGTTCGCGGGCGATCGCGGCAAGCACTCCGCCTCTTGCCGTGCCGTCGAGTTTGGCGACGATAAGCCCGGTCAAGCCGAGCGCCTCGTCGAACGCCTTTACCTGGTTGATCGCGTTTTGCCCCGTGTTGGCATCGAGCGTCAGCCATATTTCGTGCGGCGCGGAAGAGTCTGCTTTAGCGATCACGCGTTTCACTTTCTTGATTTCCTCCATGAGATTGAGCTGGGTCGGCAATCTTCCTGCCGTGTCGGCGAGCAGGATATCGATCTTGCGCGCGCGGGCAGCGGCGATGGCGTCGAAGATGACCGATGCCGAGTCGCCGGACTCGCTCGCCGTGACGCTGATCTGATTCCGCTCGCCCCAGATCTGCAGTTGTTCGCGGGCAGCGGCGCGGAAGGTATCTCCCGCAGCCAGCAATACCGACTTACCCTGCTGCCGGAAAGCGAGCGCAAGCTTGCCGATCGAAGTCGTCTTGCCGCTGCCGTTTACTCCTGCGACCATGATGACGAGCGGTCGCGCGCGATCCAGATCGAGCGGCTGCGAAAGCGACGCGAGCAGATCGACCAGCGATTTCTTGAGCGCGGGCTTGAGCTCGGCCGGCTCGGTGAGCCTTTCGGCTTTCACCCTGCGGCGCAGATCGCGGATCAGAAATTCGCTTGCCGCGACCCCGACGTCTGAAGTGATGAGCAGCGTCTCCATCTCATCGAACAGCGATTCGTCTATTTTGGCGCTGGAAAAAAGATTCGAGAGCTTCGATTGCCATTGATCGCGAGTCCGAGAAAGCCCCTGCCGCAAACGCTGGCTCAAGCTTTCTGAAGGATCTTTCTTGCGGAAACTAAACAACGGTGAGCCAGTCAGACGGCGGGAGATTGATGGGTTCCTATTTTATAAGCTCCCTTGGATGGAAATCATGAGAAATTGTTTCGCGATTGCCGCGCTGGCGCTGGCGATTGCTCCCACCGCCATGGCAGCCGATACCACAGCTGCGCACAAGTTGCTCGCCAATGGCATGAGAGTCATCGTCAAGGAAGATCACCGCTCTCCGGTGGTGGTTTCGATGCTGTGGTACAAGGCGGGAAGCATGGATGAATCGCTCGGCGCGACCGGCGTTGCGCACGTGCTCGAGCACATGATGTTCAAGGGCACGAAAGCGGTTCCTGCCGGGCGCTTTTCCCGCATCATCGCGGAAGCCGGAGGCCGTGACAACGCGTTCACCGGAAAAGACTACACCGCGTACTTCCAACAGCTGCACAAGTCGAAACTGCCGCTCGCGATGAAGCTCGAGGCAGACCGCATGAGCAACCTCATTCTGACGAAGGAAGAGTTTGCGAAAGAGATCAATGTCGTCATGGAAGAGCGTCGCTGGCGAACCGAAGACCAGCCGCACGCGCTCGTGTACGAGCAGCTCATGGCCACCGCGTATCAGAGCCATCCTTATCATCATCCGGTGATCGGTTGGATGGACGATCTCATGAATATGCAGGCGACTGACGCGAAAGCGTGGTACGACAACTGGTATGCGCCGAACAACGCCACGCTGGTCGTCGTCGGCGATGTCGACGCGAAGGAAGTCTTTGCGCTTGCGGAGAAATACTTCGGACAGATCAAGGCCGAAGTCCTGCCCAAGCGTAAGCCGCAGAACGAGCCGCCGCAGCGCGGCGTCAAGCGCGTCAACGTGAAGGCGCCCGCCGAACTGCCGTATCTGATAATGGGTTGGCACGTTCCGGTGTTGCGTGACGTGCAGAAGGACTGGGAGCCTTACGCGCTCGATGTGCTGGCGGGCGTCCTCGATGGCTCGGATGCGGCGCGGCTCAACCAGTCGCTTGTCCGCGAGCGACAGCTTGCCAGCTCGGTTGGCGTCGGCTACGACGCTGCAGCGCGCGGTCCGGGAATGTTCGTCATCGATGCGACTCCGGTGCCGGGAAAAACCGTCGCGGACATGGAAGCGGCAATTCGCGAAGAGCTGAAGAAAATCGTCGATTCGGGGATCACCGAAGAAGAGCTGCAGCGAGTGAAGGCACAGGTCGTTGCCGACGAAGTGTTCAAGCGCGATTCGATGTTTTACCAGGCGATGCAGATCGGACAACTGGAAACCGCGGGATTGCCGTACGATTCGCTCGATACGATCGTCGAAAAGCTGAAGCGCGTGACCGCCGAACAGGTGCAGGAGGTGGCGCAGAAATACTTCATCGACGACTCACTTACGGTCGCGACGCTCGATCCGCAGCCGATCTCCGAAAAGAAGGCGGCCGCTACGCCGGCGCAAGGGGCGCGTCATGCGCAGTAAACTTTTTGCGAGCCTCTTTCTTGCCGGCGCAATGATTTCACCGACCGCTTTTTCGGCGATCAAGATCCAGAACTGGCAGACCAGCACCGGTGCGCGCGTTTTGTTCGTCGAGAATCACACGCTTCCGATGCTCGATGTCGCAGTCGATTTTGCCGCCGGTGCGGCATACGACCAACCGGAGGATTCGGGGCTTGCTCATCTGACGCATCGCCTGCTCAAGTTGGGCGCGGGGGGACTCTCCGAGGGAGAAATCTCGCGCAAGCTGGCGGACGTCGGGGCGCAGCTCGACGGCCGCTTCGACAAGGATCGTGCAGGGCTGACTTTGCGTACGCTTTCGAGCCAGCGCGAGCGCGTTCAGGCGCTCGACGTGTTTGCGATGGTGTTGCAGCAGCCGGACTTTCCCGAAAACGTCATTGCTCGCGAAAAGAATCGTATCGTCGCGAACCTGAAGGAAGCCGAAACTCGCCCGGAGTCGATCGCTGAAAAGGCGTTCTACTCGGTGCTCTATGGGTCTCATCCGTATGCGCTGCAGCAATCCGGTGAAGTCGCCACCGTGGCCAAACTCGCGCGCGCCGACGTGAAAAATTTCTACGACTCGCGATACCACGCCAAGCGTGCAGTGGTATCGCTCGTCGGCGACGTCAACCGCGAGCAGGCGGAAGCGATCGCCGAGAAACTCACCGCGGATCTGCCGCAATGGCAGGGCGAAGCCAAGACGCTGCCGCAGGTGCCGCTGCCCGCTCAGCGCGAGTTGAAAAGAATCGCGCACCCTGCGACGCAAAGCCACATTCTCATCGGATATCCCGCGATGGAACGAGGCGATCCCGATTATTTCGCGTTGTACGTCGGCAACTATATTCTCGGCGGAGGCGGCTTCGTCTCTCGCCTGACTGAAGAAGTGCGCGAAAAGCGCGGGCTCGCATACAGCGTCTACAGTTATTTTCTACCGCTGCAGGAGCTGGGACCGTTCCAGATCGGACTGCAGACAAAGAAAGAGCAGTCGGACCAGGCGCTTAAAGTCGTGCGCGATACGCTGAAGAAGTTCGTCGAGTTGGGACCGAGCGAGCGCGAGCTTAAGGCCGCGAAGCAAAATTTGATCGGGGGATTCCCGTTGCGCGTCGACAGCAACAAGGAAATCCTGGACTATCTTGCGGTGATCGGTTTCTATCGCCTGCCGCTTACGTATCTCGACGACTTCACCAAGAACGTCGAGCGAGTGACAGTGGCGGAAATCAAGGACGCATACCGCCGACGCATCAAGCCGGACGAACTGCAAACCGTCATCGTTGGCCCAGGCGAGGAGAAAGCCGCCGCTAGATAACGCGCGGTTCTTCGCGCGGCATCCGACGCGTCAACGTCGGGGAGCGTTTGACGTCGACGGAAGAATGCCTAAAGCAGTCACGGCCGCAAAAAATCGGGTACGCATCATCGGTGGAACCTGGCGCAGCCGGATCATCGCTTTTCCGGATCTGCCTCAGCTGCGTCCAACGCCGGACCGCGTGCGCGAAACGATCTTCAACTGGCTGGGGCAGAATCTCACCGGCTGGTCATGCCTCGATCTTTTTGCGGGCAGCGGAGCGCTCGGCTTCGAAGCCGCATCGCGAGGGGCCACGAGAGTCGTAATGGTCGACCACGATCGCGAAGTGTGCACCGCGCTGGAGCGGAGCGCGCGCAATCTCGGCGCCGATGCTGTGACAATTCGATGCGAAGCCGCCGATGCATTCCTTGCGTGCAACGTCGAGAGGTTCGACCTGATTTTTCTCGATCCGCCTTATTCGGGCGTTCGAGCGCAGCAATATCTGCCGCATCTGTTGTCCCACCTCGCCGAAGGAGGCGTCGTTTATCTCGAGAGCGATTCGCGAGCGGCGCTCGGCGAAGGCTGGCAGGCGCTGCGCGAAAGCCGCGCCGGGCAGGTGCGGTTTCTGCTCGCTGAGAGAACGGAGCGATAGCTCGTTACCGGCTAGAGCCCGGAGCTATGGCGAAAGGCGCCGGCTGCGTCAAGCTATAATCTGCTCATGAGGCGAGTCGTCTATCCCGGCACTTTCGATCCCATCACTCGAGGTCACGAAGATCTGGCGCGTCGGGCAGCGCTGTTGTTCGACGAAGTCATCGTTGCAGTTGCCGATTCACGCAACAAGAAGCCGTACTTCCCGATGCAGGAAAGAGTCGCGATGGCGCGCGAAATTCTGAAGGATTGTCCGAACTTGCGCGTCAAGGGTTTTGATGGCTTGCTCATGGACTTCGTGCGTGCGCACGATGCAAGAATAATACTCCGCGGCTTGCGCGCAGTATCCGACTTCGAATACGAGTTTCAGCTCGCTGGAATGAATCGCAAGCTGTATCCCGACGTGGAAACTGTCTTCCTCACTCCTGGTGAACAGTATCTGTTCATCTCCGCGAGCATGGTGCGCGAGATCGCCTCGCTCGGCGGAGATATCACCGGCTTTGTCCATCCCACTATCGCCGCCCGGCTCACGATCGAGAAATAGTCATGGCTTTGATGATCACCGACGAGTGCATCAACTGCGACGTGTGCGAGCCGGAATGTCCGAACGACGCGATCTCGATGGGAGAGGAGATCTATGTCATCGATCCCAGACGCTGTACCGAATGCGTAGGTCATTACGAGCGGCCGCAGTGCGTTGAAGTGTGTCCCGTCGATTGCATTCCGCTCAACCCGGAGTTTGTCGAAAGCCGGGAGACATTGTTTCAGAAATATCTCGCGCTGACCGCGCAGAAAAAAACCGCCTGAAGTTCCGACCTACTATCCGCGCTGGCAGCGCGGGCAGTAGTAAGTCGAGCGCGCGCCTTGCACGATTCTTCTGATCTGGGCGCCGCACTTTCGGCAATCTTCGCCTTCGCGCCCATAAACCCACGTGCGGTTCTGGAAATATCCGCTGCGTCCGCGTTCGTCGGCGAAGTCGCGCAGCGTACTGCCGCCAGCGCGGATTGCTGATAAAAGCGTTTTCCGCACCGCTCCAGCCAGCCGCGCGCAGCGAGCGAGACCAATTCTGTTAGCGGCAATTTTCGGGTTGATGCCGGCATGAAAAAGCGCTTCGCTCGCGTAGATATTTCCGACGCCAACGACGACTTTGCTGTCCATCAGCGCCTGCTTAATCGCAGCCTTTCGCGATCGCAGCTGGCGGTGCAGCGATTCTCCGGTGAAGCTTTCCGGCAGCGGCTCCGGCCCCAGGCTTGCCAGCAGCCGATGCTGATCTAACTTCCCCGGGTGCCACACGACAGCGCCGAATCGGCGCGCATCTTTGAGCCTCAGCGCAACACCGTTGTCGAGCACCAGATCAAAATGCTCGTGCTTCCCCGCTACACGGTCGGCGTCGATGATCCGCAAGCTGCCTGACATGCCAAGATGGACGATGAGTGTGCCGCGATCGCATTCGAGAAGCAGGTACTTTGCGCGCCGCGCCACGCGCATGATGCGGCAGCCGGCGAGCTCTTGCGGCAGCGAATCGGCAATTCCCCAGCGCATTTTTGAATTACGTACGATCGCGTTTGCGATCTTTCGGCCGGCTAGATGCGGCTCGAGTCCCCGCCGGACGACTTCGACTTCGGGCAGCTCGGGCATACAACTAAGCGATTAACCCGCGCGATATCGACATCTCGACTGCACGTGGCGCCTTGCATCTGCCGCTTTGTGGCCGCAACGCATGGGCGTTGATGAGACCGCTTCTATCTCGGCGCCGACGGCTGCGGCGGAGAGACCAGCGGTTTCGCGACATCGGGCGAGAACTGATATTGCAGCTGTTCTTCGCGGCGAACCAGGAAGAACTCAGAGTCATTTTCGTAGTAGCCCATCGCTATTTCACCGCCTTCCGAGAGCACGAGCGTGAACAGAGTCATTTCCTTCCCCGCAGCGGGGGCAACGTTCAAAGCGTTTGCAAGCCGCCACCGGTTCACCCAGATGTCGAAGTCTTGCTGCTTGAGCTCCGCATTCGGCGGCTCGAGCGACCATTGCTCCTCCGACTTCATTACCGTGAAAGACGGGAACTTGAACGCGACAGGTTGCTCATGATCCGCAAGCACGTCTCGCGTCGCCCAAGTTTCCCTCTGCGCCGCCGTGCCATGCCGCGCAGAGATCAAATAAACGTAACCGTCGGTCGCAACGTACTGCTCGCCGGAGAGCGGATTGATTCCACCGAACCTTATTCTCTGCTCGTTGAGGGTCAGCGTCGTCAGCGGTTGCTCGAGATCGAAACGCTCGAGATTGCCCGCTTCGTAGCGCACGCTGCTTTTCGCGTCGATCACAGAAAGCAGAGTTTCGACTTGCGCGGTGTCCGCTCTGGCGCGAAAAGGCTCGCTCAACTGCCATTTGCCATCGCTCATCTGCAACACCACCGCCTTCTCATCCGGACGCTCGATACGAACGTGCCGGATATCGCCGCGCTTCAGACCGGAAATCGCAAACTCGGGGGAGGATTTTTTGCCGGGTTTGAAGAACAACACCGCAGAGAGCGCAGCGGCAACCACAGCCAGCGCGATGAGCGCGCGCACGCTCATGCTTTACGCCGCCGCCACCAGATCGATCCTGCCGCAGCCAGGAACAAAAGCGGTAACGCGATGAGGAAAGCGATCGTCATCGCGAGCAAGCGCGTCTGACTGAGCTCGAGCGCGCTATCGGGTTTGTTTTTCGGCTGAACCGTGATCAGGCTTTCGTCGCCGGCGACCCAGTTGACGATATTGATCCCGAGATCGCGGTTTCCCGCGTTGCCAAGATAGCTGTTGGCGAGAAAAGCCTGACTTCCCACGACGACGACGCGCTGCTCTTGGTCGCCGCTTGCTTTCTTCAGCGAAACCGCGATCGGCACCGGACCGCGTACGTCGCTTTTTTCGTCGAAAGAAACGCGGGTTTCGATAGGTTCGCTTTCCAGCCAGCCGCTCTGCGCGGCTTCGATCAACGTCTGCGCGTCCCATTCGCCTTTCTTCTCGCTTTCGATCTTGCGCGCAAGCGGGAAAACGGTGATGAGATCGAAGTCGCGGAAGATCGGATGCTGCGCGTAATCGGTCGCGAGCGCCCACGTCACCGGGAGGTTGAGTTGCTGCGCAGCCGGGTCTATCACCGTCCCGGGAGAAAGCGAAATGCCGAGCGCTTCCGCGACGCGAGTGAGGCCGCCTGCGGTTCCCGGCTCGAGCAGCCACAACAAACTGCCTCCCTTCTCGACGAAACGGACAAGCTTCTCGGCTTCGCCTTCGATCAGCGGAATTCGCGGATGGGTGACGACGAGCAGCGTCGTATTCGCCGGAACTTCGGGGGCGACCGCCAGATTGAGGCTCGAAATCTTGAATCCCTTCGCCGAAAGCTGTTTGCCGAACTCCCCGAGATCGTCGTTCGCGCTGCCCTCGAGACTGGGTTCGCCGTGGCCGGTCAAGTACATGACGAGCCGCTCCTTGTTGCGCGCCAGACGCTGCAAGAGATTGGCGATGCTCTGCTCGCTCAAGTTGTTGAGTCGCTCGGAGCGTCCCTGGTATTCGACGAGCATTTCGCCATTCCCTGTGATGCCGGCATCGCGCGCGAGCTTAGGCTGCTCCCTCGGGTCGACGAACGAGAGTTTGATGTCCGACTTCGCGCGCTGATACGGCGCGAAGAAATCGGCGATCAACTTCCGGATGTCGCCGAGTTGAGGATCTTCGGTTGTTGCGAATGCGGTAATCGCGATTGGGCCATCGAGCTCCGCGAGCAGGTTTGTGGAACCTTGCGAAAGCGAGTTACGCAGGCTCTGCGTCAGGTCCCAAGCGCTTCGGTATTCTTTGGCGAGAATGACGATGAGCACCGCGATCACCACTGCGAGCAACACGAACAAGCCGTGTTGAACGGCGAGTCTTGCGCGCAGTTTCCTTGTGATGTGCAAGAAGTTCTATCCTAAACGGTCACGCTCAAGACGCAGGATCGCAAGCGTCACGAACAGCGCGATAAACGCGACGTAATAAGCGACATCCGAAGTGTCGATGAGCCCTTTGGCGAAGCTGTCGTAGTGCTGCAGCAGCGAAATCGTATGAAGCGGGCTGTCGGGGTCGCGCGCGCCTATGTTGATCAGCCAAAGCGCAAGCAGCGCACCAAGCGTCGCCGCCGCGGCAGCGACCGGGCGCCGAACGAGTGCCGAGATGAAAAGCCCAAGCGCGGAAAAACTCGCGGTGAGCAGGACCAAGCCGGCGGCGTTCGACGCGAGGAGCCCCCAGTCGAGCGCGCCGCCCAAAGTCAAGGAAAGCGCCATCAGCAGCAGCAACGCCGGCGCGAGCAGAAGAAAAGCAAACAATCCGAGAAACTTCCCGAGGACGATTCCGGAAACGCTGATCGGCGCCGACAGCAACAGCGGCAACGTATGGTTGCGCCTTTCTTCGGCGATGAGCCGCATCGAAAGCAGCGGAGTCAGCATGAGCAGGATGATCGCCGCGGCCGAAAAAATCGGCGCAACGACGAGCTCGGTCACGCCGGGCGCCGATTCGAGCGCCGCCAGCTGCGGCTGCAGCGCGAGATAGCTGTTGAGCCGGGTCAGAAAAAGCCACGCCAGCACGAGTTGCAGAATCGCGAGCACTACCCATCCGGCGGGCGACCCGAGCAGGGAACGAAGTTCTTTCGCCGCGATGGTGAGGATCATGCCGGCGACGCGGGAATCGACGAGTGGGAATCCACGCTTGTTTCGCGCCCCGCCGCTGGCCGAAGCGGCTCACGATCCGTGCTGGTGGCTTCGCGATCTTCGTTCGTGAGCTGAACAAAAACGTCTTCCAGCGTCGCTCTTTCCTGCACCAGGTGATACAAGCCCCAGCCGCGCTCGACCGCTGATCTCGCAAGCTCGCTCGTCGGATTGCCATCGCTGTAGTGAACTCGCAACAGCTCGCCGTCGGCGGTGACTTCGTCGACTCCGGCAATCGCCGCGATCTCAGCGGTGTGCGGCGGATGATGGAGGCCGAGCGCGATAGTCTTGTGCCGGCGGGACGATGAGAGCGCGTTGATCTCGTCGCTGAAAACGATCTCTCCCTCGTGCATGATGCACACGCGATCGCATACCGACTCGACTTCCGGAAGAATGTGGCTGGAAAGAATGACGCTGTGGCTACCGCCGAGCTCACGGATAAGCGCGCGGATTTCGCGGATTTGGTTGGGATCCAGCCCGACGGTCGGCTCATCGAGGATGACGACGTCCGGTTCGTGCAGGATAGCTTGAGCCAGCCCCAGCCGCTGCTGGTAGCCTTTCGACAAGCCACCTACGATACGACCCCCGACTCCCGACAGCCCGCATTTCGGCTTCACCCGATCGACCGCGCCCTGGCGTTCGCGTTTCGGCACACGATGCAGCCGGGCGGCGAGATCAAGGTATTGGTCGACCGTCAGCTCGCGATAAAGCGGCGGGTTCTCGGGGAGATAGCCGAGCGCCCGTTTCGCTCGTACCGGTTGCTCGAGCAAGTCCACGCCGCAGATCGATATGCTGCCAGAGGTAGGGGCGAGATTGCCGGTGAGCATCTGCATCGTGGTCGTCTTACCTGCGCCATTCGGCCCGAGCAAGCCGAGAATTTCGCCGCGCTTCAGCTCGAGATTGATGCCGCGCACAGCGCGAATGGGACCGAAATTCCGTGCGAGATCATGAATGGCAACGGTGATTTCTGAGTGCGTCATTGACGAGCGAAACCTGACTTGTAGCGGGCGCTAAATATACCTAAACTGTCCTCAAACATGAAGAATCGAGAGAGAAAGTCCCGACCATGATGCGAGCTGTATTGCTGACGACGATTGTCGCGCTTGGCGCGTGTGCGCAGGCGCCTGTGGTGAAAGAGACCGCGCCAGCCGAGGTGAAACCGGCGCCGGTCGAAGCCGCGCGCCAAAAAGAGCCCGCGATCACGCTTCCCAACTTCGAGCTTGAGACCGATACGCTCTATCAGTTCCTGCTCGCGGAAATCGCAGGCCAACGGGGCAATCTTTCGCTTTCTTCGCAGAGCTACCTGGACATGGCAAAGAAGACGCGTGACCCGCGTCTCGCCAAGCGGGCGGCCGAAGTCGCGATGTTTTCGCGTAATTCCGAGCTCGCGGTTGAAGCCGCCAGCTTGTGGCTCGAGCTCGAGCCGGATTCGCTTGCCGCGCGTCAGAATGTCGCGGCGGTTCTCATCAACGCCGACGACATCGGCGCGGCGTTGCCGCATCTCGCGAAGCTGCTCGCCGGCGACGGCAGGAACACGGCGCACGGATTCCTGCAGCTCAACAGCCTGCTCGCCAGGCACCCCGACAAGGAAGAGATCCTGCAGGCGGTTACGAAACTGGCGCAACCTTATCCTGAGCTCGCCGAGGCGCACTTTGCCGTTTCGCAGGCCGCGCAGAACGCTGGCGAATACGAGCTTGCTTTGAGCGAGATCCGCCAGGCGGCAAAACTTGCACCCGATTCGGAATTGGCTGCGATCTTTGAGGCGCAACTTCTCAGCCGGACGTCGAACGCGCTCGCGATCGAACACCTTGCCAAGTTTCTCGCGAGCCACCCGAAGGCGCCGGAAGCGCGGCTCAACTTTGCGCGGCTCCTGGTTGCAGACCGCAATTACAACGCGGCGCGCGCTGAGTTCCAGAAACTCATGTCCGACTTTCCCGACAACGCCGATGTCGTGTTTGCGGTGGCGTTGCTTTCGGTGCAGCTCAAGGACTACGACGCCGCGGCGATCCAGCTCAAACGCGCGATGGATCTCGGGTTCAAGGACCAAGACAGCATCAAACTCTATCTGGGGCAGGTCGCGGAAGAGCAGGAGCGCCTGGCCGAAGCCAGACAGTGGTATATGTCGGTCTCGCCGGGCAAGCATTTTCTCGAAGCTAATACGCGCTACGCGGGGCTTATCACCAAGCAGGACGGACTTCCCGCGGGCCGCATGCACCTGCGCCAGCTTACCGCGAGCAACGAGCAGGAAAAGGTGCAGTACATTCAGGCGGAAGCGCAGCTCCTGCGCGACAACAACGCGAATCACGAAGCATTCCAGATGCTCGCGCATGCGCTCGAAAACCGGCCCAACCACCCGGATCTTCTCTACGACCACGCGATGGCAGCAGAGAAGGTCGACCGCCTCGACATTCTCGAGTCGAACCTGCGGACGCTTATCGCGCTCAAGCCCGACTACGCGCACGCCTTCAACGCGCTCGGCTATACGCTTGCTGATCGCACCAACCGTCTTGACGAAGCGCTGGAGTTGATCGAGACCGCGCTCGAGCTTGCGCCGGAAGATCCGTTCATCATGGACAGTATGGGCTGGGTGCAATATCGCAAGGGAAACGTCGATCAGGGCCTGCACTACCTGCAGCGCGCGTTTTCGTCGCGTCCTGACCCGGAAATTGCTGCACATCTCGGCGAAGTGCTGTGGGTTTCCGGCAAAAGAGACGAAGCGCAGAAGATCTGGCGCGAAGCGCTGCAGGATAGCCCGAAGAACGAAGTCCTGTTGAATACGATCAAGAAGTTCGTCGCGGCCGAGAAGCTTTAGCCGAGTTTTTACCCCGAGCGCGTTTCTACATGTCTGTCGCCCGGGTTGTCTCTTATGTGGTCGCGATATGCCTTGCCTCGGCGTGCGCGGCGCCTGCGCTCAAGACCGCAGTACCGCAGCGAACGGGCGATTTCGAGCTGTTGGGTCGCGTTGCGGTCAATTCTGTCGAGCAGAAATTTTCCGGAAGTCTGCGCTGGACGCACGGCGGCAATCAGGACGAGCTTTGGTTCTTGACGCCGCTCGGCAACGCGGTTGCGCATCTCGTCAGGGATGAACAAGGCGTTACGCTGAAGACGCAAGACGAAACTTATCGCGCCGACGACGTCGAGGGCTTGACGAGGCGGGTCCTGGGCTGGCGGCTGCCACTCACTGGCTTGGAATCGTGGGTGCGAGGAGTCGCGGTGCCTGGCGTCCCCGCTGCGGTGGAGCGCGATGCGGCTGGGAGAATAGCCCGGGTGAAGCAGGATGAATGGGAGATTTCGTATCTCCGGTACGGCGAAGACGGCCTTCCGGGAAAGCTCAGAGTCACCGGGCAGGGACTCGAAATCACGCTCGTGATCGATGATTGGCTGCTTCCTAGCTCACCCCCTACCCCTCTCCACCAAGGGTGGACAGAGGAGCTCATCGTTCTCTTCTCCCTCGGGGAGAAGGGATAGGGATGAGGTCAGATACGAGCGGTGGAGCAATCCAACAGTATCCTGCGGGGCTGGCCCGCCCCCGCCAAGCTTAATCTCTTCCTGCGAATCGTCGGCCGGCGCGACGACGGCTACCATTTGCTGCAGACGCTGTTCCGCTTCATTGACTACTCCGACGAGCTCGATTACGCGCTGCGCGAAGACGGCGAGATCGTGCGCAGCGGCGATTCTCCGGTGCCGGCGGAGGACGATTTATGCGTGCGCGCTGCCCGCCTTCTTAAGGAAGTTTCGGGCGTTTCGCTCGGCGCGGATATCAATGTCAGGAAGCGATTGCCGATCGGTGGCGGATTGGGCGGCGGGAGTTCGGATGCGGCAACGACGCTTATTGCGCTCAACAAGCTTTGGCGGCTCGACTTGTCGCGCGCCCAATTGCAGCAGCTGGCGCTGAAACTCGGCGCCGACGTTCCGGTTTTCGTGTACGGTGAAAATGCTTTCGCCGAAGGCATAGGCGAGCGGCTCAAGAGCGTCGCTCTCCCGCCGAAATGGTACGTCGTGTTAGCTCCGCAAGCGTCGGTTTCCACTCGCGAAGTGTTCGCCGACCGTGAATTGACACGTCATTCGAATCCGCTCAAACTAGGCGCCTTTTCGCTGGGCTGCACGGGCAACGATCTCGCCCCGGTCGTGCTTCGTAAATACCCCTTGGTAGCAAACGCGCTGAACTGGCTTAAGCAAAACGCGGACAAAGCCGATGTGACGGGTTCGGGCGCGTGCGTGTTTGCCGAATTTGAAACCGAAAGCGACGCTCGCCGCGTACTGGCTGCGGCGCCGATCGCCGGCTTCGTTGCGAAGGGACTCGATCGCCATCCCCTGAAAGAGTACTTGCGATGAACTGGGGAGTCGCCAAGTGGTAAGGCACCGGATTTTGATTCCGGCATTCGTAGGTTCGATCCCTACCTC
>WUUC01214779.1_pt1 | contig 13991 bp, 9 predicted proteins | sample 6278441 | NCBI WGS metagenome assembly WUUC01 (sample SAMN13675441, study PRJNA597444) | soil metagenome | isolation source: soil | place: USA: Washington | collected 2017-10
AGACAAAGGCTCCCGTCCAGGTCAGTCATTTCAAGCTCGCGATGACCAACCTCTGGGGCAAGGCCGATACGACCCTATCGTTACTCGAGGCTGCCAGAGCCGAAGGTATCAATATCACTGCCGATATATATCCGTATACATATTGGTCATCAACGATCCGTGTGCTATTCCCGTCGCGGAATTTCAAAGACCTGAACGAGGCCGAGATGATCCTCAAAGAGATCACCACACCGGAAGGAATTATCTTCAGCAACTACGAACCGAACCCGGAGTATAATGGCAAGAGCCTGAAAGATGTTGCCGTAGCGCTCAAACTCTCACCCGCGAAGACATTGATCGAGCTGATCGACCGCCTCGACAAATGCGACGCGAAAGGGGAAGAGTGCAGCGGTAGCATCGTAGCCACCAGCATGGACGAAAAGGACGTCGCAAAGCTGATGCAATGGGAGTACACCAACATCTGTTCCGACGGCGCATCAGGCGGGCGACATCCACGTGGCTTCGGAGCATTCACCAGGGTCCTCAAACACTACGTTCGTGAAATGAATGCGCTGACGATGGAACAGGCGATAGTGAAGATGACGTCGCTGTCAGCGAAAAATACCGGTATCCAGCGCCGGGGACTCATCAAGGAAGGCTATTATGCCGATCTCATTCTATTCGATCCGAAAACTGTCGGGGACGAGAGTACCATCCAGGACCCGCAAAAGATTTCCACGGGCATCGAACACGTGTGGGTAAATGGGACGGAAGTCTACACGAAAGAGGGAACGAAAGGAGTTTATCCCGGCAGGGTTATCCGAAGGGGAAATAATTAGGGCGTGTTCAGCCAATCGACACTCAACGACGAAGTCATTCCCCGGCCATCCTCCGGCTTGACCGGGGGACCGGGGAATCCCGTGGATGGCCCGTATTATTCGTACCGCAACGACTCCACCGGGTTTGTCCTCGAGGCTTTTACGGTCTGATAACTAACGGTTATCAACGCCACCAGCAATACCATCACTCCCGATATCAGAAAGACTAACGGCGATATCGTGGTCCGGTACGGGAACGCCTGGATCCAGTTGTTCATCACCCACCAGATCAGCGGCGACGCGATAAGGATCGACAGCCCCACAAGTTTCAGGTACTCTTGTGATAACAACAGGAATATCCCGTTCTCAGTGGAACCGAGCGCTTTCCGGATCCCGATCTCCTTCGTTCTTTGCGTAGCCGTGTAGGCCGACAAGCCGAACAATCCCACGCAGCTTACGATGACCGCAAGGATCGAGAAGGTGGTAAAGAGTTTCCCGAACTTTCGTTCATTCTCATACTGACGGTTGAAGAAATCGTCCAGGAAGAAGTAGTCGAAGGGATTGCCGGGAAATGCTTTCATCCAGGCCTGCCGAACGTGCTCTACGGTGCCCTGCAGATCGCTGGTGTTCATGCGGATGCTGTAGAACTCGCCGCCATATTTATTAAAGAAGAACAACGACGGGTCAAGCGATTTTTTCAATGAAACCTGGTGATAGTCGTTTACGACGCCGACGATCTGTGGACTCCAGTTGAAGGTTTCGATCGTCACCGTCTGCCCAACGGCATCTTCGGGCTTTGCGAAGCCCAGTAGCTTGGCGGCGGACTCGGATACGATAATGGAAGTGTCGCGATCCAGCGGGTATTTTTCATCGAACAGCCGTCCGGCGACAAGTTTCATCTTGAACACATCGAGGAATTCATAATCCATACTATTGACACGTATCGAGACAGCGCCGTCGGATGGCGACCCGTATTTTTTTACGAGACCTTTATATTCTCTTTGCTTTCCCGGAACTGTAAGCGATCCGGAAACACTGGTGACAGAAGTATTCCTCTTAAGCTCATTCCGGAATACATCCGCTGCGTTGTTGGCAGCATCTCTTGTGCTGGCAGAGATGCCAGGCCTTTCGACCACCAGGACCTGGTCGATATTCATACCAAGATCCTGGTTCATCATGTACCGCAATTGATTGAACACGATGAATGTGCCGGCGATCAACGCCACCGAAGACATGAATTGAAATACAACCAGTGACTTCCTCAGGAATATTCCACCGAAACTGCTCTTCAGTTTTCCTTTCAGTACCGAAACCGGTTTGAACGACGAAAGGACCGCGGCAGGATAGAAGCCCGACAACAATGTTCCTGCAACCCATAACAGCCCTGCCAGCGAGAAGTACCACGGTTGAACCAGGTATGCGAACGTCAACGAGAGACCCGATATGCTATTGAAGTAATTCAGTACCCCGGGAACGATCAACATCGCGATGACGACTGAAATGAGATTGACCAGCGCCGATTCCACCAGGAACTGGCGGACCAACTGTGACTTGAAGGCTCCCATCACTTTGCGTACACCCACCTCCTTCGCGCGTTCCATCGCTTTCGCGGTGGATAGATTGACGTAATTGATCCACGCAATAATGATCACGAAGATTGCGATCATCGAAAGGAAGTTCACGATCTTTTCGTCTCCGTTGATCTCCGGCTCGTCCCCCAGGTTCGACGTAAGGTGAATCGACCTCAACGGCTGGAGGAACAATGTCTCGTCGACGTTTTTAGTCTTGTTGTCGGGCTTGTATTTTTCGACCAGTGCCGGAAGCTTTCCTTCTACAACTTTCGGGTCGGTCCCCGGGCGAAGCGTGATGAAGGTATACATGTCTTTTCTGCGCCAGCTTTGATCATATCTTCCGGGCGCCCATTCACCCCGCGCATAAAGGGTTTTATAGGAGAAGAGAACGTTAAATTTCAGGTGCGTACTTTCCGGGAGGTCTTTGAACACGCCGGTAACTTTTGCCAGCTCGTTGGCGCCGTCGTCGTCATTCAACAACAACATCTTTCCCAGGGGGTCTTCGTTGCCGAAATACATCTTCGCGTACTTTTCAGAAACAACGGCTGTGAAGGGTTCGGCCAAAGCGGTCCTTGCATCGCCTGCAATCATGGGGTAACCCATCATTGGAAGAAAAGTAGAGTCTGCAAAAAGAAAGAGCCGCTGCTTGAACGCTACCGGCTCGGGCAATGCGTCCTTATAGGTGATCACCGCATTGTTCTTGTACCCCAGGTTATACAACCTTGCCACGGCCATTACTTCCGGGACTTCTGATTTCATAGCCAGTCCTGCACCGGGATAATTTTCGGCGGTGTGTTGTGCCACCTCACCGTTGACCTTGGTCTGCAGACCAACCCTGTAAATATTGTCTGCGCAGGGAAGAAACGATTCATAGCTTCTTTCAAAATGGACATACTGGGCGATCAGAAGAAATACGGCCATGCCGATGGCGAGTCCGAAGATGTGAAGGGTAGCAAAGAACTTATTTTTTGTGAGGCTGCGCCAGGCGGTAAGCAACAGGTTGGTGATCATCGGCGGTCTTTTTTTTGGTTTTTAGTGGAGACTCAAAAAACCGCTAAAAAGTTGCAACCAATTGTCACGTTGGGATGAATTGGCTAAAAAATGTGGTCAATTGTTAATCTCGAGGTCTGCATCACCCCCTATGGCGAATCCCGTACAGGTCAGAACCCTGCCCTTGGCTATTTCCTTGTCGAGGAGAACTTCGTTGCGCAACATCCAGACCTCGCCCCGTGTGCATGTGGCCGCACAAGTGCCGCAACGACCGGCTTCACAACTGTATGGAAGCATGATGCCCTGTTCCTTTGCGGTCTTCAGTATGGTATTTGGAAACTGAACTTGGAGACTATAGCGTTTTCCTTCGTAGCGGACATTGACGGTATGCATATCCTGGTCGGGAGGAATGTTGGCAACCGGCGGCTCGGGATTGAAAAAGATCTCGCGTCGGATATTATCGTCGGGAACACTTTCCGTCAGCAATGTGATGGAAATGTTCTGCATGTAAACATGGGGGCCACACAAGTAGAACAATGTCCTTGCGGGATTGCTGATTTTCTTATGCAGGAAATCTTCGAGCGCCAGGCGGCTCAGTCGTGCCTGGTTGAGATCCATACTATTGCTGAAATAGAAATGGACATTAAGCCTGTTGGAATGTTTTGCCTGGAGCTGCTCCAGTTGTTCGAGAAATACGGTTTGTTGACGTGAGCGATTGCTATAGATCAGGTATAGATTGAGACCATCATTGCGAGACAATCCTTCCCGGATCAATGAAAGTACCGGCGTGATCCCCGTACCGGCGGCGAGAAACACAATCGAGTCGTAAGAGCTTGGGTCTTCAGGATAAGTAAACAGTCCCGATGCTTCGATGGCTTTTATACGGTCGCCAATCCGGGTGTGATCAAAAAGCCATCTTGATATTTCTCCGTTGGCGATCCGCTTCAGAGTGATGACGGGGTAGGGGTCCGACGGATGTGAGGAAAATGAAAATGATCTCCTTACTTCCTGTTCTCCTTCACCTTTCACCAGGGTAAGGAACTGTCCTGCTTTGTATTTGAATGGTTTATCGGGCGAAAGAACAAACGATCTTACGTCGGGAGTTTCCTGGATGATGTCTTTGATGGTAAAGTGAAGGTACATCAAGCCTCGGCGTATAACGCTGCTTTCTGCTCAACGACTTTTTCATTCTCGATATATTCGTCGTATGTCATCAGCTTGTCGATGCAGCCGTTGGGGGTAAGCTCGACGATCCTGTTTGCAACGGTCTCGATAAATTCGTGGTCGTGTGATGTGAAAAGCACCGTTCCCGGGAAATCTTTCAACGCATTGTTGAACGCGGTGATCGATTCGAGGTCGAGGTGGTTGGTGGGCTCATCGAGTACGATCAGGTTGGCGCCGGCCAGCATGACCCTCGAGATCATACACCTCATCTTTTCTCCTCCCGACAGCACGGAAGCTTTTTTGAAAACCTCTTCGCCGGAAAACAACATCTTGCCCAGGAACCCGCGGATGTATACTTCGTCCTTGTTCTCATCTTCGGCAAACTGACGAAGCCAGTCGACGAGATTGTCGTTTGTCTTGAAATACTCTTCGTTGTTCAGAGGAAGGAATGCGGGCGTTATCGTCTGACCTAACCTGAATGATCCTTTTTCCGGTTGCAGCTCACCGGCTAGTATCTGGAAGAAAGAAGTAATTGCGAGCGTGTCTTTGCTGAGGAATGCGATCTTGTCTCCTTTGTTTACATAGAGGTCCAGATCTTTGAATAATCTCGATCCGTGAAGCGAACAGCTCAGGTTCTCGACATGGAGTATCTGGTCGCCGGCAACCCTCTTTTGCTGGAAGATGATGGCGGGATATTTCCGGGTCGAAGCCTGGATGTCGTCGACGTTGATCTTTTCGAGAAGCTTGCGACGGCTGGTTGCCTGTCTTGACTTCGACGCGTTGGCGCTGAAACGCATGATAAACTCCTGGAGCTCTTTACGCTTGTCTTCTGCTTTCTTATTGGCAGACGAACGTTGCTGCAAGGCTAGCTGACTCGACTGGTACCAGAACGAGTAGTTGCCGGTGTAAAGCCGGATGGCACGGTAGTCTATGTCAACCACGTGTGTACAGACAGTGTCGAGGAAGTGACGGTCGTGAGATACAACGATCACGGTGTTCTTGAATTCCAGGAGGAAGTTCTCGAGCCATGAAACCGTATTCAGGTCCAGGTCGTTGGTTGGTTCATCGAGTATGAGGATGTCGGGGTTGCCGAAGATCGCTTGCGCGAGGAGGACCCTGACCTTTTGATGACCGCTGAGCTCTTTCACCAGCCTGTAATGATCTTCTTCATGAATACCGAGGCCGCTGAGCAAAGAAGCTGCGTCCGATTGTGCGTTCCACCCATTAAGCTCGGAGAATTCTCCCTCCAGGTCGGATGCCCGAAGACCGTCGGCTTCGGAGAAGTCGGTCTTTGCGTAGATGGCATCTTTTTCCTGCATGATGTTCCACAAATGTGCGTGGCCCATCATCACGGTATCGATCACCGGCACTTCATCAAAGGCGTAATGGTTCTGCCGGAGCACGGCCATGCGTTTGCCGGGGTCGATGGAAACGTTTCCGCGGGTAGGATCGATGTCACCCGATAATATTTTGAGGAATGTAGATTTGCCGGCACCGTTTGCACCGATCACCCCGTAACAGTTCCCGCCCACGAATTTGAGCGTGGCGTCGTCGAACAATACCCTCTTTCCAAACTGGAGTGATAGATTATTTACTGAGATCATTGAAATTCTGCTGAATTAGCGGGCAAAGGTAATAAAAATCGTTGTTCGCTGCTCGCTTGTTGCTCGCTACTTGGTCGTAATCGTTGTTCGTTATTCGTTATTCGTTATTCGCGGTTTCGATGTCTTTTGGTGTAGCCGCGAGAGACAATATCCTAAACTTGATTCTAAAATCGCCACTCAGAAGGAGTCTCGGCTTTGCCGCGATTAACGATTAACGACTAACGAGCGAGCAGTCCCACGAACGACTCCTTACCCACCGGTAGTTTCTTTAGATTAGCGATCAACCTCACTGCCCGTTCCACCCTCAGATCCGGACTCTTCACCTGGTTGATATAATAAATAATGTATCGTCTCTTCCCCGGCACAAGTCCGTCAAATCTTTCTTTGCCGATATGATCCTGTGCAAACAACTCTTTCAGCTCCGGGGGCATGTCCATTCCGTATTTACTCGTGTCTTTTCTCAGCACAACATTTACATCTTGTCCCACGTTGAACTTTCCCGATTGCATCTGTTTTTTATTCAGGATGATATAGGCCTTTCCGGCTCCATGCGATACAAATCCGCATTTCCATGTCAGATCTTTATTTACAGTACAAATGAAACGCTGTTTTCCTGTCCAACCCGCTTTCTTCACGATACTGGCGGGAATATCAATATAATGGCCGGCGAGATGCTGTAGCTTGAAAATTTTCGTTTTAAAAGAGAGCATATCTAAACTATTACCTCTGAGTTTAATGGAAGCATTGATCGTCATTGGCGGTAACACTCTCGCACTCCCCACCCCGCACTTCGCACATTTTTACATCAGCACCGAGTTATCCTCGCCCTGAGTAGCCTTCTTCCGTGCGTGATACCTCACGGCTCCTTTTCCTATCGTAAGAATGATCAGTCCCCCGACGGGACACACCGCCATCATCACCACCATGGGCAACGCTGTGCCATTGTGAAACACTCCGACCAGTGCCGAGATCAAACCACCGATGGTCATCCTGTAGCTTCCTAACAACGACGCGGCACTGCCGGTGTTCTTTGTAAAAGGTGCTAGCGACAGTGCAGTACAATTCGGACCAATAAGTCCCTGTGCCGTGACGAACAAGAACATCACCGCCAGTTGACTGTACATATTGAACCAGCCGAGCGCCGTACCGGCGACGAGCACGATGCCGAATACGGTCTGGTAGATCATCGGGTAACGAACCAGCTCCGAGTTACTGAAGCGCTTCAGCAGGACATGATTGAGCTGTGATGAGCCGATAATGCCGGACGCAATAAACGCAAACACCCATCCGTATTGTTTTTCGTTGATGCCATACACGTTGATGAAAACGTCTGCCGAACCGGCGATGAAAGCGAACGGCGCGGACATCGCGATACCGCCGGCCAGTGTGTAAATGAAAAATTGCGGCTCTTTGATCACCGTGACGAAATTGCGGACCACCGATCGTGGCTTGAGCGAGATCGATGGGTCGGCCTGTCGTCCTTCCGGCAGGAAGAAGTAAACTGCGCTAAGGATCATCACTGTAACGATCGTTAACACCACGAATACCGACTCCCATCCAAACGCCACGGTGATATAACCGCCGACCGTTGGAGCGATCATCGGCGAAACGGCGATCACCAGCGTGATGGAAGAGAATGCCTGTGCAGTCTTGTTGTTCGGGAAGAGGTCGCGCACCAGTGTTTGCGAGGCCACCATGCCGGCACACCCGCCCAAAGCCTGGAAGAAACGCATGATGATGAGTGTATCAATGGTGCGGGACATCGCACACCCGATGGTTGCGGCCAGGTACACAGCAAGCCCTGCATACATGGGCGCGCGCCTTCCATACCGGTCGAGTAGCGGCCCGTACAGCAACTGACCGACAGCGATGCCGATGAGGTAGGCCGTGAGCGACAATGTTACCTGCTGGATGTTGGTGTCGAGATCTGCAACGATGGCCGGGAAGCCCGGCAAATACATGTCGATCGAGAATGGGCTAATGGTCGACAGCGCCCCGAGTATGAGTATAGTAAGAACGTGTTCCTTGCGCGTCATGATAACCGGCGGCAAAGATACCGTTCGGTACGGCCCATTTGTCCCCAAATCCACATTTTATTACCTTAAGGAACTAACCTCTAACCTTACCCCTCTATGAAGAAGCTGGTCCTGTTTTGCGTCTTTGTTCTGGCCTTAGCATCCTGTCAAAAGCAGGAGTACGACGTCATCATTCGCGGCGGCAACGTGTACGATGGGTCCGGCAGCAAGCCGGTCGTCGCCGACGTTGGTATCAATGCCGACACGATCGCGTTCATCGGCGATCTCTCAGATGCCGTTGGAAAAAAAGAGGTAGACGCGGCGGGCATGGCCGTGTCGCCGGGGTTTATCAACATGCTGAGCTGGGCCGTAGAGAGCCTTATCCTCGATGGCAACTCGCAATCTGACATCCGCCAGGGAGTAACGCTTGAAGTATTCGGCGAAGGTAGCTCTATGGGCCCTGTCAACGACGCTATGAAACAGGAAGCGCTTGATGCGATGCGCCGTGATCCGGATTACAAATACGACATAGACTGGACAACGCTCGGGGAATACCTCGAGTCGATGGAACGTCGCGGTATTGCTCCCAACATTGCGTCGTTTGTCGGTGCGACAACGGTTCGTGTTCACGAGCTCGGGTATGCCAACAGACTTCCCAATCCCGAAGAGATGGAGCGAATGAAGGCGCTCGTGAAGGCGGCCATGGAAGAAGGAGCGCTCGGTGTGGGGTCGTCGCTGATATACGCTCCGGCAAACTACTCGAGCACGGAAGAGCTGATCGAGCTTTGTAAAGTCGCCGGCGAATACGGTGGCATGTACATCACACACATGCGCAGCGAAGGCAACGCCATCTTTGAAGCGGTCGATGAGACCATTCGTATTGCGAAAGAAGGAAACCTCCCTGCTGAGATATATCACCTGAAGATGGGTGGCAAAGAAAACTGGAACAAGCTCGACGGCGTTCTTGCAAAGATCGACGAAGCAAATAAGTCAGGCTTAAGGATCACTGCCGACATGTACACTTATCCCGCCGGAGCCACCGGCCTCGACGCTTCCATGCCTCCGTGGGTGCAGGAAGGCGGATTGAAAGCATGGATAAAAAGACTCCAGGACCCCAAGATCAGGAAGAAGGCACTGGATGAAATGCGCAAGCCTTCCGACAAGTGGGAGAATCTCCTGCTTCTTGCGGGCGGACCGGATCAGGTATTGCTACTCGGATTTGCGAACGACTCCTTGAAAAAGTTCACAGGTAAGACGCTGGCAGAAGTAGCCCAGATATATGGAAAGTCACCGGAAGAAACGGCGATGGACCTGGTGATCTCCGATAGCACCCGGGTAGGTACTGCATATTTCATGATGAGTGAAGACAACATCAAGCGCCAGATCGCGCTTCCTTATATGAGCTTTGGCTCCGATGCCGGCTCGCCAACCGCGTCGGGGGTCTTCCTGAAATCGAGCGACCACCCAAGGGCATATGGCAACTTCGCACGCCTGTTGGGTAAGTATGTCCGTGATGAGAATGTTATTCCGCTGGAGGATGCTATTCGCAAGCTTACTTCACAGCCCGCGAAAAATCTCAAAATATCGAAACGCGGCTCACTGGCCCCCGGCTTCTATGCGGACGTCGTCGTGTTCGATCCCGCGAACATACAAGATCACGCGACGTTTGAGAAACCACACCAGTATAGCACCGGAGTTCAACATGTGTTTGTAAATGGAGCGCAGGTGCTTGATAAGGGAGAGCATACAGGGGCGAAACCGGGTAGGGTTGTTAGGGGACCAGGGTGGAAGGGGAAATAAACCGCAGAACAGCAGAATGTAGAACACCGAACCCCAGAAGGTTGGGTTATTGTGAAGGCGGGTTTTGATTCGGCAGAAGAGCAGTTGGGACCTGGCAATAGTGTCAGTTGACCCACCTGACCTTCGGAAGTATCTGATACTTCTGCTGTTCTGCAGTTCTACATTGTGCTGTTCTGCGGTTTGCATTCAAAATGTATTCAGAAACTCAAACGCCCTTCTCTCCATATAATTCTCCTCTCCACTTCCCAATGTAAACCCAACGTGTCCGCCTCGCGCAGGTATCTCCAGATGAAAATACGGATGTTCACGCGCAATGTCTCTCGGGAAACATGCGGGTGGGAGGAACGGGTCGTTTGCAGCGTTGACGATGAGAGCCGGGACGGCGATGTCAGCAAGGTATTGATCGGACGACGAGCGGGCATAAAAATCTGCCGCATCTTTAAAGCCATGAAGAGACGCGGTATAGCGGTCGTCGAATTCCCGGAAGGTCCTGATCTTCTCGTATCCCGCGTGGGAGATCCTGTCTGGGTAGAGAAACGATTTGGCGAGGATCTTTTTCCCGAGCTTTCTTAAAAACCTGTTGCGGTAGAAGCTCTTCGAAGGCTTGTCGAGCTCGGCAGCGCTGGCGCCCAGACTACAAGGTACCGAGAAGCCGACCGCCCCTTTCAGTCTTGGGTCGACCGAGACGCCTCTTTCACCGAGGTACTTCATGGAGAAGCTTCCGCCCATGCTGAAACCACACAGGGCTACGTGGTCATAGCCTTTTCGAAACCCTTCGGTGATCACACGATCCAGGTCGGCGGTATCGCCATGGTGATAGAATCTCGCGAGCCTGTTGAGCTCCCCGCTGCAGCTGCGGCAGTTCCAGGCGAGGGCATCCCATCCGCGTTGGCGAAAGTACTTCGCCATACCCCGCGAATAGTGACGGTCGCTGCTTCCTTCGAGACCATGAGAAATGATCACGAGCTTTGTCGTCCTCACGTCATTGTTCACAAGCCAGTCGAGGTCGAGGAAATCACCGTCTTCCAGTTCCAGGCGCTGACGCTGGTACAACACTCCTTTCACTTTTCTGAAAGCCGATGGCACAATGGTCTCCAGGTGGCCATTCGTGAGATAGGGAACCGGACGGTATGGGGACTCGACGATCAAACCTGCTTGTACCTGAAACCAAGTGCGGTCATTACCAGGAAAAGGAATAACACCAGGAGCAGCGCGAACCTCAGTGTCACGAAGTCGGCAAGGAACCCGATGATGGGCGGCCCAAAAAGGAATCCGGAATACCCGACGGTTGTCACCATCGCCAGCGCCACACCCGATGGCAGCCCCTTTGCGTTGCCCGCAACACTGTAGGCTATCGGCACAATGGCAGAAAGACCTATGCCGACAATGAAGAACCCGATGATCACCGTCACGGGGTCTATAAACAGAATGGAAAACAACAATCCCACCGAAGAGATCAGCCCGCACACGATCATCAGTTTTTTGTCGCCGTATTTCAAACGGGCGCGGTCGCCAAACACACGGCCGATGGTCATGGCGGCAGCAAAAGCCCCCAAGCCGATGGGTGCCAGCCCCTTGCTGGCCTTTGAAAAGTTCTCCATGTAGTTAGTGCTCCAGTCGGCCATCGCGCCTTCGCCCAGCATACTGCAGAACGCGATAATACCTATGCCGACCATAGCTGCATTCGGTAAACGGAACGCAGGTCCTTCGCCCTTCGTCTCCGGTTTATCGTGCAGCAGGTAAAAACGCGCTATGGTTATCACGATGAGGTTCACGACTGTGATGATCAGGAAGTGTGTCAGCAGGCTGGTGTCCATCTCACTGAACAGCGAACCCGAGAGTGCGCCGAGCATCATCCCGATACTGAAGAAGGCGTGAAAGGAGGTCATGATGGGTTTTCCCCATTTCTGTTCTATCATCACCGCCTGTGCGTTCATCGAAACGTCCAGCATTCCCGACGACACACCCAGCAGGAAAAATACCGTGAGTAATGACATCAGGTTCGGAGAAGCGGGAATGAACGGAACCAGCCCGCAATACATGTACACCGAAAACAGCCCGATCTTCCGGCTGCCATTGCGGATGATCATCCAGCCTGAAAAAGGCATTGCCAGTAAAGCTCCGAGTGACGACGACAACAGTACTACACCGAGGGTACCATTGTCGATCTGGAACTGGTCTTGAATTCGTGGAAGCCTGCTGTAATAGTTGGCGTGGGCAAATCCGTTCAGGAAGAAAATGATCTTTACCGCCAGGCGGGCAGGAAGGAATGAGTTCACGATGTGGTAAAGATATGTGAAAAATTATCTCGGCGGCCAGAAGCCGGGCCTCTCGAGCACGCCACCACCGGCTACCCTGCAGTCGGCACAACCGCGCGGGACGGCAATGTAAGCGGTCGGTTCGGGCTGCCCGATGGACTCCGTCAGGAATAGCTCTGAACCGATATAATTAAAAAGTTTTTCAACCAGAATGGTTTCTTCCACACATCCGGGAGGGGAAGTAATGAGCGAAGGCGGGAGCTCGTCGCGATCGATAAATATCCGTTTTTTCTGAATTTCGCCGCCGGAAAAATACCCGAGCACTCTTTCAGTAGCGTCGCTGACATTATGCATGTTGCCGGTGACCTCACTAGGCAGTGGATCGAAAAGTCCGCCGAGATTTTCTGTCGTTTTTTGCAGGTTGAGCCAATAGGTGTACGCTTGTTCGTCCAGGGCGCGCTGTTGTACTTCTATACTGTACAGCCGCGATATCTTAGTTGACCCTACAGGGACGAAAGTCAGAGGAAAGTCATTCACCACATCAAGCGTGTTCGTACTTGTGGTGGTAACGAGCACCTTGGTTGATTGTTCCGAGCGGTAGCAAATGAACGTCATGTCGTTCGCGGTGCGATTGATCACTTTCCCGGTTTCCTTAACAAACAGGAAGGTTGAATACTTGCTGGCATTGTATTCCCACGTCTCGGTATAGATCCATTGATAATACCGGGCGCCACCCGCCACGTCGTGCGAGTCGACATAGACTGTAATGCCTTTGGCATCGGCTCGCCATGAGACGCTGTCCAGCGAAGGCGAAGCTTTAAGTTCTAGTTCATCGGATATATATTCCTTTGAACCGGTAAGTACGCGCAACGTATATTTTTTTCCCGTTTCGATCCTGGTGGAGAAAGCGCTATAAGTACCGGCTGCCGTTTCGGGAAGCGCAATGACTGTCCCATCTTCATGCTCAACCTGCACGATGGCCTGTCGAACCGGGTTATAAGTGGTACTTGTGTCGAGCGGCATGGCGATTGACAATTTGACCTCAGCCATTTTGCTGCCGGAGTCGAGAAAACCGTCGACGACAAGAAAATCGGTATCCCGTTCCCCATATGGCGGCTCATAAGGCTCGACACAGCTGACCAGCAGGATAATAGTCATAAGAATTAAAGAATGTGAAATTCGGGCGACGTTCATTTGATCTTCGTTGAATTACCTCGGCGGCCAGAAACTCGGTTTCTCAAGAACACCACCCGCGAACCTGCAGTCGACACATATAGCGGGTGCCGATGTGTAACCAATTGTTACCGGCCGACCCACTGACGCAATGAGGTACAGGTCGGAACCGATATAATCGGACAGCTTGCTGATCAGGATCAATACTTCCGGACAAAAACCTTCGGAGTGAACCTGAAGCGAAGTTGGAAGGTCACCGCGATAGATGAATATTCGCTTTTTCTGAATTTCTCCTCCCGAAAAGTATCCGAGCACCCTTTCCGAGTCGTCCCGTACGTTGTGCATGTTGCCGGTAACTTCATTGGGCAGCGGGTCGAACAGGCCGCCAAGATTTTCAGTCGTCTTTTGCAGGTTGAGCCAGTACGTGTATGCTTGTTCGTCCAGCGCGCGTTGTTCTACCTCGATGCTGTATAGCCGCGATACCTTGACGGAGCCGACGGGTATAAAGGCGAGGGGAAAATCATTGACCACATCGAGCGTGTTGCTGCTGGTGGTTGTGACCAGCACTTTCGTAGACGTTTCCGTACTGTAGCAGGTGAACACCTGCTCTGGGGCGGTA
>WUUC01158951.1_pt1 | contig 13986 bp, 8 predicted proteins | sample 6278441 | NCBI WGS metagenome assembly WUUC01 (sample SAMN13675441, study PRJNA597444) | soil metagenome | isolation source: soil | place: USA: Washington | collected 2017-10
TCGTCGAGAGTCACTTCTCCGATGTGTCCGACGTGGTGCTTCACTCCCCGTCCCGTCGCCACCTTACGAAGAAATTTCGCGAGCAGACCCGCGTCGAGATGGTACGCGGTGCGCACGTTCATCGACGGATCCGTGGGGTGGATCGGTGATTTTTTGGCTTCGCACAGAGCGTGTGTGGGAAGCACCATTCCACCGAGCATATCGTTGTTGCCCTCTTCACGTGCATGTTGAGCGTAATGCATGATCGAGAAGCCAACGCCCGTTTCGAGGAAGTAAGGATTTTCGAATGGGGTTGCCAAAGGTTCCGGGCGCGGCGAGAACGCGTGCCAATAGTAAGGTCTGACAGACGGTGCCCAGTTCACGAATTTGATGCCGGATTTGTACGTCCCGTTCACTTCGGGCATCCACTCGTGATCGCGGAAGCCGATGAACTCCATCGTAAAGGAGAGCGAGGGGATCGTTGCTTCGCCAACGCCTATCGTGTCGATTGCAGATGATTCAACGAGCGTGATCTCTACGCTGCTACCTAAGGCACGATTCAAGGATGAGGCGGTCAGCCAACCGGCTGTTCCGCCGCCTGCAATCACGATCTTTTTAATACGTTCGTCCATGTCGCCCCCTACTGACGGACCCCCTACACACAGTGGGTCCTGCTCGAAACCGGCGTAGTCTCCATCAGGGAATCGACGGGCTGCAACCAAATCCAACAGGCAATTCGGACCCTTAGGGGTTTGAGGTTATGTCCTGTAAGGATTTTGTTGTGTAACCTATGGCGTGAATGCTGCGATCTGACTGATAAGAACTACGTTGAGCACCGGTCGCGCGAACCCGCAATACCCACCGAGGCTACGGGCTGTGTCGTGCAAAAGGCTCGATGGAGCAAGGCTCCTTGCCCAGGCGCGATCCATGAAGGCACATCCCGCAGCCCGGGATCGTCTGCCAGGAGCGTTCGTGTGTAGGGGTGGCGCCCCTGCGATGTAGGGGTGTCCCTGGCAGCTCGAACGTTCGCTGCGGCCTCCGCGAACCTTACTGTTTGGAGCATGACTGTCGTCAGTCCGGTGCAACACACCTTGCTGGCGGCGAACACCGCCGCGTGCGCACCTGTACGCGCATGAATGACAAAGAAGTTCCTTGCTGCCCGGAGCAGTGCTCTCGACTCGGCCATCTGACGAACCGCTGTATCCTCGTGTGCGCATTACGTTGCGCGCGGCTCGCGAGGAAAACCCGCGGTTGCCACTACGTAGAATGATAACGTAGCTACAAAACGGGGGCCGCGTTGCGAGGTGGGGGAATGAACGTGGGGTCGCGTGCACTAGCGTGTCTGTTCTTGCTTTGCTCTAGCCTTTTGCACACTGCAGAGAGCTACGCGCAGGCTCCTGAGCCCGCCCCAGAAGAAGAGGCGACTCGCGATGAGCAAATCGCACGCGAACGTTTTCGGCTCGGACGCATTCACTACGACAATGGCGAGTTCGTCGAGGCCGCCGAGAATTTCGAAGAAGCTTACCGTCTCTCGCAACGGCAGGTGCTCTGGTACAACATTTACTTGGCGCATCGTGACAGCGGAAACAACGCCAAGGCTGCGGAAGCGCTTCGCAACTACCTGGCTCGCGTGGAGGCGGTGGAAAACCGGGCGCAACTGGAAGCGCGCCTCGCCAACCTAGAGAAGCTCGTCAAGGTTGAACAGGAAGACAAAGCACGTCGGGAGCAAGCAGCAGCTCAACCTTCGAGCACGGCGACCACTCCCGTTACGACTCAGACTACCGAACTCGAGCCAGCGCAGCGCTCCTTCGTTCCGTATCTCGTCATGGGCGGCGGCGCTGCCCTGATCGTCGGAGGTGTCGTGGCCGGTTCGATGGCGAGCTCTCGGTTCGAAGAGCTGAAGGACAAGTGTCCCGCCCAAACGGAGTGCGCGCGCGACCTCGAATCCACCAAAAAGTCCGGTGAAACGCTGGCACTCGTTTCGCCGATCCTTTTGGGGGTCGGCGTTGGCGTCGTGGCAGGCGGCGCCGTGTTGTGGTTTCTCGACTGGCGTAAGAACCGCGCCTCGGACGAGCCCACGCGGGTGGCAGGCTCGGCGGGCTGCGACGCCAGCGGTTGCGCTGGCAACCTGAAATTGACGTTCTGAGAGCAAGCCTCCATCTCGAGCCAGGAAAGTTCTTGCATGCGCCGTCTCCTTCACACGCTGTTACCAGCTTTGCTCCTCGTATCGGGTTGCGTACTTCCCGGTGACTTCGGCGATTTCTCATTCGCGCCCGACGACGAGGGTAAGGATTCGGGATCACCGGGCGACAAGGACGCCGGACAAGGCGACGAAGATGGTGGCGACTTGCCTCAAGATGGCGGCACCGACGCGGGTCAATTGGACCCAGAGGATGGCGGGCCTGACCCTGATGGCGGCACCGACATGCTTTGCATGCTCGCCAACTGCGATCCGGTAGCGACGTGTGACTCGACGAGCGGCGTTCCGATCTGCACTTGCCCGGCAACGGGCTACTTCGACAGCAATGGCGATGGAACGAAATGTGCCGATCTCAACGAGTGCAAGGCCGGCACGGATGAATGTGAGCAGGATTCGAGCTGCAAGAATATTCCGGGCAGCTACAAGTGCGACTGCAAACTCGGCTACGTCTTCAGCCGCACGGACAACGCCTGTATAGACGAGTGCATCGTTCTGTTGTCGACCACGTGCGCAGAAGAAGCTTTGTGCCTGAAGCCTCAGGGGGCCGGTACATGTCGTTGCGCCTTCGGCTACATGGATGTGAGTGCCGAGCAAAATGGCTCTGACTGTGAAGTCGACACGCGCTGCGTGGGGCTTACCTGCGATCCACTCGCGCTATGTGTAGTTGGCCCGAACGACGTGCCGGGCTGTGAATGTCCGGCCGGGTACTCCGGTGACGGCACGACGTGCGTCGACATCGATGAATGCTCAGATGATGCGCAGAACGACTGCGACGCGAACGCTGCGTGCAAGAACACGGGTGGCGGCTTTACCTGTGAATGCAAACTCGGCTTCAGCGGCGACGGTAAGACGTGCGTGGACGAGGATGAGTGCGCGCTCGATGAGGACGACTGCTCGCGCGATGCCACGTGCGCCAATACGCCGGGCACGTTCACGTGTACGTGCAAGGGCGGGTTTACGGGCGACGGCAAGACGTGCGTAGACGTGGATGAATGCGCATTGGGCACGGCGACATGCTCGACCAACGCGACGTGTACCAACACGCCGGGTGCGTTTACATGCGCGTGTAAGACCGGCTTCACCGGCAATGGCACGGATTGCCAAGACATCGACGAGTGCGGAAACGGCCAGGCGAACTGCGGCAGCGCACCGTGCACGAACACACCCGGCTCTTACACGTGTGGAAACTGTCCGGCCGGATTCGAGAAGAACGCACAAGGCGCGTGCGTGGACGTAGACGAGTGCACGCGCAACATGCCGTGCAGCGTGAACGCGACCTGCGCAAACAGCGAGGGCAGCTTCTCCTGCACGTGCAAGGGCGGCTATTCGGGAGATGGCGCGCGTTGCGTGGACGTCGACGAGTGCGCGGCCAACACCGACAACTGTGACCCGAACGCGTCTTGCACCAACGGTGCCGGCACGTTCGCGTGCGCTTGCAACAAGGGATACGAGGGTAGCGGAACCACGTGCGCCGACGTGGACGAATGCGCGACGAACAGGCACGACTGCAATGCGACGCGCGGAACCTGCACGAATACCCCTGGAGCCTATAGCTGCGCTTGTAAGAGCGGCTATCAGGGCGACGGACGCTCCTGCGACGACCTCAACGAGTGCTCCCTCGGCACAGACAACTGCGACGGTACACCCGACGCGTGCGTCAATACCGATGGCAGTGTCAACTGCGTCTGCCCGAGCGGGTATACCGGCAACGGCGTCGGCCCGAGTGGCTGTCTACGCAACGAGTGCAGCGACGGTTCCAACAACTGCGACAAGCTCCCTGCGGCAACTTGCACGGACACGACGGACGGCTTCAGCTGCGCATGTCCAACCGGTAGTACAGGCAATGGCGTGGGCCCGAGTGGCTGTCTACGCAACGAGTGCAGCGACGGTTCGAACAATTGTGACAAGACGCCGGCCGCGACGTGCACGGATACCGCGGACAGCTTTACGTGCACTTGTCCGGCCGGAAATACCGGCGATGGCAAGGGCGCGAGTGGCTGCCTTCGCAACGAATGTACGGACGGTACCGAGAACTGCGACAACGCACCGCTCGCGACGTGTACGGACACGACGGACACCTACACCTGCGCTTGTCCTGCCGGCTATCCACAAAGTCCGAGCACGGGTGGCATCGGTCAGAACGCTTGTTGCACGCCGGACGGCAACACGGACGTGACGCACCCGAACGACGGCCGGGACAACGACTGCGATGGGCTGATCGACATGCCGGTCCTAGCCGCGGCGACTTTTCCCGAAGTGAACGGCGCGACCTCGGGAGAGTACGTGTCGATCAGCGCGACGAGCTCTTCCATCACCGGGACCCACACGCTGCAGTGCCGCACGTTCAAGCGCACTGCCAGCACGTTCCCAGCGTTCGCAGCTTGCACGACCCCACAGTTCACGATCGCGCAGTCCAAGGACAAGGCGCTCAACGGCGCTTACCGGACCGAGGTGCGCTGGGCCTACGCGAACGGCTCTTTCAGCAACGTGCGCACGCACGACTACTACGTGCACAACTCGTTGCACGGCGCGGAGAAGTGCACGCTCGGAGTAGGCGACGCGGCTCTCTTTACGCTCGCTCATACGAAGCTCGCGGCGGATCTCGTGGGCACTGGTTTCACCGATCCAGGCGCGTTCACGGCGTCCACGTTCGTAGCCAATCCGTTTGTAACGCTCGGCTTCAAGCCTCTGACGGATGGCTACTTCCTGCTGCGTGGACTCGATGTCGTGCACGGGGCAAATGCCGAGACGCCCATCAACATCAACTCCTTGCGCCACCGCTTCGTCGTAGGCGGCAACGGCCGCTACGTTCTGATGCGCCGGGCATTTGCTTCGCGCATGGATACCAACTTCCTCGCCAGCAACAACAACGCCAAGAGCGCAAACCGCTGTAAGGCTGCGCAGTTCGAGTACAGCGATCAGCAAGGTGGAAAGGGCAACCCACACGTCATCGAGCGTTGCGACGCCGTGGTGCTGAATCGCGCTGGCGCCGGCGTGTGCATCACGATTGGCGGCACGCCAGCCACGGCGACCATACCGTTCTCGCATGGCTGGACCGGCGCCAAGCAGTTCGGCTACTCGGACTCGGCGAAGTTCATGTATCGCCAGCTGCTCACCGAACGGAGAAAGTCCGCGATCGGACACTTCACCGTGTTCTCTCCCAAGTGCGACAGCAACGCGGCCTGCGAGAGCGGCAGCATGATCTATCTGCCTGATCGCTCGGTCCTACGCCCCTGAGCGACGCTTCGCGAGGAAGGTCGCCTGCGCGCACAATCCTGGTCAGGACGCACTAAAACGAGCACAATCAGCTCGTCCGAGGTCCGTGCGACTCGCCTGGTGTTTTCTGAACGCCGGGGCTTGTATGGAGCACGCCAGAGGCTGCGGCCTTGGTGTGCAAAGCGAATCCCAACACAGGGAAAGATTCTATTTCAGCGCAGGGCCTCGGACGTTCGCTCATGTCCCTCAGTCTCGACCAACCACAGCTTTACGAACGGGAGATCGAGCGGCTGGCAGCGCGCCACGCCCGGCTCGAGTGGCGCATGGTCGACGCCGTCGCTCTCGCAGATATCGCCCGTCATGCTCGCGAAGTGGCCAAGCAACTCGCGCGCGAGATCCCGGAGGGTGGCCACACGTTTCGACCGCTCGTGCCGCGCAAAGCTCGGCTCAATGGCAAAGAGCGAACCATCTACCGGCTCGATGCACTCGACGCAGTCGTGTGGAGCGCCCTGGTGCGCGTGCTTACGGTTGGTTTCGACGCGCGCTTGGGGACGCATCTCTTTTCTTACCGTAAGGGCTATTCGCAATGGCGCGCGGCGGCCGCGTTCCTCGAGTATGCACACCAGCATGAGCGGACCCGGCGCGATCCTCGCACGCGAGGTCTGTTCGTTTTGCGCCGAGACGTTCGCCGTTACGACGAGACCATCCCCGTTCGCGACGACTCGAGCCTGTGGAGCACGCTCGCAGAGCTGTGCACGGCAAGCACGTTCGGCTACCGGGGCGACTTCGGGCTCTTTCTGAAGCGCGCGTTTCGACCTGAAGTGGCGCAGCCAGACGGAAGCGTGCGGCGCCTCGAGCTTGGGGTTCCCACGGGTATGCCCACGCAGACCATCGCTTGCAATACGTACCTTCTGCCCGTCGATCGAAAGATTTTGAGTATCGCAGGCTGCTTCTACGCGCGCTTCGGCGACGACATTTTGTTCGCTCACTCCGAGCTCGAGGCTGCAGAGCGGGCCGCCCGCCTGTTCGATGAGGAGATCGATCGTCTCGCGCTGACCTTCAATGCCGAAAAGAGCCAAGCGTTCTACCTTACTCGACCTGGCCGGGCCCACGACTCGGCCAAACATTTCGCTCAATGCACTCGCTTACCTTACCTAGGCTTCGACGTGGCGTTCGAGGGCGCTCGCCTGCGCGCAGACAAGCGCCGCACGATGTGGCTTTCGCTGTCGCGACGCATCGAAGCCGCAGACCGACTCGTCTCGGATCGCGATAGTAAGGTACGCGCGCTCGCCATGTGTCAGACCGTGCGCACCGCACTCGATCCATCCTCGACTTTGAGCGAGCGCTATGCGCCCTGGCTGCGACATGCCATTTGTTCTCGGCTCGACCTGGCCCAGCTCGATCACGACCTCGCCCTCACGATCGCGCAGCGCCTGAGTCACCAACGCGGCGTGCGCGCCTTTCGATCTTTCCCGCCGCGCGCGCTGCGTACCGAATACGGGCTGCCGTCGCTCGTTCACGAGTTCAACATTGCGCGCCGTCGTGTGCGGGGCGAAGCATGAGCGCGGTTCGTGCTTGGCTCGAACACGAACGCAACTCACGCCGGGAGGTCCCGCTCGACGCGGCTTTACTCGCCGGCCGCGGCGTGCGCTACGCCGCATCGCGAACGGCCTTGGTCGCGGTCAGGGCAGGCACACGCACAGTTCTTCACACAGTCGAGCTTTGGCTGCTAAATCGTGAGATTCCCTTCGAATTTTTGATTCCTCTTTTTGCGATGCGGGCCCTGCCGGGGTTGGTGACGGGCCTTCAATGGGGCGCGCTGGAAACCTTGCGTCGTTCCATACGCAGCGACGTGCACGCGCATAACACCGAACGGGCACGTGCAGACTGTGAGGCTTGGCTGACGGCCAGCGCGTTACTCGCAGTCCTCGTGCTGGCCTGCACGGTGCTCTTCGTCAGCCGAGCCGAGCTGCCGGAGGACGGGCCCAACGGTTTGTACGGCGCATTCGCCATCGTTTCGGCGTTTGCGTTCGGCTTGGAAGTCTGGTCGCGTACGTATCATGCGAGCGCCTTCGCGCTCGGACGGGTTTATCGGCCGCTGTGGTCGATCGTTCTGCCCGATGCGCTCGAGCTCGCCTGCATCGCCGCTCTCTGGCCGCGGCTGGGGCCGTTCTCACTTCACGCCGGGGTCTTACTGACTGCACTCGTACGGTTTGTGCTGGCTCGTATCTATACGCGCCGTGCCTTGGTTACGCGGCGCTTGCCCGTTCCGCGCGCCTTCCGCATGCGTGCACTCAAACGTCTGACTTTAACAACGGCGCGCGACGCGGCCACGCACGCGTGTATGGCCGCTCCATTTCAGCTCGATCGCGCTTTCTTGTTGGTCTTACTGATGGCGCCTGCGCCGGAACAAGGACAGTTGGCACTCGCGGCGCCTTACTACGCCTTTCGGCCGCTCGTGGGTTTGGCTCAAGCTTGGGCACGGCCGTTTTTTTCGGACTTCGTGCGCATCGACGTGCCGGGATACGGGGTTCTGCGCGTGCTCCTTACGCGTGCCTTGGCTCGGGTCGGTTACATCACCGCGGCTTTGTCCTCTCTGATCGTGGCGCTCGCTTGCACGTGGTCGTTCGGGATGAATGGCCTTTGGGTCGGCTTGTGGCTGGTGCCGCTTTCGCTGGTGCGCGCGCGCTTCTCACTCGATCAAATCCGCGCGTTCGCTTACGGAGCTCACCGCCGTCAGCTCGCGATTACGGCCTTCCTGGCCGTCGGGATCACGATCGCACATGCGTTCGGATTGAACGACCGGATGCTCGTCCTTGTGTTGGTCTGCTTACTCTTGTGCGCTCAACGCGCCCAACGTCACGTCGATAGCGCCGCGGGTGCAAAGCGGATGCAGGTGCCAGGTCGCTTGCCTGTCTCCGCGTGGCTACGCTCATTGAGCGCAATGCGCGAGGGTGTCGGCGTCCGAGTTGCGCAGGTCGATTTGGACAGCGCCCGATCTCAGGCCGTACTGCAAACGCTGGCGAGTGCACGACCCGCACTGCGCTGCACGAGAGTAGGGCGGGCGTGGTTGCTATGGTGGGAGCCGCTGGCTACGGAAATGACGAGACCGGAACTTGCGCGCATCGTAGGTGGAACGATCTGCCGGCTCGCCCATCTCCAAGCGAAAGACGGCCCGAGCGCACTGCGAAAAGCACTGCAAAAGGAGCTGTTTCCCGGACCGCTTCATCAGGCGCTCACGCAACCCCAGCTCGGTCTTGCTGCGCTGAGTACGCGTGTGCGCCAGACCTCTGAGGCGATCACGATCGATGTCGAAGGGCGGGAGCTCGGCCGCTTGGCCAAACGCTCGGGTCGCGAGCTATCCCTGCTCAGACGTGCCTTGATCGCGGCCACACGCGAGCAGCATCACGTCCCCGCCTGGGCCCCCTGGCAAGCCGCCGCATACGCACCCGGCGGCGAGACTCAAGTCGCTTACGTCTGGCCGGCGCATGTTCCCGGGATGGCTGAGTTTCGACGTCAAGTTCTACACACGACATGGCACGATTCGGCGTTTGCCCCCGTCGCAGCCGATCACTCGCCTACGTATGCGATGCGCCAAATGGTGCCCCCGTAGTCGTCTGACACGTATAGCGATCCATCGCTGCCTTCCGCGACTCCGACCGGGCGATGGGCCGCTTGCTCGGGCAATGGCCTGCCGCTGCCCGCAAACCCGCTGGCGAAGACTTCTCGTTCGCCCACGGCGACATCGCCGCGAAAAGGCTGAAAGATCACGTTGTAACCGGGGAGTTCTCCCATCGCGTCGGGTGCGAAGCGCGAACCGTGGAACGCGATGAAGGCACCGCCCCGATAGCGCCTCGGAAACTGCTTGCCTCGATAAAAGGTCATGCCCAGCGGCGCCCAATGCGCCGGGTACGCTACGAGCGACTCCTCGACTTCATCGCAGCCTCCAATAATCGTCCCATCACCTCCGTACTCGGGTGCGAGCACAAACCCTTTGTCCGGGTCGTGATAACAGTAAGGCCAACCGTAGTCGGCGCCGCGCTTCACGCGAATGAGATCTTCCGTGGGCAAGCGCTGATCGTCTTCGGCGGAGTACAGCTCGGGCCAGTTCTCATACAGCTGGTCGCGCCCGTTCTGAACCGCAAAAAGGTGACCGCGTGCGTTGAGCGCGAGCGCGTTGCTGTTGCGAGCGCCTTTCGCGAAACGGATGCCGTCCTCGAGTCGTTGGTCGAGGTCGTGCGTAGTGAACTTCCAGATTCCAGCGCGCACCTCGAGTTCTGGACACGGATCAATGCCCGGTGATTCGAGCTGACGGTTGGCCACTTGACAGGAATTGGTGGCCGAGCCGATGTTCACGAACATGGCGTCGCCCTTCACGACCACGCTTTTCGCGACGTGATCGCCGGTTGCAGGCAGGCCCTTGACGAGCGTTTGCGGCTCTTCGGTGGGTACGAGGCTGCCCCCGGAGAGAGAGAACCGAACGATGCTGTCGTTGCGCGCCAGGTAGAGCTCGTTGCCTGCCAAGGCGATGCCGTTACCGCCGGGTGCGCCGAAGGTCTCCTGTTGCTCTGCGCGACCGTCGCCGTCCGCATCGCGCAGCGCCACGATGCCACCTTGGTTGCTGCCGTCCGCAGCGGGCGGGACGGCAACATACACGTCGCCTGCCTTGGAGACTGCCAGGTGGCGGGCCTTCCCAAGTTGAGTCGCAAAAACGCGTGCGCAAAAGCCAGAAGGGAGCGTCAGACCCGCGTTGTCTGTATCGCACAGCGCAGGCTTACCACCGCCACCACCAGGATTGCCCGCACCGCCATCAATGGGCATCACCCCGCCGCCACCATGTTCGCCGTCGCAGCCCCAAGTGAGCAATCCACATGCGAGAACCAAGTTTCGAGTCATCGCCTTCATCGCACCCTCCAACACACGCGTTCCGGTCGTACGTGCCGCCTGCTCGCTGCCTGCAATGCGTGTGCCCTCGGCGTTGTAGAAAAAGCGCTGTATTCCGGCCTGATTCGGTCGATAGCCGCGTCCACGGCGCTGGCGAAGACGCGCCACTGCGTCTCAGTTGTGGCAGGCGGGAAAGCCCTGCCGCACATGCCGCGGCACGGGCCGATTCGATCGTGCTACGAGGGTCACATGAAAGCTGACGAAGGCTTCCGCGTGTGCAGTATCTGTCGCAAACCCATCGGCTTCGATCGCACGTACTATTTGTGCAGCGTCTCTACTTGCAACCGCAAGCGCACCGGGCTCTTCTTTTGCTCCGTCGAATGCTGGAGCAGTCACCTGCCAACCGCACGACATCGAGACGCTTGGGCGGAAGAGCGGCGCTCTCCCAAGTCGAGCACACCGGCGTCTTGAGCGTTGAGTTGCGCCTCCATGCTGTCCTTCTCATCGCGTATCCTGGGTATTCCCTCGTCCATACGCGCGGACATGCTCGGGCGCTCGTGGCACGACGCACCTGACTGCCCTCGTTTCGACGATTTGCGTCTGCTCGAACTCGCCTACCTCGACTTGGACGGGGCCGTGCAGACGGGCGAGCTCATCGTCGCCACGTCTATCGCGGATGAGGTATGCACGATCTTCGCACGCTTGTTCGAGGTTCGATTTCCGATCGCGAGCATGGTTCGTGTGGATGCGTTCGACGGGGATGACGGGCGCTCGATGTGGGCCAACAACACGTCTGCTTTCAACTTTCGGCGCATCGCAGGCACAGATCAGCTTTCGCATCACGCGCTGGGACTTGCCATCGATTTGAACCCCGTACAGAACCCGTGGCTTCGTGACGAGCGCATCGATCCTGCCGAGGGCCGTCGCTACTTGGATCGCGACGATGTGCGGCCCGGCATGATCGTCCGACCGGGCCCGGTGGTAGAGGCCTTTGCGCGCCACGGCTGGTTCTGGGGCGGCGATTTCGAGGGAATGCGCGACTACCACCATTTCAGCAAGCTCGGGCGCTAGACCACCGATCCCTCGCGATCCTGCTTGCCTTCGTACTTGAGAGCGACCGCTTCCTCCGCCATCTCAGCGAAGCTGAGCTTGGCTGTTCGCTGCAGGTCCGCATCATCGTAGATCGTACCCATCACGGCGTGATCCAGGCCCGTGATGCGGCGCACCGCGCGCCCAAACAGGACGCGTGAAGCGGGGTGATCGTACAGCGCGCGCATCGTTCGCATGAAACGCATGAACGGTCGCGAACGCACTTCCTTGTGCTCCTGCAGGAGCTGCATGCGCTTGTACGCTTCGTGCAGACGCGCACCGGAGGGGTCGACCAGCCGCATGGGACCGAAGAACACGTCCGCGAAGAACGGCTTCGAATGATAGAGCACCAGTGCAAAAGCACGCATCGCTTTGGCGCTCTCCAGCAAATTGCGCTCAGACACGGGCTGACGTCCCTGCGCAGCCTCGAGCGCGTAGGCCTCGGTCATGTAGAAATCGAGCGCGATGTGCCGCGACTCATCGCGATTGATGCGCTCCATCGCCGCGTCCGACATCGGATCGTGAACGAAGTCGTTCAACGAACGCAGCAATGCAACATCGAGAATCAGCTCTCCCGCCGTGATGTAGTAGGTCGCCACTTCGAGGGTGAGGTAGCGGATCGCGTCGACGAAATGCGGCGTGAATGCCACGAGCGCCGGATTCATCTGGTACGAACGATACTGGTGCACGTCGTAATGCTTCGCCAAACGTGCCGCCACGGCCGAGTGCCGCGATTCGTCCACGACAAAGGTTTGTAGAATCTGCTTCAGCACGGGATCGGCACTGCGCTTGGCTTGCTCCTCGAACAAGGCTCCGGCGAGCAGTTCGATGCCGGCCATGTCCGTGAAATACTGAACGATTGCCGTTTCCTCGGCCTCGTTCATCGCACGTGGGACGAGGCTCCAGTCGAGGTCGTCGATCGACCACTGGCCTCGCACACACTTCTCGAGCATCCGTTCGAGATCCATGACGTCTTACTTCCGTAAGGGGGGTTCGCGGGAGCATCTTATCATACACGCCTGTATGATACCAACGGCTCCTCGAGACGTGCGTCTCGGGCACGCTATGCTCGCGACCGTGAGCTTGAAACGCGTGAGTTCGACACGTCTTCGCACGCCGCGTCGCCGCATCGGCGCGGACGGGCAACGTGAACTCCTGCGTGAGGCCGCCATTGCCGCCTTTGCTGAAGCGGGCATCGACGGCACGAGCGTCGAGGACGTGATCTCCCGGGCTGCCGTCTCGCGTCAGACTTTCTACCGCTGCTACCGGAGCAAGGCGGAGCTGCTCGATGACGTGCACCGCCTCATCACAGATCGGCTCGTCGCCGTGATGGCACAGATGCGTGACGACGACCTCAGCCCGGGCGAGGCCCTCGTCAGCCATCTTTCGCGCTTGTTCGATCACGCGGCCCGTTCGGGTCCGATCGTATGCGAGCTCGGGCGCCAGGCGCTGCGGCCCGACTCCTCGTTTTTCGAGCATCGACGCCAGCGCTACGCGTTTGCGGCGCGCTTCATCGCCAGGTGGGTAGAAGCGCGCTTTGACGCTCGCCCGAGCGAACCCCTCACCGAAGCTGTCGTCTACGGCATCGAACAACTTTGGTTCGAGGTCGCTCAGATAGGCGGACGCCCGCGCAGTGTGCGCATGGCGCGCGAGCGGGCCGCTGTCGAGTTGGTGGAAGCGCTGCTGCTACACAGCGGCGTAGACCGAGCTGCCTTCAGCGTAGACAGCTGAACGAGAGACAGCTGAACGAGAGACAGCCGAACGAGCGCAATCAGTTCAGTTGACGTACGGACCGCAGCGGCCGCGGTACATGTGGCACGTATACTGATTCTCGTCGGGGCAGTCCTGGGGTTCGTCGCAGACGCAGCTGTCGATGGCCACGCATTCACCAAAGCAGCCGTTCACGATCTCGCGTACTTGGCCTGCGGGGCACGGCTCTTCAGCGCGGCGACAGCGCAGTTCACGGCGATCACAGCTCGTTCCGCCCGCCGTAGCGCATTCACCTTCGCTCGCTACAGAGATGCCAGCAGCGTTGGCGAAGCAGGCGTTGTCATAGGTCTTGCCGTCGCAGCCGCACACGGGCGCGTACTCTTCCGTGCACACCTCCGGAATCGGGGCGCACGTGCCGGTCGCATCGGCCGCGCCACACAGCGCTTCGGGCGCGTAGTTGCAGAACTCGCCATCTTCGCAGCGCAGACCAGCCAGGCCACCGCACGCGTTGCCTTCCACCGGCGCGCACTCGCCGAGACTCGCCACGGACACGCCAGCGGCGCTTGCCATGCAAGCATTGCCGTAAGTTTGGTCGTCGCAGCCGCACACTGGGTTGTATTCCTTGGTGCACGCGTCGGGGATAGCTTCGCATGTGCCCATTTGGTCGGCCGCACCGCACTGCGCAGAAATCGGGAAGTTGCAGAACTCGCCGTCATCGCAGGGCAGGCCGGCAATTCCACCGCACTGCGCGGGATTGGGGATTGGAACCTCACCGGGGGGACAACCGAACATGAACATGAGTCCACCAACGAGCGATGCAAAGCGAGCGGACGAAAGATCAGGGCGATTCATAGAGCCTCCTTTTTGATGCTGCGTGGCCGCAAATCCGGCGGTCCGTGTCACAGAAT
>WUUC01149491.1_pt1 | contig 13984 bp, 8 predicted proteins | sample 6278441 | NCBI WGS metagenome assembly WUUC01 (sample SAMN13675441, study PRJNA597444) | soil metagenome | isolation source: soil | place: USA: Washington | collected 2017-10
TCATCCCGATAAATATTGAAGATGAAATGCGTGGCGCGTACATCGATTATTCGATGTCCGTCATCATTTCACGTGCGTTGCCCGATGTGCGCGACGGACTGAAGCCCGTTCACAGGCGCGTTCTTTTCGGAATGCAGGATATGGGCGTGAGCTACAACAAACCCCATAAGAAGTCCGCAAGGATCGTCGGTGAAGTACTCGGTAAATACCACCCCCACGGCGATGCATCGGTGTACGACACCATGGTGCGTATGGCCCAGGACTGGTCGCTGCGTTACATGCTGGTCGACGGCCAAGGTAACTTCGGTACGGTCGATGGCGACTTTCCCGCTGCAATGCGATACACAGAAGCCCGTCTTCGCAGGATTGCCGAAGAGCTGCTTGCCGATATCAACAAGGAAACCGTTGACTTTCAGCCCAACTTCGACGACTCCCTGACGGAGCCGACAGTACTGCCTGGGAAGATCCCTAACCTGCTCATCAACGGATCGTCCGGTATCGCCGTCGGTATGGCTACCAACATGGCGCCTCACAACATCTCCGAAGTTGTCGACGGCATCATCGCTTACATCGACAACCGGGAGATTACCATACCCGAGCTCATGAAGTTCATCACCGCCCCCGACTTTCCCACGGGTGCAACTATCTACGGCTATTCGGGCGTTCAGCAGGCATACCTCACAGGCAGAGGAAAGGTATTGATTCGTGCGAAGGCAGAGATCGTAACGACCGGTAACAAGGAGCAGATCGTCGTTACCGAAATTCCCTACATGGTGAACAAGGCCATGATGGTCGAAAAGACTGCGGCCCTGATCAATGAAAAGAAAATAGAAGGTATCTCCGGGCTCCGCGATGAATCGGACCGCGATGGATACCGCGTGGTGTACGACCTGAAGCGGGATGCTATTCCGAATATCGTCCTCAACAACCTGTACAAATACACCCAGCTGCAGTCGACGTTCGGCATAAATAACGTGGCGTTGGTAAAGGGAAGGCCGATGACGCTCAACCTCAAGGAGCTGATCGTTCATTTCGTAGATCACCGTCACGAGGTGGTGATCCGCCGGACCAAGTTCGATCTTGCGGAAGCCGAGAAGCGCGCACACATCCTGGAAGGTTACCTGATCGCCCTCGACCACCTCGACGAAGTGATCACCCTGATCCGCAACTCGAAAGACCCGGATGTCGCGAAGACCGGCTTGATGCAGCAGTTCTCCCTTTCGGAGATACAGGCAAAAGCTATTCTCGAAATGCGCCTCCAGCGCCTCACCGGCCTGGAACGCGATAAGATCATCAACGAATACAAGGAAGTGCAGGCGCTGATCGCAAAGCTCAACGAAATACTCGCCAGCGAGCCCTTGAGGATGAGTATCATCAAGGACGAGCTGACGGAAATGAAAGAGCGGTACGGCGACGAAAGACGCACCCAGGTTATTCACAGCGACGACGACATCACCGTCGAAGACATGATCCCAAACGAAGAGATGGTAATTACCATTTCAAACCAGGGATATATCAAACGCACCTTACTTTCCGAGTACCGGATCCAGGGCAGGGGTGGGATCGGATCGAAGGGTGCCGCTACGAAGGAAGACGACTTCACCGAGCAGCTGTTTATTGCAAAAGCTCACAATTACTTACTGATCTTCACCGATAAAGGACAGGTCTATTGGAAAAAGGCGTACGAGATCCCCGAAGGAAACAAGACATCGAAGGGGAGGGCTATCCAGAACCTTCTCAACATCCAGCCCGGCGATGCAGTCCGTGCTGTGTTGAATGTGAAAGAGCTGGAGAGCGAAGAATACCTGAACAATAACTTCGTGATCCTTTGCACCGAGAAGGGTGTGATCAAGAAGACCTCACTGGAAGCATATTCAAGGCCGCGTGCCAATGGTATTACCGCCATCACCGTACACGAAGGCGACAAACTTCTGGAAGTAGCTTTGACGAACGGTAAAAATCATATCGTGATCGCGAAGAGCGAAGGCAAGGCCGTCCACTTCAACGAAGAGGATGTCAGGCCTATGGGACGTACCGCGGCGGGTGTACGGGGCGTCACGCTCGAGTCGGACCAGGACAAGGTGATCGGCATGGTCTGCATCACTTCAAGCGACACCAACCTGTTGGTGGTCTCGGAGAAAGGATATGGAAAACGCTCCGATATGGGTGATTATCGCATCACTCGCAGAGGCGGGAAGGGTGTGAAGACCATCAACGTCACGGAAAAAACTGGCAAGCTTGTTGCGATAAAGGAAGTCACGGATAAAGACGACCTGATGATCATTAATAAGTCAGGGATCAGTATCCGGATCAACGTATCAGAACTCAGAGTAATGGGCCGGGCCACGCAGGGTGTCCGCCTTATAAAGCTAAACGAAGACGATTCCATATCGTCTGTGGCAAAAATTGAAAAGATGGGCGATCCGGAACCCACGATTTGATGAAAAAAACTATTTTTGACACAGAATTTTAAAAAACTAACCTAACGATGAAAAAACTAGTTGTATTGCTACTTGTTCTGTCGCCGTTTGCCGTGCTGGCGCAGAAGGAGTACAAGCCGAGTCTTCCCAAGGCTGAGAAGGCCCTCAAGGAAAATAAGCTTGACGAAGCAAAAGGTATAATCGACGCCACTACTGCAAGCCAGGAGTTCATGGTGACCAAAAAAGGTGAACCTTCGAAGAACGCGGCCAAGGCATGGTTCCTGAAAGGGGTCATTTATGCAGCGATCGATACCACAAAAAACCAAGCTTGGAACGAACTCGACCCTAATGCCTTCGAAACCGTAAAAACATCCTTCGACAAGGCTAAAGAACTCGGTGGCGCAGACGCCAAAGGTTATATAGTCGATGCGTTGGGAATTCCGCTCGACAATCAGAACGTGAAGCTCAACCTCGCACAGGCTTACTTCAACAAAGCCATCACCGAATACCAGGACAACAAAGACTACAAGAAAGCATTCAGCATCACCGAACAGACGCTGTACTTCATTCCCGGAGACACCTCGGTACTCTTGAACGCCGGTGTTTACTTCGGCCCCGCCGCTGAAGAATATGAGAAGTCGATCGAGTACATGAAACAATACATCGCGAACGGCGGAAAGTCGCAGGACCCCTACATCATGCTTTTCGGTATCTATCGCGACAGGAAGAAGGATATGGATGCAGCCCTGCAAATTGCCCAAGAGGCGATCAAGAAGTTCCCGAATAACCCTGACTTCCCGAAGTACGAGCTTGATGTCTTCATCAAGACCAACAAGCTTCCCGAAGCACGCGAATCAATGACCAAGCAAGTCCAGGCAGATCCCAACGACAAAGAATCCAGGTACTACCTTGGTGTCATAAACCAGGAACTGAAAGATCTCAAGGAAGCCCGTAAGTGGTATGAGGAAGCCGTTAAGCTCGATCCCAAATATTTCGAACCACAGCTTGCTATCGCCGAACTGGTTTACCTCGATGCAAAGGAAGTGAAGACCCAGATGAACCAGCTTGGAATCACTGCCGAAGACAAGAAGAAAAGATTCGAGCTCGATAAAGTGTATGTTGAAAAGCTCAAGATCGCCCTGCCTTATTTCGAGGCATGCGAGAAGATGAGCCCCGATGAGCCCAAGGTTCTCGACAACCTGTTGGCCATATACTCAGATCTAGGTAACGAACCTCAGATAGCTCGTATCACAAAGAAAATGAAGACCCTCGGCCTGCTCGATTAAGAGCAGGTAAAAATAACCAACCGTTTAAAAGCCGTTCCGTATTTGCGGGGCGGCTTTTTTTCTTGCTATTTTTAAACACCCATGAAAAACCTCTTCCTGATACTGATGGTTGTGACAGTCCTGTCGTGCCAGCAAAAACCAACGTATCGAAAAATATCCGACGGCGTTATCATAAAGCTGACTGATAATGCAGCTGATCATATCCGGCTCCGGGTGATCGACGAGAACATTATACAGGTTCTCGCTTCGCCCGACACTACTGATATCGACAATAGTATGATGGTGGTGCCGCAAACCAATACGACGGTTTCATGGAATATCGCCCAGGTCCAGAACGGCTTCGAGCTGAAAACATCCAAGGTAACGGCAGCAATTTCCAACGACGGTTTGATCACCTTTAGAGACGCCGGTTCCGGTACAGTCCTGCTCCGCGAAACAATCGACGGCCGGTCGCTGGAGCCATACCAGCTTGAAGGAACAACCAGCTACCGCATCCGCCAGGTCTTTGAGTCTCCAGGTGATGAGGCCTTCTACGGGCTCGGCGGTCATCAGAACGGCCAGGTCAACTACAAAGGAGAAGACGTGGAGCTTGCACAACACAATATCGTCGATGTCGTGCCTTTTGTTTATTCCAATAAGAACTACGGCGTGTTGTGGGATAACTATTCCATCAGCAAGTTCGGCGACCCGCGCGATTATCAGCCCTTGTCGTCGCTTCAATTATTCACCCGCGATGGTCACGCCGGCGGACTAACGGCCGATTACTACGTGGAAGATAAAGTGGTGAAGTCCATCGTACAGGATGATATCGGCATTGAATACCTGGAGACGCCCGCCTACGATACGTTCCCACAGGATGTATCGCGGAAAGGGAAGGTGGTCTGGGAGGGATCGTTCTCTTCGGAAGTTGAAGGCGATCACAAGTTCCTGGTATATTCCTCCAACTATTTTAAAGTGTGGGTGGATGGTAACCTGCTGCTCGACAAATGGCGGCAGAACTGGAATCCCTGGACCAACAAGTTCAGCGTCCCGGTCAAAAAAGGAGAGAAGCATACACTGAAGGTCGAATGGTTTCCCGATGGCGGATACATGGCTGTAAAGCATCTCGACCCGTTGCCACCCGAAGAGCAATCGAAGCTCTCGCTATGGTCGGAGGCAGGCGACAACATCAACTATTATTTTATCAGGGGATCGAACGCCGATGAAGTGATTGCCGGCTACCGGAAACTGACGGGCAAAGCTCCGATACCACCTAAGTGGGCCATGGGATTCTGGCAGAGCCGCGAAAGATATCGCAACCAGAAAGAGCTCGTGGAAGTTGTGAAAGAATATCGCAAAAGAAATATACCGCTCGACAACATCGTGCTCGACTGGCAATACTGGAAAGACCCGGATTGGGGAACTCATACCTTCGATCCCGGCAGATTTCCCGATCCGAAGGGGATGGTGAACCAAATACACGACCTCCACGCCAACATTATGATCTCGGTCTGGCCGAAGTTTAACAAAGGCACAGCCAGCTATGACGAGATGAACGATAAAGGCTTCTTGTTCAAACGGAACATCGAGAAGGGCCGGAAAGACTGGGTGGGCATCGGGTACCAGAATACTTTCTATGATCCATTCAATCCCGAAGCCGGCAAGCTCTTCTGGCAACGGATCGACGAACGTCTGAACTCGATCGGCATGGATGCGTGGTGGCTTGATGCTACGGAGCCAGACATGCACTCCAACCTCTCGATCGAAGAGCGAAAGCTGAATATGACACCGACTGCCATCGGCCCCGGGGCGAAATACTTCAATGCCTATTCACTGGCCAACTCGAAGAACCTCTACGAAGGACAGCGCGCATCGACACCTGAAAAGAGAGTGTTCATTCTTACCCGGTCCGCATACGCCGGTCAGCAACGGTACGGAGCAGTAACCTGGAGCGGCGATATTGTCTCGCGCTGGAGCGATTTCAAGGACCAGATCGCGACAGGCATCAACTTTTCCCTTTCGGGGATACCATACTGGACGATGGATATTGGCGGGTTTGCGGTCGAGAGGCGTTATGAAAAGGCAACCGGCGAGACGCTGGACGAATGGCAGGAACTGAACACACGATGGTTCCAATACGGAGCTTTCTGCCCTGTGTTTCGCTCGCACGGCCAATATCCGTTCCGTGAGATCTACAACATTGCTCAGGAGGGCAGTGAACATTTCAACAGCATGGTCTATTACGATAAGTTGAGGTACAGGCTCATGCCCTATATCTACACCCTGGCCGGCAAGGCGTACTTCGACGACTATACGATCATGCGCGGATTGGTGATGGACTTTAATGACGACCCCGAGGTAAATGATATCGGGGATCAGTACATGTTTGGCCCGTCGATCATGATATCTCCTGTGTATGAATACAAAGCCCGGAAACGCGACGTATATCTGCCGGCGGGAACAGGATGGTATGATATGGAGTCACTGAAATATTATCAAGGCGGGCAGACGATCAGCATGGATGCGCCGCTGGGGAGGGTCCCAGTGTTTATCAAAGAGGGCGCTGTCGTACCCATGGGCCCCGATATGCAATACAGCACCGAGAAGACTGACCCACTGACCATTCACGTGTATACAGGCAAAGACGGAAGTTTCAACTTGTATGAAGACGAAAATGTGAATTATAATTATGAAAATAACTCGTTCAGCATTATTCCGATCGATACCAAAGATGGCGGCCAGACGCTGCACATCGACCACCGGTTCGGCGAGTTTGAAGGAATGAAAAAGGAGCGTACGATCATCATTAAATGGATTCTAAAGGACGGCACGACAAAAACCATGGAACCATTTGTGTATGCGGGGGAGGCAGCAACTTATTCCGCGAAGCCATGACATCAGAACACCTTTATACAGTCATAAAAAAATTCGACGAGTACAACGCCGCCGATCCGAAAGGCAACGAGGTATTGTATGCCCAACGGATGAGTGACCGGTTGAATAAATTCCATCCCGACGCTCCCGAGCACATACAGCTGGCGATCCGCTGCCAGCATATCGGACGGTGGCAGATACCCCGCAACACTTACCCCGACGGAAAGAAAGGTTATATCGCATGGCGGAATAAGCTGAAGGATCACCATGCGGCGATCGCAGGCGGGATCATGGCAGACTGTGGCTACGATCAGGAAATGATCGGGCGTGTTCAGGATCTTCTCGAGAAGAAAGACTTGAGAAGCAACCCCGACACTCAGCTATTGGAAGACGTAGTATGCCTGGTGTTCGTAGAGTTTTACCTCGATGACTTCGCGGAGAAACACGGCGACGCCAAGGTGATCGACATCCTCGCGAAGACGTTCCGCAAAATGACGCCGGCTGCCATCAGTGCGGCAGGGAAATTCGCCTTGTCTACAAGGGCAAAAAATTTACTTGACCGGGCTGCCACCGTCAAATAATTTCTTTTAATATTACCCGCATCAATACTCCCTTGAACCGCTTTATCAGGAACATAATACTTCTGCCAGTGCTCTTCGTTGCCTGTCGGCCGGCGGGAAATGATCAGACCGGCAAACATGAACCGAAGTCAACCAACGGCGGGGGGCCCGAAATAAGTGCAATTGTTTCGGAGTTTCCTGCTTTTGAGCTCGACGAACTGGTGGAGAGTATGACCCAGGAGGAGCTCACACAGGTAATTACCGAGGGCGAGTCGAAAGAGTGGAAGAGGGCAGGAGAGGAAGCTGGCCTTGACCAGGTCGTCATAAAAAACAAGCAGGCCAGTGACAATTCCGTGAAGTTCACCGTGTACAGATCGGGCTCTCACGCGATGGTCGGAGTTCAGCAGCAGAATGCACAGGTATCGGTCAGTGAGATCTGGGAGTATCGTTACAATGTCGATGGCGATCATCCCGAACGATGGAATCAATATCTCCTTTCGGACTATAAGATCGACAGCTTCTTTACCGAAAAGATAATCCTTCCGGAAGTATTTCGCGGCGATCCTGCGTCGCCATACCTCGATTACCAGTTTTCACCGAAGGGCCTGGCCATCTCTTTCAACAAGTGGGCCTTCATGCGTGAGCTCGAAAGCAATTCCCTCGAGATCGAAGGGCCGCTCGACCCCGCGAACATCAAGTATAAATATTCCCTCAACTGGGATGGACAGAACTTCATCGAAAAGAAAATCAATGAAGCAGGATATGAAGAGACGATGACATTCATCACGAGGGTTATTGAGCCATCGCCCGGAGGACCGGGTCCGCACGAGTTCGATTGTCCTCACGGTGTTACGGTGACTACGTCTTCCACGCTTAAAGGTCAGAGCTCCAGTACGTATCGCCCCGCAAACATGTTAGATCCAAACGAGCACACGGCATGGGCAGAGGGAGTAGACGGCGGTGGAGTAGGAGAGTGGATCGAGTTTGAGATCACGCGCGATGTTCTGATCGGCGGCAGCTGGCAACTCTCCAATGGATATACAAAGACAAAAACGCTGTGGGATCAGAATAACCGTATAAAAAAATTCAAGGTAATTGTCGATGACCAGGTGGTGGGATATGTGATGCTTGGCAACATTTCGACATATCAGTCATTCAACATCGCTCCATCATGGATGCGTAACACTCCTGCTTTCAAGAAAGGGACACGTATCCGCTTCGTTATCGAAGAGGTCTATCGCGGTTCACGATTTGATGATACGGTGATATCGTATTTTGTGCCCACTGGGAACTGCGGGTAAAGTACAGGGTACAGTGTACAGGGTACAGCGTGCGCACGTGGATGACCCGCACACCGCGTTCGACCTGTACACTGTACACTGTACTCTGTACCCTGTACCCTGTACTTTAACACACACGTTTGCAATAACTAATGCTTGTTCGGTCATTTTACCCCATTCAGGTGGTTTTTGTTAAAAATCTACCAATTCCATAGATTAAATTGGTTTTAAAACGTTCAGAGCAATATATTTACATAGGGACTGAGTGTTGCCCGATAACCTAGAGTGATAGCACATAACACATAGTCATCAATCAAACACATAGAACCAGTAACGCTCTATGTATCTATGTGACCCAAAGAACTAAGTAGTATGGAAAGTTTCAGGACAGAGCTGGAGAACATCGAGAACCCGGTCGTAGCACAGGACATCATTGATCTCGAAAAGAAGATCAGGCTCTTCAGGGAAGGAAAGATCGACGACGACAAGTTCAGAAGTCTTCGCCTGGCGAGAGGAATTTACGGGCAGCGACAGCAGGGGGTGCAAATGGTACGCATCAAGCTGCCGTTCGGAAGGATCACAACGAAACAGGTCAGACGCATCGCCGATATATCGGACGAGTATGCCAGCAGCAACCTCCATGCGACCACAAGGCAGGATATCCAGATTCACTTTGTAAGCCTCGACAAAACTCCCGAGCTGTGGGCGAAGCTGGAACAGGATGATATTACCACGCGCGAGGCCTGCGGTAACACGGTGAGGAACATTACAGCTTCCGCGACGGCGGGCATCGACCCGAATGAGCTCTTCGATGTATCACCATACGCTTACGAGATGTACACTTACTTCCTTCGCAATCCTGTTTGCCAGGAGATGGGACGGAAGATGAAGTTTGCATTTTCTAACAACGAATCGGACACAGCATATACATTCATTCACGATATCGGTTTCATACCGCGGATCGTGGATGGCAAGCGCGGTTTTAAAGTGCTTGTCGGCGGTGGCCTGGGAGCAACGCCGTTCCTTGCTTTTAACGCGTACGAGTTTTTGGAAGAAGACAAGATCATTCCTTTCTCTGAAGCGGTGTTGAGGGTGTTCGATCGCTATGGCGAAAGAACCCGTCGCATGAAGGCGAGACTGAAGTTCCTGATCGATGACATCGGGTTCCCGAAGTTTATGGAGCTGGTGGAAGAAGAGAAAGTCGCGTTAAAAGACGCCACTTACAAAATAAACCAGGACATCCTGCCAGATCCGGTGCTCCCGGAATTCCTTCCAGACTACACGCTAGCGCAGCCTGACGAGACAAAGTATGCCCGCTGGCATAAGAGCAACGTGATTACCCAGAAACAGGAGGACTACTTCGCTGTTTACGTGAGGCTGCCGTTGGGAAATCTTTCATCAGACAAAGCCCGCAAGTTTGCCGACGTGGTGGACACCTTTGCGAGCAACGAGCTTCGTATCACCATCAACCAGGGATACCTGATCCGTTTCGTTCGCCCGGAAGCGTTGAGACATCTTTACAACGCCCTTGATCAGCTTGGCCTGGCAGAGCCCGGGTTCGATAGCGTGGCCGATGTTACTGCATGCCCCGGCACCGAATCGTGCAACCTGGGGATCTCAAGCAGCACAGGGATAGCCCTTGCTTTGGAGAAAGTATTGGAAGACGAATACCCGGATCTCATCTTTAATTCAGATATCAAGATCAAGATCAGTGGCTGCCCGAACTCATGCGGACAGCATGGGTTGGCCAGCATCGGATATTACGGCAGCACGATCAAAGACAAGTCGGGGAATGTACTCCCGGCGCTGGTTGTGTTGCTAGGCGGCGGAAAGCTCCGGGACGGGGAAGGCATCATCTCCGACAAGATCGTCAAGATACCGAGCAAACGCGGACCGGATTCATTGCGCGTACTGCTGAACGACTATCAAATGAATGCGGGCGAAGGCGAGTACTATCATGATTACTTCAAGCGCATGGGACGAACCCATTTCTACGCGTTGCTCAAACCCCTTGGTGAGCTCAGTACACTGGCTCAAGAGGATTATATCGATTGGGGTGAAGAGCATAAGTTTAAACTGCAGACCGCGGTCGGGGAGTGTGCCGGTGTGATCATCGACCTGATCTCGACACTCTTCTACGACTCGCAGGAGAAGCTCGATCTGAGCCAGTCGACATTGCTCAACGGGCAATACGCCGATTCGATCTATCATAGTTACAGTTCGTTCATCAATACCGCCAAGGCATTGCTGCTCACCCAGGATGTTAAGCCCTCAACTCAGCACCAGGTGATGACAGACTTCCAGAAGGTATTTGTTGAAAGCGGACTGATCGACATCGGGTCGAAGAGCTTTCACGAGTACGTGCTCCGGATCAACAAGAACGAGCCATCGGAGGAGTTTGCCCGACGGTTTTCAGCCGATTCGAGTGCTTTCCTGGAACAGGCCTTTGACTGGCGCAAGCTGAACAAAGTTGCAGTCTGATCGATAACTTTACAAAATGCTAACGGACGAAAAATTCCCGATTTCTTCGGGGCAGGTTCCCCCACGGAAACCATCCCTTACGCTTGTCGGCGCAGGACCCGGTGATCCCGAGCTGCTGACCATCAAGGCCGTAAAGGTTATTCGTGCCGCCGACGTGGTCCTTTACGACGCACTTGTTTCCGAAGACATACTGGCATTGATCCCCGCCGGCATTCCTGCGTGGAGTGTTGGGAAGAGGGCTGGATCGCATTCACATTTGCAGGAAGACATCAATAGCATTATCGTTAATCTCGCTCATAAACACGGACACGTGGTGAGGCTAAAGGGCGGCGACCCGTTTGTTTTCGGCAGGGGCTATGAAGAGATGCTTTATGCGGCGCAGCATGGACTGACAGTAGCCGTCGTTCCTGGTATATCGAGTGCGCTGGCAGTTCCGACAAGCGTGAATGTTCCGCTTACCGCGCGGGGAATCAGCGAGAGCTTCTTTGTGATCACGGGCACAACCCGGTCGGGCGATATTTCCGAAGACATTTACCTTGCGGCACAGTCGACAGCGACGGTGGTCATTCTCATGGGCCTGTCGCAAATCGGTCTGATCATGGAACAGTTCATGAAGGCCGGCAAGGCCAACGTGCCTGTGACGGTTATTGAAAACGGCACGCTTCCGTCGGTCCGTTCGGCAACCGGAACCGTGTCGACTATCGAGGACCTGGTGGCCGAGAAGAGCATTTCGTCACCCGCGGTGATCGTGGTGGGACGCGTGGTCGATTGTGCATCGGAGATCCAAGTGTCGCCACATTCGGCAGCCGGCAATGAATAACCTGTTTCCAATATTCTTAAAGCTCGAATCACTCAAGACCCTGATTGTTGGCGGCGGGAATGTAGGATTGGAAAAGCTTTCTGCCATACTGAAGAATAGCCCCAAGGCACCTGTGATCCTCGTATCACGGACGGTTCTTCCGCAGATCAAAAAACTTGCAAGTGTTCATTCCAACCTCGAGCTCGTCGAACGGAACTTCAGACTGTGGGATCTCTGGAGTGCCGACATCGTGCTGCTGGCAACCAACAACCGCGAGACCAATCAAACGATACTGCGATTTGCCAAAACAAGAGGGCTGCTGGTGAACGTTGCCGACACGCCGGACCTTTGTGATTTCTACCTGGGCTCGGTGGTAACGAAGGGAGAATTGAAAGTTGGTATTTCGACCAATGGAAAGTCGCCCACGATTGCCAAGAGGTTCCGTGAGTTCCTCGAGGAAGCAATTCCCGAAGACACCGATCAGCTTCTCGATAACATGAACGGCATCCGCGAAAAAGTGAAGGGCGACCTTGGGGAGAAGGTGAAGGTCCTCAATGAAGTGACGAAGTCGTGGTTGACGAAGAATGCGTGACCTTGATGTAGGGCCGGCCGGCAAGGAGGCTGACCAGCGCAATCGAAGAGCAAATAAGCATCGTCAGTACGACCGGTAAGCTCGAATCGGCCGTCATGAAGCTCACGACAATACTGGCCAGCGCTCCGAATCCGAATTGCAACGTTCCCAGCACAGATGCCGCTGTTCCTGCATTGGACGAGAACGGCGCCAACGCCAGGGCTGTAGAGTTCGGCAGCACAATCCCCAACGTTGCCAGGAAAAAGAATATCAACGTTGTCTGCACATAGAACATTCCACCGATATCCAGCAATGTGATGAGGACCAAAAGACCAGCTACGACAAGCTGGATAATAATGGACCCGCTGACGAGCATTTCGCTTGAAAATTTCTTAAGCAAGAAACGGTTCAGCTGACTTGCGCCGATCAAGCCGGTCAACAGAACCGCGAACATAATCCCGTATTCTTTTTCAGTAAAATCATACAGCGTCATGTACAGGAATGGCGACGATGAAACGAACACGAACAATCCCGCGAATGCAATGCCGCCCGAGAGCGCATAAGTGAAGAATTGCGGCACACGAAGCACCTCGGCGAAGCTTTTGACGATATCGGCAGGCCGCAGGGAGAAGGAGGGATCCGGACCTTTGCTTTCCGGAATGAACAAGAACACCAGGACAAGTATCAGCACGGTGATGATGATCAGGATAACGAACAGCGACTGCCAACCCCAAGCCACACTGACGAATCCGCCGAGCGACGGTGCCACGAGCGGCGATGCGCTGATGACAAGTATAAATGACGAGAATATTTTAGCGTTGTCTTCCACCGGAAAGAGATCGCGCACCATGGCGTTTGCTGCCACACTTGCGGCACAGCCCCCGATAGCTTGTATCAGCCGGAACACGATCATCTGCTCGATGCTGGTGGACAGGATGCATGCAACAGTGGCGACGATGTAAATGAAGAGCCCGGCATACAGAGGCGGCTTGCGGCCAAAACGATCAAGCAGGGGGCCATACAGCAACTGACCCGCTGCCATCCCGATAAAGTAACTGGCCATCGAGAGAGCGACTTTGGCAATCGTTGTATCGAACTCGTCGGCAATTACCTGGAATGCAGGCAGGTACATGTCGATTGAAAACGGTCCCACGGCGACCATGAGCCCCATGATGATCACCAGTAATGTCTCTCTTCTCTTATTCATGAAATGACCGCCGCGGCGAAAAGCCCGCAAAATAGGACGATCGAAGTCCTGAATGCTAAAACAGATTTACTTTTTCTTCAACACGATCTGCTCTGCCTGTTTTGCCACAACCTGGTTGTAGAACTCGCGAAGATTGGGATAGACGTCCTGCGAGAAGATGCTACGATTAATAGTCAGCGAGCTTGTAAAGTTAAGAACGTCCCCTTGCTGGGTCAGGCTGTATGTATACCGGGCGGCGCCTTCGGGCAGCATGAGCATCTTGCTGGGTGGAAGCTCGTCGACCACATAACCTTCAGGGAGGGCGATCTTTGCCACGTAGAGCTCCTCGAACTGGTTTCCGAAGTCAACAGGGTACTCTCGTTTCTCCGACTTGAAAGGATTTTCGTTCGCCCGCGAGGTAATAAAGGGATTGAAATATATCGTCGTTGCACTTGCCATACCAGCCTCATTTGCAGCTATTTCGTAGCGTTCCTTAAAGGGAAGGTTTATGTCATCCACATTCTCTAGAGCACCGTTTGAGAACGTCC
>WUUC01173565.1_pt1 | contig 13984 bp, 12 predicted proteins | sample 6278441 | NCBI WGS metagenome assembly WUUC01 (sample SAMN13675441, study PRJNA597444) | soil metagenome | isolation source: soil | place: USA: Washington | collected 2017-10
GCGCGGAAGCGGAACGCGCCCGTGTCGTTGAGGGTGCCGCCGACGACGGGGGCGCCGGCCTCCTTCCACGCCGGGACGGGTTCGCCGGTGATCATCGATTCGTCGACATAGGACGCGCCCTCGACCACCTCGCCGTCGACCGGCACCTTGTCGCCCGGGCGCACCACGACGACGTCGCCTAGCCGCACCGCGTCGATGCCGACCTCGACTTCTTGACCATCGCGAACGACCCAGGCCGTCTTGGCTTGCAGGGTCATAAGCCGGCGGATCGCCTCGCTGGTCTCGCCCTTCGCCCGAGCCTCGAACCAGCGCCCGAGCAGGATCAGGGTCACGATAACGGCGCCCGCCTCATAGTAGGTGTACTCGGTCCCAGCGGGCAGCAGTTCGGGGGCGAAGGTGGTGACCACCGAATAGCCGTACGCCGCCATAGTCCCGAGCGCGACGAGCGAATTCATGTCGGGCGCGCGCCTTGCCAGTGCCGGCCAGCCCTTGCGATGAAACCTCAGCCCCGGCCCGAACAGCACGAAGGTGGCGAGCAGGAATGAGGCGACTTGGATGTTCCGCATGCCGAACCTGCCGGCCAAGAAATGGTGTACCTCCTCAAACAGGTGCGCGCCCATTTCAAAGACCAGGAGCGGCAATGTCGCGAGAGCGGCGAGGATAACCGAGCGACGCAGCGAAGCTAGCTCCGCCTCGCGGGCGGCGCGTTCGCGGTCTGTCTGTTCGGCGCCACTCTGTGCGCGCTCCGCCTCATAGCCGGTGTTCTCGACCGCACGGATGAGCGCACTCGTGACGCCGCCGAGGGCGTGCACGGAGGCGCGCTCGGTGGCAAGGTTCACGGTGGCGTTGACAACGCCCGGCACTGCCTTGAGGGCCCTCTCAACGCGCGCGACGCAGGATGCGCAAGTCATGCCCGAGATCTTCAGCTCGATCCTCTCCTCGGTGGGCTCGTAGCCCATGTCGCGGACCGCCTCGGCCACCTTCGCCGCGTCCGTCGAGCCGGTCTTGAAGGTAACCTGAGCCCGTTCAGTGGCGAGGTTCACCGACGCCGAATCAACGCCATCGACACCCCGGATCGCGCGCTCGACCCGCCCCACGCAGGACGCGCAGGTCATTCCGCGGATCGGAATGTCGAGGGTCGCGGTGTCTTGCCGCGCAAGGGTTTGAACCGTCATGGCCATGTCCTGCAAAATCCCATGGCCCGTCTTCTAGACCTTCCCACAATGGCAAGGTCAACACCAATTCATTATCCCGTAGAACGCCATGCTCGCGGATTGCGGGATGAACCGTGGTCGTTGAGAAAAGGGGCTTGACCTTCCAACGGTGGGAATCCCCATAACCTCCCAATCGTCATTCCGACGGAGGAGACATTGAGCCATGTGCGGATGTGCCACCCACCAGCCCGCCGAGAAGACCTACGAGACCGCATCCGACGCCCTGACCCTAAAGGTCGAAGACATGACGTGCGGGCATTGCGCCGGCACGATCACCAAAGCCATCGAGACCGGGTTGCGTGGCGCCCGGGTGCACGCTGACCCTGCGACGAAGCTCGTCTCGGTCCGGGGCGCCCGCGACCTCAGCGCCGTCAAGGCGCTGGTGACCGGGGCCGGCTACACGCCGAGCGAATTCGCGCCCGCGTGACCGCGTGCGGGATCTCAGCCCCAATTGGCCTTCGGGATCCCGCAGCAATCTCGACCGGTCATTGAGGAGCCGCGGAGCGCCCATGTGTCAGCGCGCCAGCGTTCGGCTGGGTGCAGCGCACGGCAGTCTGCTCAATGTAAAGGACGCCATCGCGGCGGGACACCGCGAAGTCCCGCTCAAGCCCGCTGTCGAGCAGGATGGTCACCGAGCCCTTCCGAACCGAATAGTGGCCGGTGTCCGTCCACATCCCATCATAAGCGTAGTGCCCGTCCTTCAAGAAAGTGAAGGTCGCGCCGCCTTTCGTCGTGCAAACCGTGCCGGCGATCTCTGCTGCCCGGACCCAATCCTCCGGCGAGTGGGCCTCAGCCGGAACCGGGGCGCCCAGCGCCGAGGCGATGAGGCCAGGGATCACAAAAGAACGCCGCATTGCCACCTCCCACATATGAGCGGACGGCCGCGCCTTCATGATAGCACGCAAAAGCCCTTCCGGCGCGTTCTTTCCCGCCTAGCGCCTGGCGACCGCCGGCGGGGTGCGAGGCCGCCGCTCGATCCTTGCGCCAGAGCCGACCGCGGAGACCGCCTGGACGTAGCGCTGCATTAAGTGCCGCTGGAGTGCTGCCTGGCGCTGCTGCTCGGCGCTGATCCTAGGCCCCAGGAGCGACGCTTCCGCGGCGACCACCGAAGCCGGTGCCGCCGCGGAAGGGCCTGGAGCCGGGGCCTCCGCCAGCGGCGATCCGATGGAGGCGAGGTGAGCCCGAGCCCGGCGGCAATACTCCTTTGACAAGGGGGTCATCCGCTCGGTTCCATGGCCGGCTCTGTACTTCATCAGCGCCCGGCAGAGGTCACGGCCGGCGAGCCGCCAGGCTTGCGCCAGATACTCGACCCCGTAGCGGATGTTGGTTTCCGGATGGGACAAAGCTTCCTGAGGACCCGTGAAGCCTAGCATCGCCGCGGTCGTCGGACGCACCTGCATCAGGCCGATCTCCCCCACGCTTCCAACCACCGTCGGGTTGTAGCCGCTCTCCACCATCACCACGGAATCCGCCAGGGCCACAGGGAGCCCATGGCGCTCGGCCTCCCGCGCAATCACAGAAAGGTACCAGTGTCTGCCGGGCGCCCATGCGCGCTCTAGGCCGCCCAGCCCCTCGACGGCGGGAGGCTTCGGCAGTGAGTTGATGACCTGCTCAATATGCGCGGGGCTCACCGACTCCGACCCATGCCGTGAGGCGAGCGCCGGATGAGGCGCAGCAAGCGCCACCGCGACAGAGAAGATGGGACGGATAGAACAGCGCAAGATGCGTCTCACTGCGGGTCGCATGTTGCCGCTCCGTGCCTGCGGAACGCGGCAGCCTTGAGGCAGCGCCATGCCCGCCACGAGGGCCTGCCCGCCGCACTAGGACCGCGCCGTCGTTCGTTCGTGGTGGTGCTTGCGCCAGCCGTACCGGGTCATGCCCCGCGGTTTGTACACAGATAGCGCGACAGTCAGGAGCAGCACCAGAAAGCCGCCCACGGCGTGGAGCACGGGTGAGCGTCTCAAGCCGCTGAGTTCTACGGCAAACGGCTCGGGGCCGGCCGCAGCGTCTGCGAGGTGGCCGATCAGGTTCATCTGCAACAATAGCACGATACCAACGAGGACAGTCAGCACGAGCTTCGCGAGAATCCAGTAGTGCCGGACCAGGCCCCAGGTGGTACCCAGGGCTTGGACGATCCCGGTCACCAGCGAGGCGAGGATCAGGGGGGCGACGACGAGCCAGGCTGTCACCCTCATCGCAAGATTCGCGGCTCGCTGCAGCCTGGCGTCCGTGGTGACCAGTCCGGCAACGGCGAGGGCCAGGAAGGCGGCGACCGCCCCGAGCGAACCAACAGAGCAGGTCATGTGCATGGTGAGCGCGAACCGGCGGAGGCCGGGTGACATGATCATCGGCGTCCCCCATCGGACGGTCCATGCTGGGCGGCGCCTCCGGTCGGCATGTGCCGGAACGGACCATGGCGCCCGCCGGAGACTGCCAGAACGACAGCAAGCACGACCACAGCGGCAGCGACAATCATCGACACCTTCACCCACAGCGGCATGCCGGGGTACGGTGGATCAGACCCTCGCGCGTTGCCTGTCTCGCGTGCATGTGGCGTCATCGGCGTCACCCGCGCTTGCCAGTTGATCCGGGGCGATGTGAACTCGACGCGGAAGAGCGGACACGGCGTCCCGGCCCCTGTCAATGAACGCGGCCGGCGGATTGTCTTATTCAGGACAATCCGCCCGATCCGTCCGGAAAAACTGAAGATGGCAGTGCATCCGATAGACCGCCGCGTCGTGCGCACCAGGGCTTCACTGGAAGACGCCCTCGCCTCCCTCATCCGGGAGAAGGCCTACGAGGCGATCACTGTTCAGGACATCTGCAAGGCCGCTAATGTCGGGCGCTCAACGTTCTACGCGCACTACACGGGAAAGGACGACCTGAAGCGGAGAAGCCTCGAGCGCCTGCGCCGGCTGCTTGTCGAACGCCGGGGAGAGATACCAACAGCGACGGGCAATGGCCTCGACCTAGGATTTAGTCTGGCGATGTTCGAGCACGCCCGCGACTATCTCGATCATTACCGGGCGCTGGCTGGCGGACGCGGCGGCAGCGTCGCCCTTGATACCGTCCGCCGTATCCTCTCCGGACTGGTGCGCGAGGAACTCACCGCTTCTGCCGACCGTGGAGAGGATGCGATTCCGCGCGAGTTCATCGTGCAGCATGTTGTCGGCGCGTACATCGCCGTGCTGACCTGGTGGCTTGATGGTGGGGCCCGGTTGTCGCCCGAGCGGATGGACACCATGTTCCGGCGCCTGGTGAACGGCTCGCCCGCCTGAAGAGATGCGCGACCGAACCCGCCTTCCAACAGCGTCACTCGGCGGCGAGCTGGGGCTGCGGCGGAGCCGTTTCGGCGACTGACGCCGATTGGCGTCGTGTCGGAAGTCCGCGCCCCTTCACGAGCCCATATATCGCCGGGATCACGATCAGGGTGAGCAGCGTCGACGAGACCATGCCGCCAACCATGGGAACCGCGATCCTCTGCATGACCTCCGATCCGGTGCCTGTGCTCCAAAGGATTGGCAAGAGGCCGGCCATGATGGCCACGACGGTCATCATCTTGGGGCGCACGCGCTCAACGGCACCGACCATGATCGCGTCGTGGAGATCCGGCCTGGTGAAGGGGCGTCCCTGGGAAGCCGCCCTCGCTTTCCCATCCTCTAGGGCGTGGTCGAGGTAGATCAGCATCACCACACCGGTTTCCGCGGCCACGCCCGCGAGCGCGATGAAGCCGACGGCGACCGCTACGGACAGATTGAAACCCAGCCACCACATCAGCCACACGCCACCAACGAGCGCGAAGGGCAGCGACAGCATGACGATGACTGTCTCTGTGATCCGCCGGAAGTTGAGGTACAGCAGCAGGAAGATGATCAGGAGCGTCACCGGTACGACAATCTTCAGCCGGGCCTCGGCACGCTCCAGGTACTCGAATTGGCCACTCCATTGCACGTAGGTACCCGGTTGGAGACTAACTTCGTTGGCGACTGCCTGTCGGGCCTCGGCGACGAAGCCGCCGAGATCACGGCCGGCGATGTCGACGAAGATGTAGACGGCGAGCTGCCCGTTCTCGGTCCGGATCGAGGTCGCGCCGCGGGTGAGCTTGACCTCCGCAACCTCGCCGAGCGGCACAGTCCCGCCGCCTGGCATCGGCACTTGCACCTCGGTTGCGATGGCCTGCGGGTTCGAGCGGAGGTCGCGCGGGTAGCGGATGTTCACGCCGTAGCGTTCACGACCCTCTACGGTCGTGGTCACGACCTCGCCGCCTAGCGCCGTCGAGATGACGTCCTGCACGTCGCCGACCGTCAGGCCGTAGCGCCCGAGCGCCTGCCGGTCCGGGACGATGTCGAGATAGTAGCCTCCGATCACCCGTTCGGCATAGGCGCTTGTCGTGCCTGGTACCTCCTTCACCACTGCCTCGACCAGGCGCGCCGCCCTTTCCATCTCGGCAAGGTCAGTGCCGATTACCTTGACGCCGACGGGCGTTCGGATGCCGGTCGAAAGCATGTCGATCCGGGCGCGAATGGGCATGGTCCAGGCATTCGAAATCCCCGGGAACTGGAGGGCCCTGTCCATCTCCGCCTTCAGGCTCGCAAGCGTAACGCCGGGCCGCCATTCACTCCTGGGCTTCAGATTGATGATCGTCTCGAACATCTCGGTTGGGGCCGGGTCCGTGGCGGTAAGGGCTCGGCCCGCCTTACCGTAGACGGATGCAACCTCTGGGAACGACTTGATGATCCGGTCCTGGGTGGCTAAAAGCTCCGCCGCCTTCGTCACGGACAGGCCCGGCAGGGTTGTCGGCATGTACATGAGCGTGCCCTCGTCGAGGTCGGGCATGAACTCCGTGCCGAGCTGCCGAGCTGGCCAGACCGTGGCGGCAAGCGCGGCAAGTGCGATCAGGATCGTGAGGGTCTTGGCCCTGAGCACCAGCCAGATGACCGGCCGATAGATCCAGATCAAGAGCCGGTTTAGCGGGTTGCGGTGCTCGGGGACGATCCGTCCACGAACGAAGATCACCATGAGCGCCGGAACGAGCGTCACTGACAGCAGCGCGGCGGCCGCCATGGCGAAAGTCTTGGTGAAGGCGAGCGGCCCGAACAGGCGTCCCTCCTGCGCCTCCAGCGTAAAAATCGGCAGGAATGACACCGTAATGATCAAGAGGCTGAAGAACAGGGCCGGCCCGACCTCACTCGCCGCCTCGATCAGGATCTCGGTTCGCGGCTTATCCTTCGGTGCTCGCTCCAGGTGCTTGTGCGCGTTCTCAATCATCACGATGGCGGCGTCGATCATTGCTCCGATGGCGATGGCGATGCCGCCCAGGCTCATGATGTTCGAGCCGAGGCCAATGAGCCTCATCCCCCCGAACGCCATGAGGATCCCGACCGGCAGCATGAGGATCGCAACGAGGGCGCTGCGAACGTGGAGCAGGAAGACGATGCAAACGAGCGCGACCACAAGACTCTCCTCGACGAGCGTGGTCCTGAGCGTCGCGATGGCATCGCCGATCAGCTTCGACCGGTCGTAGACGGGCACGATCTCGACGTCCTTTGGCAGGCTGGACGCAATCTCCCCCAGGCGGGCTTTCACGCTTTCGATCACGTTCAGGGCGTTCGCCCCGAACCGCTGCAGGACGATTCCGCTCGCGACTTCACCCTCGCCGTCGAGCTCCGTGATACCGCGTCGCTCATCAGGCCCGAGCTCCACCCGTGCAACGTCCCCGACACGCACGGGTACGCCGGCCTCCGTCTTGAGAACCGTAGCCTCGATATCATTGATACCCTTGAGGTAGCCACGGCCCCGGACCATGAACTCGAACTCGGAGAGCTCGACGGTGCGCCCGCCGACGTCCATGTTGCTGGCGCGCACGGCCTCGCGCAGCGCCTGAAGCGACACGCCAAGCGCCCGCAATCGGCGGGGATCAACGACGATGTTGTACTGCTTGACGAACCCGCCAACGCTCGCTACCTCCGCCACGCCTTCCGCCCGCGAGGCAGCGTAGCGGAGCGTCCAGTCCTGGAGCGAGCGGAGCTCAGCTAGCGTCATCCCCTTCCCCACGACCGCGTACTGGTAGACCCAGCCGACGCCGGTGGCGTCTGGTCCGAGCGTAGGCGTCACGCCCGTCGGCAGCCGGCGACCCGCGGCGTTGAGGTATTCGAGGACACGGCTACGGGCCCAGTATGGGTCCGTACCGTCCTCGAAGATCACGTAGACGAATGACACGCCGAAGAACGAGAATCCGCGGACGACCTTGGACCGGGGCACGGTTAGCATCGACGTCGTCAGCGGATAGGTGACTTGGTCCTCCACGACCTGCGGCGCTTGGCCGGGATAATCCGTGTAAACAATGACCTGCACATCCGAGAGGTCTGGAATGGCATCAAGCGGCAGGGTGCGGAGGGCGTAGACGCCCGCTGCGGCCGCGAACGCCGCTCCTATGAAGATGAGGAGGAGGTTGCGGGCTGACCAGGCGATGAGGCGGGTGATCATGGCTTCGCCTCTGGGGCTGCCATGGCCTGCAACGCCGCCTTGAGGTTGCTCTCGGCGTCGATCAGGAAGTTTGCGGCAACGACCACCCGGTCGCCCTCGGCAAGGCCCTCGCGAACCTCCGTGAACCCTTCCCCGCGCGCCCCGACCTTCACCTCGCGGGGTTCGAAGCGGCCCTCTCCCAGGTCGAGGATGACAACCTGGCGCGTGCCGGTGTCGATCACGGCGCTGTCGGGCACCGCGATTGCCGGCTTGTCGGCACCGGTCGCGAAAGCCACGTCGGCGTACATGTCGGGCAGCAGGATCCCGTCCGGGTTCGGGAGCTCGATGCGCACGCGAGCGGTGCGGGTCTCCTTCATGACCTGCGGGTAGATCAAGCCGACCTTGCCAGAAAAGCTCCGTCCGGGAAGGCTTCGGATCGTGACGGTCACGCCCTGGCCCATCCGGATGAGGTCGAGGTCGTGCTCAGGCACGTCCGCCAGCACCCACACCGTCGAAACGTCGGCGATGCGGAACAGCACCGTCCCGGCCTCGGCCCGCATTCCGTCCACCGCTGCCCGCTCCAGGACGACGCCATCCCGAGGGGCCGGCCAGGGGATGGTAATCGGGATCTTCTTTGTTCTTTCGATTTCGTTGATCACCTCGGGGGGAATCGCCAAGTTTTCGAGGCGCCGCCGGGCCCCCTCGAAGCCGATGCCGGTCAGGTACTGTGCGCCCGCGCCCGCGATCTCCGGCGAGTAGACGTGCAGCAGCGCCTGTCCCTTGCGGACGCGGTCGCCGGTGGTGACGTTCTCGACTCGCTCAATGAACCCCTCGGCCCTCAGCGTCACGACAGCGACCCGCCGTTCATCGAGCTGGACCGAGCCGGGCGCCCGGACGGAGCGAGTGACGACGCGTCGCTGCGCACTCTCGTAGCGCACGCCGGTGCGCTGGAGCTTGCCCGGCGAAACTGTGACGATCGAGCCCTCGTCCTCGCCTTCGTAGACAGGGATATAGTCCATCCCCATTGAATCCTTCTTCGGCGCTGGCGAGGTATCGGGCAGACCCATCGGGTTGCGGTAGTACAGGATCCGCCTCTCGCCCGCGCCAACCTTGGGCCCAGTCGTCTGTGCCGGCTTCTCATCGAAGCTCACGTCCTCGCTGGCGTGCACGGCGCGGTACTCGCGACCGTCTTCCGTGCGCTTCGGTTCAAGCGAGTACGAGGGCTTCCCGTCGGGATCCTGGTAGTACACGACCGGCCCGCTTGATGCGGGCCTGTTCGCTGACGGAGGCGCGGACGGCTTCATGCCCAGATGGGTGCGGGCGGTCGTTACGAGCGCCGGCAGATCGACTTGGGGCAGCTTCAAGCCGTTCCGGCCCGCCCAGTAACCACCGCCCGCAGCCGCAAGCGCCGCGAGGGTGGCAATCATCCATGCTGACCTGGTCATGGCTCTCGCGCCCTTAGCACTAGCCTGTTCACGACGGTGCCTGTTTCACCCTGGACCTTGGCCGCCAGGGAGAGCTGCCACCCGCCCTCCATGGTCAGGCTCGTCCTGAATCGGTAGACGCCAGGCTGGGTGGAGGGCACCTGCTCGACGGGCGCCGTCATCGTAGGCATCCCGTCCGGAGCCATGTCGATCCGCTTGGCGAAGATCACCGCGTCCGGGAGCAGCTTGCCGGAGCGCCTGTCGAGAAGGCGGACCTCGATAACGGCCTCGCCTTGCCTCACCTCCTCTTGGATGAGCTGAAATTCGTAATCCTCGATGTCGGCCTGAGCCGGCCCTCCGAGAGCCAGCCCAAACAGCACCGCGAAGGTAGGCGCGCGTTGAAATGTCATGGATGAGGTTTCCCGAATGCAACGGGACCGCGAGGCAGAGGCCACGCGGCGGCTATCGGCCTAGAGGCCGGCGTTGAATTCAGGCTTGCGGGGGTCTAAGCGGTGGCCCCTGGGACACGGAGTGAAGCGTGGCGTCATCCCGCGGGACCAGGGCCACCGCGGCGCTTGCACGGGCAGGAAGCGGACCGGCGGCGGACGCGACGCCCTGGATCGTCTTGCCGAGGCACACCGTCAGGAGGGGGCAGGCCTTCATGCAATCCGGCATGACGGGCTTCTCCGGCGGGCAGCAAGGCATGTCGCCGGCCATCCCTGCCTCTTCGGCCATCGCTGCCATGGAGGCGGGCGCAGCTAAGTCACCCGCAGCCGCCGAGGCGGTGAATGGGGCAAGCACCACTCCCAGGACGGCGAGAACCGGGAGGAGGCGACGGATGGCGCTCCAGAGTTTCACCAGGAAAGCGTCCCACAGGAAGCGCCCATTGTGAAGCCGGCCCGGCGTCACGGACAGTTGAACAGGCAGGTGATCCGCAATCTTCCTGAACCCTGGTGCCCTGGGCAAGCTTGGGCCTGAAACCGGGCCAAACCCTATTTCATGTAAGTTCCGCCCGTGCCCCGTCTCGCGGTTTGCCCGGCATCACTGTGTCGTCGCAACGTAGCACCGCAAGCCATGGCAGGTTGGGATGCCGCAGCCTACATCATGAATGCCAAGGGCGCTCGGCGCTGTTTTTGCCAAGCGTCGCAACAGGCGCTTGACCTTGCAACAGTGGGAACGTTTATCAGAGGTCAGCTTCATGAGGAGGGCCCCCTGATACCGCACCAACACGCGCGGGTCCCATCCGGGTCGCCCCGCCTTGTCGAAGCGAAGCATTCGTGACACATATCCGAATCTGACGAACGGAGCGGTTCCCTTGCGGCTGATGGGCCCCATCATCGCTGTCCTGCTTGCGATCACCATGGCGATCTTCCCAATCTCCATGCCGCGGGCGGCTGCGTTCGGGGAACACGGACACGGCGCGGCGGTCGAGATCGTGCATGAGAACGTGGCGGTTGCGGCGGACCATCATGCTGATCACCACGACCATGCGGATATGGTCGCCTCCTGCGATCCGGCAGCCGTCGGCGTCTGCGGGCAGCCTGAGCCAAGCTCCCACGACGGAACGAGCGCGGCCTGCTGCGGCATAGGCTTTTGCCATGCCTTCCAGCCCAGCGCGGCGCCCCCCCTCTTTGCGCCCTACCTCTCCGCCGCCCCCATGGCCCTGGCCAGGGACGAGCAGGTGGAAGGCGCCTTCGCGGGCTGCCTCGACCGGCCCCCGCGAACCGTCTGAGCCAGGCGCGGGCCACTGAGCCCGCACGAACCGGCGCGGCCGCTCGACTGAGCGGACCGCGACCGTCCTGAAGCTCGAACCGGTCCTCCCTTCACTCGCGATCTGTAAGCCAAGCCGCAGAGACACGTCGAACCTCGTTCGCCGGCTCGCCGCAGCGCTTCCGACCACGATTTCAAGGGGGCTCCGGAGACGGACCCCGTAATGAAGCTGATCCCAATCGTCGCTCTGGGCTTCGCCCTTGGCGCTTGCGTGCCCACCACTCCCTCGTACCTGACGGCCCCTGCAGACCCCACCGTCCGAGGCCGCGGGCCAGGCTACGCCTCGGTGACGGTGGGCGTCCGCAACTACGACGTCGTCGAGCCCCTGGACTGGCGGGAGCAGAACCGGCGCGTCGCGCCGGGTGCGGGCGCCGACCCGGAGCGCGACGACAGCGACGACGCCGCCCGTCGGGGACGGTGACCTACGCGCAAGGACAACATCATGATGAACAAACAACAGCGCGCGGGATTCCGTCGGCGGCTCCCACTTCTGGCGGGCGCTGCCCTCACCGTATCCCTCGCGGGATGCGCGAGCTTCTCGGCGGACGGCGGCCTTTCTACCGCCCAGACGGTTGCCTACACCGAATTGAACAAGGACGTGGCCAAGATCACCAGCGAGGCCGAGGCGCTAGCCATCCAGCAGCGCGTTGACCAGCTCCTGCGGCGTCCCCTGACCGCCGACAGCGCCGTACAGGTCGCGCTGCTCAAGAACCGCGGCCTTCAGGTGGACTTCAACGAGCTCGGTGTCTCTGAGGCTGAGTACGTGCAGGCAACCCTGCCGCCGAACCCCACGGTGGCCCTCTCACGCCTGGGTGGCAGCCTCGAACTGGAGATCGAGCGCCAGATTGTTATCGGGATTTTCGAGCTTGCAACCCTGCCGGCCCGAGCGGCGGCAGCCGAGCAGCGCTTCCGGGCAGCCCAGTTCCGAACCGCGGAAGCTGTCCTCCGTCTGGCAGCGGAAACGCGACGCCAGTTCTACCGCACCGTTGCGGCGAACCAGCGCGTTGGCTTCATGCAGCAGGCGCTCGCGACTGCGGAAGCTGCCTCCGAACTCGCTAAGCAACTCGGCGAGACCGGTGCGCTTAACAAACTGGAACAGGCGCGGGAGCATGCGTTCTATCAGGAGCTCGGGGCCCAGCTCGCCCGGGCCCGGATTGAGCAGAAGGTGGAGCGCGAGCGCCTCATCCGGCAGCTCGGCTTGTGGGGGCGTGACATCGACTTCCGCCTCCCGGGCTCCGTGCCAGCGCTGCCGACGCGGCTCGCCTCGGCGCGGGAAATCGAAAGCCGCGCTCTGGAGCGCCGCGTCGATTTGCAGGCGCTGCGAAATGAGCTCAGCGGGGTGGCCACTCAGTTCGGGCTCGCTAACGCCACCCGGTTCGTGACCGACGTCGAGCTCGCCGGCCTCTCCTCATACGAACGGACGACGTCGTTCAACGTTGGCGAGGAAGGCATCGAGGTCGAGCGCGAGGTCGTCAAGCGGCGCGGACTTGAGGTCGAGTTCCAGATCCCGATCTTCGACTTCGGCGGCACCGCGGTCCGCAACGCCCAGGAAACCTACATGGCCGCGGCCAACCGGCTGGCGGAACGTGCGGTCAACGTGCGGTCCGAAGCGCGTGAGGCCTACACCCGCTACCGCGGCTCCTACGACCTGGCCCGCCACTATGAAAGCCGCGTTCTGCCCCTGCAGAAGACGATCCAGGAGCAGGCCACGCTGCAATACAGCGGCATGCTCGTGGACGTGAGCGACCTCATCACGGACGCGCGCGCGCGCATCCTCAGCAACGTCGACGCCATCAACGCTCGCCGCGACTTCTGGCTCGCCGCCACGGACCTCAAGGCCGCCCTTGTGGGCGGCGGGGCCGGTGGCGAAGGCGCGGGCGGCGGCGAGACCACCACAGCGGCTGCCGGCGGCGGAGCCGCCGGCGGACATTGAGAAACCAGGAGAGATTGCCATGACCAACCTATCCCGCAGGGGGTTCATCGGTGCGGGCGGCCTCGCCCTCGCCGGGGCCTCCATGGTCAGCGGGCGCACCCAGGCCGCAGGCCTGCCAGAGGCGCCCACCATGACCGAAGCGACGATGCAGCCGCCGCTCTACCCGACGAGCGGACCAGACTACCAGCCAGTGGTGACGCTCAACGGCTGGACCCTGCCCTGGCGCATCAACGGCGATTGGAAGGAGTTCCACCTCGTCGCCGAGCCCGTCGTGCGCGAGCTCGCGCCCGGCATGAAGGCGCACCTTTGGGGTTATAACGGCCAGTCCCCAGGGCCGACCATCGAGGCGGTCGAGGGCGACAAGGTGCGCATCTTCGTAACCAACAAACTGCCTGAGAACACGGCAGTGCATTGGCACGGGCAGCTCCTGCCCAACGGCATGGACGGTGTCGCTGGCTTGACGCAGCCGCACATCCCGCCCGGCAAGACGTTCGTCTACGAGTTCATCCTGCGCAAGAGCGGGACCTTCATGTACCACCCGCACTCCGACGAGATGGTGCAGATGGCGATGGGCATGATGGGCTTTTTCGTTGTCCATCCACGCGACCCCGCCGAGCGCCGCGTTGACCGCGATTTCGTGTTCCTCCTCAACGCCTTCGACATCGAGGCCGGGAGCTACGTTCCGAAGGTCAACACCATGCTCGACTTCAATCTCTGGTGCTGGAACTCGCGAGTGTTCCCAGGGATCGATCCGCTCGTCGTGCGTCAGGGTGACAAGGTGCGGGTACGCTTCGGCAACCTGACGATGACCAACCACCCGATCCACATGCACGGCTACGACTTCAAGGTCACCGGTACGGACGGCGGCTGGGTTCCGGAAGGCGCGGCTTGGCCTGAAGTGTCCATCGACGTAGCGGTCGGGCAGATGCGCGCCTTCGAGTTCGTCGCCGACGTGCCGGGCGACTGGGCAATCCACTGCCACAAGTCGCACCACACGATGAACGCCATGGGCCACGATGTGAAGACGTACATCGGCGTCAACATGAACAGGACCGCCCCGGCGATCAAGAAGGTCGCGCCGGGATACATGCCGATGGGCGGCAGCGGGATGGGCGAGATGGGCTCGATGGAGATGCCGCTGCCCGACAACACGCTGCCGATGATGACGGGCTACGCCC
>WUUC01015563.1_pt1 | contig 13979 bp, 9 predicted proteins | sample 6278441 | NCBI WGS metagenome assembly WUUC01 (sample SAMN13675441, study PRJNA597444) | soil metagenome | isolation source: soil | place: USA: Washington | collected 2017-10
GGTAGCTCAACGGTAGAGCCTCAGCCTTCCAAGCTGATGACGCGGGTTCGATTCCCGTCCGCCGCTCTTTCGAGTGATGCGCGCTTTCCCTCGTTTCAAGCCATTTGCTCCCCTCGCCGGCCTGGTGCTGGTCGTCCTCGCGCTGGTCGTGGGCGGCTGCGGATCGGACGGGGACTCGGAAGCGGGCGACGGCTCGAACGGGGGCGCCAAGAGCGCGCCGGGCTACGTCGACTGGCCCTTCTTCGGGCGGGTGCCGGAACGAACGCACTACCTGCCCTCCGAGAAGAAGGTGCTGGACCCGCCCCTGCGACAGGCGTGGTCGATCAACACGCACGCGCTGATCGAGTTCCCGCCAGCGATCGCCGGCGGGGTCGCCTACGTGATCAACAAGTACGGCAACGGTAAAGCGGTCCGGATCAGCGACCGCAAGGTGCTCTGGGAACTGAAGCTGCGGCCGAGCGACAAAGGGCACCAGCTCGACGTCACCGCGCCGGTCTACCACCGGGGCCGCGTCTTCGGCACCTTCCTCGACGGCTACGTCGCCGCCGGCGACGCGAAGACCGGCAGGAAGATCTGGGAGCGGAAGCTGAAGACGCCGCTGGAATCCTCGCCGCTGGCGGTCGGCTCGACGCTCTACTTCGGCACCAACACCAAGGGGGTGCTGGCGGTGGCGACGGCCAGCGGCAAGACGCGCTGGCAATTCGAGGCGCCGGCGGCGGTGAAAGCAAGCCCGAGCTTCCACGAGGGCCTCGTCTTCGTCGCCGACTACCAGAGCACGATGTTCGCCCTCGAGGCCGGCACCGGCAAGGTCGCCTGGCAGACCAACACGAGCAAGGTGGCGCCGTTCGGCCGCGGCGGTTTCTTCTCCTCTCCGGCGATCGGGTTCGGCAAGGTCTACGCGGCCCGTGACGACGGCACCGTCTACGCCTTCGACGAGAAGAGCGGCAAGATCGCCTGGTCGTTCCCGACCGGCGGCCAGATCTACGGCTCGCCGGCGATCGCGGAAGTGCCGGGCACCCCGGCAACCGTCTACATCGGCTCCGAAAACGGGACCTTCTACGCGCTCGACGCGAAGAGCGGCAAGCTGCGCTGGAAGTACGACGTCGGCGGCCCGATCCCCGGCACGGCGACGGTGATCGGGCACACCGCCTACACGGCGAGCTTCGAAACCGGGAAGACGATCGGGCTCGACGTCCACACCCACAAGAAGACCTTCGAGCTGAAGCAGGCGGGCTACACCCCGGTCATCTCCGACGGCCGGCGGCTGATCCTGGTCGGCTATTACGTGATCGCGGGGCTGGAGCCGACCGCGAAGTGAGGCGTTGGCGGGTTTCTCTCGCATAGCGAGAGTAAGTCGCCAATCAGCCGACCACCGGGGTCGGCAGCGGCTCCCCCGCCACGGCCGCGAGCGCGTTGCGGGCGGCGAGCTCGGCCATCGCCATGCGCGTCTCCACCGTCGCCGAGCCGAGGTGCGGAACCAGGACCACGTTCTCCAGCTCGAGCAGGCCGGGATGGACCTCCGGCTCGTGCTCGAAGACGTCGAGGCCGGCGGAGGCGATCTCGCCCTCGCGCAGCGCCACGACCAGGGCCGCCTCGTCGACCACCGGCCCGCGGGCGGTGTTGACGAGGGTCGCGGTCGGCTTCATCGCCGCCAGCTCGGCGGCGCCGATCAGGTGGCGGGTCTCGGCGCTCAGCGGGCAGTGCAGGGTGATGACGTCGGCACTGGCCAGCAGCTCGCCCAGCCCCAGCCGCCTGGCCTGCAGCGGCGCGGTCACAGCGGCCGGCGCCTCGTTGCGGTTGGTGTAGGCGATCGTCATCCCGAGGGCGCGGGCGCGCTCGGCGACGCGGGAGCCGATCGCCCCCAGCCCGACCACTCCGAGCCGCTTGCCACGGAGGCCGCGGCCGAGCATGAAGTCCATCCCCCAGGCCCAGGGCTGGCCGCTGCGGATCAGCCTCTCCCCCTCCCCCAGCCGCCGGGTCGCGGCGAGGATCAGGCCGAGGGCGAGGTCGGCGGTGGCGTCGTCGAGGACGCCCGGGGTGTGGGCGACGGCGACGCCACGGGCGGCGGCCGCCTCGAGGTCGATGTTGTCGACGCCGACGGCGACGTTGCAGACGCAGCGCAGCTGCGGCCCGGCGGCGTCGAGCAGCTCGCCGTCGACGCGGTCGCCGAGCTGGGTGAGGACGGCGTCGGCGCCGGCGACGTGGGCCAGGAGCTGCTCGCGCTCGAGCTTGCCGGCCTCGGTCTCGCGCAACTCACCGGCCGCGGCGAGCAGGTCGAGGGCCGGGCGCGGCAGGCGGGTGGTGACGGCGAAGGTCGGCATCGGCATGCTTCTACCACGATGCCCGCCGACCGACCGACGATCCTGGTCGCCCCCGACTCCTTCAAGGGCACCCTGAGCGCGGCCGAGGTCGCGGCGGCGCTGGCGGCGGGAATCGAGGCCGGCGGCGCCGAGGCCGACCTCTGCCCGCTGGCCGACGGCGGCGAAGGGACGATGGATGCCTTCCTCGCCGCCCGCGGCGGCGACGTGTTCCAGATCGAGGTCCACGATCCGCTCGGCCGCCCGGTCGGCGCCCGCTTCGCCCTGCTCGAGGGTGGCACCGAAGCGGTCCTCGACAGCGCCGCCGCCTCCGGCTTCGCGCTGCTGGCGCCGGAGGAGCGCGACCCGCTGCGGGCGACCACGGCCGGCACCGGCGAGCTGGTCGCCGCCGCGATCCGGGCCGGCGCCCGCCGCGTCCTGATCGCGGCCGGCGGCAGCGCTACCGTCGACGGCGGCCGCGGCGCGATCGAGGCGCTGCACCGCGAGTTGCCGGATCTTCTCGCCAGGGGCGAACAACCGGCAACTCGCGGAGGGGGTTGGGAGGGCGCGGTGGAGCTGGTCGTGCTGTGCGACGTGCGCACGGCGTACGAGGACGCGGCGCGGGTGTTCGGGCCGCAGAAGGGAGCCGACCCGGAGGCGGTCCGCACCCTCAGCGCGCGGCTCCACGCCTACGCGCAGTCACTGCCCGCGGACCCGCGCGGGGTGCCGATGGGGGGCGCCGCGGGCGGGCTCAGCGGCGGGCTCTGGGCCGCGTTCGGGGCCGAGCTGGTGGCCGGGACCGAGCGGGTCTTCGAGCTGCTCGAGCTCGACCGCCGCGTCGCCGCCGCCGACCTCGTCGTCACCGGCGAGGGACGACTGGACGAGCAGAGCCTCGAAGGCAAGGTGGTCGGCGAGCTGCTGCGCCGCTGCGCCGACCACGGCCGCGAGCTGGCGATCGTGGTCGGCGAGGACGCGCTGGAGCGGGGGCGACTGCCTTCGCCGCCGCTGCACTCGGTGATCGAGGCGGGCGACCCGGCGGCGCTCGCCGCCGCCGGCCGCCAAATCGCCGCGGGACTGATCTAGCCCGCCGCCCGCTCAGCCGGCCGCCTCGACCCCGACCTCGGCCAGCATCCGCGCCACCCCTTCCGCGGAGCGGACCAGGAGCCGCACCCGCAGCTTCGCGCCGCCGTCGCCCAGCGCCTCCAGCGCCGCCCGCGAGAGCTTCGCCCGGACCGCGGCCGTACCGCCGGGCCGGATCGTCGCCGGCACGAAGACGTCGGCCCAGTAGACGCGGCCGCCGATCCGCACCGCGACCCGCCGCGGCGCCGAGACCTCGCAGCGAGTGGCGCCAAGGCAACGCAGCTGCGCCACCCTGGCGGCGCGGCGCACGCCCACCGTCTGCTTCCTCTTCACCGCCACGATCGACGGCGCCACCACCGCCGGGGGCGCCGGCTGCGGCGTCGCGCCGGGGTTGGCCGGCGGCGGCGCGACCACCGGCGGCTCCGCCCCCGCGAAATCGACCACGAACGGCTGCGGACCCTTCAAGGGATCGGCGGCCCCGCCCGAGGAGTACCAGTAGGGCGCGAGGCCGGTTTTAGCCTGGTAGTCGACGAATGGCTGCGGCCAGGCGCCCCAGCCGGGCACGCCGCGATCCTGCGGCGCCACCCCCGCCGGCACCTTGACCTCGACCCCGGCGTAGTCGGGATCGACCACGAGCTCTCCCGCCGGGTCGACTTCGACCCGGGAGAAGGTCGCCAGGGTGACGTCCGCGGCCGGCGGCAGCGGGTCGCACTGGTTCGGGTTGGCCATGCTGGAGGCGCAGCCGACGACGTCGACCGCCAGCGCCCCGGCCCCGTCGGCGTCGACCGTCAGCACCGGGTCGCCGAGCGTGAACGGGGCGAGGCCGCCGTAGAAGTTGACGCTGAAGTCGGCGTCCCAGCTGACCACGGCGGAGCCGTCGGGCTCGACCCGGCCGCTGCCGCCGTAGAGCCGCACCAGTTGCCCGCCGCCGTTGGCGACGTGCTGGGCCCGGGTCGCCCAGGAGGCAAGCGCTTCGCTCCCGCCCGCCGCGACCTGGAAGACGAAGGCGTCGCCCTGGTGGGGGCGGTAGCTGGCTTCGTCGCCGGCGGAGACGCCGGCCGAGAAGTAGTTGCTGCCGCCGAACGGCGGCGCCTTCTGCAGCTCGCCGCTGCCGGTCCAGTCGAGGCTGACGTGGTCGAGATCGATCCCCTCGGCGGGGATCGAGACTTTCGGCGTCACGGTCAACTTCGCCGCCTGCGAGGCAACCGCCCCGAGCGCGTTGGTCAGGCGGGCGCGGAACATCGCCCCCGACTGCTCCGGGTTCGCATCCAGCACCGAAAGCGAATTGCCGTCGACGACGACGCTCTCGTCGGCGCCGTCGACGTCCTGCCAGAAGCCGCCGATCCGGCGCTGCCAGGTCACGGTCGGCTCCGGCTTGCCGTCGGCGAGCACCGCGAACTCGGCATCGCCGCCCTCGAGCACGGTCGCATTGGCCGGGCTCTGCAGCGCCAGCGGCGCGTACTCGACCGCCAAGGGCGCCGGCTCGCTGGCGACTTTCCCGGCAGCGTTCGCGTAGACCGCCCGATACTCGGAACCGTCGTCACCGCGCGTCGCCGCCACCGTCAGCGTCGCCGCCGTCTGCCCGGCCAGGTCGACGAATTTGGTCGACCCGGGAGCCTTCACCTGCCACTGGCGGGCGGGCGCCGGGTCGCCGCTGGCGGTCGAGCCAAAAGTCGCCGCTTCGGAGGCCTCGCCGGCCCCGAGCGAGACCGAGTCCGGCTGCGGCTGCGCGGTCACCGTCGGCACGAACCCGAGCCGTTCGAATTTCCCGTAGCCCCAGGATTTCGAGCCGCCGCTTTCACCCGGCGAGCCGTCGTTGGTCTGCGCGTAGACGAAGTGATCGTCGCCGACCAGGACCGGCCCGCCCTTCGGGTTGCGCTCTTTGAAGAACTGGCCGCCCGCGAAGGCCCCGCCCCGGACCGCAGCAAGCTTCTGGGTGGTGATGCCCCCGAACCAGACGGTCCCGTCGCTGGGGTCGAGCGCGTAGCGCCACTCGTCATACGGAGAGGCCTCGACGTTGTCGCGGATCGAGACGCGGGCGTTGCTCTCGATCTGCCCCCCGGCCGCGATCCGCAGATGCATCACCTCTCCCGCCGCGTTGTTCTTGACCAGGAGGACGTGACCGTTGGCGCTCGTCTGCACGATTTTGAAGGTGCCACCGGCAGCGATTGAGTTGAGCACTTCGATCCCCGGCAGCGGCGCGACCGCAACCCCGTCGTCAGCCTCGTTGAAGACGATCCGGTAGCCGGCCGGGATTTTCTCGGTCGCCGCCAGGCCCGCCCGATTCGTCGCAAGCAGGATCAGCGAGCCGTCGGAGGCGGCGGCGGTGCCGGGAACGGTGGCCGTGCTCGGTGCGTACCCTTCGCGATTCTGGCCGCTGGGAAAGCTGGGCAGGTTGAATGCCTTTTTCACCCAGACCCCGCCCGCCCCTTCGGCGAAGGTGAAGAGCTTCCAGACGTGGCTGTCGTACTGGGTGCCCGAGGCGCCTTCGGGAACGGTCCGTTCGACCCGGTAGCCGCGGTTGCGGGTGGGGTCCCAGGCGAGAAACGGGGTTTCGGCCCCGAAGAAGCTGGCCGAGCCCATCTGGGGATCGGCGAAGACGCCGGTTTCGTACTCGTCGTCGGTGGGGTTGAAGCGCAGCCAGCGCGGCATCCCGACCTCGCCGCTGCCGCGGTAGAGAACCCGGTCGGCGTTGCCGTCGTAGGCGCCGATATTCGCCCGCGTCGGGGCGACGCCGTTGGGCAGCACGAGCGGGTCACCCAGTGGCTCCATCGCTTTCATCCCGAACGCCTGGATCTCCTGGGAGGGGACCCCGGCGACGGTGACGCTGCGGCTCGAATGCACGATCTGGTGCTCGCGATCGACCCAGATCGGCTGCGGGGTCACCGCTTCCTCGCCGTCGATGAAGAGCTCGTTGTCGACCAGTTTGAGGACGGCGGTCCCCGGCTGGTCCCAGTGCTCGGTGAAGTCGGGGGCGCCGCCGGGACCGCCGTAGCCGAAGCTGACTTCGTCGGCGACCTGGCCGACGCGGTAGTTGCCCGCCATCGCGGCGTTGCCCTGGCTGGAGACGGTGGCGACTATCCCCGCCCAGGCGGTAGACCCGCCGGCAACCGTCGGGGACACCCCGAGCACGTCAAGGTCGACGATCGGAACGCGGCCATAGGAGATCAGCTCCCAGGTGTCCTGGTTGCGGCTGGTCGCGATCGCGGTCAGCACCGAGGAGTCGCGGCTGATCGTGATCTGCGGGTCGGCGAGGGTGACGTCGAGCAGATACGGGTCGGTCTCGGGACCCGTGTATCCGGGCGGTTTGGCCCGCCCCAACGCGGAAGCCCGGTACTTCTGCCAATGCACGGAGCCGCGGTACGCGACCTGCGTCGTCCGCGTCGCCGGGTCGTAACTGCCTTTGTCGAAGGCCCACTCGACGTCATAGGCGAGGGCGCCGCCGCTCGGCGCGACGATCTCGGCGCCGGCGCTTGCCACCGGATCCTGCGCGTAGTTGCGCCAGGTCGCCTTGAAGCCCCAGTTGAGGTCCGGCGCGTCAGTGATCTGGGCGACCGGATCGTCGGCGCGGGCGCTGCCGCCCAGTCCCCACGTCGAGCTCGCGCCGAGCGCGGCTGCAATCGCGAGGAGAGCGGCGAAGGCGACGGCGCGCCTGGCACTGGTGATCGACATGCGGTTGGTTCCTGCCTTTCGTTGCGTCTGGACGAGGTGCAGTGGGGCCGGCGACCGCGCCCGGCGACCGCCGGCCCACCTGCTCAACTGGCTATTCGAAGGAGATCGAAGCCCAGTCCGCCCCAAGCTGTTTGGGGCCTTTTTCGGTCATCTGGTAGAACGAAACGGCGACGATGCAGGCGCTGCCCGCGGCTTCTTTGGCGCTGTAGCACTCGGTGGTCGTTTCGAGTTCGGTCGGCGGCGTGCCTTTCGTAAAATCGAAATCGACCCACGGCCCACGCTGGACCGGGATCGCGTAGCCGGCTTCGTACTGACCGATCGAGATGAACCCCGGCGTGCCGCTTTCGGCGTCGCAGCGGGTGCCCGGCGACCCTTCGGAGTTGCAGACGACGGCCGCCACGTGGGTGGTCCCGGTCGGCGCTGCTCCGACCGCTTTGACCGTGACCTGGGCCCCGGTCCAGGCGATGCCCGAACTCGGCGAGACGCCCACTGCCGCGGACGCGGCGGTCGCGCTGGCGGCCACCATCACCGCTGCCAGAATGCCGATCAGCGCTCCTCGCTTGCTGCCCTTTAGAGCTGACTTGAACATTTCTTTCCTTTCGCACGCCCCGAACGCTTTCGGGAACGTGGCGGGTATTAGGTTACCCTAATTAGGCTAGCCTAATGAACGCAGAATTTGTTTTTTGATCAGGCGGGATTAAGTACTGCGGCAGTTGTGGCGGGTACGAATCGGCGGCAGAATGCGGCCGCGTGGGCGAGATCCAGATCTTCATCGCGGCGCTGCTGGTCTCCGTCGCGCTGCTGAACGGAATCGCCAACTGGGCGCAGATCCCCTATCCGATCGTGCTCGTGCTCGGCGGCCTCGGGCTGGGGCTGATCCCGGGGATCCCGGAGATCGAGCTGGAGCCGGACCTGGTGCTGCTGATCTTCCTGCCGCCCTTGCTCTACTCGGGCGCCTTCTTCGCCGATCTGCCGGCCCTGCGCCGAGACATGCGGGTGATCTCGCTGCTCTCGATCGGGCTGGTGCTGGCGACGACGCTGGCGGTCGGGCTGCTCGCGCACCACGTCTTCGACCTGCCGCTGGCGATGAGCTTCGTGCTGGGCGCGATCGTCGCCCCCACCGACCCCGTCGCCGCCACCTCGATCATGCGCCGACTCGGCGCGCCGCGGCGGATGGTCAACGTGATCGAGGGCGAGAGCCTGGTCAACGACGCGACCGCCTTGGTCGCTTACAAAGTCGCCCTCGCCGCCGCGGTCGGCGGCAGCTTCTCGCTGTTCGACGCCAGCCTCGAGTTCGTCCTCGTCGCCGCCGGCGGGATCGCGGTCGGGCTCCTCGTCGGCTTCGCGGTCGCGGAGATCCGCCGTCGCATCGACGACCCGACCACCGAGGTCACGATCTCGCTGTTCACCGGCTACGCCGCCTTCCTCGCCGCCGACGAGATCGGTGCCTCCGGCGTGCTCGCCGTGGTCACCGCCGGCGTCTACCTCGGCTGGCGGGCGCCAGAACTGGTCTCACCGGAAACCCGCCTGCGCTCGTTCTCGCTCTGGGAGCTGCTCGTCTTCCTGCTCAACGCGACCCTGTTCATCCTCATCGGCCTGCAGCTGCCGGTGATCGTCGACGGGATCGACAGCAGCGGGATCTCGACCGCGACCGCGCTCGGCTACGGAGCGCTGGCCTGCGCCGCCGTTGTCGGCATGCGCTTCGCCTGGATCTTCGGGGTCACGGTGCTGATCCGCACCTTCGACCGCCGCCAGGTCCAGCGCGAACGCCGCGCCGATGCCGCAACGCGGATCATCGGCTCCTGGGCGGGAATGCGCGGGGCCGTCTCGCTGGCGGCGGCGCTGGCGCTGCCGCTGCAGACCGACGCCGGCGAGGCGCTGCCGGGCCGCGACCTGATCCTCTTCGTCACCTTCGTCGTCATCCTCTTCACCCTGGTCGGGCAGGGGCTGACGCTGCCGCTGCTGATCCGCAAGCTCGGCGTCCAGGAGGGGCCCGACGCCGAGGAGCGCGAGGAGGCGACCGCCCGCTACCGCGCCGTCGCCGCGGCGCTGGAACGGCTCGACGAGCTGGGCGACGAGGACTGGACCAACGACGAAACCGTCGACCGCGTCCGCGGCATGCTCGAATTCCGCCGCCGCCGGGTGAAGATCAAAGCCGGCAAGATCGCCGACGAGGACGGGATCGAGGACCGCTCGCTCGCCTACCAGCGGCTGATGCACGAGCTGTTCACGGCCCAGCGCGGGGCCCTGGTCGGGCTGCGCGACAGCGGCGAGGTCTCCGGCGAGGTGATGCGCCGGGTCGAGCGCGAGCTCGACCTCGAAGAGTCGCGGCTGGAGATCTAGCAGCGACCGGGATCTGGCAGTTTCCTCCCGCCTGTGCCTGGGTAGGCGACCTGCCAAGCAACCGGCCAGGAGCTGAAGGTGGATCGTCCGTCCGAGCAGGGAGCGTCTGAGCAAGAGCAGGGTGGGCTGCGCCGTGTGGTCTCCAAACCGCTGCTCGTCTTCTTCATCCTCGGGGACATCCTCGGCGGCGGTATCTACGCGCTGGTCGGGGAGGTCGGCGGCGAGGTCGGCGGGGCGATCTGGCTGGCCTTCCTGGTGGCGCTGCTGCTGGCCTCGCTGACCGCCGCCTCCTACGCCGAGCTGGTCAGCAAGTACCCCCGCGCCGGTGGCGCCTCGCTCTACACCAAGCGGGCGTTCGACAGCCAGCTCGCCTCCTTCCTCGTCGCCTTCACGGTGATGGCCTCCGGCGTCGCCTCGGCGAGCACCCTGGCCCGCGGCTTCGGCGGCGACTACCTGAACGAATTCATCTCGATCGAGGTGGTGCTGGCGGCGCTCCTCTTCATCCTCGTCGTCGCCGTCGTCAACTACATCGGGATCGACTTCTCGGTCCGGATCAACCTGGTGATGACGCTGGTCGAGGTCGGCGGCCTGATCCTGGTCGTCGTCATCGGCCTCGGCGCGCTCGGCGACGGGATCGGCGAGCCCTCGCGGGCCTTCGAGTTCAAGGAGGGGAGCGGGCCGCTGCTGGCGGTCCTGGCCGGCGCCGCGGTCGCCTTCTATGCCCTGATCGGGTTCGAGGACTCGGTCAACATCGCCGAGGAGACCCGTGAGCCGCGGCTGATCTACCCCTTCGCCCTGTTCGCCGGCCTCTTCGCCGCGGGGGTGATCTACCTGGCGGTGACGATGGTCGCCTCGATGGCGGTCCCGACCGAGACCCTGGTCGACTCCGAAGGGGCGCTGCTGGAGGTGGTCCAGGTCGGCCCGCTGGCGATCTCGACCAAGGTCTTCTCGGCGATCGGGCTGCTGGCGCTCGCCAACGGCGCCCTGATCAACATGATCATGGCCTCGCGCCTGCTCTACGGGATGGCCAACGAGGACGTGCTGCCGAAGCCCTTCGCGCGGCTGAGCAAGCGCAAGACCCCGTGGGTGGCGATCATCTTCACGACCCTGCTCTCGGCAGCGCTGATCGTCTCCGGCGACCTCGGGGCGCTGGCCGACACCACGGTGCTGCTGCTGCTCTTCGTCTTCATCGTCGTCAACGTCACCGTCCTGGTCCTGCGCCGCGACCCGATCGAGGAGGACCACTTCGAAGTGCCGAAGTTCATCCCGGTGCTCGGGGTTCTCGGCTGCGTGATCGCGATGACCCAGGTCGAAGGCGAGACCTGGCTGCGGGCCGGGGCGCTGCTGGTGCTCGGCCTGGTGCTCTGGGGCCTGGAGCGGCTGTTCACCGCGCGCAGCGCCGGCGCCCACGCGTAGCAGCGCTCCCCTGGCCCCTGCCCGGCGGAGGTCGTAGGGTCGGGCCGATGCTCTACTTCAGCCACCCTTCCAGCCTCGAGCACGACCCCCGCGAGCTGATGCCGGGGCACCCCGACACGCCGGAGCGGATGGTCGCGATCGAGGCGGCGCTGGCCGAGCGCGAGTGGCTCGGCTGGGAGCGGCGCCAGGCGCCGGCGGCGAGCGAGCGCGAGCTGGAGCTGGTCCACACGCCGCGCTTGATCGCCTCGATCCGCGAGCTCAGCGAGGCGGGCGGCGGCCGCATCGACGCCGACACCGCCGTCAACGGAGCCTCCTACGAAGCGGCGCTGCACGCGGCCGGGGGCGCCTGCGAGCTGACCCGGGCGCTGCTGCGCGGCGAGGCCGAGGCCGGCTACTCCTGCGCCCGGCCCTCCGGCCACCACGCCGAAGCCGACCGGGCGATGGGCTTCTGCCTCTTCGACAACGTCGCGGTCGCCGCCGCGATGGCGATCGCCGAGCTCGGCCTGGAGCGGGTGATGATCTTCGACTGGGACGTCCACCACGGCAACGGGACGGCCGAGATCTTCCGCCAGCGCGAGGACGTCTACTTCTTCAGCATCCACCAGTCGCCGCTCTACCCGGGCACGGGAGAGGCCGAAGACCGCGGCTCCGGCCCCGGAGAGGGCTACACCGCCAACCTGCCGGTGCCGCCCGGCGCCGGCGAGGCGGTCTGGATCGAGCTGGTCGACGGGGTCGTGATCCCGCGCGGCGAGGCCTACCGGCCGCAGCTGATCCTGATCTCGGCCGGCTACGACGCCCACCGCGCCGACCCCCTCGCCGGCTGCACCCTGGAGTCGTCCTCCTTCGCGCTGATGGCGAGCCGGGTGCGCGACCTCGCCGCTCGCCTCGGCGTCCCGCTCGGCGTCGTCCAGGAGGGCGGCTACCACGTCCCCTCGCTGGTCGAGTCGCTGCTGGGGACGATGACTGCGCTCGCGGGTGACGAAGAGACCGGCCCCGGCCCTTCCAATCCCGTGGTTCCTTTTTAACCCGAGAGGCGAATAAGGAACCACGCGATGACGAGCAGCCACCGAACCCCCGGCCGCGGCGCTCGGCCGCCGCGGCCGGATCGCAAACCGGCGTCGCCCTCGCGGGGTCGTGGTCTCGGTCCTGGCGCGGGGCGTGCTGGCCGTGGCGGGTTAGCGACTTACGGTCGCTATACGACCGAAACTCGCCAAAGGCGTCAGACCCCGAGCGCGAAGCTCAGCCCCAGCATCAGCGCCGCGCCGCCGAGGATCCCGGCGCTCGGCTGCAGGCGGGCGCCGCCGCCGTAGGCCTGGGGCAGCAGCTCGATCACGATCAGCGCCAGCATCGCGCCGGCGGCGAAGGCGAAGGAGAACGGCAGCAGCCCCTGCACCTGCTCGACCGCGAGGTATGCGACCAGGGCGCCGACCGGCTGCGGCGCGCTGGTCGCGACCGCGGCCCAGAACTGGCGGCCGCGGCCGAATCCGGCCTCGGCCATCGGGATCGCGACGCTGGTCCCCTCGGGGATGTTCTGGATCGCGATCGCGAGGATCACGAAGAGGCTGAGGCCGGCCCGATCGGAGGCGAAGGCGCTGCCGATCGCAAAGCCCTCCGGCAGGCTGTGGACGAAGAGGACGAGGAAGACCAGGGCCGAGGTGTGGGCGCTGGTGCCACTGCGGCCCATGAAGCCGGCCTCGGGCTTGAGCCGCCGCTCGGCGACGAGGAGGAAGACGACCCCGACCGCGAGACCGGCGGCAACCTCGGCGGCGGTGCCTTCTTCGCCGGCCGGGATCAGCAGGCCGGCAATCGCGGCCACGCCCATGACCCCAGTCGAGAGGCCGAGGAGGAACGGGGCCAGCGCCTTCGCCCGCGAGCCGAGCAGGAAGACCGGAACGGCGCCGATCCCGGTCGCGAACGTGGTCGCGCAGGCGGCGAGGAGGAGGACGAGGAGGTCGGGCACCCGCCGATTCTCCCTGCGACCGGACGATCGCGGTCATGCGCGCGCTGCTCAGGGCAGGCTGGGAGCCACGCGGAGCGCGTCGACCACGGTTCGGTTGCGGCCGGCGGACTTGGCTTCGTAGAGCGCCGCGTCCGCCCGGCTCAGGAGCCGGTCGAGGCTGGCCGGGGCGAGCTCGGCGGCAACACCGGCGCTGACCGTGACGGTCGCCGTGTCGGGGTCGGTGCTGCGCTCCATCGCGATCCGCACCCGTTCGGCGAACCCCCTCGCCTCCGGCACCCCACCGGGCACCAGGGCGACGAACTCCTCGCCCCCCATCCGCGCCAGCACGTCGCTCTCGCGCGTCGCCGCCCGTAGTTCTTCGCCGACCCGGATCAGGGTGCGGTCGCCCGCGTCGTGGCCGGAGGTGTCGTTGACCTGCTTGAAGTGGTCGAGGTCGAAGGAGATCAGGCCGATCGAGGATTCCTGGCGGCGCGCCCGGGCCAGCTCTTCGCCAGCTCGTTCCTCGAACCCGCGCCGGTTCAGCAGCCCGGTCAGCTTGTCGATCTGCGCCTCGCCCGCGAGCCGCTCGACGAGCTTCCGATTGCGGCGGGCGAGCAGATCGATCACGGCTCCGACCACGCCGACCGAGACGACCACGTCGAGCCAGCGGTCGAGGTAACCGTCGGCCGGCGACATCGAGAGCAGGGCGAGCGCGTGGACGAAGCCGACCCAGACCACGATCAGGACCGTTGCCCGGCGGCCGAAGAAGTAGGCCTCCCAGAGGACCGGCCAGACGTAGAGGGCGGCGCCGTCGCCGGCCCCCGGGGTGGTCGAGAGCGCGTAGGCGATCACCGCCGCCCCGATCGGCCCGACGGCGGCCAGGGCGATGATCGGCAGCCGTCTGCCGATGCAGAGGATCGCCAGCGCCAGCGAGGCCGCGACCAGCCCGGAGGCGAGCGAGGTGTCGGGCCCGCCGGGAGTCAGGGTCTCCAGGACGCTGAGCGCGGCGGCGCCGCCGTAGAGGATCGCGGCGCTCTGGACCATCAGGCCCTTGTTCGACCTGCGCTCCAGCGAGTCTTTCGAGTTCACATAACTGAGATCGACAACCCGCGGGCCCAGCTTGATCGATCGGGTGCTTGAACAGCCCGATGAAGGGGCCGAGCGACGGGGCAGCCAGGACTCGAACCTGGAATCGCCGGTTTTGGAGACCGGTGCCTTAGCCAGTTGGGCCA
>WUUC01121814.1_pt1 | contig 13979 bp, 12 predicted proteins | sample 6278441 | NCBI WGS metagenome assembly WUUC01 (sample SAMN13675441, study PRJNA597444) | soil metagenome | isolation source: soil | place: USA: Washington | collected 2017-10
CCGTCAACTTTCTCGCCGCCGTCTGCATCGCGGCGACCGTCAGCTACTGGTTATGAGTCCGAACCCTAGTCCTCCGCTCGTGAATCAGGACCTATCGGCACACAGCGGCTGCAGGAGATTTCCTACATTACCTCGGTCGGACAAGGCTGTAGTGTTCGGCCGTTTAGCAGTTTCCCTCGGAAGCTCCCAGTGAGCTCTGGCCAGCACCTTCGGAAGCTCCTGATGGGCTTTGGCCAGCACCCTCGGAGGCTCCTGATGAGCTCTGGCCGGCCGTCTGATCTGACGCACCTTGTCCGCCGGCCGGCGGACCGCATTCGTACCGTCTTACGGCGCGGGCGATCCGCTCACCGCTGAAAGCGATATTCTTGTTGCGGGAGTGTGCCGGCCAGGGATCCGGCACGTGAGCGATTACGTTGGTCTGGACTGCCTCACCGGCGTTGAAGGCGATAGTGTCCTTGCGGTCCATGTACTCTGCGCACCCGGCGAGAGCGATGCTCATCAGAAGCGCAGCAGTGGTGATGTGGCGTGGCACCTCATGCCTTTTCATAATCTCTAGCCCCCGTCTCTGGACACACCTGCATCATCGGTTCGCCATAACGGTGCTCAGCTAATCACATACGCCGATAACACCATTCAGTTTTTCGCTCTTATCGCCGGCGGCCGAGGGATGACGGTCCTGACGTTCACCGCCGAAGGCGCAACGTCCACCGGTGATGGCAGCACATGACCATAGGGACCAGCGATTTTGTCCCGATTGGCCAACAGCCATTGTTGCGCCGGCGTGACGGCAGACGGATCAACCGGCTTGTCGATCTCGAGCTTGCCGGACAGGAAGAGATCGGTGTCGTTAGCTGGGATCTTGGTGTCGAGCGGCGTTGCAATCAAGTCGCCGGGCCGGCCTGGTTTGACGAGGTGCGGCGTGACGATCACGACCAGCTCCGTTTCGCGCGACCGGAATTGGGTGCTGCGGAAGAGGGCGCCTAGGACCGGGATCGAGCCGAGCCAGGGTAACTGCTCGAGGTTGCGCTCAGTGACGTTCTGGAGAAGCCCGGCGAGCGCAAAGCTTTGGCCATCGCGCAGTTCGATCGAGGTCCGGGCACGGCGCTTGGTCAGCCCGGGGACCGAGAGGCCACCACCGGTGGGGACGGACAAAGTTGGATCGATGTCACTGACCTCCGGCTCAAGGCGCAGATTGATCAAACCGTTCGAGAGAACCGTAGGTGTGAAATTCAGACGGACACCGAAATCCTTGTACTCAACCGTGAAGATCGGAAAACCGGCAGCGGTTTGGGAAGCCACCGCAACCGGGATTTCACCACCGACATGGAACTCGGCAGCGTCGCCCGACATCGCGACGAGGTTAGGTTCGGCCAGGCGCCGGATTAGCCCCTTATTCTCTAGAGCATCGATATACACGTCAAGAAGACGCGAATTGTTCGCGAATTGGGCTAGGATTGCTGCGAAGGGAGCCTGCGTTCCGATGAGAGTGTCGAGGCCGAGAGGAGTCTCCGGGGTTGGCGACCTTCCACGGCCGATGCGAGCCGCACGCGTTTGCCCCAAGTATTCGTAGCGGATTCCTAGCTCCCGCCCTGCATCCCGGTTTACCTCGATAAAGCGAACCTTCAGCATGACCTGCTGCGGGGAGGCTACCTTGGTAGCGTTGATCACGCCACCAGGGGAAACACTTCGAGCAATCTCGACCGCGCGATCCACGGTTGGACCGTCTACGGCCGTCCCCTCGAGAATCACCTGCTCACCGCTACCCCGGACGCGAATGCCGCCAGAACCGCCGCCCGCCGCTAGCTTCTCGGACAATCTTGCAGTGTCAGGGCCGACCTCAACATCCACAACGCCAACGACCTGCTTCCGCTCATTCAAGATTGAGACGTTCGTGGTCCCGATTTTCTTCCCTAGGATGTAGAGGGTTTGGTCACTGAGCGGGATAACGTCGGCAATTTCGGTCGCACCGACGAGAACGTCCGTGAAGGGCTCGTCCATGCGGACTGTCTGCGATTTATTTATTGTTACCCTAGCTCGAACCAGCTTTGCGCCCCCTGGGACTGCTCTCGGCTGAACTTGAGCAAAGGCAGGAGGCGCGTAGAACTGCGATGAACAATCGGCGGCCACAGCGATAAGGGCAACGCCGAGTGTCACCGGCCAATTCATTTTTTTCTGCCCAGCCATCCCGCTCCTCATGGATGTTGCTAATGGTTCAAATCAGGACTTTGTTACAGACCGGCGCATTATGTAACAAGGGGCATCTTTGTGTCTGGTAAAGAGAGCGGCTTTAGAGGCGCCGATGCGACAAAAATGCAACCCTCGGGTTGTGAGTGAACGCTGTCCTAAGCTTCTGCGCGAGTGAGACATAATAAATTCCTGCGCAGCTAGGCCAGCATCTTCAAGGAGCATCAGGCGGGTAAAGCGTGAAGAGCAATCGAAACGACGCGAGTTCCTAAACGGCCTAATAGCGGGGCGAAGGAACTCAGCAGTGCAGTCCTACCGCGGAACTTTCGCAAGTGTGTTATGTTGGTTTGACGGCTGAAACGGAGCATTAAACGTTCCGCGTCTAGGATGACATATGCGAAATGGCCTCCTCATTCAGACCTTGGGCTCGGTGGTCGTACTCCTCGCTTTCCTCTCAGGGGAGTGTATGGCCTACCTGTTGTACCGATCGCCCGCGAGCCCGATGCTCTGGTACTTAAACATGGAGGTATTCGCACCGTTCAGTCCCTATGAAATGAGCTTCGGGCCGACCCTTAGAGCATGGCTTACGCCCACTGCAATCCTTGCTCTGCTTGCACTGGTATTTATAGCTTACCTAGCAAAACAACGGATAACTATCGGGGTCTTTGCGAACCTTGCATCAATGTATATGGGTGCGCTAACGTACAAGTCGGTTATCTCTGCGTCGGGAGTAATGTCCGCTTCGCTCATTGGCTCGGGGAGTGGGGCTAGTCTTGAAGTCGGGCTATTACTTTTCATTTTTATATTTTCTGCGTGCTCAGCAATAGTTAGCCATGTCTCTATGCTGAAATCTTGACTCAATAGCCTATCTTCCTTGTAGTGATGCAAATTGCACCAACAGGCACGTCAGCGGCTTCAAGCCTTTCTCATGAAGGCTGATCGATCATAAATTGGGCGGGCTTCGAACGATAGAAGCTATGGTTGGCAGGATGCCGAGGCGTTCTGTCGGTGTGTGCTGTTCGAGACTCTACGGAAAATCAGGACCAATTCGCCCAAAGCGCGCCTTCCCGCCGTTTAGCCACTTTTCACTGCAGCCAATGCCAAGCTCTTAGGGCGGGCGCTTCCGGCGGATCTCGGGTGTCATAGGTGTCTTCCGAGGCGCTGGAGATGCCAACGACGCTCTCCGCTACACGCAGTCGAGCAAGGCAACAAGGGTTCCCGCCTACGAAACTCGTTAGGACGCATTCAGTCCAGCTTGGGTCTGCTACGACCTTCTTCGAACAAGTATCTGTGGCCTAAACTGAAGCTTTAGGTCCCGCAATGCGAATGCCAAGATTGCCGTGCGTGCTGTGCTGCTGCTGGTTAAAAAACTCATAAATGTTCGTATAATTTCGTTAAAAAGGGCCAGCAACCATGCCATCCACTGAGCTCTCGTTCGCCACTATAACTTTCGTTCACCCGTAAACAGAGCCATAAATCATCTGGAGTCGGACTGCCAACCTCCGGTCGAGCCAGAATTCTATTGTTTTTGTTGGGCTTTCGAGCGGCGCAGCGGCGCTGGTAAGGCCGCCTACCTGGCGCAGTCCGGTTAACCCTAATGGTTCTATAAACTTATGTACAAGGCCTTAGGAAATTGACTCTAGCTTGATTTAACGATTTGGTAGCCCTCGATGGGTCGACCGAGGCGGCTCACAAGGTGGGCTAGATTTACTAGCTCGAAGCAAAGGGGTAGTAAAGATATGACGAAGATCTCCAACTGGGCTCAGCAGTTCTATGCTCGTCTCTGCCGTGACGAGGAAGGTGCTACGGCAGTCGAATACGCCGTGATGCTCGCCGTCATCCTCGCGGTCGCCGCTGCTACTCTGACGGCAGTCGGAACTGAGATCACCGCAATCTGGGGCAAGGTGCTGGCGCTTCTGCAGACGGCCAACCCCGGCTAAGCGACTCGACACCAGAGCACTCGACCGGGGTTATCTACTCCCGGTCGCAACTCTTTGAAGCGATTGGGGCAGCAGCATGCGTTCAGCATCCGGTTTAGTGTTGGTGGGCGCGCTTGCCCTCGGTGGGGGTGCCGTTTACCTCACGCGTGGTTATATCGAAAGCCGCCTTCTCCAACCTGCGGAGCCCGCAGCCGCAGAGACGCGGACGATCGTCGTTGCCAGTCAGCCGTTGACTTTTGGGGCTGCCCTGACGGGCGACAACCTCGTCGAAATACCTTGGCCGGCGAGCACCAACCTCGAGGGCGCGTTTGGCAAGAAGGACGATCTTCTTAAAGACGGAAAGCGCGTCGTCCTTTCAGCCATCCAGAAGAACGAGCCGGTCCTTGCCTCCAAGGTCACCGAGCCCAACCAGAAAGCAACCCTTTCAGTGCTCATTGACGAAAAGATGCGAGCCGTCACGGTTCGCGTCGACGATGTGCGCGGTGTCGCCGGCTTCGTATCGCCGAATGATCGCGTCGATGTTGTCCTGACGCGTGTGGAACAGCGAGGAGAGAACGAAAAGCAATCCGCTGAGGTTCTCCTGCAGAATGTCAAGGTACTGGCGGTTGATCAAATCACTGGTGAGCGTCAGGACAAGGCAGTCGTTGCCAAAGCTGTCACGCTCGAAGTTGATGTTCAGCAATCCCAGAAGGTGATCCTGGCTCAGCAGGTCGGGAAGCTGGCGCTGATCCTGCGTAACGCCGGCCTCGCGACTTCGGAGAGCACCAGGAAGATCACGACCGCTGACCTCGGCGTGCCCGACGTCGTGCCTGTGGTAGAGAAACCTGAACCTGTTCAGCCGCCAACGGTAGTCAAGGACACGCGGGCTATCATCAACGTGGTCCGCTGGACCGACAAAGGGTTCAAGACCGAACAGATGCCAGTCGTAACTGAAAGGGCCGTCCGGTTCGACGCCGCGCCGCGCGTTGCGGAAACGACGGTGCGCGGCCGATCCCCTTCTTCTCTGGGACGGAATTGAGTATTTCAGCCGACCACGGTTCACCCATTGGACAGGCACCGCATCGGATAAGGCCAGCAGCAATCAAGACGGGGCGGGAGATGAAGATCGGGAGCAAGGCGCGATGCCCGAATTGCTCGCATGGGCCGGTGCTTGGCAAGCACCCCTAGACCGGAAGCGGAATAGGCCACGAGGCTGAGCTTTGGTGATCGTCGCGCCCCTACGTCAAAGCTCGTAAGGGCGGCATCTTCGGCAGGAGCCCACCCGCACAGGCTAAGCTTCCCGAGAGCCGCGCCCGTTCAATGACGGGAACGGCGGGCTTCGAGAACGTCCATTTGGGCCTGGTTTGAAACAGGAGGGAATTATGAAGGAAGCATCTCGTGGCTTCTGGCGTGATGAGGACGGTTTCGTCCTCGTCTACGTCACCCTCGTGTTCGTCACTCTCATTGGCTTTGCAATCCTCGCTGTCGAGGCGTCACGATACAAGAGCCACCAGACGCAGCTCCAAAAAGCGGCCGATGCTGCCGCCTTGGCCGCCGCAGCAGAGCTGGATCGAAGCTCCGACTCCATCGAGCGGGCGACGAGAGCAATCGAGAGTATCGTCAACGTGCAGATGAAGAACCGGAGTCCCTTCGGCCGCTTCGGTACGACAGGCATCCAGATCAACGTGGCGACCGATGTTCGCTTTTTGGAGGATCTCCCTGCGAGCGATAACAATGCGATCGTCAATACGACGGCTGATCCGACGAAGGCGCACTACGTAGAGGTGCAAATCACGCGTGCCGCTCAGGGAACTCTGCTCGACACTATTTTACCAATCAAGGTGGTTGGTGGTGCTCAGGCATCGAACACGGCTGAGGCGGCTGCCGTGGCTGTTGCCGGTTTCGATAGTGTCGTCTGCAAGTTCACCCCCCTGTACATGTGCAATCCGCTGGAAGGGACCGGGCACACAATCGAGGAGTGGGTCACTAATCCGGCTCTGAAGCGCAAGATGATCGTACTCAAGAGCAACGTTCAACCTGCACCCGGGAACTTCAACTACCTGCAACCGCCGGTCGGGAATCCTGGTGCGGCCGGCCTCAACGAGATGATCGCCAACCGCACACCGAACACATGCTTCAGGCAGAGTGGCGTCTATACGAAGCCGGGTGAGATGACGGGACTACGCGACGCGTTCAACGTACGCTTCGACATCTACAATGCTGACATGGGTAAGTTCGGCCCCAAGGGTAACAACCCTGGGGCGGCTGCCTATGCACCTGCCCCGAGTGTGCGTAAGGGCTGGAAACCTAAAGGTGGCAAAGGCGATTGGTGCAACCTTGAGCCGGGAACAGGGGCTGACGGTAAGGACGAAACCTTCCAGCCGCCTGTCAATCCCGGGCAAGGTCAGGCACTTCCGCTCGACGATCCAAAGCCGGTTGCACCGACCATCATCGGGAACGGCAACTGGAATCTCAATGACTACTGGCTGAACAATTACGGGACTCTTCCCCCTCATCAGTTCGAGACGAGATGGGACGCCTACAAATACGAGGTGGCCAATCATGCTCTCCTCGCCAAGACCCATCCCGTAACCAAAGAAACATCTGCCCCGCAGTGCTTCAAACAACCCGCGCAGGAGGGTGCAGACCGGCGTGCAATTTACGGCGCGATCATCAACTGTCAGGAGCATCAGAGCGAGATGAATGGTGCGGCCGGGCCCCTGCCCGTCGAGGCGTTCGCAAAGTTCTTCTTCCTTCAGCCGGTCGGTGCGCCACCTGATGACAACGTCTATGTCGAGCTTGTTGAAATCATCAACCCAAGAAATACCAGCAACGACATAGTGCACGACATCGTGCAGCTCTACAGGTGAGTTGTCATGTCTCTGATCCGGGAATTTGGTCGCGATGAAAGGGGTGCGGTGGCGGTTGAAGCGTCCATTGCTCTCCCAGTTGCGGCCATTCTCGTTCTGGGGGCGATTGAATTTGGCAACGTCTTCTATACGCACCAGCTTCTCACCCAGTCCGTTCGTGATGCTGGCCGATACCTTGCACGCACGAACGATCCTTACAATAGCGCCACAGCCAAGAACATGGTCATAAGAGGGGGACCTGACACCGAATCTCCGTATATGGCGTGGCTTGAAACGGGTGTGACGGTCACGACGGTCCAATCCAGCGTCGACAACCCGATCGACCCCGTCACCGGCACTTCTCCTTATCGGGGCGAAGCAACGATCAATATCGTCACCGTCAATGCTGATGTGACCTACACGCCTATTTTCGGGATGCTCAAGAGCCTCGGTCTGGGCGACACCGTCAAGTTCCGTATCTCGCACGCTGAACGCGTCATCGGAGAGTGAGATGCTGCGCAAACTGCTGAAGGATCAAGAGGGCGCGGCGGCGGTAGAAAGTGCGGTGCTCATTTTCTCCACCCTGCTCCTGATCGGCGGCGGCGTCGATTTCATGCTAGCGTTTAATCAGTGGAACAGCGCTCTGAAAGCTGCCGAGCGTGGGGCACGGATGGCAGCTGTCTCTGCACCAATCGATGAGCGGCTGCATAACATCTGCACCCAGGGATGCGCGGGCAAACTTCTGGGCACCTCCCTTTCGGATGTTCGTTGGACAAGCGTGTGCACCTCGAGCGGCTGCTCGTCGGCTGATGCTGTCGTCACTTCTGCTGCGGGAAGCAACTTCAACTCTGCCGCACTCAACACCATTGTGAATGGTCGCCCAGCAGGTGCTGGCGTCCCGGCGTATACGGTCGGCATGGCTGACATGTGCTGCTGCCTCCCAGGCACGCCGCCTGCATGCCAAATCAAACCCGAAAACGTGCGGGTCACCTATCGAGGTACTGGCCTTGGATTCGTTGGTCGCCCTGGTGGCGCCGTGCCGACGATAACCGTAACTGTATCTGGTATGCCTTTCAATTTCTTCTGGCTGGACAAGCTCCTCGGATATCAGACAATCCTGATGCCGCCGATTTCCGTCACAGTGACAGGCGAAGATCTTTGCCTGCAAGATTCGTGTGCCTGAATGCCCGCCTATATCGTTCTCACCGACCCGAATGACGAGCGCACTCGCAAGCTCATGAACCTGCTTGCGCATATTCGCGTGCGCACAACGCCCGTAGAGAAGATCGAGGACGCCTTAAGGTTGTTGCCCGAGAACGAGCGTTCTCTGGTGATCGTGCCGGATTTTGTTGGGGACGCCAGCGATATTGTCTCCTTTTCTCAATCGGCGCGGGGAAAAGCCTTTGTTGTCTACATCTCGGAAACAATCCCGGCGGAAACCTATAAGCAGCTTTCGAAGTCCGGCGCGGGCGAGTGGATCAGGTGGAGCGGTCTGGGCGAGGAGCTTAGCGACGTCGTCCGTCAGCATGCGACCGGTCCCGAGCGCCCGAATGGAGCGATTATATCTTTTCTCCCCTCGGGGGGTGGCGTCGGAAACACGACACTGGCTCTCGAAACTGCCATTTACCTCGCGACTCGGGGTAAGTCGAAACGAAAAGTCTGTGTGCTCGACCTGAACTTCCAGAGCAGCGCGCTCCCGGCTTACCTTGACATCCAGCCGCGTTTCGAAATCAGCGAGATCCTCGCTGATCCGTCGCGCTTGGACCAGCGCCTCGTTGATGTCCTCACGTCGCAGCACTCCTCCGGCGTGGACGTGTTCGCAAGCCCGCCCGGACAATTCGACTACAGCAAGCTCGATTCGACGGTTCTCTTCGCGATCCTCGACGAGGTCTCGCGCCGCTTCGATGTCGTCCATCTTGATTTGCCGACAATTTGGTTTTCCTGGATGGACAACCTCATGCTGGGGTCTGATCGGATCTTGGTCACCGGCACCTACAACATTCCTTCGGTCAAGCGGTCAGCAGCGAAGCTGCAATACCTTCAGGGCCTGAATATTCCGGCGGAGCGTGTAGCCATCCTGAGCAATCGCGCGAGCACTGGGCTGTTTGGCGGCAGTGTGATCCGTCGCTCTGACATCCTTTCGGCACTGCCCGGCGTGGATGTCATGTTTGTCCGTGAGGATGCCAGGGCCGCTCAGGATGCTATGAACGCCGGCCGGTCAATGTTTCAGAGCGGTGGCGGGCGGGGCCTAAAAAAGGATCTGAGCCAGGTCGGCAATTGGATAGACAAGGCGAGACAAATCGAATCGACGCCGCGGTGAACTCTGCGGCCCGCGAGGGGGTGCTCATGTTGGGCGGAATTTCAGACCGCTGGCGGCGCGGTGGCGCTGTCCAGCCGATTGTATTGAATGGCTCGGTAGGCCGGGCGGAGACGGCAAGTGTCACGCCCGAGCCGGCTCTCGAGAAGCCGCCGGAAGATGTTTTGCACCGCCCCAAGCTGATCGATGAAAAGGTCAAGCTGCACGGCCGCATCATCGACGAGTTCAATCTGAACATGCTGGAGGGAATCCCGGCAGACGAGTTACGTCGGCAGATCAGGACGTTTATCAACGAATATGTGAAAACCGAACGCATCGTTCTGAATCAGAAGGAGCTCGAGAGTTTCTTTGAGGAAATCCTCAATGAGATGACTGGCCTCGGCCCGTTGGAGCCACTCCTGGCCGATCCGACCGTGAATGACATCCTGATCAACGGCTACAAGCACGTGTATGTGGAGCGGCGAGGCGTCCTCGAAGGGACAGCCGTTCGCTTTGCCGACGAAGCACACCTCCTGCGCATCATCAATAAGATCGTCGCGGGGGTCGGTCGGCGCGTGGACGAATCCTCGCCAATCTGCGACGCCCGCCTGCCGGACGGATCGCGCGTCAACATCGCGGTCCGACCGATTGCAATCGATGGTCCGCAGGTCTCGATCCGAAAGTTCTCGAAACGGCCATTCTCGCTCGAAAAGCTCGTGGATATCGGTGCATGTCGACCCCAGATCGCGGAGGTCCTTCAAGTTGCGGTAAAAGGGCGGATCTCAGTCATTGTGTCCGGTGGCACGGGCTCCGGTAAGACGACGATGCTCAATGCGCTCTCCGCGTTCATCTCTCCGCGGGAGCGTCTGGTCACGATTGAGGACGCGGCAGAGTTGCAGATACAGCAAGAACTCGTGAGCCGTCTGGAGACGCGCCCACCCAACGCCGAGGGCAAGGGTGAGATCCGGCAGCGGGAACTCGTCAAGAATGCACTTCGTATGCGTCCAGACCGCATCATCATCGGTGAGTGCCGCGGTGAGGAAGCTTTCGACATGCTCCAAGCCATGAACACGGGCCATGAGGGGTCAATGACAACGGTCCACGCCAACAACCCGCGCGATGCTTTGAAGCGTTTGGAGCAGATGGTCGGAATGGCCGACATGCCGATGTCGCTCAACTCCATCCGCGGCCAGATCGCGGCTGCCATTCAGGTCGTTGTTCAGCTCTCACGCCTTCCTGACGGGCAGCGCAAGCTGACGAGTGTTTCGGAGGTGACCGGCATGGAGGGTGATATCATCCAGATGCAGGAAATCTTCAAGTACCAACGTGAGGGGTACGATTCCGATGGAAAGATCGTTGGCTCCTTCCGTGCCACGGGTGTACGCCCGAAACTGCTGACCGACTTAAAGGCGCACGGCTTCGACATTCCGGGTTCATACTTCGATCCGAGCGTGGTGCTGTGATGCCGATCGAGAGCTGGGCCATCTACTCGCTTATCTTCCTCGCCGTCTTTCTGGTGGTTCAATTCGGCTACCTGTATCTGTTTCGGGAGGTGAAGCCGAGACGGCGCATCAACCAGCGCCTGGCTGAGATCGACAGCGGAGCCTACCGGGTCGCTGACGTGGCCGATGCCCTTAAGAACGATCTCGCTGGTCTGCCAAACTTTCTGCAGCGGTTCGGCACGCTGATTACACAGGCTGGCTATAGCGGCAAGGTCCGCAAGCTCATGCTTGGCTATGTCGGTGGCATAGCGGTTGTGTTCGTAGTCTTGGTATTTCACCTCAAGATCGGCCTTGCTGTCCCGGCAGCCGCTGGCCTGCCTGCCCTCGGGTTGTACGTCTTCCTGAAGAGAGCCCGCTCAAAACGAATCAGGAAGTTCGAGGAACAGCTGCCTGAAGCGATCGACGTCATCATCCGCAGTTTGAGGGCTGGTCACCCGTTTACGACTGCAATCGGCCTCGTCGCGCGCGAGATGCCCGACCCTTCTGGCACAGAGTTCGGCTTCGTCAGTGACGAGATCGCCTATGGACGCGATGTCCACACAGCTTTGAGCAATCTCCATCGACGCGTCGGCTATGACGACCTACGATTCTTCACGACCTCCGTGACGGTTCAGAGCCAGACCGGCGGTAACCTGGCGGAAATCCTTGCCCGGTTGTCGAAGCTGATGCGTGAGCGCTTCAAGATGCGCCGCAGGGTGCGGGCGCTTACGGCAGAGGGGCGCTTCTCCGCTCTTGCGCTGACGTTCCTTCCGCCCATCGTGCTGGCGATCATGAACTTCATCTCGCCCGTGCTCTACGGCGCTGTATGGGGTAATCCTGGCTGGACATTGATGCTGTTCCTCGCAGTCGGTCTTATCGCGCTCGGCAATATCGTCATGTGGAAAATGGTGAACTTTAGGGTCTGATGACTATGCAATTCGCCGAAAATACTCTCTTGGTGATCTCGATAGCGATCTTCGCGTCGGTTGCCGGGCTTGTCTATCTAATGGGCTCGCTGTTGACCCAGCGTCAGGTGGTACGTCAGCGTCTTGGTACCGGCGGCTCAACCATCGCAGGAGGTGCCCCAACCTTCATCGACACGGTCAGAGCTAAGATCGATATCGATCAACTTATCGATCAGCAAACGCGTAGTAGACAGCGCTTTGAGTTGATTCAGGCGGGCTATTTCGGGAGCAATGCTGTCCGAGCCTATAATCTGATCCGATTTGCCCTTGTGATTGTTGCTCCGGCTGTCGGCTTTATGCTGATCGCGAACAAGCTGCACACGTGGTCGAACACGTCAAAGACGATCTTCATGATTGGTGCGATCGCATCAGCCTACTACCTACCGGGAATGTACATCGACCGTAGAAGACGTTCGCTGCAGACGGAATACAGGTTTGCCTTCCCCGACTTTCTCGACCTGCTCGTCGTCTGTGTTGAGGCTGGCCTCAGCCTTGAAGCCGCTTTGGAGCGGGTCGCCAAAGACATCGGCACCGCCAATCGGGAGATCGGCATCAATTTGGCTATCATGGGGGCCGAGGTCCGGGCCGGTTTGGGCACGATTGAGGGATTCAGGCGCTTCGCAGACCGGCTCGGGCTCGAGGAAGCGAAGTCTCTCGCTATGTTGCTGCAACAGTCCTTGGAATTGGGGACCGACATAAGCCAAGCTCTTACGACCTTCAGTGACGAGATGAGGGACAAGAGACTGGCTCGAGCGGAGGAAAAGGCCCATCAACTGCCGGTAAAACTGACAATGCCTTTGATTCTATTCATCTTTCCGACAATCCTGATCGTGGCTCTCGGACCCGTTCTGCTGAAGCTGCTGCCGCTTATGAGATCGCTGGGGAATTGAGCCTTGAAAGAGGTCCGGGGTTTTTGTTTTTCCTAAGCGGGTTGAACACTCCGGACCTCAACACGGCTGGTTCGGCTATCTCCACTGGGACGCCTCCGCCCAATACCCAATGTGAAGGTCAATCCCACCCCTTCTTTGAAGGCACGTGATATGCCTTGGCAGGTAATTGCCGAATTTACTATCGGGGCTGCGGTCAGCGTCCTCTTGATCACTGTCCTCGTAGACGATCTCACGAATTATCGCATCCGCAACACGACGGTGCTCCTGCTTGCAGTATTATTCGTAGTCTGGTGTCTGATCAAGGGTGACTTGTCGCTCTTTTTAACTCATGTGCTCGTCGCCACTGTGGTGTTCATCGTTCTGAGCGTGATGTATCACTTCAGGCTGATGGGCGGCGGCGACGTGAAACTGCTGCTGGTTGCATTCCTGTGGCTCGGCCTTGACCAAGGATTTCTCTTCTCCGTATTGCTTTCCATCACCTCGCTCGTCTACGTCGTAATTGCCCGTTTTAGATGGGTACCGTCACGCAAGCTCAATGGCCGGACCAGCATGCCCTTCGGTCCGAGCATCACAGTGGCTTGGATAATGACGTCGCTCTTGACCGAGACGCTGCCAAGGGTCCTTGCGTAATCGAGATATGGCCCGCTTGACCCGAATATGTGACTTTGGCGTGTCTTCTGCGACCGACATTGGGACTGCGCGATGTGCGGGCTCGATCTCTGCATCAGCTCGGTCGCAGCACCGCAGAATCGATCAAGCGACTTCTTGAGGCTCACTTGCCCTTGGCAGCGGCTTTCTAGGCTAGCTGGCGCTCGCGGCCATGCGGCGACATTTCGAGGCAAGGATACGCGCTGTTAAGTTCATGTGACCCTCAATGGGCAGTCGGCTTCCGGTTCAAAAGACGGGCGTTGTCACGCTTCTGCAACACTCCGGAGATCTCGACATGGACGACCGACAGCACTCTCGCCTGGCAGTAGTCTCCTACGCGATAAGCAGATAGGGGGAGAAGGTCGCCTTCGAAAGCTGCGTGCGCAGTCGCGCGATGCAGCCTGTTCACTACCCTCATCCCGCTTGATGGTCTCGGATTGATAAAGCATTGTGACTGAATCTCCTAAGTGTGTGCGCCGTGACCATCCGGAGTATGGCCTCGTGAGCAGGCGGCTTCTTCTTGTGCCCATCCTCGCTGTTCTGGCGGGCTGTCAATCGCTGATGGATACAAACGTACCCTCAGACGAGCCTTTCGTCGCCAGCAACGAGCCCGGGTATCTTGGTCGCCGACATTTTGAGCGCGCTGACTATGCTCTCGCCGAGCGGAATTTTCGAGCCGCCGTCGAGCGAAACCCTACAGACACTGGATCTTGGATGGGGCTGGCCGCGAGCTACGATCACCTAGGT
>WUUC01219600.1_pt1 | contig 13977 bp, 12 predicted proteins | sample 6278441 | NCBI WGS metagenome assembly WUUC01 (sample SAMN13675441, study PRJNA597444) | soil metagenome | isolation source: soil | place: USA: Washington | collected 2017-10
AGTGGTGCACGAGCTCGTGCACGCGCTGCAGGACCAACACTTGGGCCTGTCGGAGGCAATGCTGCGCGAGCGTACCACCGACCAGGAGAACGCGTTCGGTGCAGTGGTCGAAGGGGACGCCACGCTCGCGATGCTGGCGTACGCCGCGTCACGCCAGGGCGGATCGTTGCAGGCGTTGGTCGCGGACACCAGTGCGCTGGCCGAGAGCTTGCGCGCAGCGCCTCTGCACGTGGGAGGCCGGCTCGGCAAGGCCCCCGCCATCGTGCGCGAGCCGCTGCTGTTTCGATATCGTGAGGGAGCGGTATTTGCCGCGCGGTTGTTCGCGCAGGGCGGCTGGCCCCTGGTCGACGAGGCCCACCGCAGACACCCGGCGACGACGCTGGCGGTGAGCGAACCTGCGCTGTACCTGAACCAACACGAGCCATCACCGATTCAACCACCCGAGCTGTCCTTCGTGACGGGGCACGGCTGCGAGATCGTGGACCGCGACGTGCTCGGCAGCCTGGAGCTTGGCGCCGCCCTCGCGCCGAACGACCCGGGCGCGCGGGGCCTGGGCGCGGGCTGGCGCGGCGACCAGTACACCGTGCTGGCGTGCGCCGCGGGCGATGCATCGATCTGGTTTTTGCGCTTTTCGGAGCCATCGCTCGCGCGCAGGGCGCGTGCGGCTTTCGCCAGGCTGGACACCAAACAGCCGAGCGCGCGCTTCATGCTTTCACAGGGTTCCTACCTGCTCGTGGCACGCAACCTCGAGGCGCAGGCGCTGCGCGAGCTCGAAGCGCTCTTCAGGAGCTGGGCGGGCGTGCCCTGAGTGGCTATACCGCTCGCATGTCCGATACACGTGTCTCGTGGGACGAGTACTTCATGAACATCGCGCACGCCGTGGCCACTCGTTCCACGTGCTCGCGCAAGCATGTCGGCGCCTTGATCGTGCGAGACAAGGTGATCCTGTCGACCGGCTACAACGGTTCGATCCGGGGGCTTCCTCACTGCGATGAAGTGGGCCACCTGCTCGAGGACGGCCACTGCGTTCGCACCATCCACGCCGAAGCCAACGCCGTCATCCAAGCGGCCACTCATGGCGCCCGCATCGAGGGCGCCGCGATCTACGTGACCGCTTCGCCGTGCTGGAGCTGCTTCAAGATGATCGCCAACGCCGGCCTCAAGCGCATCGTGTACGGCGAGTTCTATCGGGACGAGCGCATCTTCGAGGTCGCGCAGGTGCTGTCCATCGCGCTCATCCACTTGCAATCATAGAGGGCCGGCACTATTCAAGCGCCCTCCAACTACGCTCGAGGCCAATGGCGATGCAATCGCAAATCAGCGAACTCAGTAAGGTTTTTGTTCAGATCAGCGTCGAAGTGCCGTGGTCCGACGTGGAGAAGGCGATGGAAGGTAGCTACTCCGAGCTCGGACGCACCGCGAAGGTGCGCGGTTTTCGACCCGGCAAGGTCCCGCGCAACGTTTTGAAGCAGCTGTTTGGTGCGCGCGTGCGGCAAGAGGTTCTGAACAACCTCGTCGAATCTGGCCTGGGTCAGGCGGTGGAACAGCATCAGCTGGCCGTGGTCGCGGTTCCGCCGCTGGAGAGCACGCCTCAGCTGAAGCAGGGAGAACCACTGACGTTCACGGCCAAGCTCGAGGTCCGCCCCAAGATCGAGCAGGTGGACATCGAAGGCATCGCCCTCACGCGCAGCACCGCGCCAGTGAGCGATGAACAGGTCGATGAGGCGCTCGAGCAGCTGCGCAACCAGCACGCCGAAGTGGTCGTGGTCGATCCGCCCCGACCGGTGGCCGACACCGACATTTTGACCTGCGACTACACGGTCGCCATCGAGGGCACTGATCGTCCTGAGCTCGCCGCGACGGCGCGTCCGATCGAGCTCGCGGGGGGGCTCTTGCCCGAGCTCAAGGCGGGCCTGCTCGGCAAGCAGGCGGGCGACAAAGCGCGCGTCGAGGTCACCTTTCCGGAGGGCCAGGGAGAGTTCGGCGGCAAGCTGGGCATCTTCGAGATAGAGATCAAGGAAGTTAAGCAAAAGGTGCTGCCCACTCTCGACGACGAGTTCGCGAAGGATCTGGAGAGCGAATCGCTTGCAGAGCTGAGGCAAAAGACGCGCGATCGCCTCGAGAAGGCCGCGAAAGAAGCCGCAGAGAGCGGCCTGCGTGAACAGGTGGTCGAGAAGGTCCTCGAGAAGAACCCGGTCGAGGTGCCGCCCTCACTCGTCACGCAACAACAACAGGCGATGCTCCAGGAGTACGTGCGCATGCTGCGCATGACCGGCCAGCCCATGGACTTGGGCGAGGAGCTGATGAACAGCACCAAGCAGGACGCCGAGCGCCGTGTGCGCGCTGCGCTCGTGCTCGGTGCGATCGCCCGCTTGAAGGGTATTCGCGTCGATGCCAGCGACCTCGACAAGCGCCTCGAAGAGATGGCGCAGCGCAGCGGCAAGCACATCGCCAAGTTGCGCGCCGAGCTGCAGGGCGAGCAGCGCGAGGCGCTGGAGTCGCAGATCCTCGAAGAGAAGCTGCTTGAGTATCTGCTTGGTCAGGCTACCATCAGCGATGCTGCGGCCTGATCGCATCGTCCCTAAGGAGGGGTGGGTGTATCGAAAATCGGGCGCAGTCAGCGGGTAACTGCGCTGGTGTTTTGGCGGGGCGCGGCCTCGCCGGTGTTTTCGCGAGGTGGGGCCTCGCGGAGGGGGAAGGCCCGTGGCCGACGAAGATTCAACGCCCAGTCTCTACATTCCGAACCCGGTCGTCGTGGAAACCACGCACCGCGGAGAGCGCACCTGGGACGTGTACAGCCGGCTCCTCAAGGACCGCATCGTGTTCCTGGGTACCGAAGTCAACGATACTGTCGCGAACCTGATCATCGCCCAGCTCTTGTTTCTGGAAAGCGAGGATCCAGACAAAGAGATCACGCTCTACATCAATAGCCCGGGCGGCGTGATCACGGCTGGTTTGGCTATTTACGACACCATGCAGTACGTGCGCTGCCCGGTAGCCACCGTATGCCTCGGACAGGCTGCGTCGATGGGCGCCGTGCTGCTTGCGGCGGGCGCCGCGGGTCGCCGGCGCGCTTTGCCCAATAGCCGCGTGATGATTCATCAGCCGCTGGGCGGCTTCAGGGGTCAGGCCACCGACATCGAGATTCACGCGCGCGAGATCTTGACGCTGCGCAGCCGCCTCAACGAGATCATGGCTGCGCACACGGGCCAAAACGTCGACAAGATCAAAGACGACACCGAGCGCGACCGGTATCTTTCGGCGGCTGATGCCAAAGAATACGGTATCATCGATGATGTAATCTATCCGCGGCCGATCAAGCCCGCCAAGTAATGAGGCCCACGCTCTCCGTCCTGGCGTTATTGCGACGGCGGATCGCGAAGGGTAGACTGTCTTTTGGTTTAGCGAACGGTGAGGTCTAGGCGGGTGGATCGACGGCGCGAAGATGGACACGGCAACCTTCAATGCTCCTTTTGCGGCAAGTCGCAAAAGGAGGTGAAGAAGCTTATCGCCGGGCCCACGGTTTACATCTGCGACGAGTGCATCGGGCTCTGCAATGACATTATTGCGGAGGAAGTGGATCGGGAGGAGTCCTTTTCTTCGGGCACACCCCTGCCCAAGCCGGCCGAAATCAAGTCGATTCTGGACGAGTACGTGATCGGCCAGGAGCGAGCGAAGAAGATTTTGTCGGTCGCCGTTCACAATCACTACAAGCGCATCGACTCACGCGTGAGCTCCGAGGACGTCGAGCTGCAAAAGTCGAACATCTTGCTGCTGGGCCCTACGGGCTCGGGCAAGACGCTGCTCGCGCAAACGTTGGCGCGCATCCTCAATGTGCCGTTTGCTATCGCCGACGCGACCACGCTCACGGAGGCGGGTTACGTGGGCGAGGACGTCGAGAACATCATCGTCCAGCTTCTGCAAAATGCGGATCACGACGTTGAGCGCGCGCAGCGAGGCATCGTCTATATCGACGAAATCGACAAGGTGGCGCGCAAGGGCGACAACCCCTCCATTACCCGCGATGTCAGTGGCGAGGGCGTGCAGCAGGCGCTGCTCAAGATCATCGAGGGCACCGTCGCCAACGTTCCTCCTAAGGGTGGGCGCAAGCATCCGCAGCAAGATTTTTTGCAGGTGGATACCACGAACATCCTGTTCATTTGCGGCGGCGCGTTCGTGGGTCTCGATTCCATCGTCGAGCGTCGCATTGGCGAAAAGACGCTCGGCTTCGGCGCCGACATCCCGTCACGCAAAGACAAGCGTATCGGAGAGCTGCTCGAGCAAGTTCAGCCCGAAGATCTGCTCAAATTCGGATTGATCCCCGAGTTCGTGGGCCGCTTGCCCGTCATCGCCACCCTGCACGAGCTGAACGAGGATGCCTTGATCGACATCCTCACCAAGCCGAAGAACGCCATCGTCAAGCAGTTCGCACGCCTGATCGACATGGACGGCGTCAAGCTTTCGTTCAGCGAGAAGGCGCTCAAAGCCGTCGCCTCGCAAGCACTCAAGCGCAACGCAGGCGCGCGCGGCCTGCGCGCCATCCTCGAACACGCGATGCTCGACATCATGTACGAGATTCCCTCGCAGCGCGGCGTGAAGGAAGTCGTGGTTAGCGAGGAGACCATCAACAAGGGCGACAAGCCTTTGGTGGTCTACGAGAAGGAAGAAAAGCTCGCCTGAGCGCTGCGATCGCAGCGCTGATGCTGTGAGGCAAAGACGGCTGGTCGACGTGCACGGGATTTTCAACCGCTGACCCGTTCCGGGTCCGAGGCTGAATTGGGCCTTGTCGCAGCGACGGAATCCGTATGCCAACGTTCCGGTTCGCCGTGGTCTTCGGCTAGCTCAGGAGCGTCATGGACAAACGGTGCCAGCGTGGGATGCTTCGCGACTACGTTCCACATACCGCGCGTTTTGACTTGCCTACGCCGCTTTCCCGGAGAAATTATTGGAGTTGCGATGCTCGCGAAACGCGAAGGTGTCGCGGAGGTGAAGGGGTTCTGGCCTTCCATGCTCACGAAGTCTGGCGACGTCAATCTGCTCTTTGCGTCTCCTCGCACGCGTGGCCCTTGCCGAGAGGCTTCGCTTGCGGCATCACGCGACGTGACTGGTTGGAAGGCAGGCGGGCGACTCGAGCGTCGCCCCCAACAGCAGGGCGGGCATCCCCGCCAACGGGGCGGGCGACGTGAGCGTCCCCGTCAGTTGCAGGGCGGGCGACGCGAGCGTCCCCGCCAACGGGGCGGGCGACGTGAGCGTCCCCGCCAGTTGCAGGGCGGGCGACGCGAGCGTCCCCGCCAGGGAAAAGAACCCTGACGGCCGCGTACCGGCCCTACGGTGAGTATCCGACGATGCCACTACGTTCTGCTGAATCTACACCGCCACAGCGGCGGGCTCGCTCCGGCGCCTCAGGGAGCGGGCCAATCGGCGAAAGGATGTCCTGGGAGCAGATCCGGTGCGTGGACGAGTTCCGCGGCCGGTGGGTAGCTCTGGACGCCTGCAGGTATGACGAGGCAACAGGACGCGCGACCGAAGGCGACGTCGTCGACGTCGACGACGACCTCGCGGAGCTGTGTCAGCGCGTTCGCGCTTCCGAGCGTCGAAACTGCGCAATTGTGTTCTGCGACTACGATTCCTAACGTTCAGCGTTCGCGAGCGCGTTGGCTCACGCGCGGACTCGGGAGAGCCTCCTGGATCAGCAGCAAGAACTTCTCGCTGCTGAGATGCGGTGGCAGTGCCGCGTGATAGCGGGCGCTCAAGTGCGCTGCCAGCGCGCCGCACAGTTGGCTCCGCTCGGAAAGCGGGAGCGTTTCGCGCGCGGAGCACAGAGCCCGCAAGGCCGCGCGCTCCGTGCCGCTAATGCGCCGAGCGATTGCGTCGGTGTCGGGCCGGGTCGCGCCGTGGGTGAATGGACCGAGACGCGCTTCGAGCCGCGGCGGCGCCGCGCGCGGGTCGCGCACCACCACCGTGCGCGCAGCCAGATCGCCAAGCCGGCGACCATGACGATCCACGAGACTGGTCAGGGCCCCCACCAAGTGCAGTCCGGGCAGCAGATCAACCACGCGCAGCAGATTGCGCGTGGCTGCCTGAGCAAAGCCAAGCGGCAGGCCGCTGGCATCGACGACCGCGATCCCACACAGACGTTTGCCCAGAGTGCGCCCGGCAAACCGCCATTCGCAGCCCGCGCCGTAAGACCATTGCACCAGAAAGCCTGCGATGATCCAGAGCGCGCTCGCCGCCGAGCCCGCGATCAGCTCGAACGGTGCGAGCAACCAAGCCACGCAGCGCATCAGCGCCGCCATCGCAGCGAGGTCGATACAGAAAGCGACCGTGCGCGTGGCCAAGCCCGCGTGTTTGAACGAGAGCTCCACGTTTTCCGGGGTATCGACGCTGTAGACGCCGTTAGACAACGCCGTGCATTCTAAGCCGGCGCCCGCGCCGCGCCCAGGAGTGCCGCTTTGACGCACGAGACCAGACCCGGACGCGCTTCCGCAGACGCTGCGGCACAGCAGCGCGCGCGCTGGAGCGAGCTGGAACGGCTGGTGCAGCGAGCCGCTCTCGCCAACGAGCGAGGACTATCGCTGCGCGATGCGGAGCGGCTCGGTCAGCTCTACCGTTGGACGACCGCCGACCTGTTGCGCGCCAGGCAAGCGGGCTACGAGCCGGCCGAGGCCGCCTACCTGGAGGGGCTGATGCTGGCTGCGTACGCTAGCGTGTACGGCTCTGCGCCTCGCATCCGGGTGTTCAGCGTCTGGAATTTCGTGTCGCGGGAGTTCCCGGCGCTGGTGCGCAGCGAAGCCCGCCTTGTGGGACTGTCCGCGGCGCTGCTGCTCGCCGGCGTGGTGTGTGGCGCGGCAGTGATGAGCTTCGATCAGGCGGCTCTGGCAGTGGTCGTGCCCGAATTGCATCAGGATCAGACGCCACTGGAGCGCGTGCGCCAGGAAGCGCAGCGCGACTTCTTCGATGCTGGCGGCTCGGCCGTGTTCTCGAGCTTTCTGTTCACGCACAACATCCAGGTGACCTTTCTCGTGTTCGGGCTCGGCATCAGCTGCGGTCTCGGAACGGCGGCGGTGCTTTTCTGGAACGGCATTCCGCTGGGCGCGCTGGCGATGCAGTACTTCATGAGTGGCCACGGGCTGTTCTTCCTCGCTTGGATCTTGCCGCACGGGGTGCTGGAACTGACGGTAGTCACGATCTCGGGGGCGGCCGGCTTCGTGCTGGCGCGCGGGCTGCTGAGGCCGGGAGCGCGCACCCGGCGCAAGGCTTTCGGCGAGGAGGCCAAGAAATCGGTCCGGCTCGTGCTCGGCGGCATGCCGATGCTGGTCGTGGCCGGTCTAGTCGAGGGCAGCCTCAGCCAAATGCACCCTCCGAGCACGCCACTGTGGCTGAAGCTGACGTTCGCGGGCGGCCTGGCGGCTGCCACGCTCTCGTATTTGATGCGCGCCGGCGCCCGTCAGGTGTCTGGACGCTCGCGAGCAACGAGCTTCGAAACTAGCTCTGCGAGCAAAGGCGGTTGAGCTCGATCAACACAGAGTAGGTGTCGAGCGCCTCCAGCTCCGAAATCTCGGCCCCGCTGCGCGCGCTCCTGACCACGCGACGCAAACAGCGCCACCGCTCCGCGCTCAGGCCGAGACACAGAGCCACGATCGCCGGCTGGCGCTCCTCCGCGCTCAGGCCGAGCTCCTCGGCGGCATCTGCCAGCTGCTCCGAGAACAGCGCATCGCAACGCAGGGCCGCGGCGCGGAAATCGCCGCGCACGATATCTTGCTCGAGCTGGACGATCTCCTTGACCTGCTCGGCGGGAAACAGGGCACTCCAGCTCAGCCCAGGCGCCGCCTGCGCGATCTCGGGGCCCAAGCCAGCTGCCTCGAAGGGAGGCATGCGCGGTGGCTCCGAGCTCTGGGTTCGCCCGGCTGGCTGACTCGAGACCGTCATGCCGCGGACCGGCGTGGAGCGCCGCGGCGGCGGAAAACTCGAGCGTAGCCGGGCGGGCGCGGTTTCGCGCCGCGTGGTCAGCTGACCGACAGCCGCACCGACCAATGGCTCCTGTTCCCATTGCTCGCTGGCACGCGCCAAGGATGCGCGCAGGCCCTCTTGATTGGCCCCGAAGCGGGTGGAAGTCGAGGCGCTCGTGCGGTCAGCTCCGAACACAGCGCGCTTTTCGAGGTCGGCGAGCACCAGCCGCACGAGCTCGTCGAGCGGCTCCACCACCCCGTCACCTAGCGATGCGGCGCTGGTGAAGGCGGGTGCGTCATGCGCATTGAGCGCCGCGTTGAGCTCCTCGACGCTGCACACATCGTCGAGATCGCGCTTGTTGTACTGCATGACGTGTGGCACGCGCAGCAGGCCGCGCGACTGCTCCTGCAGGTTGGCCTCGAGATTTTGCAGGCTCTCGAGGTTGGCGTCCTGGCGGTCGCGTTTGCTGTCGGCGACGAACACCACGCCATCCGCTCCGGTCAGGACCAGCTTGCGGGTTGCGTTGAAATAGACTTGCCCCGGTACCGTAAAAAGCTGCAACCGGACCGGATAGCCGTGCACAGGCTCCACGCGCAGCGGCATGAAATCGAAGTACAGGGTGCGATCGACCGGCGTGGCGAGCGAAACGATCTTGCCACGGGTCTCCGCCGGCGACGCCGCGTGCACTTTCTGCAGGGTCGTCGTTTTACCGCCCAAGCCCGGCCCGTAATAAACCAGCTTGATCAGGACTTCTCGGGTGAGCGGGTTGACCTGCGCCACGGCGGCGATGGTAACACGGATCTCGGGCGAGCCGGCGCCAAGGCATTGCTGTACCCGGGCACGTTCGTCTATGGTCCCCGCCGGAGGTCGAACCCTGATGCGCCCTGCTATCTTCTTGTCTGCTCTCGTTTTCGCTCTGGCCTGTGCGCCCGCTCTGCAGGGCTGTGGCGGAGCGGCTAGGCACTCCATTCGGGTGGGCCCGATGCCCGCCGGAGGTAGTTTCACCGGCGTGTGGTTTTCTCCCCAGTACGGCGAGATGCACATCGAGCAGTCGGGGGCTACCGCCATCGGCCGTTACACGAAGGACGAGCGCAACGGCCGCCTACAGGGCAACGTGGAGGGCGACGTCCTGCGCTTCGAATGGAAGGAACACCGCGAGCTCATCGTCGGCCGCCCTGTGGAGACCAAAGGCCACGGCTACTTCAAGATTTACAAGAAAGAAGACGAGGATACCTGGAACCTGACCGGCGAGTGGGGCACGGACGCCTCGGAAACCGGTGGCGGCCCCTGGACGGCAGTGAAGTCGAAGAGCCGCCAGCCGGACGTCACAGGAGACGGTTCCGGCAGCAGCACCGGTTCTGGCTCCTCGGGTTCAGAGTCGGGTTCGGGTTCGGGCGGCGACTACGGCGGCACGGACGTCGGCGGCAGCGGCGGCGGCTCAGACGATCTGGGCAATCTCTGAACGGGATGCGTGAGCGCGTGGGTCCGCTTTCGCAAAGCGACGACCGCCGCGCACTCAGACGGACAGCACCGGTAGCCCGGCTGCATACGCAAGCACGCGACTGCCCGAGAGCGTGAGTTCCAACAGGTGCCGCCCGTCGGAGAGTCCCAGGCCGAGCGCCGTTTGGCCGCCCCACAGTCGGCCGCCACGCCCCGTCGGATGCACCACGAGCGGAGGTGCGTCGAAATCGGGCTCGAGCGTGCCTCCGCTCAACAGGGCGCGCAGCTCGTCCAGCGCAGCTTCGTAGCCGCCCAGGGTGTCGACCAGGCGCTGGGCGTGTGCGTCGCGCCCCGACCAAACTCGCCCTTGCGCGAGCTCTGCGACGCGCTCGCGCGGGAGGTTTCGTCCCCACGCCACCACGTCCAGAAAGCGCTCGTAGAAGCGCTGTGATTCGGCCAGCAGCAGCTCGCGCTCACGCTCGCTGAGCGGACGGGTGACGGCGGCGAAATCCGCGTGCGGGGTCAGCTTGACGATCTCGCTGCGCACCCCAGCTCGCGCCAGGAGCTGGTCTGCGACAAGGTGAGCAGAGATCACACCGATGGAGCCAGTGAGCGTGCAAGGGCGCGCCACGATGCGGTTGGCGGCCACCGCGAGATAGTAACCGCCACTCGCGGCGACGTTGCCGAGCCAGGCGACCACCGGCTTTTGCTCAGCCAGGCGCTGCACCTCACGATGCAGCAGATCGCTGACCAACGCGGAGCCTCCCGGCGAGTCGATGTGGAGCACGACACCACAGACGTCACGCCGCTCACGCAGCTGCGCCAGCGCCGAGGTAGCAGACTTGAGCGCGATGCTGCGACTGCTCGAGACGTCACCGATGGGGCCCTGCAGCACGAGCACGGCCAGCTTGGGACGCGGGCGCAACGAGAGCAGGCCACGCGGCTGGCTGCGCCGCAGGTAAACGCGCGGCGAAAGGGCGCGCGCACGCGGCGAGAGACCGAGCTCTTTGTCCAGTTGGTCTCGGTAACTGCACTGGTCCAGAACGCCGAGCTGCTTGGCCTGGTCGGCACCGAACAGCGCCAGCTCGAACAGCTGATCGGCGCGTTCTGCCGCGCCCAGCCGGGCGCTCAGGGCCGCGTGCAACTCGTCCTTGAGCACCGAGACCAGCGCCAGCGACTGCTCGCGCTCGGGCTCGCTCATCTCGTCCAGGACCAGCGCCTCCGCCGCAGTTTTGTAGCGTCCCTGTGCGACCACCTCGACGCTCAAGCCGAGCTTGGCGAGCAGTGGGGCCACGTAGCTGCGCCGCGCCAGTGGACCGAGGGTGCTGAAGCTCGCACTGGGCGGTGCGACCACGAGCGAGCCGGCCGAAGCTACGAATAGCTCGCGCTGCGTGGCGCCCTCGGAGAGCATGATCACGCTGCGCTTGCCCTTGGCGGCGAGCGTGCCGATCACCTCACGAAGCGACGTGAGCGTGGCGAAACCCGCGCGCAGCGAGCCCACGTGAAGCAGCAGCCCGTCGCGCCGTGGGTCCGCTGCCACGCGTGCGGCCAACTTGCGCACATCAGCCACGGTGGGGGGCTGGGGCCGAAACCGCGCCAGCAAACCACGCAGCCCCGATTCGGGAGGAGCCCGCAGCTCTTCGAGCCCGCCGTGCAGCGCGATCTCGACCCAGCCCGTTTCCTTGCGGGTGCGGCGCAAAAGCTCCCACAGCGGCCAGCTGAGTACTCGATAGGCGTTGACGAGGACGCGCAGCAGCACGGGCACGGCACCACCCTACCCGCATTGTGGATTGAAAAATACGGATTCCCTGTTCACGCTGCAAAAGCAACGCGCTATCGTTGGCGCGTGGGGTATCGCCGCGCTTCGCACGCTCGTCTCCGGTCCGCAGAAAACTTTTCTGAGCTAGGTCACCCTGCTATCAGCGGGCCGAAGAATGACCTCTGGCGTTCCAACGCCGCCTGCGCGCTGGCTCCGCGCGTGGCGCGCGAGCAGGTGTTCGATCCCGACTCAGTGGGACGACCCAAGCTCGGCGCAGAAACCGCCCGGAGGAGGCGATGAGTAATCGGATGGTGATGTACGAGGAGGAGTTCAACCAGATCCAGGTGATCGTGGACAACCTGGTCCAGGCCGCCAACTCCAAGGTGGTGTTCATCATCGACAAGAACGGCCAGCTCATCGCCGCGGCAGGGGAGACCGAGCACATCGACACGACGTCGCTCGCTTCGCTCACGGCGGGAAACATCGCGGCCACTGGAGGTATCGCAAAGCTGCTGCGGGAAAACGAATTCGCAACTCAGTTTCACGAGGGCGAGAAGGCCAACATTCATATTCAGCTGGTTGGCAATCGGGTCATCCTGGTCGTCATCTTCGACAACAAGACCAGCCTCGGCCTGGTGCGGCTGCGCGTGAAGAAGGCCTGCGAGCAGCTCAATTCGATCTTCGAAGCGCTGCTCAAGAAGTCCGAAGACCCGCACCACAAGACGCCGTTTGCAGAGATCACCGATGACGACATCGACAACCTTTTCAACGACTGACGTCAGGAGCTAGGTCGCCGATGTCTTTCATCAACTATCTGTCCCGCGAGATCAACTGCAAGATCGTCTACTACGGGCCAGGTTTGTGCGGCAAGACCACCAACCTGCAATACATCTACAACAAGACCAATCCGGACGCGAAGGGCAAGATGATCTCGCTCGCGACGGAGACCGAGCGCACCCTCTTCTTCGATTTTTTGCCGCTCGCGCTCGGTGAGATCCGCGGCTTCAAGACTCGCTTTCATCTGTATACGGTGCCGGGGCAGGTATTCTACGACGCCAGCCGCAAGCTGATCCTGAAGGGCGTCGACGGCGTCGTATTCGTCGCGGACTCGCAGATCGCGCGCATGGAGGCGAACGTGGAGTCCCTCGAGAACCTGCGTACGAACCTCGCCGAGCAAGGTTACTCGCTCGATAAGCTGCCTTACGTTATCCAGTACAACAAGCGCGACATGCCTGGCATCGCGCCCGTGGACGAGCTGCGCCAGCTGCTCAACACCTCCTCGGTGCCGGACTTCGACGGCGTGGCTTCGACCGGCGTGGGCGTGTTCGACACGCTCAAGGCCGTGGCCAAGCTGGTGCTCAGCGCGCTCAAAAGGGGTACAGGCGGCTGACGACAGCCGCGTGCCTGTGCGCGCCTATGGAATCGCCAGGCCCAGCAATGGGTCGAGTTTACCTGCCCTGTCGAGCGCGGCGATATCCGTGAATCCGCCGTACGGCTTGCCGCCGATGAACACTTGCGGAACGGTCTTTTGACCGGTCGTCTCGGCCAACCAGCGACGTTTGTCGCCGTCGAATGCGACATCGATCTCCCTAAATGCCACACCCTTCTGCGTCAGAAGGCGCTTCGCCATGACGCAGTACGGACAACTCGGCGTCGTGTAAACCAGCACTTCAGTCATGAGGTGCCTCTCTCCTTCCTTCTAGGTCTGTCGCTGCCAGCGGCTGCAACGTTGCATGATGCAAAGGCTCGGCCTAAGCAGCAGCCGATGCGCCTGGGTATGTCGTTGTGCGCGCTGGCGCTGTGCCTCCTACGTCCTGCGGACGCACTTGCTTGGCACAAATTGCCCCCCGGCGCGCTGGGCTTTCGCGAGGCAGGTCTTCCGGGCATCCGCGGCGTGACCGTCGGCCCCATCGAGAGCTCGCAGTGGCCGGGGCGCGGCTACGGTTCACGCTTTAGCGCCGAGCTACTCGATGAGCTGGTGCGGCTGGGAGCGACCTGGATCAGCATCACGCCTTTCGGACGCTTGTGGAGCCTTTCGAGTAGCAGCATTCAAATGGACTTCGAGGCACCGTACACAGAAAATCGCGCGCAGGTCGCGCGCATGGTCGCGCAGGCCCACGCGCGCGGTCTGAAGGTCCTGCTGATCCCGCACCTCTGGGTGGAGACGGGCGGTTGGCGAGGTGAAATCGATCCCGGCAGTGCGGCCGGCTGGGAAGCGTATCAGCGCTCCTACCGCAACTTCGTGCTGGCTTGGGCCGAGTTGTCGGCGACCACACATGTGGACGCCTTCTCGGTGGGCGTGGAGTGCAAGTCGTGGAGCAGCCGCTTCGACGCCTACTGGCGCGGCTTGATCGAGGAGATACGGACGCGTTTTTCCGGACTTTTGACCTACAGCGCGAATTGGGACGAGGCGGAGGGCGTGGTGTTCTGGGACGCGCTCGATCTGATCGGGATCAACGCGTTTTATCCGCTCGCTCATCGATCAGGCGCGAGCTACGCGGAATATTTGGTGGGTGCGCAGCGCGCGCGCACCAGCCTGGCTCAGATGGCGGACGCGCTGGCCATGCCGGTGGTGTTCGTCGAGGTCGGCTACACGACACGCCGCGACGCCGCCGTGGAGCCTTGGCTTTGGCCGGACGATATGACGGACGTGGTCATCGATGAGCACGAGCAGGCGCGCGCGCTGGCCGCGGTACTGGAGACCTTCCTGCCCGAGCCGTGGTTCGCAGGCTTCTTCGTCTGGCGCTACTACGCGAGCCTCGACGACGTCTCCCAGGAGGAAATCTGGGGCTTCTCGCCGCACGCCAAGCCGGCCGAGCGCGTGCTCG
>WUUC01013556.1_pt1 | contig 13976 bp, 9 predicted proteins | sample 6278441 | NCBI WGS metagenome assembly WUUC01 (sample SAMN13675441, study PRJNA597444) | soil metagenome | isolation source: soil | place: USA: Washington | collected 2017-10
GAGAAGTGAGCCCCTTGCCGAGCGGCGACTACGAGATCCCGCTCGTGATCGCCGATCGGGGTTTCTTCGAGGATGGTGAGCTCGACTTTCCACGTGTCGGCATCAATCCAGATCACCCGTACTGGTCGGTCGCCGTTCCTGCGACGACCAACATCGTCAACGGAAAGGTCTGGCCGAACCTCGACGTCGAGCGCCGCGCCTATCGCTTCCGCGTGTTGATCGCTCCAAACGCTCGGCTCTATACGCTAGGCTTCGACAACGGAATGTCCTTCAGCGTGATCGGCTCGGACGGTGGTTACCTGCCGCGCCCGGTGCTGACGCAGTCCCTGACGCTCGGGGTCACCGAACGAGCCGACCTGGTCGTCGACTTTTCGCGCTTCGAGGCCGGCACGCAGATCATCCTGCGGGACACCGCCACGGCGGATCCAGACCTCGGCACCATCATGCGTTTCAGCGTGCGGGCGAGCGAGCCCGTCGCGCCGCCGCCGTTGCCCGAGACGCTGGTCGAGGTGCCGCGCCTGGTGCAAGATGCTCGCACTCGCACCAAGGCACAGAACGTCGTCATCGACGCCCGTGGTAATCTGTCGGTGTTTCTCGATGGGCTCACCCATGCGCAGCGCCCGATCGACTACCCGCTGGTCGGGTCCACCGAACGCTGGGACCTGGTGCAGAATGCCGGGCTCACGCACCTCATCCACCTGCACCTCATCGAATACCAGGTGGTCGAGCGCCAGCCTCTCGACAGCGCCGCCTATAACCTGCGCTGGATGCTGCTGAACGGGCAGGCGCCCGTGACGAGCCGCCCGATCGTGGTCGACCCAACCCCGTTCTTCACCGGCCCTGCGCTGCCGGCAACGGGTTACGAGGCGGGCTGGAAGGATACCGTACAGGCGACGGGCAACATGGTGACCCGCATCATGGCGCGTTGGGCTCCGCAGGAGCTCGCGCTCGGTGCCGGTGGCCCGGGCGTCAACAGCTTTTCGATCGACCCGACGACGGGGCCTGGGTACCTCTGGCACTGCCACATCCTCGCGCACGAGGATCATGACATGATGCGGGACATGCCGCTCATCAACCTGTGGCAGCCGGGCCGTCGTTACGAGACGGACACGGTCGTGCAGCACCAGAGCGTCAACTACCGCGTGCAGAGAAATCACGTCTCCGCTCTCGGCACACCGCCGCCCGCGAGTTTCGAGCTGTGGGAACGCGTGAAGGACGACGACGGCGCCTGGACCCCGCAGCTCAACTACATCCCGGGTGATCGCGTGCTCGACCAGGGGCGGCTGTTTCGCGCGCGCGCCGAGCACCGATCGTTATCCGAAGCGCCACCTGCGAGCACACCCGAGCTCTGGCAGGAGCTGCCGCTGACTTTTTGCGGCCAGCTCACCACCTTCTGCGGCGGCAACCCAGACGAGCTGGCTGCCGCGTGTGACAACACCGGCGCCACGGGAGACGAGGCCGCGTGCCAGGCCCAGTTCGCGCCGTGCATCGCGCAGTGTGCCCCCTCCGATCTCACCGGCCCCGGCCATCAGCATGAGGACTACGCCTCGTTTTGCGGTCAGCTCGCGGCTGCTTGTCATTCCGATGAGACACCTCTTGGCGTCGAGTGCCACGACCTCGGACACTCCGGGGACGAGGCAACGTGTGAGGCGCGGCATGTTTCCTGTCTCGCTCAGTGCACCCCATCGCGTGTGACACGCGAGACCTTTGCACCCGCGCCGCTCGGTCCGCGCCCGGTGGAGGCCCTGCGCTGAGCGCCGAGCATCGAGGGCGGCGGCACCGAATGTGCAGTGCGCGAGGACATGGTTGATTCCGAAGCGCGCCCAGGCCCGATCCGGGCCATTGTGTTCCAGACCCACGCCGTCGTCCCGTCCGACTCACCGCACGTTGTCCGGGGCGCCGTACATCGCGCCGCCCCGGCCGGCGCTCGCCTGTCCGGGTTTTCGGACAGCGCTGGAGCGCCGGGCACGGCTTCTCTTTACGCTGCGCGGCGTCACTCGTATGCTGAGCCGATGCGGATGGCCGGAGGGGGAGCGACGGCGGTGGCGCGTGGCGTGCACCCGAAACGTGCCTGCGTCGGGGTTGCCGTCGCCCTGGCTGCGTTGCTCGGGGCGTCGAGCGCGCGGGCAGACGTGTACGACGAGAGTCTGCGCGACGGCGTAGCGGCCCGCGACCGCGCTCGCGAGACCGAAAACACGAGTGATTGGCGGCGAGCGCTCGAGCTGTTTGAGCGCGCCGTCACCGAACGCGACACGATGGAGGCACGTTTCGAGCTGGCGGAGGCGGCCACGGAGCTCGGCCAGATCGCCGTCGCGTACGAGTCCTACGAACTGTCGCTGGCCAAAGGCCTTTCGGGCAAGGCCGCCGAGATCGCCAGTGCCTTCATGGCCGCATACGAGCATGAAGTCGCGCGGCTCGAGCTCGTTGGTCCCGCAGGCAGCAACGTGTATGTGAACGACGAGCGGCGTGCGCAGCTGCCGCTCTCGCGCCCGCTGGTGGTGCCCGCGGGGCGCGTGCGGCTGCGGCTGGTCTCGTCCACTGCGGCGCCGTGGGAAGAGTCCGTGTACTTTGACGCGCAGGTGGTGATGCGCCTCGCCCCCGAGCTGGGCAAGAGCGCGTCTCCCGCCCAAACCAAACCTCTCGAGCCAAGCGAGCCGTACGAGCCGCCGGGGTTTTTCTCGCAACACCCGAGTGCCGTCGCGTTGTTGTCCCTGGCGGGTGTGTCACTCGTGGCCGGCGGTTGGTTCTCTTACAAATACAGCGACCGCGATACGGTCGCGGACGACGCGCGTCATCAGATCGTGAGCGCGTTTGGTAGACATGTCTCCGCCGGCGTGGTCGCGCCGGATTCCGTGCCCTGCGGGCCCAACGGCATCGCCAGTGGCGCCGTCGATTTCGGCTCCGATGTGCCATTGAACGACCAGCAAGCGCTCGTCAACGACTACGCCAACGCTTGCACCCAGCTCAATCGGCGCTCGGCCGCGGCGCGGCAGAACCGCAACCTGGCGTTGGTCAGCTTCGGGGTGGGCGCGGTCGCCTCCGCTGCCGTGCTCACCTGGTTCCTCACCGACTCGTCCGGCGATACCCCGCCCGAGGCTGACCGCGGCCAGGCGGGGCCGCGCCTGATCCCCATCGTGACGGCCAACTCCGGCGGGCTGCTGTATAACGTCGAGTTTTGACGCGGGTGCGCCGCGTCACTGGCAGGCGTACGCGACGCACGAGCGGCTCGCGCAATCGGACGAGCGCTCACATTCGGCGCCGCGTGGGCTGGGGGTCGGGTTAGGCGCGGTGGCAGCCGGCGCCGTGCTGGTGGCCCCGTGCAGAGCGGAGCTCACTGGCGGGTTCGCTGCAGCGCTGGGGGCGCGGCGTGCGGGTGCTGCTGCGCGGCGCCGCCGCTCTCTCTGGGCCGTCGTGGGTCTGGGCCGCTGCGTTGCGTGCGCTGCGGGCTCAGAACGTTCACCGAGCGCCGCCGCCTCGAGGGGCAAACTGTTGACGACGACCCGGGGGGCCTCGCCGCCGGGGTACACGCCGGCAGGGGCGGCACTGGGCGTGTTGCCCTCTGGAGCGCCCGCGGAGGCTGGCGCGAGCTGTGCCGAGCCTTCGGCTGCACCAACACCCGTGTGGTGCTCCGATCGAGTAGCGAGCACGAGCAGCACACCGAGCGCCGCTGCCAGCGCGAGCGACACGAGCAGCAGCGGGCGCGCCCGGCGCTGGCGTGGCGGCGGCAGGGCGCCGGCAAGCGGTGCCAGCGCGTGGGTCTCCAGCGCAACCAGGTCATCGGGGACGAGCAGGGCGGTCCGCGTGGGACGCATCAGCGCCGCGCCCCGTTCGAGCGGCGCGTTGATTGGCGCCGGCTCGAGCGTCTGTGCGAAGGCGTCCACGTCGGAGTGCCTCGGAGGTCCGAGCCGGGGGTAGGCGGCATCCGTGTTCTCGCCGGTTGCCACGGACGCTGGCGGCCCGAAAGGCACGCTGTCCTCGCCCGCAAACCTGCGCAGGAGATCGTAGACTTCGCGCAGATCGGCGGGGCGGCGCGCGACGTCGCGCGCGAGCATGCGGCCGATGAGAGAGCTGAGCTCGCTGGGCAGCTCTGGCACGAGTTGCTCGATCGGCATGATGCCAGAGCTGAGCAGCCGCATCACGAGCTGCGCCGCGTTCTCCCCCTCGAGCGGCCGGACACCGCTCGCGGCTTCGTACAGGATGACGCCGAGCGACCAGATGTCGGCGCGGTGGTCCGCCGTGCGATCCCCCGTCGCTTGCTCCGGCGCCATGTAGCTCGGCGTCCCGAGTGTCGAGCCCGTGCGGGTGCGCAGCCCTTGGTCCTCAGCGTCACTATCGAGCCACTTGGCGATGCCGAAGTCGAGCACCTTGACACGCTCCGTGCCGTCTTGCGGCCGCACGTCGAGGAAGATGTTCGAGGGTTTCAGATCACGATGCACGATGCCGCGTGCGTGTGCGGTGCCGACGGCGGAGACCACCGGCAATATCGTCCTCGATAACTCACGCAGCGGCAGCGGGCCGCGTGCCAGCCGCGCGGCGAGCGTCTCGCCCTGGAGCAACTCCATCAGCATGATAGGCGAGCGGTCCGCGTCTTCGACGAAATCGAAGACCTCGACCACGTTGGGGTGATCGACGGCGCACGCGCTCTTGGCTTCGCGCGCGAAGCGTGCGCGAGCCTCCCCGAAGTGGCGCTCGTGGGCGCCACAGATCAGCTGTTTCACCGCGACGGCCTTGCCCGTCAGCACGTGCCGCGCCGCCCATACCTCTCCCATGCCGCCCTCCCCGAGCAGCGCCGTCAGTCGATAACGCTCGGCGAGCACGATCCCGGCGGAGAGGCGCACCCCGTCATGGTAGCGGACATTGGGCAGGCGAGAGGCCCGAGAATCGCGCGGCCCTGCCGGCGCTCGCGAGCGCTGGGTCCCTCGGCCCGCCTCAGGTCATAACATTCCGTATTGCTTTAGTTTTTCGTAAAACGTCGAGCGGCTCACCCCGAGCAGGCGAGCGGCCTTGCTGCGATTGCCCCCCGAGCGATCGAGCGCACGCAGCAGGGCCGCCCGCTCCGCGTCCCGGACGATCGCGCTCAAATGGGCATCCGCCGGCGGCGCCCCTGGCGCGGGCTCGGCCACGACCATGGGCTGCCCTGCGCCCCGTTCCGAACCGGCAGCGGCACTCGCGACGCCGACCTCGGCGGCGACCGCGCCGAGCTCCGTCGTGAACTGCACGGGGCACGCGAGCTCCGCCCGAACGGCGGCTTCGTCGATGCGCGGCGAGTCGCTCAGCACGACCAGGCGCTCGACGAAATTCGACAGCTGGCGCACGTTGCCGGGCCAGCGCTCCGCCCGCAAGCGCTCCACGGCGGCTGGGCTGAGCTCCGCACCCGTGCGGCCGTTGCGCGCGGCCGCTGCTCGGCAGAAGTGATGGGCGAGCTCGCTGATGTCATCCCGCCGAGCGCGCAGCGGCGGCAGCCAGATCGGCACCACGTTCAGCCGATAGAACAGGTCCTGACGAAACTGGCTGCGCTCGACCATGGACTCCAGATCGCGATGCGTGGCGGCAAGCACCCGCACGTCGACGTCGATGGTTGCGCCGCCGCCGAGCCGTTCGAGCTGCCGGTCCTGCAGCAACCGCAGCAGCTTGGCTTGCGTGGATAGGCTGAGCTCGCCGATCTCGTCCAGGAACAACGTGCCGCCGCTGGCGAGCTCCACCCGACCGAGCTTGCGGGTGGTAGCGCCGGTGAAGGCGCCCTTCTCGTAGCCGAACAGCTCGCTCTCGAGCAGCGCCTCGGGCAGGGAGGTGCAGTCGATCTTGACGAACGCGTTGCGCGCCCGGTCGCTCTGCGCGTGCAGGGCTCGGGCGACGAGCTCCTTGCCGGTTCCGCTTTCGCCCCGGATGAGCACGGTCGCCGAGGTGGGCCCGACGCGCTCGATCAAGCTCGCCACGCGCCGTATGGCGGCGGACCCGCCGAGCAGGAGAGCTCCGGCGCCGGGGGGCGGCAGCGCCGTCTGTGCGCGCCGCGAGCGCGCCAGTGCCTTCTGGTAACCCAGGTGCAGCTCGGCGTCAGACCCCGCGGAGACGAGGTCGACCTCGGCGGCCACCAGCAGCCCGAGCTCCCGCTGCCGGTTGGGTGCCGCGCTTTGCACCACCACCGGCAGCCCGGGCCAGCGCTCGTGCGCCGCGCTGATGAGCGCGAAGGTGTCGTCTCCAAAACTGTCGGCGTCGATGACCAGCAGCTCGGCGGGGTGCTTTTCGATCGACTCGAGCACATCGGCCACGCTCCGGCCTGGCACGATGCTCGCTCCCTCGAGCTGACGCAGCCGCGCTTCGAACGCGCTCGGGCTGCCCTTTGCCGCGGCCACTACGACCGTATTCTGTGAAGCTTGCGACGGCGAGGGCACACACCGATTCTAGCGTGCCTCGCACCAACATGGAACGCCGGTGTCGGAGTGTTTCACACCGTTTGCCACCACACCGCTCAAATCGCCCGACCCTTGCTTGGCAACCTCCTCGCGAGAAGTTAGATGAAACGCTCGCGCGGCGTGGTTCGGAACGCTGGCGCGCACATGAGGGAGGACGATGATGGGGCTGCTCGCGCGGTGCCGGCTGGGCGCGCCGGGAATTTGTTTGTTCTTGGCGTGTTCGAACGACGATGTGGTGCAGGTGAGCGAGGAGACCGAATTGGCGCCCCTCGCGCCCACGTACCATCGAGATGTTGCACCCATCTTCAACGCCAAATGCAGCGGGTGCCATCAGGAGGGCGGCATCGCGCCGTTTTCCCTCACCCAATACGAACCGGCGCGGGAGAGAGCCGCTCAGATCGCGGCCTACACGGCGGAACGCATCATGCCGCCGTTTCTGATCGAGACCGGCGGCAGTTGCGGTTCGTTTGATGAGAGCGCGGCCCTGAGCCAGGCCGAGATCGACCGCATCGGTGAGTGGGCAGAGAGCGGAGCGGGGGAGGGGGAGCCCGTCGAGCTCGCGCCACGCCCGCTACCCGTGCTCGAGGGGGGCACGGACTTTGCGCTGCCGGAGATCGAGCCGCGTATCCAGGGGGGGGAGCTCGCCGAGTTCGACGAGTACCGCTGCATCGTCGTCGAGCACGGCCTCAGCGCCAGGAAGTTCATCACCGGCTACGACGTGCAGCCGGGCAACGCTGCGATCGTTCACCACGTGCTCGGGTTCATCATCGATCCGAGCCGCGCGGTGAATGGGCGTACCAATGCCGAGATCATGCAGGAGCTCGATGATCAGAGCCCCGACCAGATCGGGTGGCCCTGCTTCGGTATGGCGGGCGACGGTGTGGAAGTGGAGTCCATGCCCGTCACGTGGGCACCGGGGCAGGGGGTCGTCGACTACCCCGGGGGCATCGGTGTTTCGCTCGCCCCCGAGCGCAAGCTCGTGATTCAGGTTCACTACAACCTGGCGGGCGATGTGCCGGCTGGGACGACAGACCAGACCCATGTGCGCCTGCGGCTGGTCGACAGCGTCGAGCGGCAGGGGTTTTTCGTGCTGGATGACGCGCTCCTCGGCGGGCTGGTCGCCGGCAAACCCGAGGAGCTACCTCCCGGACAGGAATCGGTCACCTTCGCGTGGACGCGGGAAGGCAATCAGATGGGCTTGCAGCCAGGCCTGCCGACGGAGATCGTCGCGTTGTGCCCACACATGCACGTGCGTGGCCGCAAGTACCTGTTCGAGGTCGACAACGGTGGCGGGTTCGAATGTCAGGGTCGCATCAACCGCTGGGACTTTGGCTGGCAGCGCATCTATGACTACAGCGCGCCGCCCGCGTTCACGTCCGATACCAAGATTCGCGTGACGTGCGACTACGACACGCGCCGCGAAACCGCGCCGGTGAGGCCGGGCTGGGGCACACGCAACGAGATGTGCACGGTCATGATGATGGTGGGTTTGCCGCCGGGGGTGTTTTTTTGAGGCCAAACTTTGTGAACAGGACCAGCGCGGTGCCCACGACCAGGGACGCCCCGGCCCACATCAGCTCCTGAAGCGAGGCCTCCGTAAAGATCCACAGGCTGACGGCGACGCCCACCCAGGACATGGCGGCGGCGCCACGGCTCGGGGCGACGCGCCCGAGCTTGCGCACCGCCAGGCAGGTGGCCAGGTACTGCACGGCGACTGCCACGTTCGACATGCCGATCAACGCGCGATAGTCGAAGGGCAACACGCAGGCGGTCGCGAGCGCTGCCGTGGCCAACACCGCCACGTGCGGTGACTGGTATTTGGCGTGGATCGCCGCAAGCTGCCTCGGCAATTGGCCTTCCTGGGCCACCGCATACAGGTAACGTGGCGTGCCGAGCGCGCTGCCCGACACGAAGCCGAGCGTCGAGATCAAGGCGCCCACGCCGATCACCACGCCGAGGACGGGGGCGACCGCCAGCGCCGCGTCGGCGAGGGGCGCGTCGCTGGTGGTCAGATTCGCGCCGCTGCCTACCAGCACGACCTGCACCAGCACGTAGAGCAACGAGGCCACGGCGAGCGAGCTCAGCACCGCGAACGGCACGTCTCGCTGGGGAGCGCGTGTCTCGCCCGCGGGGACCGGTACGATCTCGAAACCTTGTGCCGCAAACAGGGCGATGAACGTCGCGCTGCCGAGGTTGCCGAGCCCCGCGGGCATTGGCCCGTGCAGGAAATTTGGCCCCTCTACCCGAGAAAGCAGCACTGCCACCAGGATCCCGAGGACCAGAAACTTGCCCGCCGTGAACGTGATGACCGCGACCGCCCCGGGTTTGGCCCCGCGGTAGTTGAGCGCCGCGAACAGCGCGATGATCAGCACGCTCACGGCCTTTTGCGTGAGCGGAGCGCCGAGCGCGGGCATGAGGCGGGCGGCGTAGGCGGCCGCCGCCGCCGCCACTGCGGCGTACGAAAAAACGGAGTTGGTAAAACACATCCAGCCGACACCAAACCCGATGCGCGGCCCGAAGGCTTCGCTGGCGTACACGTACGGGCCGCCGCTCTTGTCGCACACGCTGGCGGCTCGCGCGTAACACAGCGCGATCGGCATGAGCCCGAGAGCGCAGCAGACGAAAGCCAGCGGCGAGAGCACGCCGAGCTCTCGGTACAGATCGTCAGGTAGCGCGAAGATGCCGGAGCCGACGATCGCGTTCAGGCCCAGGCATGTGATGTCGAACCGACCGAGTGAGCGGCGCATGGATGTTTCGGTTCGAGATCTATACACACCTCGGGCCGCGAGAGCGATGCGGGAAGAGGCGAGACACGCGCTGATCGCCGCACATCTGCCGAGCGCGGCGACTGGCGCGCTTCGGTCCATGGGTCAAATTTCTCACGCGGTAGGCCCAGAATTACCAAAATGACCCTTTTGGGGCGTCGGCGGCTGGTCGTCGAATGTCGTCATCGGGGGCGGTGTCGGCACATTGTGTCCCCGCCCAGTGGGGCGAACGAAAAGTCGTTTGCGATGGAGATTCGGGAGCTCAGTTTCGCGGTGTGAGGCGTAGCCGGCAGGATTGCCAGCGCGCCGGGGGACTTCGTCCATGACAGACTCTGATGACGTCGAGGGGTTGGGTGAGCTCGTGCTCTTGCCTGCGGGCGAGGCCTTCGGAAACTACGTCGTCCACGAGTGCATCGGGCAGGGCGCGATGGGTAACGTCTACCGCGCCGAGCACACGCTGCTCGAGAAACCCGTGGCGCTCAAGGTCATGGACGCATCGCTGCTGGCCAGCGCCGATGCGCGCCAGCGGTTTTTGCGCGAGGGCCAGGCCGCCGCCGCCATCAAACACCCGAACGTGGTGGACATCACCGACGTCGGTGTCGTCGACGGCACGCCCTACCTGGTGATGGAGCTGCTCGAGGGCGAGGACCTGCAGATCTACCTGGAGCGTCGCCCGCACCTTTCGGAGCAGGAGATTGCGAGCCTGCTCATTCCGATCGCTGCGGCGCTCGGCGCCGCCCACGACCGCGGCGTCGTGCATCGCGATCTGAAGCCGAGTAACATCTTTCTCTCGCGCGGCCCGGACGGTGAGCTCGTCCCCAAGATCCTCGATTTTGGCATCTCGAAGATCGGTCAGGCCGTCAGCAGTGTCGATTTCGAGTCCACCCCCTTCAACCAGCTCATGGGTTCTCCGCTGTACCTGCCGCCGGAGGCGGTACGTGGGTCGCGCGACCTGACGGCAAAGAGTGACCAGTATTCGCTGGGTGTGGTGTTGTACGAGTGCGTCACCGGGCGTCCGCCGTTCGCGGGCGACTCGCTGATGTCGCTCCTGAACTCCATCTCGGCGGGCGACTTCATGCGGCCGAGCCGGCTGCGCCCGGATGTGTCCATGGCGATGGAGCATGCCGTGCTGCGTGCGATGAACCCCGACCCAGCGCTGCGTTTCGATCACGTGCGCGATCTCGGCCGCGAGCTGCTCTTGGTGGCCGGCATGCGCACCCAGATGCTCTGGGGACGCACTTTCGGGCGGATCGATCTGTCCGAGCCGCCGCCGGGCCCGCGCACCACGTCACCCGTGGCGCTGCTCAGGATTCCGACGGACCCCCCGCCAAGAGAAGCCGACAAACCCGGCCGCAAGCGGCACGTGATGATCGGTGTCGCCACGCTGGCGGCGATCTTGATCCCAAACTTCTGGGCGATGCATGTGCCCTCCGAGCGCGGGGTGGGGGCGTCGGCGTTGTCTCCGCGCGAACAGCTGGCAGAAGCCCCAGCCATCGAGCCTGAGGTGGCCGCCGTGCCGTCGTATCAGCCTCCCCCGGCCCACCCGGGGCGTCGAGCGCTGGCCGAGCCGGAGCCCACGCTGGAGCCCGAGCGCGCGCCGCGTACGGAAGCGTCCGCCCTGCTGCCCGAGCGCCGCCAGGCCGAGAGCGCGCCAAAAACCGCGACGGAGCGGCCCAAGGCGAACAAGCGGGCCCGTTCCAGCGTCGCGCCCGAGCCGCGAGCCACGCGCGCGAACCTCGTGCCCGAACGTCGCTCGGCGGCCTTGCTGGAGTTGTCGCCGGAGCCGTATGCGGACGACGTGAGGGACATGTTCCCGAGCCCAGGGGGGGCACGGGACAGGGCATCGCGGTCAACGACGCGCGGCGCCAACGAGTCGCCGATTCTGGATTGAGCGACTCGAGACACTCGGGAAGGTCGAGGCGCATGAGAGGGATAAGGGGATCTGAAGCATGAGGAGCCAGGCACTGGGCAGCATCGTGCTGCTCGCCGTGTGTTGCAGCATTGCCACTGTCGGTCCTGCTCGAGCCGAGCCGTCGACGGACGGGAACGCTTCGGAAGAGGCGGAGATCGATCCGATCGTGCAGCAGGGTATCGAGCTACGTCGCGCCGGGCAGGACCCGGCGGCGCTCCGGGTGTTTCAGGAGGCGCTCGCCAAGGCCCCAGGCTCGACGCGCGTGAAGGTGCACCTGGCTTCGACGCACCAGGCACTCGGGCAATGGATCGAGGCGGAGCGCTACCTCGGCGAGGTGCTGCGCGATCCCGATGAACCGTACATCCGCCGCCACCGCGCCACGCTGGAGCGGGCCTACGATTTCGTGGACCGCCGCATCGGAAGTCTGGACGTGGTCGGCAGCCCCGAGGGCGCCGAGCTCTTGCTCAGCGGCCGCCACGTCGGCCAGTTGCCGCTGGCGGCGCCGCTGCGTGTGCCGATCGGCTCCTACACGCTCGAGATACGCAAGGAGGGCTACCATGCCGTCACGCGCCCCGTCACCATCAGCGGCCGGTCGCTGCTGCGCGAGTCGGTCGAGCTCGGCGAGCGTGGCCTCGAGGCGTCGGACTTTCGTGCGAACGCCGGCGGCGAGCCGGGGGTCGAGGATCGAAGCGGCAGCCCGAGGTGGTTGACCTGGACGTTGGCGGGCGCGTCGGTGGGCGCTGCGGCCGTGTCGGTGGTGGCCTTCGGTATTCGTGAGCGGCACGCGGACCGCTGGAACAGCGACGATTGTTTGCGACCGGGCTCCACGCGTGGCCAGATGTGCCCTGACGAGCTCGACGCGGGGCGCGATGCGGATCGCCTCGGTGTGGGCGCCGCCGTTCTTTCTGGAGTGCTGGTCGGCAGTGCGGTGCTCAGCTGGGTTCTGGAGAAGCCGCACGTGTCCACCGAGTCCGCGCTCACGCTCGAGGGCTGCGGTTTAGGTGCAGCCGGCGCCCATTGTTTTGGCTCGTTTTGAGGCGATGATGATCATGATGAAACACGCCGCCCGGCCCTGGCGCGCCGCGCTCGATGCCGCGCTGCCAGTGCTGCTCGTCGCGACGGGCTGTACGAAGTTCGCAAGCGAATCGGACGCGCAAGAGGGGCGCTTTCTGGACGTGATGCCCGAGTGGAGCTGCCTGTCCGAGCTGGCGGGTAACCCCGTCATGCAGCCGGATGGGCCCCCGCTCGACTACACCTTCACGGCCCGCGACTACATCAGCGGGCAGACCCCGCGCAACCTGCGCGGGCGCGCCTGCTTCCGGCCGGACGTGGCCTGCAGCCGGCCGGCAACGGAGCAGTTCTCGCCCGATGCGAACGGCGTGGTGACCCTGCCGCTCAACGAGGGTTTCAGCGGTTACATCGAAATCACCAGCGAGGACGTGGTGCCGACCCTGATGATCTTCCCCGCGCCGCTCACGCCGGACCTGGTCGAAGCGATGTCCACGGTGCCCGTGTCGCTGCTTCCGCTCCAGGCCTTGCTCGCTTTTGGCGAGGCCTCCAACATCGTGCTCGACCCGGGTGCCGGCGTCGTCTCGATCAATACCTACAATTGTCTCGGACCCTCCGCGTCGAACATCCGCCTCGAGCTGAACAACGCGGCGGCCTCCGTGCCCTTCGCGTTCGTCGACGGCCTGCCCATCGCGGGCCAGAACACGACGACCGATGAAGGTTCGGCGGGGTTCGCCAACGTGCCGCCCGGGCTAGCGGTCGTGCGCGGTTTCATGGGGGAAACCACCGATGTGGTGGGGCTCGAGACGGTGCTGGTCCGCTCGCAGTGGGTGACCGTGGGCAGCCTGATGCCCCAGTTCGCCGCTCTGCCCTGAGCCGCCCTGCCGCTCTCCGCCGTTTTGCTCGTCACCCCTTCGGTTCGGCCGGGTCGGGCCGAACCCGTGGGGTTCTTTGTGGGTTGCCCCGAGGCCGTGGACGCGCCAAGGTCGCCGGCCGTGACCTGGAATCACGCTGTTTGGCTCGGCCTACTGGTCACGGTGGCCTCAATCCTGCTCGGCCGCGGTAGCCGCACCGCCAGCGTGGCCTCGCTCGAGCGCCGCTGCCGTTGGTTGATCCGCCTGGCGTTCGGTTATGGCGCCGTCCTGCTGCTCGGGGTCCTGATCCCGCTCGCACGTTTTGCCTACGCCACGTGGTTTGATGCCTCGGCTACAACGGAGCAGCGTGTGGGTTTTCTGGAGCTCAGCCTCGCCGCAGCGCTCAATCTCGTGCTCGGCTTCCTGTTCTTCGGCATGGCACCCACGCTGGTCGCGTTCATGGTGGCCCGGCGCATGAAGACCGACGCGCCAGGTGAGAGCCGACCTCTTCCGGGCTCTTAGGCGTCGGCCCGGCGCGACCGTTTCGGATTGGTGCAGACCTTTCGCCTCATGCCGGGGTGCGAGGGCGTCGGCGCTCGTCCGGCGCTGCGCGCGCGTCTACACTCGATTGCGACCCATGCCGAAGACTCGAGGACACGACGAGGGCGCGAGAGCGGCGGAAAGGGCGGGCGCGCCTCAGCACGGGTCGACGCGTCTGCACACCCGCGAGCTGCACGCCCTGGTCGACGATGCGCTGTCGACGGACGGGCCGTCGAGCGACGCGGTGCCGGCCACGAGCGGCGCTTCGTTCGAGCTCGAGCCCCGGGGGCCTGAGGACGAGGTTTCGGACGCGGGGGATGCGCCGCCTCCTGCCGAGCCCGGCGCTGCCAACGACGCTGCCGCCAGCAATGAGCTCGTGGATGACGAGCTCGTGGATGGCGAGCTCGTGGATGGCGAGCTCGTGGATGGCGAGCTCGTGGATGGCCTTCCTCCGGGCATAGAACACGCCCCCCCCGAGCCACTC
>WUUC01170477.1_pt1 | contig 13976 bp, 13 predicted proteins | sample 6278441 | NCBI WGS metagenome assembly WUUC01 (sample SAMN13675441, study PRJNA597444) | soil metagenome | isolation source: soil | place: USA: Washington | collected 2017-10
GCAACGCAATCGTCTTCCTATTCTCGCGCGCAAGCTGCGCCAGCCAGTCGATCACATGCGGCGCTCGCTTTTGATACGCTTGCACTGCGAGACCGAGACCTTCGTACTCCCTAATCTCTGCATTCGAATAAACCAACTTGAAAAGATCGAGCGAAAGCTCGAGACGGTCGGCTTCCTCGGCGTCGAGAGTGATCATCACACCGCTGTCCCGGGCCTGCCGTACAAGCGTAAGAAGTCGCGGAGTGAGTTCTCTCAGCACGCGATCGCGCTGCGAGAATTCATAACGCGGGTGCAACGCCGAGAGCTTGATCGACACTCCGGGCGCTGAGAAAGATTCGCGCGCACCCGCCTTACCGACGGCATCAATCGCCGAAGAATACGACTCGAAGTAACGCTCGGAGTCGCGCTGCGTGAGTGCCGCTTCACCGAGCATGTCGAACGAGTAGCGGAAACGGGAGTCGGTGTTGGCGAGCGCATCCGCTATCGTTTCTCCTATGACGAACTCGGCTCCGAGGATCTGCATCGCGGAGCGCATCGCCGTCCTCAATGCCGCGTCTCCGAGGCGAGACGCAAGCTTCTTCACCAGCGTTCGCGCTTCCTCCCCGGATAGAGCGCGCATGATCCTGCCGGTCAGAAGCAGTCCCCACGTCGAGGCATTGACGAGCAGCGACTCGCTTTTGCCGAGGTGTTTTTCCCAGTTCCCCTGCAACACCAGACTTTGTATCAGCCTGTCTGCGGTTGCGGTATCGGGGATGCGAAGGAGCGCTTCGGCGAGGCACATGAGCACGACACCTTCGCGGGTTCCCAAATCGTAAACTTGCAGGAAAGCGTCGAGTCCGCCGCGGGTCGGTGACTCGCGCACCTCGCGCACGAGGTCGAGCGCAAGCGTTTGCACGCGCTCGGTAAGCGCCGCATCGAGCGCAGCTTCGTTGAGTAGCGCTTCGACGCTTCGCGTTTCGTCGGCGAGAAACGCCGCACGAATCGCGTTTTGTGTCGGATCGAAGCCAGTCGAATCGGATGCAAAGATCAAAGCCATCCCCCGCTTAACCGCGATGCGATAATACGCCCGCTTTCCAGAATACGACCATGCATCTCGCCCGCTTTCCGCGAATCAAGCTTTGCCACACGCCGACTCCGCTCGAAGCAATGCCGAATCTGACTCGGCACCTCGGCGGTCCGCAACTCTATGTCAAGCGCGATCTGACGGGTCTGGGTCTGGGCGGCAATAAGGTCCGCAAGCTGGAATTTCTTTTGGGCGAAGCGCAAAAGCTACGAGCAGACACGATCATTACGACCGGCGCAACGCAGTCTAATCACGTGAGACAAACCGCAGCCGCGTGCGCAAAGCTGGGATTGAAATGCGTCATCCTGCTCGAAGAGCGCGTCGATAAGATGCCGCACGAGTATCACACGAGCGGAAACGTACTTCTCAATCGGCTGCTCGGTGCGGAGGTCTCGCGTTTGCCCGCCAACGCCGATATCGCGAGCGCAATGGAAAGCATCGCGCACGACCTGCGAGCGCAGGGGCGAAACCCATATCTCATACCTGTCGGCGGATCGAACGCGCTTGGCGCTCTCGGCTACTGCGCTTGTGCTGTGGAAATTCTGGCGCAGGCGAATGAAGCCAATCTCCGAATCGATCGCGTTGTCATCGCTTCGGGAAGCGGTGGAACTCACGACGGCCTCGTCACCGGACTCGCTGCATTGAACAGCGGAATTCCAGTGCTGGGAATCTCGGTCAACCGTCCGCGCAAGCAACAGGAAGAGCTCGTATTCCAGCTCGTAAAGGAAACCTCGCAACTCCTTGGACTCGAATCCTCCATCAGGCGCGATGCGGTTGTCGTCAACAGCGACTATTGTCGGACCGGCTTATGGTGTACCGACCGACGAAATGGTCGACGCGGTGAAACTAACGGCGAGGCTGGAAGGGATTCTGCTCGACCCCGTCTACACCGGAAAAGCAATGGCGGGACTGATGGGCCTTATTCGCAAGGGCAAATTTTCGAAGGCAAAGAACGTACTCTTCGTCCATACCGGCGGCACTCCGGCGCTGTTTGCCTACGAAAGCACTTTTTCTTGACCCGCCACCCTTTTCTTTCCCCGGAGGAATAGGGCCGAATCGATCCTGAATCCTCGACCCCAAGTGCGGCTTGCTAGAGTTTGCTCTTCACCAGCTCGAAGATTTTTTGCGTCTCCGCCTCGCATCGGGCAAGCACCGACTCGAGCTCGTTCTTCATCGCAGTCGCGAAATCCTGATCCTTGATGTTGCCGACGTTGATGTAGACGTTGAGCGCCGCGCTCTTCAACGCGCCGTACGCCGCCATCACCGCGACGCCGGCGTCGCTGATCACGTTGAGATTCCCTTTCTCGGCCGCGGTACGCGACAGCTCGATGACTTCGGCGCACGCTTTTGCGCATGCGAGCGGCACGACGGTCGCTTCCTTGAGCGCGTCCTGGATCGCTGCAGCGCGCGCGCTTTTCTGCTCGTCGCTGTCCTTAGCCATGCCGTACGCACCCATGACTTGATTGAAGACGCGAATGTCGTCTGCGACCATTCCAGTCAGGCGCTGGCGCAGCTCTTCGGATTTCTGCAGCACCTGCTTGAGATCGCCCTCGACCGCTGCGTAGTTTTTTTTGCCGATGGTGAGATTGCACACCATCGACACGAGCGCAGCGCCCATCGCGCCCATGATCGCAGCCGCGCTGCCACCGCCGGGAGTCGATGCCTGACTCGCCAGCTGGTCGAGAAATGTTTGTACGTTCGTGTCTTTTATCATTGCGCCTCCCGGGGTGATTAGCCAAACCGCGAACTGCTTTTATTATAATGACTCCCACCCCCGCCGCTTTCACTCCAAAGGACGACCATGAAAAACCTCCTGTTCCAGTTCGATACCGACCCGATTCCCAGCGTCTTCGACACCGTCGTCAACTACGACGGCGGCGTAGATCATGTCATACCGCACGGCGGGGTGACGCCGCAAAACGTCATCGCCATGGTCGATGGCACAATCTTCACGCGTGGACCCAAGGAGAAGAAAAACACTGCAATTTTCATTGGCGGCACGAGCCTCGAAACCGGGCAGGAACTCCTGCGCGTCATCCGCAAGCGGTTTTTCGCCGACTTCCAGGTGTCGGTGATGCTCGATTCGAATGGCAGCAATACGACTGCCGCAGCGGGAGTCGCGCTTATGGCCAAGGCTTGCCCACTCGCGGGAAAACGCGCGGTCGTGCTTGCCGGCACCGGTCCGGTCGGCGAACGTGCGGCGGTGATGCTCGCGCGCGAAGGCGCGATCGTTTCGATCACTTCGCGCGAGTACGAGCGCGCGGAGCACGCGTGCAATCTGATGCACGAAAAGTTCAAGGTTTCGCTGACGCCGATAGAGGCTTCCGACGACATGACCAGAGCTAAAGCGATCGAAGGCGCGCAGATCGTTTTCGGCGCCGGAGCCGCGGGGGTGCGACTGCTGCGCGAAGAGAGCTGGCGCGACAGCCCGACGATCGAAGTGATGGGCGATTGCAATGCGGTTCCGCCGCTCGGCTTTGAGGGTGTTGACATGATGGACAAGGCAACTACCCGCCATAATAAGATTGTCTTCGGCGCGATCGGAATCGGCGCGCTCAAGATCAAGCTGCATCGCGCATGCGTCGCTCAGCTCTTCGAGAACAACAAGCAGGTACTGGACGCGGAAGAGATCTACACCATCGCCAAAACCATGGTCTAGCCCGGACGGAGGAGCGATGCCCATATACAAGACTGAAGATATCCGAACGATCGCTCTCGTCGGACATGCTGGCGCGGGCAAGACCACGTTGGTCGAGTCGCTGCTCGCCGCGGCTGGAATGATAGGCGCCGCGGGCAGCGTAGACAGAGGCAGCACGGTATGCGATTACGATCCGCTTGAAAAAACGCACCGTCACTCGGTGAAACTCGCGTGCGCACATCTCGAGCATGACGGAAAGGAGGTTTATCTGCTCGATGCGCCGGGCTATCCCGACTTCGTTGGTCACGCGCTCACCAGCCTTTCTGCCGCCGAGACGGCGGCAATCGTCATCAACGCGCAGACCGGGATCGAAATGATGACCTCGCGAATGATGCATTGGACGGAAAAACGCAAGCTGTGCCGAATGATCATCGTGAACAAGATCGACGCCGAAAACGTGCAGCTGGAGAATCTGCTGAACAACATCAAGGAGCAGTTCGGCGCCGAGTGCCTGCCGATCAATCTTCCTGCCGCGCAGGGGAGCAAAGTCGTCGATTGTTTTTTCAACCCCGATGGCGAGAGCGATTTCTCGTCGGTATCACAAGCGCACACTGCGCTTGTCGATCAAGTCGTCGAAGTCGACGAAGATCTGATGTCGCTCTACCTCGAGCAAGGCGAAGTCAGTCCGGAGCAGTTGCACGAACCCTTCGAGCGAGCGCTGCGCGAAGGGCATCTGTTGCCGATCTGTTTCGTTTCAGCGAGGACCGGTGCAGGAGTGAAGGAGCTGCTCGACGTTTTCGCCAAGCTCATGCCAAATCCGCTCGAAGGCAATCCGCCGGCCTTCCTGAAAGGCGAAGGCGGCGATGCGAAAGAATTGCAGGCGGTTCCCGATGCGGCCAAGCACGTCCTTGCGCATGTGTTCAAGGTGGAAATTGATCCTTTCGTCGGCAAGCTCGGTGTCTTTCGCGTATATCAGGGAAAGATCACGAAGGACACGCAGCTCTATATCGGAGACGCCCGAAAACCCTTCAAGGTCGGGCATCTGTTCAAGCTGCAGGGGAAGGAGAATGTTGAGACAGATGCCGCGATTCCCGGAGATATCTGCGCGGTCGCGAAGGTCGAGGACATTCACTTCGATGCGGTGCTGCACGATTCGGCGGAAGACGACCATATTCATCTCAAGCCACTCGAGTTTCCGACCTCGGTTCATGGCCTCGCCGTCGCGCCGAAGCGCCGCGGCGACGAGCAGAAGCTTTCCGAAGTATTGAACAAGCTGAAGGCGGCCGATCCCAGCTTCAGCGTTGAGCGCAATACGACGACGAAGGAAACCGTTATTCGCGGAGTCGGCGAGCTGCACCTGCGCACGATCCTCGAGAAGATGGCGAATCAGTACCACATGGAAGTCGACACGCATCCGCCCTCGATTGCGTATCGCGAGACGATCACGGCCCACGCCGAGGGGCACGCGCGGCACAAAAAGCAGACCGGCGGCGCTGGACAATTCGGTGAAGTGTATCTAAAGGTCGATCCGCTCGCCCGAGGTGGCGGCTATGAGTTCGTCAACGAAGTGAAAGGCGGAACAATTCCTACACAGTTCATACCTGCGGTGGAAAAAGGCATTCATCAGGTGCTCGAAGCCGGGCCGCTCGGCGGCTTTCCCTTGCAGGACGTCCGTGTGACCGTTTACGACGGGAAGCATCATCCGGTGGACTCGAAGGAAGTCGCATTCATCGCTGCCGGCAAAAAAGCATTCCTGGATGCGCTCGGCAAAGCGCGGCCGATCGTTCTCGAACCGATCGTGAATATCGAGCTCACTGTACCCGATAGCGCAATGGGCGATATCGCGGGAGACATCTCATCGAAGCGCGGACAAATCTCGAGCAGCGAAACGCTGCGCGCTGGAACCGCGGTGATCACCGGACGAATTCCGCTTTCCGAGCTGAACAACTACCAGTCGCGTTTGAAATCGGTCACCGGAGGACACGGCTCTTACTCGATAGAGTTCTCGCACTACGAGCCAGTGCCGCCGCACGTTCAGCAGCAGCTCGCTGCCGCGCACAAGCCGCAGGCAGAGGAGTGATGAAAAGCCTGGCTGGTTCGCACACCAGTTGTCCCGAACGATTCGTCATTCCGGCAGAAGCCGGAATCTAGGAATTTTGCTCTGCCTGGATTCCGGACAAGCGGTAGCGCGATCCGGAATGACAATCGTGTAACTTGAGAATTACAACGATGAAATTAACTTCCACTGCCTTCAACCACAACTCGGAAATTCCTCGAACGTACACCTGCCAGGGCGGGGATATTTCGCCGCCGCTGTCGTGGAACGACGTCCCGTCGAACGCAAAAAGTCTTGCGCTCATCGTTGATGATCCGGATGCGCCCGATCCAGCGGCGCCGAAACGCGTTTGGGTGCACTGGGTGCTTTACAACATTCCGATTTCGACGAGCGGCCTCGACGAGGGCATAAGGAACCTACCAGCGGGAGCAAAGGACGGAACCAATGATTGGGGACGCACCGGGTACGGCGGCCCCTGCCCACCCATAGGCCGTCACCGTTACTTCTTCAAGCTCTACGCGCTCGATTGCGAGTTGCCCGATCTTGGCAAGCCGAACAAAGCGGCGCTAGAGAAGGCGATGCAAGACCACATCGTGGCGCAAGCCGAGTTGATCGGCACTTATCAGAAAGCGTAACGCGCCGCCAGACGAAGCAGCAGTTTCTTCGCGCTGCGCGCTCAGAATGACTTCGTCATCCTGAACGAAGCGAAGGATCTGCTTTCGAGCAAAGAAGTCAGATTCGGGTTCGCCTGGGAATGGCATGCGTCATTTCGAAACTTTGGTGATTGATTGTCAGTGGCTGAGTATCTTCGATAGAAACATCCGCGCACGTTCGCTTTTGGGTGCGGTAAAAAACTCTTCCGTCGGCGCATCCTCGACGACTTTGCCCTCGTCCATGAATACCACTCGATTGGCTCCTTTGCGCGCAAATCCCATCTCGTGTGTGACGACCATCATCGTCATTCCCTCTTCCGCGAGCTCGAGCATGACGTCCAGCACTTCGTTGATCATTTCGGGATCGAGCGCGGAAGTCGGCTCGTCGAACAACATCGCAATCGGATCCATCGCCAGCGCGCGGGCAATCGCGACTCGTTGCTGTTGACCGCCCGATAACTCGCCAGGATATTTTTGCGCGTGCGCTTCCAGGCCTACTCTCTTCAAGAGCGCCATCGCCTTGTCGCGCGCCTCGGACTTTGTCCGCTTCAGCACGTTGACCTGCGCCAGCGTCAGATTGTCGATGATCTTGCGATGAGGGAAGAGCTCGAAATGCTGGAACACCATTCCGACCTTCGCGCGAAGCTTGGGTAGATTGGTGCGCTTGTCGCCTACCGGAATACCGTCGAGTGTGATGGCGCCCGATTGAAATGGCTCCAATCCGTTGACGCACTTGATGAGCGTGCTCTTGCCTGAACCCGACGGGCCGCAGACGACTACGCGTTCGCCGCGTGCAACTTCGAGCGAGCAATCGGCCAACACCTGGAACTTGCCATACCACTTGCTCACGTTTGAAAGCGTGATCATGTCGCGAGCTTCATCTGCAATCGTTTTACGGCATACGAGGCCGCATAGCAAATCACGAAGTAAACGGCACCAGCGAACAGCAACAGCTCGACCAGCCGGCCGTCACGGTCACCAACCCTGTACGCTGAGCCGAAGAAGTCGGCGAGTCCGATGACGTAGACGAGCGACGTATCCTGAAAGAGGATGATCGCCTGCGTCAGAATCAGCGGAAGCATGTTGCGGAACGCCTGCGGCAAAACGACGAGCCGCATCGCCTGTCCATAAGTTAAACCCAGCGCGTACGCCGCGCTCACCTGCCCTTTGGATACGCTTTGAATTCCTGCGCGGATGATTTCGGAGTAATACGCCGCTTCGAAAAGTGAAAAAGCAACGAGCGCGGAGGTGAATCGTATATCCTGCACCGCGGCTCCGAATACCGCGCGCAAGACCTGCGGCACAATCAAATAGAACCACAAGATCACCATCACCAGCGGGATCGAGCGGAACAAGTTCACATAAGCCGCGGAAAGTCGCGACAGGATCGCGTTGTCGGACAGGCGCGCCATTGCAAGCAACGTGCCCCAGATGACGCCCGCGACAATGGCTGTCAGCGTGATCTCGAGCGTGGTCACCATTCCCTGCCAGAGAAATGGCAGCGCACCGGGAATCGAGCTCCAGTCGAAGTCGTAAATCATCGGGCGCCGATATATCCCGGCACTCGGGTCCGACTTTCAACCGCGCGCATGAGCAGCATGATGATGGCGTTGATCGCGAGGTACAACAAGGTCACCGCGATGAAAGCTTCGTAGGGCTGCGCGGTGTAGTCGACGAGTTGTTGCGCCTGGCGCGAAAGCTCGATCAAGCCGATGGTCGTCGCCACCGCGGAATTTTTAAAAACGTTCAGAAACTCGGAAGTCAACGGGGGCACGATGATACGAAACGCCATCGGCACGAGTACGTAGCGATACGCCTGCGAAAGAGTGAGACCCATGGCCAATGCCGCGTTTTTTTGCCCCCGGGGAAGCGAGCCGATGCCCGAACGCACTTGCTCGGTGACGCGCGCCCCGGTGAACAATCCGAGGCAGACCATCGCGGCGATGAACTGTTGTGCAATCGGATTCATTTGCTTGAATGCATCGCCCATTGCCTTCGGCAGCAGTTCGGGCAAGACGAAATACCAGATGAACAATTGCACGAGCAACGGGATATTGCGGAACACTTCGACGTAGATCGCAGCGACGGCAGATAGCAAGCGGTTGGGCACGGTACGCAGGACGCCGAAGATGGCACCGAGAACAAGTGCGATCACCCAGGCTGATAATGAAAGTGCGACCGTCCACCGCAGACCGATCAGCAGCCAATCGAAATAAGTATCGCCTCCGCCCGGCGCATTCTGGAAGAAAACCTGCCAGTTCCAGTTGTAGTTCATCTAATGTATGTGAGGGAAGAGAATGAAGGAGCGAGGCGCGGAGAGGAAGATGCTGAATTGGCGAAGAGAAGCCTATGTGCTTCGCAGATCCGTCAAGCCGGCCGAGCGATTTCCACCTTCACTGGCGAAAAGTATCGCGCGAGCACGCGAGGATCTGGAAAAAAGTGCGTTGCTTTAGCGTGCTCACGAAACTTTTTCACCGAAACGCCTCATTCGAACGCTTTGTCGTTCGGATTTTTGTACAGCGCGGCGACTTCCTTGCTTAAGGGGAAATTGAGATTGAGACCTTTCGGGGGAATCGGCGATTGGAACCATTTGTTGTAGATCTTCTCCGCTTCGCCTGACTGCATGACGTTGGCAAGCGTGTCGTCGACGAGTTTTTTGAATTGAGGATCGTCCTTGCGCATCATGCAGCCATAAGCCTCGAATGATTGCGGCGTTCCTGTCACCACCCAGTCCTTGGGATTCCTCGCCTTGGCGAGCTCTCCATAGAGCAGCGCGTCGTCCATCATGAACGCTACCGCTCGGCCCGTTTCCAACGTCAGAAACGATTCGCCATGATCTTTCGCGCTGATGATGTTCATGTTCATTTTTTTCTCGTCGTTCATCTTGCGGATCATGCGTTCGGAAGTCGTTCCGGCCGTGGTCACAACATTTTTGCCGGCAAGGTCGGGAAAGTCTTTTATACCTGAGTCCTTTTTTGTCAGCAGTCGAGTGCCGACCACGAAAATCGAATTGGAAAATGCGACCTGCTTTTGACGCTCGGTGTTGTTGGTGGTTGAACCGCATTCGAGGTCCACGGTGCCGTTTTGCACAAGCGGGATCCGGTTTTGCGAAGTGACGGGGTTCAACGCCACTTTCAGGTTCGGGGTTTTCAGCTCCTGCTTGATTGCATCAACCACTTTCATCATCAGTTCGTGCGAGTAACCGACGATCTGCTGCTTGTCATCGTAGTAAGAGAATGGAATCGAAGATTCGCGATGTCCCAGAACAATGGTGTTGGCGTCTTTGATTTTCTTCAAGGTGCCGGTGAACTGCTGTGCGAAAAGCGGCGTGCTAATCAATACCAGTGCGAGAAAACGAAGCATCGTTGTCATGGGTCGCCCTCCTTCTTGTCCCAGAATAGCAAACCGCGTTGCAGATTAAAATGACTGTTGGATACGCCTCCCCCCGTTCCATACGCCAAGGTCGATCGTGACTGACGACCCGCTACAACGGCCCCGCCGATCGTCATCGTTGTAAGTTTTACGACCCCGCTCGGTAGTTTTTGCTTCGCAACTTGCAGAATCAACGCGCTTTCCGTAGCACGCGGCGCTGGTCGCCCGCGGCATGCATATTGCGAGATAACCGCTTACATCTACAACTACACACGGAGTCTATGCATGAAAACGCCGGTCGCGCTCATTGCGCTAGCTGTATTGACCATTTTCGGATGCGCGCAGACGTCCGATTCCCAGAAAATCGCGAAACCGGAGACGCCCGAACGCGCTGCGAAAGCGGAACAGAAGCCCGATCAACCCGCGCCGCAGATGCAAGCAGTGTTAACCGAACTTCAAAAGCTGGGCGCGCAGCCCGTGGAAAAACTGACGCCGACCCAGGCGCGTACCCAACCTTCACCTGCCGACGCCGTGAAAGCCGTGCTGAAGAACCAAGGCAAGAGCACCGAACCGATGCCGGTCGGCAAGGTGGAAAACCGCAGCATCGCCGGCCCCGCCGGGCAGATTCCTATTCGCATCTACTGGCCGACGAAGGGAAACAGTCCGTTTCCTGTCGTGCACTACATCCATGGCGGCGGCTGGGTGATCGCCGACCTTGACACATATGATGCGACCCCGCGGGCGATCGCGAATGCCGCAAACGCAATTGTCGTGTCAACGCATTATCGGCAGGCTCCCGAGCACCCCTTCCCTGCAGCGCACGAGGACACGTGGGCCGCTTATCAATGGATAGTGGCGAACGCAGGGAGTCTGGGCGGAGACCCGAAACGAATCGCGATAGCCGGTGAATCCGCAGGCGGCAACATGGCGGCCGCAACGACATTACTTGCGAAAGCGAAGGGAGTGCAAATGCCGATTCATCAGCTGCTCGTCTACCCGGTCGCAGACTATGGTTTCAATACGCCTTCGTATCAGGAGAACGCCAAGGCAAAGCCGCTCTCGAAGGAAGGCATGCAATGGTTTTTCGATAAGTACCTGACGAATCCGCAGCAGGGGCAGGATCCGCTCATTTCGATCATCGATGCAAAAGACCTCAAAGGGCTTCCTCCGACGACGATCATTACCGCCGAGATCGACCCCCTGCGCTCCGAGGGAAAACGCTACGCCGATCTTTTGCAGCAGGCCGGCGTACAGGTCGATTACAAGAACTACGAAGGAGTGACGCATGAGTTCTTCGGAATGGGCGCGGTTGTCGACAAAGCGAAAGAAGCGGTGCAGCAGGCTGCGGCCGGCCTGAAAGGCTCGTTCGAGCGGGCCGGTGCGGCGGGCCGTGCGGCGCCGCAGTGAAAGGAGAAACGCAATGGGCTTTTTCAAAGAGCAGTGGAAAAAAATAACCGGGCAGGACGCGCTGGACGTGCTGCGCGACCACCATAAGGAGATCGATGCGCTATTCAAGCAATTCGATTCCTCGGAAGATGAAAAGACCAAGCAGGAGTGCGTCGCAAGGGCGTGCCGCGAGCTCGTCATTCACGCGCAGATCGAAGAGGACCTCTTCTACCCGGCGGTGCGCGCAGAGCTCCCGGATCAGGACATCATGGACGAGGCCGAGGTCGAGCACCTGACGTTCAAGCGGCTCATCGCCGAGCTGGGGACGATGAAGACGAGCGATCGTCTTCACCACGCCAGGTTCAAGGTGCTCGGCGAATACGTGAGGCATCACGTCAGGGAAGAAGAAAACGAAATGTTCCCAAAGGTAAAGGGAACTAAGATCGACCTGCAGGCGCTCGGCGATGAAATGGCTGATATGAGACAGGAGTTGACGAAGAATCTGAAGCCCCGAACCGCCGGTAAATCTCGCTCAAAGTCGTCAAAATCCACTCGCGGCGCGCAGCACACTACGCGTTGATCCAGGCGGGTTGGTCGGCACCTTCAACAGCGTGTTGAAAGTTGCCGCCCCTGGGCGGTCGCCATCACGGCATTCGCCGCCGGTGAGCGACAAGCGAAATCACGAAAGGCGCCGGCGAAACGATCCCGATAGCGCTACTGGGGCATCGCTCAATCGCCAACATTTGCAACTCAATCGAATTATCGATCGCACGAACCCATCGCCAGATCGATCCGGAAAGTCTTCGGGAACGGTACAGCCCCCGAGAGCTCGCACGGCGGAGTTCTACATATCAAGATCTTGTCAATAAACGTCGTCCCAGCGAGGTAGACTCCGTCGGACGTGCGGCGATGTCTTGGCAGCACTTCGAAGCTCGCGGAACCAAGGTGGGCCAAAAATGCCATCGGAATGTCATCCGGTCTTGTGGAGCTCGCATGCGCCAGCAGCGAGCCGTGGGTCCTGCACGCCACTTCAATGGCAGCGCTCCTCGTCGTAGCGACGGCGCGTTGAGCGCATGGCGCATATTGCGCCATGCTTGCAAGACGCACACTGGACGCGCGGGCTCTCTCGCGTGCGTTTCTTGGCTACCGTTGGAGTTCTGCAACGTCTACTTCATGCTCGCTCTTGTCGCGTACTGGATACCGAAGCTTGTGCTGAGCTCGTGCCCAAGTTAGCCGTTTTGTTTCTTGCGTACGCCACTCCCGCGTACGCGCATGCCGATACTGCTCCGTGGAATTTCGAGCTGTGGATATTGGTTTCGGTGATGGTTGCGGCGTGGGGTTATGCAAGCGGCGTGCGCCGATTGTGGAACGCTTCTGAAATCGGGCGAGGCATACGCAAATGGCAGGCAATGGCATATGCCAACGGTCTGGTGTTTCTCGTCATTGCGCTGATCACTCCGGTGGATGCATTAGGCAACGAGTCATTCGCGGCGCACATGGTCCAACACGAAGTTTTGATGCTCTGCGCTGCCCCGCTCTTGGTACTCGGTCGACCGCTCGCGCCGTACCTCTGGGCAATGCCAATCGCATGGCGGCGACGTCTCGGTCAACTGGCAAAAACCGATTGGTTCAGCGCGGGATGGCGGGCCGTAACGCACCCGCTCAGCGCGTGGACGATACACGCCGTAGCGCTTTGGGTCTGGCACGCACCTGGTCTATTCGAATTGGCATTGCGGGATGGCGCCGTGCATACGTTGCAGCACTTGACTTTCCTATTGAGCGCGCTCGTCTTCTGGTGGGCAGTTTTCAATGCGCGCAGCGATTCGATCGGTCTAGCGATCTTTTATCTCTTCACAACCGCAATCCACACGAGCGTGCTGGGCGCGCTGCTGACATTCTCCGATTCGCTGTGGTATCCGACCTACAACAACGAGCCACCATTCGCATTGAGCGCGCTGGAAGATCAACAGCTAGGCGGCCTGATCATGTGGGTACCTGGCGGGACTGTTTACTTGATTGCCGCGCTCGTGCTTTTTGGGGTGCGGCTGACGCGCGGTGAGAAAAGCATGAGCGTTTGAAGCAGATCAGCTTGCTTTGGTCTTGCTGCTCCATTTACCGCGCCACTTTCCCAATACCAAAGTCGGGTACTGCGGCTGGCCGAGGCTGCCGTTGTAGCGGCCAAGCGCGCGATAGAGGTTTCCCCGTTCGATATCAATGTAGTGACGAAGGATCGTGCATCCAAACCTGAGGTTGGTTCGAAGGTGGAAGAGATTCGTTTCTTTATCGCCGATCAGCTTCACCCAGAAAGGCATGACCTGCATGTAACCTCTCGCGCCTGCGTGAGAAACGGCGTACTTGCGGAAGTTGCTTTCGACTTCGATGACCCCGAGCACCAGCTCGGGCTCAAGCCCCGCCCGCGTCGCCTCATAGTGCACCGTCTTGAGGAAAGCGAGCCGCTCTCTTGTGTCCGGAATACGCCGTTCGAGGCGAGGCGACATTTGACCCAGCCAGACGATAGCGTCAGGAGCTGCCCGGAACGACGGATCAGACGCTGGGCGATCGCTTACCGCAGCATGCAGCGAAGCGCGAACACTCGCGGACAAGGGTTCGTAGTTTTGTGCGGCGAATGCGCTTTCGGCTATTGAAAGAAAGACTATAAGTAACGATCGCATATAGCTGATTTTACATAGCTACATGCCTTTTGCAAGCTGATTTTTTCGGCCGTCGTTTCGGTTCTGTGCTGAACCTCGATAATTCCTTCGCGCAGCCCGCGCTCACCGATGACAACGCGCACAGGGATGCCAATCA
>WUUC01002171.1_pt1 | contig 13974 bp, 10 predicted proteins | sample 6278441 | NCBI WGS metagenome assembly WUUC01 (sample SAMN13675441, study PRJNA597444) | soil metagenome | isolation source: soil | place: USA: Washington | collected 2017-10
TTCAAGCGACGACGCATCGATAACCGTCACGTTCACCGGCGTGGGCTTTGCCGGTCCGCCGTACAAGAAGGCCAGAAACAGCTTGTCGCCACCGTCGACGGCTCTAATCACCTGCGGCGGCACCGGCACCCTTGCGATGAGTGTTGGCGACTTGCCGTCGCGGACGGGACGCGCGTCGAACGCCACGATGGCACTGTCCAGAGCCGACAGAGAGGGCTCCACCGCGCGCCCTGGGGCAACGGTAATCAATCGGGTACCGTCAGGAGAAAGAGCCGCAGAGATCGGGCTGCATCCGGCTGGATGCGCGAACCCGATTGTGGCCGAGCGCGGATCCGTCCTCGCGCGATGCACGTCCGCTACCTGGACAGCTCCCTGCGGCTGTTTCGTCCCCGCACATGGAGGCGTCGCCTCGACAACGTCGGGCGGCCGCAAGGTAGTCGTGAAGAGATGACGTCCGTCAGGCGAGATCACCGGCGTGGTGGCCTGCGGCGCAGTCGGAATGACACCCACCAGCGCCGACTGGTCGAATACGCCCTTGCGGATCGTGTCCAGATCGACAATCACCACCGACGCGGTCCCCTGCTGTGCCGCGTATGCGTACTTGTCGTCGGCGGAGACGACCACACCCCAGCTGCGCGACAGACGCGGGCTCTCGATGACGCCCATGACCGGATCCGCATCTGCGGACGTCATCTTGCGGACGTCGAGGAACGTCAGCCTGCGGTCGTGTGAAACGACCAGCATCCTGTCGTCATGTGTCAGAGCCGTTCCGATAACGACAGGCGTCGTCGGGCCGCCCAGGCGTGGAACGAGAAGCGGCAGAAACCGATGGAGCTCGACTCCCGAGTCGGATCGCCGCAACACCGCGATTCCGTTCTTTGCGTCGATGCCCGGCGCCTCGACACTGACGCCGAACATCCAGCAGCCGTCGCGCGTCATGGCGAGCTCACCGCTCGGCACGTCGAACGTCATGATCGGGTCCGGCAGCGGACGATGGCAGTCGCGCTGCTGCGCGTCCGCCGGCGTCGTCAGCCCAGTTATCGCTAAAGCAATCACGCCGGGCCATCCGGCCAACCATCGAACCCACATCTGCGGTCTCATTCTCGTCGCTCCTCGCACGCCTCCGCGCGCAACAACCAGCACGTCTACCCGCCGCTCGAATAGTGCAGCGGACCATAGGTCCAACGACGCGCATCGTGCTCAGTTCGCCGGCGGCTCTAGCTCGACGCGCCGCAGATCGACCACTGCGAGCGTCGTCGCCGCTTCCTGAGACGCAAACAACAGCTGGCCGTCTGCGGAGAACGCAATATCGCCGGCCAGCAACGGCAGGGTGCCGAGAATCGCGGCCTTTCCCATGGCAACCTTGGACGTGTCGATGACCATCACCTGTTTGGGTTTTTGAACGGGTCCGTCTGCGCGCAGATAGAAGAAGGCAACGAAGAGCCTGTCGCCCGCGTCTGCGACCCGTACCACTTGTGGCGGAACCGGGATTCTGGCGACGAGCGTCGGCGGCTTGCCTTCGCGGATAGGACGCGTGTCGAATACGACGACGGCGCTGTCCTTCGCCGACACCGCCGGCTGCATGACGGCCCCCGGAGAGGCCACGGAGAGGCGTGTACCATCAGGCGAAAGAGTCAGATGAATTGGACCGCATCCAGCCGGAAAAGCGAAGCCGACCGTGGCGGAGGCGGGTTCGGTCCGCGCGCGTTGCACGTCGGCAATCTGGATCGACCCTTCCGTCGTCTTGTTGGCGCATATCGGAGGCTTGTCCACAACGTCCGGCGCTTGCAAGGTTGTGGTGAACAGGTAGCGCCCATCCCGCGACACAGCCGGCGTCGTCGCACCCGGCGCAGTCGGGATAACGCCGACCAGCGCCGATTGATCAATTGAGCCATTCCGAACTTTTTCGAGATCAACGATGAGGACTGACGATGTTCGCTGCTGCGCGGCATAGGCGTACTTGTCATCGGAGGAGACGGTGACGCCAAAGCTGCCGGATAAGCGTGGGCTTTCGATGAACCCCAGGACCGGGTCGCCCGCGCCTTTCAGCCGTGCGACGTCGAGGAACGTCAGCCGCTGATGGTGAGAGACCACGAGCAACTTCTCATCATTCGTCAGCGCGATGCCCACGTACGGCGGTGCGTTCGGACCTCCGGGCCGCGGGACCGTCAGCGGCACCAAACGATTCAGTTCGAACCCCGCGTCCGTTCGTCGCACAGCGGCAATGCCGTCCTTCGCGTCGAGACCCGGCACCGCGGCCGACACCGTGAACAACCAGCAGCCGTCGCGGCTCACGATCGGAAAACCGCTAGGGACGTTAAACACAGCGATCGGCTCGGGCAGCGGCCGAGTGCAATCGCGCTGCTGGGCGGCCACGACCAGCTCGGCGTCAGGTGCCACGCCGCTGAAGATCGCCAGTAGGGCAATCGCCGCAGCCAGGTAAACGTGTCGACGAACGAATGCATTCATGATCCGTATGCCTCAGTGAATGGGTCTCACGTACGACAGGAGATTTTCGTACGCCCACAGTTCTTCTTCGTCAGGGCGCGTGCGGTCGCTGAACACGACGCGCTGGCCATCCGCACGGACGTCGAAGAACTGGCCGGCGGCGTAGGTCAGGCCGGTCGGCGTTACTTTGCCATCCGGCAGCGAAACACGGACGACGTCGGCGCGCCGCTCGCGCTCGCGCGAGACGAGCAGACCGCCACGGGTCCACGACGCGGTCCGCGGCGCCGTGCGCGGCACGATGACGGTCTTCAATTCCTGGATGGCGCCGGTCTGGACGTCGACAATCACCAGGCGCGGGGCGGTCCACGTCTCGCGCTGCATCGACACGGCCAGCGATCGCCCGTCAGGACTGACCGCCAGCATCCCCAGCGCGGTGATCGGCTGAGATCGCATCACGTCCTTCTGGTCCCCCGTCACGACGTCGAACGCCACGATTCGGCGCGTGCGCTGCACAGGCTTCGAACTCGACGACTGTCCGGCAGGGATCGGATCGAGCACCGCGAGGAAGAGTGTCCGGCCATCGGCGGAAAGCGCGTGCGGGCCGCATTCGGGCGGCAGCCGCGCGTGCGCAACGTTCTCGAGCGAGAGTGTCCGTCCGGTTTTCCGGTCGAGGCGGTGCAACATGCCACCATTGGCGCGCACCAGCAGATAGCGATCATTGTCCAGCCACAGCGGCGGCGTATTGTCGACGCCTGGCAACGGAAAGACAGCCTCCTCTCCACCCTTTTGCGAGTGGATGACCACTTCCACCGGCTCCGCGTTCGGCGGCAGCGTGCCGGACGCGCGGCGCCGCTTGAAGGCGACGCGTTCGCCGTCCGGAGACCATGACGGGGCGAGACTCCGGTCGACGACGGTGTCGAGCAGCTTCGTCGCGCGACTTTTCACGCGCCCGCTGGCAGCATCCCAGTCGGCGACGAACACGTCCACGCCCGTGCCACTGGCGGCTTCCGCGAGGTAGTACAACGTTCCCGATCTGGTCATGCCGACCGGCCGGATTCGCCCCGCGACGTTTGCGCGGATGCGTCGTTCGTTAAACCCGCGACCGTCCTCGACGTCCACCGACCACAGGCCGAAGCCGTCCGCCGAGCGATTGCTGACGAACAGCATCTGCTGGCCGTCTGGCGTCCAGATGGGCGACTCGTTGACGTTCGAGCCTTTGACGACCTCGATCTCTTCCGGCTGCGGCGACGACGTCGGGATGACGTACAGGTGCAAGGGTTGTCCGGTGTTCACTGCGGCGCGAGCCTCCTGTACGGTCTCGTAATTCGCCGGCAGCGCCGAATACGCCACGAACTGTCCGTCCGGCGAGAGCCGCGGCCGTGTGGGCCCGAGGCGGAATCGCAGCCCCTTGAGCGGCCTGAGGGCGCCGTTCACCGATATCCAGGCCAACTCGGTGCTGTTGTCGCGCTGCCACACAGTGACCAGCAGCGACTGGGCATCGGATGACCAGCCGATCGGCTCGAAGTACGAGTACTTCGGATCGTCCACGAGGACTCGCGGGGTCGCTCCCTCTTCGCTACGGGTCAATCGGAGTTGATAACGGACCTCGTTGCCTTCGCCACGACGCAACCACACGTAGGCCACGCGGGCGCCGTCCGGCGAGATCATCGCCAGCTCCGCGCGTTCGGGAAATGCCTCCACGACATCACGGGTAAGCAGCAGCCGCCTCGATCGACCGGCCGCCATATCGCGAACGACCACGTCTCCGCTGCGGCGGTCGACGCGGGACAGGAACCGTCCGTCGGGCGTCAGGTGCGCCCACGGATCGGCGTCGTCGCCGGTCAGAACGCGACGCGATGCCGGAGCCGAAGGTGCGGATGGACGTTCCAGCCTGCTGAGACGCGTCCGCGCCTCACCGGCGATGTCACGCAGCTGCGCAAACTGCTGGAGGATCCGCCTGTAGGTGGAGCGGGCCCGATCGTCGTCGCCCTGCCGTTCCTGCGCGGAGGCCAGGAAAAGGAGTGCGCGTGCCGCAAGTCCGTGGTCCGCGCTACGCGCAACGTCCTCGAAGAGTGCCGTCGCCTCGGGCAGGTCGTTGCGCTCCAGCCGATCGATTCCGCGCTGCAGCTGCTTCTCGCGTGCAGGGTCGCTCGCAAGCGCTGTCACCCCGCACAGCGTCGTCAGCACGACGACGATCAACCATCTTGTTCGAACCATTCGCTGCTCGGACGGCCCGGAGTATCGACCGAGTGCGGCTTTCGAGGTGTCACGGACGCGTAAAGAATTGTCGAACATTGTCACCCCACGAACTTGTAGCCTTCGCCGTAGATCGAGAGGATGTGGCGGGGATTGGACGGATCGACCTCTAGCTTCTGGCGCAGCCGGAGGATGTGGTTGTCCACGGTGCGCGTGGTCGGATAGTGCTCGTAGCCCCACACCTCGTCGAGGAGCCGCTCGCGTGTCACGATGCGGCCGCGAGAGTGCGCCAACAGGCGGAGAACGTCGAACTCCTTGGAAGTGAGCTCGATGCGGCGGCCGCCGCGCTTCGCCTCGTGCTTGTCGAAATCCATTTCGACGTCATCGAAGCGCAGCACGGCGGAGGATTCGGCTGGCGCGCGCCGCCGCAGGCGAACGCGAATCCGCGCCAGCAGTTCGCGCACACCAAACGGTTTCGTGACGTAGTCATCTGCGCCAATCTCGAGGCCGACGACGCGGTCGACTTCGTCGCCTCGTGCGGTGAGCATGATGATCGGACCGTCGAAAGATCCGCGCCGGAGTTCACGACAGACGTCGAATCCGTTCATGCCCGGCAGCATGACATCGAGGAGCACGAGATCCGGCCGTTCCCGTAACGCGCGCTCGACGGCCTCGTCCCCGCGTTGCGCGGTCAGCACCGTGTATCCGTCGGACTTGATGTTCAGCTCGAGGCCGCGCAGCAGATCGGGCTCGTCCTCGACGATGAGAATGCGAGGCGCGCTCATACGGCCGTCGCCGGAAGAATCAGACGGAAGCGGCTGCCACGTCCGGGCTCGCTATGCACCTCGGCGCGGCCGCCGTGCGCCTCCATGATGTGCCGCACCAGGAACAGGCCGAGGCCGTAGCCGCCCTTGCCCGTGCCGTTGGCGACGCGATAGAACCGCTCGAAGACCTTTCCCTGCTCGGCGGGATCGATTCCGATCCCGTGGTCCTCGACGTCGATGGCGATCTCTCCGCCATCCACGGACATGCGGACGCCGATCTCTTTCGACTGCCCCGAGTACTTGACGGCGTTGTCGAGCAGATTCAGCAGCGCCTGGGAAATCGCGGCGCCGTCAAAGCGCACCGGCGGCGCCGACTCCGGCAGTGCGTGGATCAATCGATAACCGGCATGGTCCAGGTATTCGCGGTAGTCGTCCACGACGCCGGCAACGACTGTTGTGAGGTCACCCTCTTCCAGGTGATAGAGATGTGCGCCGCGATCGACCCGTGCGAACGTCAGCACCTGATCGATGAGGCGTCCCAGCCGGGTGCTTTCGCGCGCGATGATCCGGTAGAAGCCGAGCCGCTCATCATCGGGGAAGCCAGGATTGCGCAGCAATGTTTCGCTGTAGAGGCGCACGAGCGTGATCGGCGTCTTCAGCTCGTGCGATACGCTGCTCACCAGCTCGGCGCGCGCACGGTTGGTCTGCGCCTCGCGCGACACGTCCCGGAGCAGCAGCACCACGCCCGCAGAGAGCACCAGCAGCACGAGCGCGATCGAGCCGACGTAAATGCGGCGGTCTTTCCGCGTCGTTCCGGCGATGTCCAGTGCCCGCTCGATCTGCGGCTTCAACGTCGTCGCGATCCACGCCTTGCTGACTGAGAAGCCGGTAACTCTTTCTGATCCCTCGCGCCGGTAGAAGACTCGATATGGGCCTACGACATCCGAGTGAATCTCCCCCTGAACGAGGCTGCCGGGCGGATGAAATGTACCAGCCAGGGCTTCGGCGAACTGAAATCGTTCCAGGTACGGCGACGTCCGCCGCGGGTCGAGCTCATCGAGAAAGTACACCGCCTGGTCACGCGAGAGTTCCCAGCGCGCCGACGCGATGCGATCGAAGAGGCCGGCGGTGTCCGCGCCGGCAATGGCAGCCGTGACGCCATAGGGACGATGCGAGAGGTCGCGGGCGTTCGGGAATTCCCGGGCGAGTCGGCGCCACGCCTCACGCGCCTCGACATGACGTCCGAGCTTCTCGAGACACCGTGCCACGCCGTGGAGCGCGAGGCTTGGACGGTCCGTGCGTTTCAGCAGCGACCGGAACGATTGGAGCGCGACGTCGACGTCTCCGGCGGATTCCTGGCGGTACGCGCCCTGAAAGTCGTCGGGGATGCGGTCGGGCAGCGGCGCACGCAAGGCCGGGCGGACCAGCGCTCCCGCTTCCCATGTGAACGTGTGCCGCACGATCGGGTGCCGGAGGTCCGCGAATGCCGCTCGGGCGGCCCGGGTGATCCGGCTCTCGAGCTCTCGCGCGACGGCGTCGTTGGCCTGCGCAACGATGACGGTTCGCTGGCGCTCCAGAGTCTGGACGCCGAGCCAGACGAACGCTGCCACAGGCGCCACAATGGCGACCAGATAGACCAGGATGGCGCGCCGGTACAGGCGCGGCACGGCCCAGGATTTCATGAGCGGAACGGCGGGAGCCTACCACTTCTCAGGGCGGGCGATCGTCATCAATTGTCACGAACCCGGAAGCACCGGCGTGCCCCGTCACAAATCAGGACACGGACCGAACAATTGTTGACGCCGGCGTGATATTCGGCCGATCGGCCACCGCTACCATCCCCTCCGCCCAGAGCCATTCACATTGCCGTCAGCCCGTAACAATGCGAGGAGATAGTCATGCCCAACCCCGAATACCAATTGCCAGCCAGGCACACAAACAGGCCGTCAAGGTCCGCAGTCCATGTGAACTGGGCGAGTACCGGAGTTGGTCTGAGATTCCGACTGATAAACGTCTGTCTTCTCGTCTGTCTGGTCCTGGCCGGCACAGGAAAAGTCTGGGCCGCTGACTTGACGGTAACTGTGCCTTCGACGGCGGGACCCTGGGACCCGGCGTTAAATCCAAGTCTCCCATACACCTTTTCTCACGGTGGTCGGACGGCGCCGATTACCATCAGCTCCGCAAGTGGCTTCTCGTTCGCGCCTGGCTCGATCATGACAGTCACGTATCTGGCCGGTACTGTTTCCGCGGGCACGGGGTACGCCTTTTGGGACGCGAATGGAGACCCAAACAACTACACAAACAACATCGGACCGAACGCTGCGTTCCCCGCGTTCTATATGAACCCGTCGATCCCCGTCTATGGTCAGGCACTTATTGGAACGTTTGCCAATGACGGAGTGATCGTCGGGCAGCCGTTTGTCATCGGTAACGGCCCGGCCACACTCGTCGTTCCCGCGGGAGCGAATCAGCTGCTGCTCGGAATAAATGACGCGTACTACGGCGATAACGCCGGATCGTTTACGGTGACAATGAGCCAGCCCTTTCAGGTGTGCCTCTTGTATGACCCAACGAAGGCGGCCCAGAGCGGCAGTACTATCCCCATAAAGCTTCAACTCTGCGATGTATCCGGCAACAATATGTCCTCGTCGACGATCCCGCTGCATGCTTCGGGCGTGACCAAAACGTCCACCTCGATTTCAGGTGCGGTCCAATCGCCCGGCAACGCGAATCCGGACAGCGACTTTCGTTTCGATTCCAGTCTCGGGTCGGATGGCGCATATATCTTCAACCTCAAGACCACAGGCTTGAGTACAGGAACCTACAATCTGCACTTCACGGTGGCGGATGGTCCCTTCCTCTACGCGGCGCAGTTTCAGGTGAAGTGAACCAGGAGCATTGCAACCGACCTATTGGTGCTGACACCGGTCGGACCCAAGGCCTGCTCCATGACGAGCGTCCTGATCTCACCGGCGTCTTCGAGTCCGTGGATGGTGGCGACATGTAGATGATCCGATCCCTCGTCCCTTTCGACCAGCGCTTGGGCCTGATTCCTTAGGCCTTGGGCGTGCCGGCGCGGAATCTACGCCGCCCGCTTACGGTACTGCAGCACCGCTGACGTCAACACGACCCCCGCGAACGCCGCAAGGAACGTCAGCGGCCGCACGATGTCGGCAAGGCCGGCTCCCTTGATCAGGATCGCGCGCGAGATGGCGACGAAGTGCCGCACGGGATTCAGCTCGGCGAACGCCTGCGCCCACGGTGCCATGCTGTCGATCGGGGTGAAGAGTCCGCTCATCAACATATAGATGTTGACGATGAAGAACACGACGAACATCGCCTGCTGCTGCGTCTCGACGATTGTCGAGACCCATAGCCCGATCCCCAGCGCCACCAGGAGATAGAGTCCGGCAACCCCGAACAGCAGCAGGAGACTACCGCGCACCGGGACGCCGAAGACGAGTACGCCCAGCGTCAGACCGAGCGCCAGCTCAATCAGCCCAATCAGCCAGAACGGAAGGAGCTTTCCTGCAATGAACTGACCGCGTGTAATCGGCGTGACGTTCAGCTGCTCGAGCGTTCCGAGTTCCTTTTCACGAGCGATGTTCTGCGCTGTCAGCAGCGTCCCGATGATCGTCACCAGCGCGACGAGGATTCCCGGGACCATGTAGTGCTGGTAGTTGAGCGTCGGGTTGTAGCGGCTGCGGTAACGGACGTCGATACGCGGTGCCGCACGCGACCGCCGCCCAAACTCCGCCGAATAGGCGCTCAGGATCGTCGCCGCGTACGACTGCACGATGCCGGCGGCCGCGCCCTTCTCGGCGTTGACGACGAGCTCGACGTTCGCGTGCCGCGTCCGTACGAGGTCGGCCTCGAAGTCCCGCGGAATGACAAGTGCCAGCGTCGTCTGGCCGCGCAGCAGCGCTTCGTGAGCGGCATCCAGTGATGGGGTCGTGCCCGTGATGTCGAAATGACCGGATGCCGCGAAACGGTTGACCAGACCGCGGGATGCGGTCGTCCGATCAAGATCGACGACCCACATCCGGCTGTCACGAATCTCGAACGTGGCGGCGTTCGCGAGGATCAGGATCTGGACCATCGGCACGATCAGCACCTGTGCCAGGGTGGCCCGATCGCGGACGACGTGCAGCAGCTCGGCCTGGGCGAGAACGAATATGCGTCGCACGTCAGGCCAGGCGCGCCTTGAAGGCGCGAGTACTCAGGGCAAGGAGCAACGCGGCCATGCCGCCGAGGATGAGGGTTTCCTTCCAGAGATATTCGAGACCAACACCCTTGAGCATGATCCCGCGGGCGATGGTCACAAACCACTGCCCCGGTACTGCCTGGGAGATCAGCTGGAGCGGCAGCGGCATGCTCTCGATTGGAAAGATGAAACCGGACAGCAGGATGTTCGGCAGCATCGACCCGACCATCGTCATCATCATCGCGACGCGCTGAGACGACGTGCGCGTGGACACCAGGATGCCGAGAGCGAGCGACGTCAGGATGAAGAGCAACGCTTCGGCGACGAGCAGCGTGACGCTGCCACGCAGCGGAACGTCGAACACCAGACGCGCCTCCGCGATGATGGCGACGGCTGCGATCATCCCGATGGCCAGATACGGGAGAACCTTGCCGAGGATGATCGACCATGGACGCAGCGGCGACACCAGCAGCGCTTCGATCGTCCCGGTCTCCTTCTCCCGGGTCAGCGAAATCGCCGTCATGAGCGACGCCAGGATGGTGAGCACGAACGCCATCAGCCCGGGAACGAAGATGTTCGAGCTCTCGCGCGTCGGGTTGAAACGCATGCGGGTAGTTGCTGTAATCCGGCTGAAGCCGGACTCCACCGGCAGCGGCCCGGTCGAAGTCCCTGCTCCACTCGTCGAGTCCGGCTGTAGGATTCCTGCTCCACTCGTCGAGTCCGGCTGTAGGATCCCTGCTCCACTCGTGGAGTCCGGCTTTAGCCGGATTGCCGGCGCCAGCCGTAGGATCCCTGCTCCACTCGTGGAGTCCGGCTTTAGCCGGATTGCCGGCGCCAGCCGTTCCTGCTCAAAGCCCCGGATCACCGCCTCGGTGTACGCGCGGAGCACGCTGCCCGTATTCGGATCGGTGGCGTCCACGACGATCTGCACGGGCGCCGTGGACCCTCCTGACAGATATTCCGCGAAACCAACGGGCAGCACGACGCCGGCCTGTGCCTCACTCGTCCGGAACAGCGGATCCAGATCCGACGCCCGCGCGACGACGTCGACGATGCGGAAGGTGCTGGTGGCGGCAAAGCGATTGCGCAGCGCGAGCGTGGCCTCGTCCGGTGCCGGATCCACGATCGCCACGCGAATACGGTCGACGTCGGTCCGAATCGCCGATCCGAACAGCAGTACCTGAACGACAGGCAATGCCAGGACGACGAGCAGCGTCCGGCGATCGCGCCGGATGTGGTACGCCTCTTTTCGCAGCAGCGCGAGAAGAGGACTCATGCAGGTCTCGCCAGACGGACGAACAGGTCGTCGATCGAACTCGTTCCGTGCTGCTGCTTCAGCTCGGACGGAGCACCGATTGCGGAGATGCGTCCGGCGACCATGATCGAGAGGCGATCGCAGTACTCGGCCTCGTCCATGTAGTGCGTCGTGACGAGCACGGACGTGCCGCGGCCCGCTGCCTCGTAGATCAGCTCCCAGAACTGGCGCCGCGTCACCGGATCGACACCGCTCGTCGGCTCGTCCAGAAACACGATCGACGGCCGATGCAGGAGCGCGACGGAGAACGCCAGCTTCTGTCGCCACCCGAGCGGCAGGTCGCGGACGGGCCTTGAACCCACTGATTCGAGGCCGAGCCGGGAGAGCATGTCGGCGGCACGTTCGCGGATGTCGGCCGGGCGCAGATCGTAAATGCCGCCGTAGAGGCGAATGTTCTCGCGTGGCGAGAGGTCTTCGTACAACGAGAATTTCTGGCTCATGTAGCCGATGCTGCGCTTGATCTGTTCACCTTCGGTGTAGACGTCGTGGCCGGCGACCCGTGCCGACCCGCCGGTCGGCGTCAGCAACCCGGTCAGCATGCGGATCGCCGTCGTCTTTCCTGCGCCGTTCGCGCCGAGAAAACCGAACACTTCGCCCTGGCGGACATCGAATGTGATGCGGTCCACGGCGGTGAACGCCCCGAATGTGCGCGTCAGTTCGTGAGCCTCGATCGCCTTGGAGAGTCCGGCTGCAGCCGGATCGAAGGGATCAACGCCGGTCCGTTCAGTCATGGTGCGGGACCGCTGCAGGCGCTCCCATCCGCTCGATGAACACGTCCTCCACCGTGGGCGACGCAGGCTCCACCTCCGCGTCGGCGAAACCGGCGTCGGCGAGATAGCGGCGCAGTTCGGAGGCGAGGACGTCGGGCGCCAGATGGCGGCGCCTGTCGGTGACGTGATGTACGTCGCCGAATGGCATCACGCTGTGCGCGTATGGAAACGAGCGCAAGGCGTTGAGGGCGGCATGGCGCGCACCGGCGCGCACGGCGAACAGCGGGCGGCCGAGCGATGCGGCAACAGCAGCGGGGGTATCGAGCGCGATCAACCGGCCGCCCTGCATCAGCGCCACCCGATCGCAGCGGTTGGCCTCGTCCATGTACGGCGTGGAGACCACGATCGTCATCCCGTGCTCGCGCAGACGACCGAGGAGATCCCACAGCTCGCGCCTCGACACCGCGTCGATGCCGGTGGTGGGCTCGTCAAGAAACAGAATCTCCGGCCGATGGACGAGCGCACAGCAGAGCGCCAGCTTCTGCTTCATTCCGCCGGACAGTGCCCCGGCGCGGCGGTCCTTGAACGGCGCAATCTGCTCGTAGATAGGGGCGATGTGCGCGTGCTCCCGTTCGGGCGTGGTGCCGAAGACGGAGGCGAAGAACCGCAGATTCTCTTCGACGCTCAGATCCGGATAGAGCGAGAAACGGCCGGGCATGTAGCCGATGCGCCGGCGCAGCGCCCAGAGGTCACGAACCACATCGAGCCCGAGCACATGCGCCTGCCCGGAGTCCGGTGTCATCAGCGTGACGAGAATCCGGAAGAGCGTCGTCTTACCGCCGCCGTCGGGGCCGATGAAGCCGAACAGTTCCCCAGCCTCGACGTTGAAGGACACCTCATCGAGCGCGCGCGTCTCCCCGAACTGCTTGCGAAGGTTACGGGCGCTGATCGAACTGGACATCGACCGGCATCCCGAGCTTGAGCAGCCCCCTGTTGTTGTCCACGCGAATCTTGATCGCGTAGACGAGATCCGCACGCTCATCGCGTGTCTGCACCGGCGTTGGCGTGAACTGCGCCTCGCTGGCGATCCACGTCACCGTACCGGGCAGTGACTGCCGTGGCGTGGAGTCCGGCTTCAGCCGGATATCTTTTCCGACATCCATGGTGACCGTCGCCTGCTGACCGACCTGCACAGTGGCCAATTGCGTTTCGGCAATGTATGCGCGGACGTCAACGACGGCGAGGTTCGCGATCGCGTACAGCGGCTGCCCCGGCTGCACAAACTCCCCTGCCTCGGCATACGTCGTGAGCACCGTTCCGTCGATCGGATTGGTGATCGTTGTTTTGCGCAGGCGGTCGTCGGCGAGTTCCACCTGCGCCGCGGCGGAGCTCGCTTGGCGTGCCGCCGTGCGGCGCTGCGCGTCGATCGCGGCAAGCTGGCCGGCGTGCACAGCGACCTGCCGTTCGTATGCCTCGATCTGCGCTTTCTGCGCGCGCTGCTGCTCCTCCAGTACGCGCACGTCCCGTTCCGCCTGATCGAGCTGCTGCGTCGTCGCCGCCGACTGATCGACGAGGCGCCTGGTGCGGTCGAGCGCCCGCTGGGCGATGACCAGCTGCGAGGTGATCGCGCCGAGCTGGGCGCGAGCCGCCTCCACGTGCGCCTCCGCCGCGGAGCGCTGGGCTTCGACGATCGGCCGCTGCCGCGTTGTCTCATCCACCCGCGATTCCGACACTTCCCGCTGCGCATCCGCCTGCTCCCGCTGCAGCTGCAGCTCCGACGGATTGATTTTTCCGACAGCTGCCGCCGCGGCAAGGGCCTGGCCTTCCTGGACATCGAAGGCGACGAGCCGCCCGGCGGCTTCGGCCGACACCGTCACCTGTGTCGTCTCGACGTTTCCGTACGCGTCCGGTTCATCGCCGCGCGAGCATGAGACAGCAAGCAGAGCGACCGTGGCGATTCCAATCGCGCTCCGCATCATGGGACCTCCACGCCGAGCGTGACCAGCAGGCGGGCGCGCGCCTGGGCCAGCTCGACTTCGTGCGAGACGCGCACGAACCGCGACTGCAGCAGTTCCGACTGACGCGCGACGTAGTCGGCCGCGGTCAGCACGCCTTCCTGCATTCGTGCCCGCGCGGCGCGCTCGACTTCCTCGCGCAAGGCGATGATCCGGGCATCGCTCTCGACCGTCCGTTCGAGCCGCTCGATCGTTGCCTCGTCTGTACCGGTCGACTGTTCAAGCGTGCGCGCGAAGGCTTCTTCCTCTGCCTTCACGATGTCCGCCTGCAGGCGCGCGATCTCGGATTCGCGCGTAGGCGTGCCCCACGACCAGGCGTTCC
>WUUC01074764.1_pt1 | contig 13969 bp, 9 predicted proteins | sample 6278441 | NCBI WGS metagenome assembly WUUC01 (sample SAMN13675441, study PRJNA597444) | soil metagenome | isolation source: soil | place: USA: Washington | collected 2017-10
TAGTGGACTTTGACGATACCCATGTGCACCGCTGGTTTCAGGGACATGCAAAAGCTCGGAGGCGAATCGAGCACGCAGAGTGGGACGAAAGCGCGATCTGGATCTAAGATGGCACGACCTGTGGGTAAAAGATCAAGAGAGGGAATCCGACGCCGGAATCGCAATCAGCGTCTAAGGAAGGCAAAGTGGCTGCGTGAACAGAAGGAAGACAAACTCTGCACGGACTGCGGGACTACGTATCCGTTTTACGTCATGCAATTCGATCACGTACCTGAGCGCGGCCCGAAGCTCTTTGAGATCAACTACGGCGCGATCCTTAGTAAAGGATATGGGTTGTTGAAAAAGGAGCTAGAGAAGTGCGACCTGGTATGTGCAAACTGCCATGCCATCCGGACCTGGGAAAGAACCCAGGAGATCATGGACGAGCCACTATGAGTGACGAATACCGAGATATAACTATCAAGATTGGCGACGATTACGAGGTCGAGTGCCACGGCATCCTGCGTCCGGATACTGATGTGGAACCGCTCGGAGTCGGGGAGTCGGGCGAAATTGTGTCGCTCACCGCGACGGCGACGCTGGAGACGGTCGGCGGGACCGCCCACGACAAGAAATGTGAGACCAAGCGCATATTCCCGGCCGGGGTTTATCGGCTGGGGAAAGGCGTACCAGGCGTGATCGAAAAGGTGGGTGAGATCGTTGGACAAGACTGAGCACACGCGAGAGCAGAAAGCGGTGGGAGTAGGTGGAGCGATCTTCATCTTCTGCATAGCTTTCTTCTTCGCTACGGGCGACGACGGGTGGGGAGGAATAGCGGGCGGACTTGGTATCGCCTTCGCCCTCATGACCTATGCAAGAGGATCGCAACACTAAAGACGGATTTCTGGGTTGGCGCAGGCGAGTCGGCCTGGGGCGACTACGGGCGATTGCAGCTTCCCGTAAAGTCCTAGATCAACGGCCGTCCGAGACCGAAACCCAGTCGAGTGAATTTAGGTGGGACAATCTACGGACCGAGATCCCTGGTGAGGACATTGACCGAGCAGATACTTAGCGGCGTTGCAATTCCAGCAGAGAGTTTGGAATCCGACCGGGAATCCTTTCTGTCGGAGCCGCTTATAGAAATTGGTCCAACGGGCCAATTGCCGGTCCGCGTTGCCACCGCCGTTGATGTGGTCAATGGTCAGAAAGACAGGATCAGTCTCGCCGCAGCAGGTGCATGCTTTGCCATAATGATTAAAAATTTCTTCTTTCAGCTTAGCCGCATAACGGCGGCGGCGCGCAATACCTGCTGCGCTCTTGCTATTGGTGTTGTTACGTTCCTTGCAGACTGCACACGTAACGGTAGTACCTACACGAGGTCTAGCCCCGCAAACACCGCATCTACCTTCTTGGAGACGTTTCTGGTAGGTGTCAGGCATTGAAAAACAGGGAATCAAGACTTGTTAACCTTGTCAAATTACGGGAGGAGATAGCAGAGAAACTCCCTATTGACGAGGCGGCAGAACGACTTTGCGGGATCGAGCTTATGGCGGCGGGTTCTCAAAGGAAGGGGTTGTGTCCTTTTCATAGCGAGAAGACTCCTAGTTTCTTCGTTAATCCAGGACGCGGGGTCTACCATTGTTTCGGCTGCAAGGCGGGTGGCGACGCCATCGACCTGGTGCAGAAAACGCGCCATGTGGACTTTATCGAAGCGATGTACGTCATGGGCTCGGAGGCGGGCGTCGATCTGGACCGCTACGAGCGACCGCTGACGGCGGAGGAGAAAGCCAAGGAGGCGCTGCGCAGCAAAGTAGAGGCATGGATCGAGTCCCTGCCAGCGGATCCCAGTAGTCGCAGCGACGGGGCGCCCGATTCCATGATGCCGCGTCTGGTGTCTGAGAGACCCAACTGGCTCGGCAACCTAAAAGAGTATCACTTCGAAGGCGTGCTATTTCCGATGCGCACGCCGCAGGGGAAGATCTGTGGCTGGCGGATACGTACTGCCGACAAAAAGATGTTCGCCACGCCGAAGGACTTCCAGCTTACCGAGCGGACGCTGTACGGCATCGACCAAGCCAGGCAGGCGATACGCGAAATCGGTGAGGTGATCCTAGTCGAGGGCGAGTACGACTGCATCGCCATGCACCTGGCCGGATTCCGCAACACCGTAGCTATCGGCGGGTCGAATCTCAATGACGAGCAGATGGAGATCATCCAGGAATTGAAGATCCCACGGGCGGTCGTGGCTCTGGATGGTGACTCGGGCGGCAAGACCGGATCTAGGTCGATTGCCGAGCGCTGGTGGAAGGGCGATGTTAAAGTCTTCATCGCAGATTTGCCGGAAGACGAAGATCCGGACGACATAGTGCGGGGGTCGGGCGGGCACACCGACATGCTCCTGACGTTGGGCCGGGCGCGGTGGGCGCTGGAGTGGATCCTACGCGACGAGTGGTCTGAACGCGGCACCGGCATGAGCGACAAGCTCGAATACCTGGAATGGATCCAGGAAAACTTCGGCGGTTCTATGACGCCGACCGAAGAAACCATCGTGTCGCAGCACGTCGCGAAATGGCTACAGATGCCGGAATCACAGGTATTGGACTTCGGCCGGATCAACAGCAGCAAACTCCAGGCCACTGATTCCGAGCAGATCGTGATCGCGAAATGCATGCGTAGCAAAGAGTATTACCGGATGCTGCGCAAGAAGCTTCAAATGTCGGATTTCTTCATGGTCCGTCACCAGCGATTGTGGCGGGTGTTGGAGGAACTGCTGGCCGAAGACCTCGATTTCGAGTTGGTGGCAATGCGCCAGCGGGCAGAGCTAGCCACGGTAGACGCGGACTATGTGGATCAATTGCTCCAGACGCCGGAAACGAACCTCGCCTACCATGAGGATCAGATCCGGGATCTCGCGCTGCGACGTTTCGCCCGTGAAGCTGCCGACCGCTTCCGAGAGCAGGTAGCAGACACGAGCCAGGACGCGGTGACGATCATCAGTGCTTTGACCGATGGAGTGACCAGGCGCACGCTCAACAACTCGCGACTCCGGACGACGGCTGAGATCGCGGACGCGGCGATGGGGACGATCCACGAACGGATGCGCAATCCCAACGCGATCCATGGCTTCGATGTGGGATCGCAGTTCCCGCGCTTGATGCAGCGGATCCAGGGCTTTCAGAAGAAACGATTCGCGCTGGTGGCAGCCACGTCGGGAGTTGGTAAGACGACCATCGCTTTCCAGTGGGCGGTTTCCTATGCCGTGCATGGCTTGATACCGACCGAGTTCGTGTCGCTTGAGATGGACGAAGAGGAGCTTCTATTCAAGGCAGCCGCGCACCTCACCGGGATTGAAGCCGAGAAGATCACGGGCGGCTCGCTGGACGAATCTGAGGCCAACCTGGTGGAGCAGGCGCTGAACCGGGTAGCAAAGTCGCCCCTGCATCTGTACGCGCCCAGCGACATTACTCCGAGCGAATTCGTGCTCTACTGTCGCGAGTCGAAACTGGAGTACCACACCGAGATTTTCATGCTCGACTATGCGCAGTTGGTGTCCCCGGAGCCGGGCTCGGAGGGTAAAAAGACCTACGAGCAGTTGAAAGAGTTCGGGCGCATCGTAAAGATGCAGGTGGCGATGGGGATGGATGCTTGTGTGATCTGCCCGGCTCAGTTGACCCGCATGTCGGCCGACAAAGAGAAACCGACCAAGGAGGATATGGGCGACTCTTACGATCTGTCGCGGACGGCCGACGTGGTGTGCATCCTCAAGGGGAATGAAGAATCGAGCACTATCGACTTCTGGGTAGACAAGAACAGGCAGGGTCCGCCGGGGATCCTGATCCCGATGGAGTTCGAAAACAACCTCCAGACCTTCCATGAGCACGGAGCCCCGTCCGCGCCAGACTATAGACTCGGAGCGCTCGGTTAGATAAACTACGGACGCAGACACCAGTAGGTTGGTGGCGCGGCAGCCTGACCAGGACTAGGTGTTGAAGTCCGGTCAAAGGTCGAGACGGGTGCACCTTTCTCGACCACCGCCACTTTAAAGCGAGCGTTGCTAATCAGCGCCGCGACAATCGAATCCCATAAAGGAGATCGCATGAGTTTTCTCCATCAGAAGGTCCGGCTGGATTACACGGTGGATTCTCTGCCGTTGCACATCGCCAACCTCTTCACGCCGCGAGCCCCGGAGACCGAGGGCGGGTGGACCACCGAGCAGATACTGAATTCAGTAGGTCTCGTGGACGACGAAGTAGATGGCGAACTGATCGTCCTCTATGAGGAGGGTCCGGCACCACGGGTCGGGGTTCGCTTGAAGACGACTGACGTGAAGGTCGTTGATCCGGAATCCCAGCCCGAAACCAAGATCTACCTGCGTGAAGTCCGCACCCCGGTGGTCGTCACCACCGACATTGACGAGGTGCGCGACAAGCTCTGGCCGCAGACCGAGGGTGATGTGTACGCGCCCGGCCCGGTTTCCGTCCAGTTCCACCGCCCGGACGGCAAACGCATCGAGGTGCTGCCCGACGAGGTGACGGGCCTCCAGGAAGTCTAGACACAAGCGCAGCATTTGATAAACTTCCAATTGTCGGGGCTGAAAATCCGGCTTCTGGGAGTTGACTCACCGCGACCTTGGTGAGCCCGTCGTCCCTCTTTGAGCTACGCTGATCGAGGGACTGTTGGCCAGGCGGGCAGCCAGGGTCGTGGTGTATATACACGGGTATAGAACGACCTGCTATACTCCTTGACGTAGTGGCGAAATCTAATGCAGAGATCCGTCGGGATTATGTCGAGCGGCACCCGGATAAACATGCTGCTTCTATGAGGCGGTACTGGGCCAAAACGAGGGCTCAGAATCGTGAAGTGGTCTTAGAGGCGAAGAAAGCACCCTGTAGCAATTGTGGACGTCAGTATCCGCCGGTCGCGATGGACTTCCATCATCGGCCGGGGGAAATAAAACTCTTCGGGATCGGGCGGGGTGTGGGCACGAGATCAACCAAGAAGTTGAAAGAAGAGTTAGTCAAGTGTGTTTTGCTCTGCGCAGTGTGCCATCGGTTAGAGCACGGAGAGGATCCGGTCTGATGGGGAAGCAACTTCGATCACTCGCGCCCATTCACGAATTCGCGGCCCGGATGAAAATGGAAGGGCGTACCTACACCGAAATCGAAGAAGAGATCGGCGTTAAACGGAAAACGCTCTACAAATGGTTCTCCGACCCTCTGGTCAAACAGAAAATGACCGACCTGTTGGGGAAGATCGATCAGGCGTTCGCGGAGCGCATGGCATCGACTGGCATGGCAGCGATGGATGCGATGCTCGAAATGGTCCGCGCCGACCACAAAGATCAACTATCGCCGCACCAGCGCTTGGAAGTCGCTCGCGAGATCATGGACCGACTGCCGCAACTCCAGAAGTCCCCGCCGCCCGTGGAGGGAGAGTCGGGGCACAACATCTTTGTCGGCGGTCAGCAGCAGATCATCAACCCCATTAAAGACATGACGGACGAGGAGTTGGTGGCCGAAGCGAGGCGGCTTACCAAGGAGGCAGAAGAGAAAGCCCTACCGAGCGGTGGTTGAGACTCTCGCACCTCCGCAGGCGACGCGGGCGCCCGCTGAAAAATTCGTTCTCCGAGAGGTAGTCGAAGAGCTTCGGCGCCGAGGTCTGACCGATGAAGCAGCCGATATTCGTGCCTTCGGCCCGCAGACCGACGACGAGCTTTGGCAGGCGGTTTACGAACTCAGTAGATATAGGATCCCACGTGTCGCGGTCTGCGAGGGGCATACGGCGCCGTTCGACACGTTTGCGGACCTCTATTTTGAGCGGGTCACGGACGTGCTCTGGATCGGGAACCGAGGCGGCGGCAAGACCACGAACTCGGGTTTCCTGCACGGAGCCAAGAGCTATTGGAAACCCGGCTATAAAACTGCGATCGCGGGTGCCATCGAGAAACAGTCGGATCGAGCCTACGCTGAGTTTAAACGGTTCATAAAGAACATCATCCACATGATCGTGGATGAAGAACCTCTGAAAAAAAAGACGGAATGGGTACATGGTTCCGAGAACGAGGTCTTGGCCGGGACCATTGCCGGAGTCAACGGGCCGCACCCGCACCTCGCTCAGTTTGACGAGTTGGAGCTTATCCGCTCGCTGGAGGTCTTTGACGAGTGGCTGAACATGAGCCAGGGCACGCCGGAGTACGACGGCCAGAACCTCTTGACCTCGACCCGAAAGCGTTCCTACGGGCTCGTCCAGGCGCTTGTCAAAGAATCTGAGGAAGCGATACGCCAGGGTGACACCCCGCCGTGGGACGTGCGGATATTCTGCGTCTTTGAGACGATGGCCAAAGTGCCGGAGTGCGGAGTAGAGAATCCGGACGGGACGTTGGCGTGTGGTTGCGACAAAGTGATCAAGGGGAAATGGCCTTCGCAACAGGAAGGCGTAGAGGGACCGCCCCGGACTTTCGCGTCGGTCTGTGACGGGCGAGCGGCCAGGGCAGACGGATTCATGCAACTCAAAGACGTACACCGTCGATTCCGATCACTAGGGCGACGGGTATGGGAGGCGCAGCAGGAGTGTCTCCGTCCCTCCTCCGAGGGTTTGGTCCACGAGTGGTGGGATCCAGCGCTATATGAACTCCCCTTCTGGTATCCGCGCCCGGAGATCGGCCCGATTTATCGCTCCTGGGACTGGGGTGGTACCCACCCGCATGCTGTCCTGTTCCACCAAGAACTCCGGCATGACGTGGAATTGAAGGTCGGGGACCAGACGCGGGTCATTCCGCAGAGATCTATCGTCACCTTTGACGAGATCTTCCATCCCGGCGGCGGCGCTTACAATCTCGGGCTGGAGGTATTTGAGCGCGTCGAGGAGTGGCACAAGCACGGGTTCACCTTCGAAGTGGATTACGACTTCGTGGATCCGGCCAACGTCACGGCCCGCCAGGACGTTAAACGAGCGGCACACAACGGCGGCTACGCTGAACCCAGCTTCCGCGCTGTACCGGCGACCGTCGAAAACTCGGTAGACAAGCATGTTGAGTGGGGAGAGGATGGGAAACTCTTCGTCGTCGGGAAAATGTGCCCCAACCTGGTCGAGGGGTACGAAGAGTATCACTGGCCGGAACAGAAACAGGGGCAGCCCGCGCCTAAAAAACCGGTGATGGTGGACGACGATGCGGTAGACTCCAAGCGCTACTTCATCTGGAATCTTTATATGCTGCAACGTCGGGAGCAGACGTACCAGACGGAGGCACCTGCATCTGATCGTTCGCCGCACCCGCCGCAAGCTCAGCAACAGGAGAAACATGCGCAGGCAGAGAGAGGGAAAGTATTCGGCCAGTCGGCGCCGGTAGCCTCCTCCATGTCTCCTGCCTATACCCGAGATACTCCGTTCGCTGATGCGCCGACCGTCCGAGGCTTCCGAGTACCCTCTATCACCCAGCCGCCGCGTCCGGGATCTGGCGGACCACATGGTCGATAAGGTATCCTAGTCAGGCACATGGCAGAACCACCCGCAGAGACTCGGCCCGCTACCGACGAAGCCAAACGGCTAACCGGTAAGGACTTCTCCAAACAGGTTGCTTCCCTCGCTGAGCAGCGAATGATCAACCGTGCCTTCCTGCGTAAAGCGGTGGGCGACTTTGATCCGGAGTGGATCAGCCTCCCCCGACTGTACCAGATGCGCAAAGACCCCATGGTCCAATTGGGGCTTCACTACTGCAAGTTCCCGCTTATCCGGGCGAAATGGCACATCGAATGCGAGGATCGGCGGATCGCGGCGGGCGTGACCGAGATCGTCCAGAACGTCTACGCCGCCTACACCAAAATGCTGCTCAACAAACTGGACTTCGGCTACCAGGGCGGGATCAAGCAATTCGCGCAGGGCACGATCCACGGGACTTTCGAAGACGAGCGCGGTCAGCAGGTATCGATCTGGGACGACGACATGGTGAGCCCGATGATCTTGGAGCCGCCGCTGCCGCTGATCCCGGACCATATTAGCCCCAAAATCGAGGACGGCAAGTTCGCGGGTATCAACGCTGCGCTAGGCGGTGGCGCCGACGACCCGGACAAGTTCGTCCCGCCGGATTGGGCGCTGTGGTCGGTCAACGAGTTTGAGGAGAACTTCCGCAACTACTACGGCTACCCGCGCACCGGCTATGCTTACCGGTATTGGTGGTCTTACTGGTTCCGCTTCCACATGGAAGACCGGCATTTCGAGCAGGACGCTGATCCTGCACTCCAGGTGAGCTATCCGGTCGGGGAATCGACCGGGCCGGACGGTAAACCGATCAACAACCGCGACCTGGCTTTGATGATCGGTAACGACCTGCGTGGTGGCGCCACGATTGCGTGGCCCTCCAAACCGTACATCGATGAACAGGGTAAACCCACTCCGGTGCGCGAGTGGGAAGCCGAGTTCCTGACCGGCGGCGAGAATCTTAAAGCCTTCCGCGAATCGGCCGAGTATCTGGACATTATGAAGCTCCGTGCGATCCTGATTCCGGAGCAGGCGTTGGTGGAGGGTAAGGGCGGTACCGATAGCCGGGCATCGGCGCTGGGCTATCAGAACATCTTCCAGGAATCGTTGGGCCAGGAGGCCGAAGATCTCGATTTCGTCTGGAATCGTTACATCATCCCGCAGTTGGTCGAAGCCAACTGGGGCGCGGACGCTCCTAAATGCACGAAGGTCACGACGGGATTTGATGACGAGGACACCGCGCTCGCTGACGAGTTGATCAAACTGGCGTTCACGGTCGATCCTAATGCGCTGCCTATCGACTTCGATAAACTGATCCAGCAGGCGCGACTCCCGATCCTGTCGGTAAAAGAGCAGAAAGAACGTGACCAGCAGCTAGAAGAAGCTGCCCGGCAGCAACAGCAGGAACAGGAGTTCGCTGCGGCTGAAGCGGCAAGGCAGGCGCAGGAAGAAGGCGTAGCGCCGGAAGAAGGCATAGGCGGCGGCGGCAGCAAACGCAAACGCGGGCCGGAACGAGTAGCGCAGTTCTCTCAGGCTGATATCCCGGAGGGGGAGAAATCCTTCACGCCGCATCCGCGTCTCCAGCTACATCAGGGCGAGCCGTTGGTGGACTCGACGGCGCCCACCTGGGCTCGGGTGGAGCACGACCGGCGAGAGGCCAACCTGGACAAACTCGTGCGGCGTCTACAGAGCGATCTAGAAACCCGGTACAAAGCGACCTTCGATGCAGTGGCGGACGCTATCGAGTCGTTGGGGACGCCGGAAGCCAAATTGTCTATCGAACGGCAGTGGCGGAATGCCGATCTGCTGTTGGCATTTAAAGACCGGAGTCGGGTCAAGAAATTCCTCCAGGTATTCAACGGGATCAAAGAGTTCGCGCTGAGCCAGGCACACCGTCACGACGAGGCGGTTCAAGAGGACGTGGCCAGCATGTACCACGCATCCGGCGCGGCCGAGCTTCTGCGGCTCGGGGTTCAAGACCTGGACAATTGGGACGTGCGCAATGTCGATCTCCAAGAGTGGGCGAATGAAGTTGTGGATCGGATGCTGCTCGGTACCGACGACTCTGTCCTGGAGGTTCATATCCGCCCGTGGCTGGAAGAGGAGTTCAAAGACGAGTCCTATCCATTCGAGCCCGAGCCCGCTCTGTCGCTGGCGCAGAAATTCCGGGTACACTTCATGGGATATCCGCGCTGGATGGCTGAGCGTACTGCCCGCACTGAGGCGCGACATATGTACAACAACGCCAGCCTGGACGTGTGGGAGCTTTCCGGCATTAAGAAAGTTCGCGCCTACGATGGGCTCGGCGGCAAATCCGGTAAGACCGATGCGGCGTGCTTGGCCCGCAATGGGAAAATCTTCTCCATCGCGGCGGCTCGGGCAGAGGACGAGGCCGAGCATCCCAATGGCACTCTCGGCTTCACCCCGATAATCGAAGAGACTGTATTCCAGTTGGCACAGCGCCCGATTGCGGACAGGGCATTCCAATCTGCATCGACTTTCGTGATCGATTACGGCGGGCGCATTCTGCGCGAGGAAACCGCCGATGGCAATTAAGCGAGTAATCAGCTTCGTTAAGGAGTGGGATCCGAAACTCCATCCCAGGGGCTACGGCGGTATGTTCGTCCAGGCTCTAAACCAAAACAAGAAGAAACTGACGAAAGTCAAGCCTGGCGGGGTGGTGGTTGACGAGGAGGGGACTGTCTCCCATATCACTCACAAGGGACCGGACGGCATCATCTACGGGCACTTCGTAGATTCGGATACTGGGAACGTGCAGCCGGAGACGATTCCACTACTCGATCCGGAGAATGGAGGGTGGGATCCCAACAAGTATTGGCAGGATCCAGAAGTGGCGATCCTTACTAACGTTCCGCCTGGCGCAAAGAAGGATGATCTGATTGATGATGTGGATCAGAAGCCAACGCCAGCGGTGCGCCTGTTAGCTGAGGCGATTCAGAATAAAACCGGGAAACGGGAATTCGATCCCAAAGTCGCCTACAACCCCGCAATGGGAGTAACGCCGCAGCGTTCGGTTGAGAGTCTAGAAGAAGGTCTGCGTAGCGAGGGCGTTACCGATATGACGGCTGGTAGCGCTGAAGAACTAAATCGAGGCGTGATTACGTCGCTGTTGGAGGATAAAGAGAAGGCTGATCTAGTTGAGCAGCTAAAAGAAGAAAACTGGCACTGGTTCCAGAAACTAAAGGAATCCTGGAAACAGGCGACCGATCCTATCGATCCGGGTACGGCCAAGGCGATCCGAGCTTTGGAAAAGATGGACGAGTACGGGAATGTCAACTGGAACGGCGCTTATCAGTTCCTCAACCACGTCGAGAATATCGACACGGCGTCCCCGACCGAGTGGGCGTACAGCCGAGGTCTGATAGACGATGCGACGCGGGAGCACCTGGACGATATAGATTCGGCAGCGCAACTCGCGGCTGAGGAGCAGGAACTTAACCGCGACGGTATCTATATCCGGGATACCGAGATCCGGGCGGCGGCTGAACAGGCAGTCAATGTCTTCGTAAACAAACACAGCGATAGCGACGAAACCGTAGAGCTGGGCGAGTGGGAGTACGAAGAAGCAATAGATTCCGCTGTAGATGGCAAGGTTGATCCGGGCACCACTAAAGAATGGCTGGAAGGGCAAGGAATTCCCGAGCAATACCTGGATGAACTTCGGAGTACGATTCAAGAGTATGAAGAATTGGCCAAGCAGCAGTGGGCGGATCGGCATTTGCGGGCGGCGGAATACGACCCGGCGGCACCGCATACCGTCGAGGTTACGAGTGCGGCGGAGCTTTACGACGCGATTCAGGCAGAGATAGGGAAAGAGGAGCCCGATTTTCAGCGGTTCAATCCCGAACTAGATGAGCAAGTGCGTGGGCGTCAAGCCATTGTGCGACAGATGGTCTATGACACGGCAGTAGCTAAATGGAGATTGATGGACTACTCCCACCCCGAAGGTGTCTACCATATTCCGCGCTGGGACAATCTCGATTTCGAGCCGCAGGATTTGGATCACGTCGTCGGGCAGCTAGAGGGGACGCGTCAGGAGGCATACGACGTGCCGATCTTCTACAATTCCGGTGTCCTTAAAGATGGTGTGATCCAGGTGGGGATTGATAAAGACTCGGGCCAGTATTACGAGCACGCCAAGGTCATGCCGCAGTTCGACCGCGACGTGACGGCCAAACTCAAGAAAGCCGGGGCGAAACAGGAGCCCAACGGTGTAGATATGTCCACTTACTTTCCCTATGAAGGTTCGGGTGATTTGTATCGGGGTGATATGTGGGAGTTGGTGGACGGTGAGGACAAAGTGCTACAACCCGGCGAGCGGCGTCAAGAGATCATGGATCGATTCCGGGCGGAGATCGACAGACGTATGCCTGACGGGGAACCCGGTCGCGAGGAGACGTTGAAAGCCTTACGTGACGCGGACGACGAATGGAAATGGTCCGAAGAGGAACATTTCCAAGAAGCTAAGGTTGAGGCATTGGGCGGGGAGCGGAATCTAGAAGAATTTCTGGGATCAAGAGCCCGCGATGTTGCTACGACTGCATTCCAATACCTGCCAGGAGAACCTCGTTTCGAGGAGGAGTGGGTGGCGCTAGCTCGCACCGGCCGAACGAAGCGCAAACTAATCGAATACGTCCCGCACAAACAAATGGGCGATCTCAAACCGGACGGGCAGGGACTAACGACGGGAGCCCCGACGAGCCAGCGCGGACAATTGCGACTGATCGGGTACACGCCGGAGGAGGCGGATCAGCGACTCCGGGAACTGGAGCTAGTAGGCGATCTGGAGCCTGAAATCCCCTACGACGCGATCATGCGGGGCGACCGGCGTCACGGCCAGGTGATGCCGTTGCACTCGCGCTATATTCGTGGCGAAGTCGATCTACCGCAGCCGAAGGAGCGGATATCGCACGGAGTGACGGGCGGAGTGGCGGACATGGTGCGGGTGCTGGATTCCGGCGGTCTGCTGCCGATCTCCGAGCGGATTCGCCAGGGCGTGAAGGTTTCGTCGGCTACCAGCCAGAAGGGTGATGTTCGCTCGGGGATCGATGAAGGGATCTTCATGCGAGTCGGCTATTCTTCCTGGGGTAGTATCGTCATTGCGGCCAAGGACGACGTGCTTCTGCGCCGAGACGTGATCCTAGCTCCGGTCGATTATGGTGGCGGACCGTCTCGGTACAACTCCTATCTGGACTGGAAACGCCAGATGCGCGAGAAGGCGGGATTGGACGCGCCGACGCTGTGGACGCAGCCATGGGAGCCCGAGGCCAGGGATGCCCACCTCAAGTCGATCTCCACTCAAAGTTCTAATGAGTGGAATCCGGTCGGTGGTCTGCCCATCGAGGACTGGGGCATGATCTACACGGGCAGCAAAGAACAGGCGACGGAGATCCGCAACAAACTTCGACTCCTTCACAAACGCGGCATGATCGCGGAGGTGCCCGAGGTAACGACTGACAAGTACCGTTTCCAGAGTCACATCAAATTCGAATCTATCGGTCAGCCGGTCGAAGATTCTCCTTCTGGCTCTCCACCCGCTATAAACCCGGCGCTCCAAAGCAAAGATTCTCCGCAAGTGAAATTCATGAAAGACGTGGAAGATATGGCCACTGCCAAACCGTTGACGGTAGACGATCTGGTGGAGGCAATGGAAAATGAGCTGGCTAAGACGGGGGCCAAGCCTTCTGGCCCGCCACCCGTAGTCAATCCTGCCGCGAATCCGGCAATGGCGACGCTCCCAGTCGAGGCAATATTGGTTGCCGACGAAGTGGCGGATTATTTAGGAGATAAGGCAGAAGCTCTTTCGACTGGTAAACACGGTGTGGCTTTTGTCTATGGTGGGCATCCTATGACGATTACGTATACCCATAACGGCGTTTGGAAAGTCACGGATGAACAGACCGGGATATTTCAGGAAAACGCCGAGCTAGGAAAACTCTTAAATCATGCCTTCATCCCAGCAATATCTCAAACCTGAGCTACCCCAGGGGTGGTTTATGCTCGTGGACACCTTTGACATGAGCGAAGGGCCATTCAGTGATGCACAGTTGGTGTCTTCCGACGAGCCCGGCAAACCCTGGGTGATCGCGGAGGACGGACGACCCAACATCTTCCGGGTCGTGCATCAGGAGGGTCAGACTATGACGCTAGAGCGACCGTTATCTGGCGGCGGTTCTGAAGAGTACACGTTGGAGATCCGCCCGGTGAGGCTTGAAGACGGACGTTGGGTGGATGCCTAAGCTTGGTGCGGGCAAACTCCGCCGTTCATCTGCTTCCCGAAGTTGCAGTTCATACAAAGGGTCTGTAGACCATCGGGCCAGCCGAGGTTTTTCAACTTCACCAAGAATCGGAGTCCGCTGCCGTCTCGGCGCCCAGTCAACTCGCGACGATGGGAGTTTCCATTGTTGTCGATATGGTCGAGGCTTAAGAACATCGGCTCAGTCTCTCCGCAGCAGACACATCGATCACCGTAGTGTTCTTGGGCTTCTTTCTT
>WUUC01135908.1_pt1 | contig 13969 bp, 10 predicted proteins | sample 6278441 | NCBI WGS metagenome assembly WUUC01 (sample SAMN13675441, study PRJNA597444) | soil metagenome | isolation source: soil | place: USA: Washington | collected 2017-10
ACAGCCCGGCCTCGATCACGCAGTCGTCGCCGAGCGAGATGCCGAGCCCGGAGTTGGCGCCCAGCAGGCAGCGCTTGCCGACCGAGATGACCTCCTTGCCGCCACCGGACAGCGTGCCCATGATCGACGCGCCGCCACCGACGTCGGAGCCGTCATCGACGACGACCCCCGCCGAGATCCGGCCCTCGACCATCGACGTGCCGAGCGTGCCGGCGTTGAAGTTCACGAAGCCCTCGTGCATCACCGTGGTGCCCTCGGCGAGATGCGCGCCCAGGCGCACCCGGTCGGCGTCGGCGATCCGCACACCCTTGGGCAGCACGTAGTCGACCATGCGGGGGAACTTGTCGACGCCGTACACCGCGACGGTGCCGCGCCTGCGCAGCCGTGCGCGGGTCAGCTCGAAGCCCTCGACGGCGCACGGCCCGTGGCTCGTCCACACCACGTTGGCGAGGTGGCCGAAGATGCCGTCCAGGTTGGCGCCGTGCGGCTTGATCAGGCGGTGCGAGAGGAGATGCAGACGCAGGTACGCGTCGTAGGCGTCGGCGGGCTTGTCACCCAGGGACGCGATCGTGGTGCGCACGACGACGACGTCGACGTCACGGTCCTCATCGCGTCCGGCCAGCGCGGCCAACTCCTCGGGGACCTCCGCCACCGACAGTCGCGTCGTGCCGGTGACAACGGACGCGGCGTCCGCGGTCAGGTCCGGGGCCGGAAACCAGGTGTCGAGGACAGTTCCGTCGGCGGCGATGGTGGCCACGCCCAAGCCAGATGCTGAAGTCACGTTGCTAGAGGGTACTGGAGTAGCTTCCCCCGGTCGCTTCGCTCCTGCCCGCTGGAACTAACCTCAACAGCTGTGGCCCTCGATTTGCGTGCCGATCCAATCGCCCTGACGGCGGCGCTGGTGGACATCCCCAGCGAGTCGCGCCACGAGCAGCGCATCGCCGATGAGATCGAGGCTGCGCTGCGCGCGCAGGCCCCCGCCTTCGAGGTCATCCGCAACGGCGACGCCGTGCTGGCCCGCACCAACCTCGGCCGGCCGTCGCGCGTGCTGCTAGCAGGCCACACCGACACCGTTCCCGCCGCAGACAACCTGCCGAGCCGCCTCGCCGACGGTGTCCTGCACGGCTGCGGCACGTCGGACATGAAGTCCGGCGACGCGGTGTTCCTGCACCTCGCCGCGACCCTCGTCGAACCCGCGCACGACATCACGCTGGTGATGTACGACTGCGAGGAGATCGAGGCGTCGGCCAACGGGCTCGGTCGCATCGAGCGCGAGCTGCCCGACTGGCTGGTCGCCGACGTCGCGATCCTCGGAGAGCCCTCCGGCGGCTTCATCGAGGCCGGCTGTCAGGGCACCATCCGCGTCGTCGTCGGGGCCACCGGAACCCGGGCTCATTCGGCACGATCGTGGCTGGGTGACAACGCCATTCACAAACTGGGTGCGGTCCTGGAACGGCTGTCCGCTTACCAGCCGCGCAACGTCGACATCGACGGCTGCGTCTACCGCGAGGGCCTGTCGGCGGTACGCGTCGACGGTGGCATCGCGGGCAACGTCATACCCGATGCCGCGGCGCTGACGGTGAACTTCCGCTTCGCCCCCGACCGCACCGTCGACGACGCGGTGCAGCACGTGCACGAGGTGTTCGACGGCCTCGACGTCACGATCGAACTGACCGACGCCGCGCCCGGTGCGCTGCCAGGACTGACCAAACCCGCTGCCGCCGCACTGGTGGCGGCCGCGGGGGGACAGGTGCGCGCCAAGTACGGCTGGACCGACGTGGCGCGGTTCGCCGCACTCGGCATCCCCGCGGTCAACTACGGTCCGGGCGACCCGAACCTGGCGCACCGCGTCGACGAGCGAGTCGAGACAGCGCAGATCACCGCCACCACGGAGACGTTGCGGAAATATCTGCTTGCGTGACGGCGCTACCATGGATCACGTACGCGTAGTCGATTGAGGTGGGCCGCAATCTTGCTGGGAGACGACATCTCCGGATGAATCCGGAGCACGTCCTGAGTCGTCCCTCCCTGCCCTTTCACAGGCACCCACCGAGAGCTTTCGCCTATGTCTATTGTCGTCTCCAACCTGTCCTTCGCGTGGCCCGATGACACCCCGGTGTTCTCCGGTCTGTCGTTCACCGTTCCCGAGGGCCGCACCGGCCTGATCGCACCCAACGGCGCCGGCAAGAGCACACTGCTGCGTCTCATCGCGGGGGAGTACACCCCGACCGCGGGCGCGGTGGCCGTCGACGGCACGCTCGCCTACCTGCCCCAGTCGCTGCCGCTTGACGGGCACCTCAGCGTGGCTGACGTGCTCGGTGTCTCGCCGGTGATCGCCGCGCTCGACGCGCTCGCTGCCGGCGACTCGTCGGATGCCGTGTTCACCGCGATCGGTGAGGACTGGGACATCGAGGAACGCTCGCAAGTTCAACTCGCGCGCCTCGGTCTGGGGGAGATCGCGCTGGACCGCCGACTCGGGACGCTCAGCGGCGGTGAGGTGATCTCGGTGGGCCTGGCGGCCCGACTGCTGGCACGGCCCGACGTGCTTCTGCTCGACGAGCCGACCAATAATCTCGACATCGACGCGCGGCACCGGCTGTATGACGCGCTCGACGACTTCGGCGGCACGCTGCTGCTGGTCAGTCACGACCGAGTGCTGCTCGATCGAGTCGACCGCATCGCGGAGCTGCGCGGCGGTGAGATCCGTTACCACGGCGGCAACTTCAGCTCCTTCGCCGAGGCGCTCGAGGCCGCTCAGCTGGCGGCCGCGGCGGATGTGCGCAACAGCGAGCAACTCCTCAGGCGCGAGAAGCGCCAGATGCAGCAGGCGCGGGAGCGGGCCGCGAAACGGTCGAGCACCGCGGCGCGCAACGTCAAGGACGCGGGCCTGCCGAAGATCGTGGCGGGTAAGCTCAAACGCGATGCGCAGGAGTCCGCGGCGCGAGCCGACGACGTGCACGCCAAGCGCGTCGAGGACGCCCGGCAGCGGCTCGACGACGCGGAGCGCGCGGTCCGCGACGACGACGCGATCGTGCTGGACCTGCCCGACACCGAGGTGCCGGCAGGCCGCACGGTCGTCGCCGTGCGGTCGGTCCGATTTGCTCACGGCAGTCGAGAGTTGTTCGCGGACAGCGGTATCGACCTGGATGTCCGGGGGCCGGAGCGGATCGCGCTGACCGGCCCGAACGGTGCGGGTAAGTCCACGCTGCTACGAGTGCTGGGCGGCGAGCTGTCTGCAGGGCAGGGCGAGGTGCAGCGGACAGACGGTCGGATCGCCTATCTGTCGCAGCGGCTCGACCTGCTCGATCCAACGCATACGGTCGCCGAGAGTCTGGCATCATCTGCGCCCAGCCTGAGCCACACCCGGCGCATGCACCTGTTGGCGCAGTTCCTGTTTCGTGGCGACCGCATCCACCTGCCGGTGTCAGCCCTGTCCGGTGGCGAACGGCTGCGGGCCACGCTGATGTGCGTGCTCTACGCCGAGCCGGCACCGCAACTACTGCTGCTCGACGAGCCGACCAACAACCTCGACCTGGTCAGTGTGGCGCAACTGGAGTCAGCGTTGAACTCCTACCGGGGCGCGTTGATCGTGGTGAGCCACGACGAGCCGTTCCTCGATGCGATCGGTGTCGACCGACGGTTGGTCCTGGCCGAGGGGCGGCTGTCAGAGCGGTGACTGCTGCGGCCGGGTCTGCGCGGGTTGCGGTGGAGAACTCTCGACGGGCGCCCGCCCGGCCGAGTCGGTGCCCTGCTGGGCGTTGTCAACCGGGGGTGCTTCGTCGTCCTTGGACCGTGCGTTCTCAGCGGGCTTGTCCTCTTCCTCGCGAGTCTCACGGTCCGGTTTGGGTTCCTTGTCTGCCGGGTCACCGGGACGCTCCTCAGCCACCGCTCCGGCTGCGCCGCCCGCCGCCGCGCCGGTGGCGGCCTGCACGATGCCCTGAACGCCCTGCATCGCCATTTGGGGGAGCTGCTGCAGACCTTGTGCGAGCCCCTGCAGCGGCTGCGTGACCGATTGGGCGGCCTGGCCGATCTGCTGACCGATCTGGCTGGCCATCTGGCCCGCCATGTCACCGCCGCCGGTCTTGCCTGCGCCCGCCGCGCCGGCTCCCGCTCCCTCGGCCCCGCCTGACCCGGCAGGCCCACCGCCAGCGCCGGAGCCGGGCTGACCCCGCCCCTCTCCGGACAGGGCGTCGGCCGCGGCCTTGAGCTTGTCGGCGCTGGCCGTGTCACCCTCGGCGTACATCTTCTGCGCCTTGGCCAGCAGCTCGGCGATGGTGTCGCTGGAGCCCTTGGTGGTCTGGATCGTGCCCGTGCGGCTCTGCGTGACGCCGTCGAGGGCGTTGTTGACGCTGAACGCGATGTTGCCGAACGACGTGGCGACGTCAGCGGCCTGCGGCGCGCCAGCACCGCTCAGCTGCGAGAGTCCACCCGCGACCTCACCGTGGATGTTGGACAGTGGCGACAGGCCGGTGTCGCTGAGATAGAACTCGCCCGTCATGTGATTCTCCCCAGGTGTGGTGCGTGCTGTGTCGATTCTATGGCCGACCGGGATGGGCGGTGGGCGGGAATCTCCAGTCAGCCGGACGCGGCCGGCCAGCCTGGGATTGGTTCGCCATGTGGTGGTGGAGCGTCGTGGAAGCCGGTGGCCATCGCCCTGCGCGCCGCTGCGTCGTCGGGCATGGTGTCCTCGCACTGCTGGCGGACTTCTGGGGTGTCGACTGTGTCGCGTTCAGGATCGCCGAGTGGGCCCCAGAGGGCTACGGCGTTGCCTGTGATGAACCAAGGTCCGAAGACGTCCTCGACAGGCGCTGGTAGTGGCCCGGTCTGCGCAGCGGCGGGTGCCGCGGGCGCATTGCCGACCCGCGGGTCCTTGTCAGTCAGTTCGATGCGCCAGATCTCGACTGTCTGCCCGTCTTGGTATCGCAGCTGCCCGGTGTCGGCATCGGCGATCGTTGAGAAGTATTTGTCGTGGTCGTCGTCCGCGGTGCGATAGACCGAGTAGAGACCCAGGCAAACGGTCGCGCGGTAGCCACTCCCCTGAGGCGATAGATCGAGGACATAGGTCGGTTGGTATCCGTAGACCTGCCGTTCGACGTAGGTCCATCCGCCTGCTTCGTACTCTTCCCGTGTCTGGGGTCGTACATATCTCAGTTGGAGGAGGCTGCCATCCTCGCTCACCGGGCCGGTGTTCTCTGGCGTGGCGCGCATGAACCCCGGATAGACAACGGACGGATCACCGCCGGCGAAGCCTGCGAGGCGGTAGGACTCGATGTACGCCCTGAGCGCAACGGCGGGACTGGTTTCGAGGTTGACCCCCGGGGCTGCGGACCAGTGGAAACGGAACTCATTCGCTTCGGCGGGCCAATTGGGAAACAGCGGTGCAGGCAACGTCGATGCAGACGACGTCGTTGGTGATGGCGGCACCGGCGGGGCATCGCAGGCTGCAGTGAACACCATCGCGATCACGACCAGCAGCGCGGTGACGCCGATGCGAGCGCTATTTGAGGACATCACGGTACGCCTGATCGTATTGGCCGAGCGGGTCGCTGATTACATCGTCCAAGCGGCTGTAGTAGTCGGCGAGTTTGGTGCCGTAGTAGAGGCGGTCTTTGTCATATTCGGTGTACGGCGGAATGTCGAGTAGGCCGTCACCGTTCAAGTCGTAACCCCTTAGTGCTGCGAGATCAGCAGGATCGCCGAGGTCATGGGCCATGAACGTGGACGCTAGCGCGGACTTCATGGCCAGCGAGCTCTCGATGGGAGCGTGCCCGGGGTCGCCGAATTCAGGCCGCGGCCCCAGAATCGCATCCTTCATCAAGGTCGACTGAAGCTCCAAGGCGGGACCGGCATACGGTAGAGCGCCTCCGAGACCCACTGCGGCGTCGTAGTTGTTCGCCATCCGGTCCCACGCAATCTGCCTCGCTTTGGTGGCATCGGATTCGACGTCAGAGACGGCCATGAAGGCGCCCTGATCGGTGATCCCCTTCAGCCGCCCCGCGGCCTCCATCGCGGCTGAATCGGAGGACTGCCCGTTGCTTTCAATGACCGAGTTGGCGTACTCGTTGATGAACGCACCCTGAATGGATGCCGACCGCGTATCCAGGATTCGCGCCGCATCTTCATCCGTCCCCAAAACTCCAAAGACGTTGGTGGCATGCGGATACGACACATCGGAATCGCCATCGATAGACTTCCATCCCGAAGTTCCGTCAAGGTCACGGCCAGCCATTTCGTCCACGTACGGGCTCATGGCGTTCGCAAGGCTTTGCGTCAGTTCGGGATTCATCTGTCCGATGGCCAGGTTGGCTTGCGACCCTGTGGTGTTGTTCATCAGGTGGTTCTTGTTGTCGGGATCACCCAGGTAATCCGCGATCGCGCTAGCCGTCTGCCCGGCGCGCTCGTTCACTGCGGGGTCCGGCGAGTAGGCGTCTCGCGAGATCCAGTCCGTCATCGTGCTTGCCGACTGGCCGTTGTCCTGCCATTCATGGGTCAGCACGTCCTGCATGAAGTCCTTGTCGCCCGTCAGCATGTCGTGGTTGACGACGGTGTCACGGCCAGCAGTGTCAAAGACTCGCTCGACTACCTCGTCACCCCAGTGTTCTTGAGACTTGCCGTCCGGACTCTCCTGCGCCGCAAGCCATTCCTTCGCGTTGGACATCATCTCGCGGTCCAGCGCCGTGCCTTGCTGGAAGCGTGAGTCACCGTCGCCCACGATGTCGGCGAGATTCTTCAAGTTATCCGCCGCGCGCTGACGCTCCGCGCCCTCGTAGTCGCTCTGCGTACCCGGGTATCCGGCAGCTGGACCGGGCGGGCCGTTGAAGTCGCCTCGCTCGTTGAGAACCTGCTGTACCCCATCGGGAAGCGCCCCGGTGTCGCCCGCAAGCACGCCATCGTTGGGCAGGGTGTCGCCAGGAGTCGACGGAACGACCTGTGACCCGTCGCCGTCGTGTCTTGGATACTGCACGTTCGGATTGCTCATCACCTGCAAGGCATTGGTGAGAACTCCCCGCTTATCGCCGAGTCTGTCGCGCGCAGCGTTCACCTCGGCCATCGACATGCCCGACATCTGCGCCTGCATCTGGCCGACGAGTTCTGCCTGCACAGGGTTGAGAGGATGGCCCTCGCTGTTGGGACCCAATTGCTGATCGTTGATGCCGTGGAGAATCTCATCCACTTTGGCGGCTGCTTGCTCGTCACCCGCGAGGGTCTTGCGCGCCAGTTCCTCCATGTTCTCGGGCTTGAGATGCTCTTCGTCCTCGCCGACGACGCCACGAGCGTCGCCCTCGACCTCCTTGGGCGCGAACTTCTGATCGCTGAGCGCCTGGTACTCGCCGCCGATGCCCTTGATGGCACCGCCGATCCTGTTCAGCTCCGCGTTCGACGTGGTGATGATCTCGGTGATCTGGCCGAGGCCGTTTTTGACGATCGGCATCAGCATCTGTTCGCGGGTCTTACCCTCAGGCACCGTGGCCGCGGCGTCGAGCACCCATTGTCGGACCGTGTCGAGGTTCAGGCGGCCGCGCGAGACCACGTGGGCCGACTCGGTCACCTTGGCGCTCAACCGTTGATCCAGGGATGCCAAATTGCCGAAGACCTTGCCGTGGTCGGCATTCGCGGTGTCATAGGCGCTCGCCGCGGCGCCGATCCATCGTGATCCGGGCGCGGCCGACTCCACCGTGGTCTGCATCTGACGCAGCTGCGCGCTCTGGTCGAACCGCTCACCGGTCTGCGGTACACCCTGGCCGAATGTCTCCCGCGCCTTCGACCAGGTCGACATGAACCCGTCCAGCACGCCCACAAGACACCCCCAGAAAACGGTCCGACGCTCAAGCCTAAACCGCGCAAGCCGCCCGTTGACGCAGCACTTGCGAGGCGCCCGGACTAGTCTCGGCACGATGTGGCTGACCATCGCGAAGATCGCGCTCGTCGCATTTCTCGTGCTCGCCGTCGTCGTCATCGTCGCGGTCTTCATCCGCAACACGCGCTCCAAGGGCTTTCCGACGTTGAAGTCGTCCAGTCACTATGACCAGACCAGGGGTGCCATGCCACCGATGCCGAAACCCCGCTGGGCAGAGGACGACTGGGACGACGACGACACCACCCGGCGCAGCAGCTAACTAGCTGCCGCCTCGGCCTGTCGAGCCGCGTCGGACGCCACCCCGTTCATCCCGATCTCCGCGAACGCCGTTGCCGCCGCAGTCATTCCGCTTGCATCCGCCGCGGTGAGGGCGCGCGCGTAATCCAGGGCCAACCGACTCACAACGCAGTCCAGGCCGAGCCGCGCGATTCCGTCAGCGGCCCTGATGTCGCCGAGCCGCGTCGCATCCAGCAGCGCGCGCAGCGCGACGGCCGACTGCCCGCCGCGCTCGGCGGCGCGCGCCGCCTCCCGTGCCGCGCTGACGGCCCCCGGAACATCCCGGCGCGCGGCCGATGTCCACGCCCTCGCCAGTGCGAGTTCGGGCGCGAACAGCATCGACTTCAACCCGTGACGGGCCTCGGCGCGCGCCACCATCCGGGCGGCGTCGGCGATGCGGCCCACCTGACCGAGCGCCTGCGCCAACAGCATCCACGCGAGCGGCCCCCAGGAGTAGCCCGTCGGCGCCAGCGAGGTGGCGGCCCGCTCCAAGAGGCCGACCGCCGTGTCCGGGTCGCCCCGCCAGAGCAGCACGTCGGCGACGAGCATCTGGCCGATGGCGTGGCCGGGCTGGCCCGGCGCGGTCGCATCGGCGAGTTCGGTCGCCAGCGCGTGCGCCTCGTTCAATTCGCCGGACATGACCAGCGCGGTGGTCTGCCCGAATCCGCTGGTGAAGCGCAGCAGACCCGGGTGGCCCGCACCGATAGCGCGCATCGCGAGGCCGTCGACGTCGGCGAAGGAACCCATCCTGGCGTTGCACAGCGCAGCGGCGGCCGCGGCCCAACCGATGGCCTGGTCGTCGGAGTCCGGTGCGGCCAGCACTCCGTGGGCAATCTCCATGGCGCGCTGCGGGCTTCCCGCGTTCATGGCGAACGTGCCCAACAGCGCGTCGACGGTCGCGCCCGCCGGCCCGGTCACCCGGCCCCTGATGGTGCGCAGGAACGCCGTCGCCCGTTCGGGCTCGTCGAGCATCCAGAACTGGTTGGCGGCCCGGGGCAGCGCCCACGCCACCAGCTCGTCCTCCGACAGCGTCGAGGGGTCCACGGCATCGAGCACGGCGTCGGCGTCGCGTCCCAGGCCCTGCCACGCCAGCGCCTGCGCGACGACCAGCCGCGCACCCAGGGAGTCGTCCTCGGCGAGGGCGGCGCGGCCCATCTCGGCAGCCGTCTCGAGATCGCCCCGGCCCAGCGCTTCCGATGCCGCCGCGATTCGATCGAGCACGGCCGAAGTGTATGGCCGCCGACGGCGCGGGCCTTCCCCAATCGCCGAAACTGCGGGCAGATCGTGATTTCGGCAGAATGTGCCATCTCCCCGCAGTTTCGGGGCAGGGCAGGGGGCCGGTACGTTGCACCCGTGATCCACGACCCCAGCGACATCGACCGGGAATCCGCCACCACGGACCGCGAGTGGGCGGTCTGCGTGTACTGCTCCGCCGGCCCCCGCCATCCGGAACTACTGGCCCTGGCCACCCACGTCGGGGCGGCCATCGCCGAGCGGGGATGGACGCTGGTCTCCGGCGGCGGCAACGTCTCGGCGATGGGTGCGCTGGCGGGAGCGGCTCGGTCCCGCAACGGCCGCACCGTCGGCGTCATCCCGAAGGTGCTCGTCCACCGCGAGGTGGCCGACGTGGACGCCGACGAACTCGTCGTCACCGACACCATGCGTGAGCGAAAGCAGGTCATGGAGGACCGGGCGGACGCGTTCCTCGTCCTGCCCGGCGGGATCGGCACGCTCGAGGAGTTCTTCGAGGCCTGGACCGCCGGCTACCTCGGCATGCACGGCAAGCCGTTGGTGATGCTCGATCCGTTCGACCACTACACGGGTCTGTTGACGTGGGTGCGCGGGCTGGCCGACAGCGGCTACGTGGCCCCGGTTGCCCTGGATCGGCTGATCGTCGTCGACGAGGTCGATGACGCGATGGCCGCATGTGCCCCGCAGGGCTGATGCCTCCCACCCGCGCGGATAGGGTTATGAGCCATGAGCGCCTCGAGCCGGGACAGTGGCCAAGACACGTCAGCTACCCGTAGCAGCGTCGGGCTGCTCGACATCGCGCCGCGGCTGCCCGGCTTTCTGATGGACACCCCCGCCATCGTGCGGGGTGCCATCACCGGCTTCCTGGCCCGCCCGACCGCCAAGACGTCGATCGGCAAGGTTTTCCAGGACCGCGCCGCCCGGTACGCCAACAATGTGTTCATCCGGTTCGAGGACCAGGAGATCACGTACCGCGAGGCCAACGAGACCGTCAACCGCTACGCGGCCGTGCTGGCGGCCCGCGGTGTCGGCCACGGCGACGTGGTGGGCGTGATGCTGCGCAACTCGCCGCAGGCGGTCCTGCTGATGCTCGCCGTCGTCAAGTGCGGCGCCGTCGCCGGGATGCTCAACTACAACCAGCGCGGCAAAGTGCTGGCGCACAGCTTCGGCCTGCTGAAGGCGTCGGCCGTCGTCGCCGAGACCGACTTCATCGAGCCGATCACCGAGTGCGGCGCCGAACCCGAGGGTCTGATGACCGTCGACGAACTCCAGCGTCTCGCAGTCACCGCGCCGAGCGCGAACCCGGCCACCACCGCCGCAGTGCTGGCCAAGGACAAGGCGTTCTACATCTTCACCTCCGGCACCACGGGCATGCCGAAGGCCAGCGTCATGACCCACTACCGCTGGCTGCGCGCGCTCGCCGGATTCGGCGGCCTGGGCATGCGGCTCAACAGCGACGACACCCTGTACTGCTGCCTGCCGCTCTATCACAACAACGCGTTGACGGTCGCGACGTCGTCGGTGCTCAACGCCGGAGCGACGCTGGCCCTGGGCAAGTCGTTCTCCGCGTCGCGGTTCTGGGACGACGTCATCCGCTACGACGCGACCGCATTCGTCTACATCGGCGAGATCTGCGGCTACCTGCTCAACCAGCCGCCCAAGCCCACCGATCGCCAGCACCGAGTGCGCGTGATCTGCGGCAACGGGCTGCGGCCCGCCATCTGGGACGAGTTCACCACGCGCTTCGGCATCGCCCGGGTGTGCGAGTTCTACGCCGCCAGCGAGGGCAACACCGCCTTCATGAACGTCTTCAACATCGACAAGACCACCGGCATCTGCCCGTCGCCGATCGCCTTCGTCGAGTACGACGGTGACAGCGGCGAACCCCTGCGCGGCGACGACGGCCGGGTACGCAAGGTCAAGAGCGGTGAGCCCGGGCTGCTGTTGAGCAAGGTGAGCAGCTTCCAGCCGTTCGACGGATACACCGACAAGGCCGCGAGCGAGAAGAAGCTGGTGCGCGACGCGTTCAAGGACGGCGACGTGTGGTTCAACACCGGGGACCTGATGCGCTCGCAGGGCTTCGGCCACGCCGCGTTCACCGACCGCCTCGGTGACACGTTCCGCTGGAAGGGCGAGAACGTCGCCACCACCGAGGTCGAGGCCGCCGTGTCTCTCGCCCCGCAGGTGGAGGAGGCCACGGTGTTCGGCGTCGAGGTCGAGGGCGCGGGTGGGCGCGCCGGCATGGTCGCCGTCCAACTCAAGGACGGCCAGGAGTTCGACGGCAGGGCGTTGGCCAAGGCGGCCTACGAGCACCTGCCCGCCTACGCGGTGCCATTGTTCGTGCGGGTCGTCGGCGAGATAGCGCACACCTCGACGTTCAAGACCCAGAAGGTCGAGCTGCGCAAGCAGGGCTACGCCGCCGACACCGGCGAGGACTCGATCTACGTGCTGGCCGGTCGCGAGGAGGGGTACGTGCCGTTCTACGACGACTACCCGGCCGAGGTCGCGGACGGCAAGCGCCCCAAGAACTAGGGATTTCGGCGCGGTTTGGAGCGGTGCGCGCTCCTAAACGCGCCGAAATCGCACGGGGTGTGGGGCTAGATGACGCCCTGTGCCAGCATCGCGTCGGCCACCTGGATGAACCCCGCGATGTTTGCCCCGGCGACGTAGTCGCCCGGCTGGTCGTACTGGTCGGCGGTGGTGAGACAGCGCTCGTGGATGCGGCTCATGATCTCGGCCAGCCGCCCCTCGGTCTCCTCGAACGTCCAGGAGTCCCGTGACGCGTTCTGCTGCATCTCCAGGGCGCTGGTGGCGACGCCACCGGCGTTGGCCGCCTTACCCGGCGCGAATGTGACCCCGGCGCTGCTGAAGACCTTGACCGCCTCCTGGGTGCACGGCATGTTGGCCCCCTCGGCGACGATCTGGCAGCCCGATTGCACCAGCACTGCCGCGCTGTCAGCGTCGAGTTCGTTCTGCGTCGCGCAGGGCACCGCGATATCGCACGGCACATCCCACACGCGGCCGTCCTCGACGAATCGTGCCTGGCCGCCGCGCATCTCGGCGTAGTCCAGGATCCTGCCTCGCTGCGTCTCCTTGATGTCCTTGAGCAGGTCGACGTCGATGCCCTTCTCGTCGACGACGTAGCCGCTGGAATCGGAGCAGGCGACCACCGAGCCGCCGAGTTGGTGGACCTTCTCGATGGCGTAGATGGCGACGTTGCCGGAGCCCGACACGATGACCTGCTTGCCGTCGAAGGACTGTCCCCGTGCCTTCAGGATCTCGTCGATGAAGAACACCGTGCCGTAACCCGTCGCCTCGGTGCGCACCTGAGATCCGCCCCAGGACAGGCCCTTGCCGGTCAGGGTGCCGGACTCGTAACGGTTAGTGATGCGCTTGTACTGACCGAACAGGTACCCGATCTCGCGTGTGCCGACACCGATGTCGCCGGCCGGTACATCGGTGTACTCGCCGATGTGCCGGTACAGCTCGGTCATGAACGACTGGCAGAAGCGCATCACCTCGCCGCCGGAGCGACCCTTCGGATCGAAGTCAGCGCCGCCCTTGGCGCCACCGATCGGCATCCCGGTCAGTGAGTTCTTGAAGATCTGCTCGAAGCCCAGAAACTTCACTATCCCGAGGTAGACCGACGGGTGGAACCGCAAGCCACCCTTGAACGGGCCGAGCGCGGAGTTGAACTCGACGCGGAAACCGCGGTTGATCTGGACGGCACCGCTGTCATCGACCCAGGGAACCCGGAAGATGATCTGTCTCTCCGGCTCGCACAGTCGGTGGATCACAGCCGAGTCGACGTACTCCGGGTGCTTGCAGAGAATCGGACCCAGGCTCTGAAGCACTTCGAAAACGGCCTGGTGGAACTCGGTTTCACCCGGATTTCGGCGTGCTACCTCCTCATAGATCTGGCCGACGTGTTCGTGTAGGTCAGGCATCAGGCTCCGTATCGGGAAGGGCAGTTTCGAGACAACTGTATGGCGGGTTATTGCGGTCACGAAATCAGTCGGGGCCTCGACTGCTCCGTCGCGCCGTCGATTCGGGCGCGGAAACGCTCGCGTGGCTAACTAAAGCGCGCCCGGATCTGCCGTGACTACCCTGGTGACGTGCCATCCACGTTCTGTGGTCGACCGGTGGCTGGCGACCGCGCCATGATCATGGCGATCGTCAACCGCACGCCCGACTCGTTCTACGACCACGGCGCCACGTTCTCCGACGAGGCGGCGATGACGGCAGTGCACCGGGTGATCGCCGACGGCGCCGACGTGATCGACGTCGGCGGCGTCAAGGCCGGCCCGGGCAGCGAGGTCGGCGCCGACGAGGAGATCGCCCGCGTCGTGCCCTTCATCGAGTGGCTGCGGGGCGCGTACCCGGATCAACTGATCAGCGTGGACACCTGGCGCGCGGCCGTGGCCAAACAGGCGTGTGCGGCGGGTGCGGACATCATCAACGACACCTGGGGCGGGGTCGACCCTGACCTCGTCGACGTCGCCGCCGAGTTCGGTGCCGGCCTGGTCTGCTCGCACACCGGTGGCGCCGTACCGCGGACCCGGCCGTTCCGGGTCAACTACGGAA
>WUUC01087310.1_pt1 | contig 13966 bp, 10 predicted proteins | sample 6278441 | NCBI WGS metagenome assembly WUUC01 (sample SAMN13675441, study PRJNA597444) | soil metagenome | isolation source: soil | place: USA: Washington | collected 2017-10
AGCTGAGCGCGAGCTCTTTGATGAGCACGACGAAATCGGCAAAGTCGTGCACATCGCGCTGCCATTTCGAAAACCAGAGATCGGCAAGCGCCTTCGCGTCGAGATTTGACGGCCAGAGCGCGGGGTTCATTTTACGGCGGAAGGGATCCCCCTGCCCCGCCGAATGCGCGGCCCAGCTAAAGCGCGTGCAAGCGAGGATGAAGGAGCCGTATTTCTCGGTCAGCACGTTGCTCTTGGCTTCCGTCAGCCAGGCATATTCGGGGAGACAGAGATCGAATCTCGGGCTGCCCGTGACCGAGATCACATCTTTCAGTTCAGTGGCATAAGAGGACAGCACGTCCTTCTGACGTTCTCCCCAAACGCAGATGCGGTTGACTTGCGCTTTCCGCAAATGCTCGATGCGGTGCGTTTTCAAAACGAGGCTCGGCCAGTTCCTCACCTGATGCATGCCGCCCTCGTCATGCAGCAGCATGATGGCGGAGCGGTTATCGACCAGCTGGTCGGCGAGATGCGTATTGGATCTGGCACTGAAGAGCGACTTCCCCTGCCACACAACGCCGGTCGAGCCGCGGGCAATTGCCTTCATCCACTCCTTGTGGCCGACGATGCTCCTGCATCCCCTCGCGGCAAGCGCCGATGCCATGATCAGCTTGCTGTCGAGCTCCCGAGTCATGGTTTCGATGGGAAACAGGACAGCAGGGATGTTGTCCTGGAGCTTCATTGACAGGACTTCCTCCTGCTGTTTCCGCAGCGGCATCGCAGAGAAGCGGCGCAAGCCGTGGACATTATAGCCCGAGCTCTCATTTGCGAGGCGAAGATCAAGAGTTGAGCTTCCTCGTTATTGCAGCAGCGACGCCGTCTGCGTAAACATAGAGCGTGAGCCGGATCTTCTTCCACATTGGACTCTACAAGACAGCGACGAGTTGGTTTCAGCGCCAACTCTTCCCGAGCTTGGACGGGGTCGAGGTAATCCATGCCAAGCGCCTTGATCGGATAGCAGCGCGTGTGGCGGAGCAACAGGCAAACGCGAAAACAATCATTGTTACGCACGAAAGCCTTAGCCAGACCATATCTCACAATCGCGCGCCGGGCGTTGGGTTGAAAAGGCTTAAAGCCAATCTTGATCAAGTCACTCTCATTACCCCCAATCGCGCCTTTATCATTGCCTTCCGCGAGCACGCCTCCTGGCTCCGCGCGGCCTACGGCCAAAGAGCAAAGAAGAATTTCGGCTTGAACCCGAAGGCGTATCTGCAGGCGTTCAATGAAGATGATCTATCGTGGTCACGCAAACTCGAACTCATCAAGCAAACTGGAGACCCGGTTTTCCCATTCCTGTTCGAGGAATTCATTTTGCGACCGGAGATTCTCATAGATGATCTCTGTCGGTTCTTAGGAAAATCCACTCCCGCTAATCTCGACCAGCTGCTCAGTTGGCGAGAGAATCCATCACCACGGAGCTGGGCAGGACAGTTCGTCTCCAGGGCACTCGTGAATACTATTGTACCCGATAACCGCAAGGACCTCAAAAAACGCGTGCATCATTTCACTGCTAAGCTTGATCGCTACTTTCCAGAACATGCGGTAGAGATTCCTGACGATCTCTCGCAGGTTCTCAAGCAGGATTGGAGCATCCTTCTAGAGGAAATCAGTGTCGTGAGGGACCGCGATTTTGCCGAGTTTCGTCGTTCCTGAATGGAGCGGCGTTAATGCTGAAATCGCCTTAATGTGCGTCGACGGACTTTGATGCACCCCCCAAGCCCCCCTCCAGGACTCGTCGGATCGCCGCCGCGGCCCTCTCGCCGGCCCTGCCGTCCTCGTTACCGACCCATTCCCGAAGCACGCGTCGTGTCTCTGGTGGAAGCGTCTCAGGGACCGAACGCCGCGCAAGGGCGAGCTCCCGGACCTTTCCCTTAAACTCGTCCGGAGAGGCGGCACGTGTTACAGCACTCCCGAGATCGAATACGAATCGACTGATGGCAGGGTCGAGCACCTCATCGAACCAGGGCACCACAACCGGCCTTCCAGCGGCAAGAGCCTCCAACAGAAGGGTGGAGTGAAGCCCGCACACCACGGATGCTTGGAAGAGAAGCGGCAAAGGCGAGCCCCCCATGATCACTCGGAGATTGCGTGGCACCTCGCCCATATGCCGGACGCCTAGCAGCTCGTTGAGGATATCTCTGTCTCGTTCGCGCCCCTTCGATTTGATGAGCACGGTGATGTCGGGGCAGTTCTTCGCAAGCTCGACCATTGACCTGTGGGCGCTTCGGCAAAGCTTGGCGAGATTGAGACCCTCGGGCCGCTCATCGACCAATACATATTGGCGCTTCTCCTCTCCTCGTCGGCCACTTGGCCTCAGCACGGGCATGCTGACATCTGGATGGAAGCTCACGAAGAGCACGGCAGGATTCGGGACGTTACCGATATTAGCCTCTCGCCAGTGATGCACTTCGTCTAGCCGTGGCATTCCGACGACTTCAATGCGCGCCTCGTCTACCACGCCCGCGCGTATCTGCAGATCGCGCTCGATAGGGGAATAGACAAGAACGCGTCGCCCGAAGAAGGGACCGCGGCGGTCCCGATAAATCTTCTCCCAAAACGCCTGGGTGCCCGCACTCCAGGAGTTTTCCTTGTGTAGGGCTAAAAACGGGACGCCGATTTCCTCCAATGCCGCGGCCAGTTCGCGTTCGGCGCTGTATCCGTAATTTCCCGTGACAACGGCGTGAAAGCGACCTTGCCGATCGAAATGCCGCCAGAAGCGCTTGAGGAAATCGCGGTAGCGCATCATTCCTTCTTTGCCCTCTTCCGTGGCAGAGACATAGTTGTTGTCATCAACCTCACTCGGCAGGAAGGCCCCGGCTATCGCCTTGATTGTCTTTCGCGGCAGCATTGAAACGGAAGCGTTGTCAATCAGGTTGAGCGTGCTGATTGCATCCTCGGTGAAGCGCGACCTCGGCAGCAGCAAGATGTGCCAGCGCGGCGCGTCTTTGGAGGCTGATGTTTCGTTTTGCGGAAAGGGTTTGACAGTAAGGCGGGCAAGCCATGCCGCTACCTGAGCATAATCTCGAGCCGCGGCCGCTGTGAGAAGGCGCTCAGCCACCCGCCTAACGGACTTTCTTCCACGGAAGGAAATGCCTCTTCTTAGGCCCCGCCAGCGGCGCGGGCTGCGAAGGCTTTCCTGAGCGATTCTCTTCATCTGGATGCTAGGGGCCATGCCGTCTATGCGGCATCCGGCAATCCGCCAGGACGGCTAAGCTCGTAGGCCGCTATAGATGCGAATGGCCCGATGCTGAAGATCGGCTCCGACTTTTCGAAGGCGCCACGTCCGCTCAAGCCATCTCAGCTCGCTGAGCACCTTGGATGTGTCCGCCCTCACCGGCGTAGGCTGTTTGGTGATAGCAGGTTTGGTTGCTACCGCTCGCATCAACCGGAAGTCTCCCTTCCGCCCTTCGTCGAGAACGCATTCTTGTATGTCGAACCCTGTGACTTCGAAATATTGCGAGAGTGTCGGCAAGGTGAGGTGGAACTGATGCGCCAATCCGGTGGAGAACACGCCCGAAGATTTATAGGCGACTGGCTGTAAGACATTCTTTTCGTGAAGGAACAAGTAACCCTGGGGCTTTAGGACGCGGTAGACGCTCTCGAGCAGACGACGCGGCGATAGCGTGTGCGAGAGGACGTGATGCGATAACATGACGACAGCGTCGAATTCACCTTCGCCCCTGCCGGATACGAAGACCGGCAATTCGGCGAACGAGACCTGATAGATTTCCGGCAGTTTGCGGACGTCTCGCGCATAGTGGACAAGATCCGTAAAGGGATCAACGCCGACAACATCCGCACCGGCACCTCTAAGCCCCTCAGCCAGCGCGCCTGAGAGACAGCGGAGATCGAGCACCGCCTTGCCTGCTGGATCCATGAATCGCTTGATGATGTTGCTACCCCAGACCTTCGCAAGCTTCTCTTCTTTATCGATCTTATGTTCGGATGGGAGATCGTCTCCGCCCATCACGCGCTGGCCGAACTTTCCTTCATAGAACCCGTCTAGTTCAACCTCGCTTACCGGGGGCGCGGCCGCAAACAAGCCGCATTGCAAGCACATCGCAATACGCGAGTTTTTTGGGGTAGGCTCTGCCAGCAACATTGCCTCCGTCGAGCCGCAGAGGTCGCAAGTGTTTGCAATTGACCCTCTTGCACCATCTATTCGCGATCCCCTTTGCATCTCATTCATCGCAATCCTCCATCGGTAAGCAACAGACGAAGACTTGATTATCGGAAGCCCTGCTTAGTAGAGCTGCTTTTCGCTGCATCCCCGCTGCTGTCCTACTCGAGCGGCTAAGAGCAATGAGCGATATCCAGCTCCGCAAGCGACGGTCCTGCCTTCTCGGCAACCGCTAAGCGCTGCCGTAGCGGCGTGACAAACCGAAGAATCTCCTCATCCAGAACAGTATCAGCGTCGACCAGATCCGCCCGTTCAAGAGCCCATCCCTTGGGCCGAGAGTTGTCCGTAGGACGTCGGCAAGCAGAGCCCTTAGCAACCTTCGCAGCGAGTTCTTCCTCGGATTTTGTGAAGTAGTGGTTCAATCGAAAAATCCTGCTTGGCGCATTGACTCGCTCCTCCCGGTTAAACCATTGACGATTTTCGTCGAACGCGCCCAGTCGGCCATCTAGGAGGGAAAAAGTATGAGGGCTTATCACGCCGTTGACTTGCGTAGGGTCTACGATCGATTTCCACTTGCAGAGACGCTCACCGTGCCTTGGCGTCGGAAGTCGCGCGCGTCGCGTGTAGTTTTCGATGACTAGCCCCTCAGGCCGAACTTTGTGACCGGAAGTGCCGAACATGTGCCACTGCAATGCAATTACCGGGAGGTCTTCATAGGCTGTCAATGCGTCTTGTAAGCTGTCGCTCTGCAAGGGAAAGATGAACTCATCTGCGTCGATGAAACTCAGCCATCGCCAGTACGGGCCGAAATTGCATAAAGCGTGCGCATAGGCTTGATACTGTGGAAGTGCGGTAGCATCGAAACTCGACCAAGGCATCAGCGTTACAAATCTTTGTGCCACGTAGGGCTCAACAACTGACGGCGTGTTATCGGTACTGCCGTTGTCGTAAAGATAGATATGCTCAATGCCGACAAGGCGATGAAACTCGATCCACTCAAGAAGATACGAAGCTTCATTCTTCACGATAGCCGCGAGCGCGAGATAGCCCTTGGGTGCTCCTGCCCGCCTAATCGGTGGCACCATTCTTGCCTTTGAGGGTACGCGCTTACGTCGGAACGCCTTGCGCATCCGTCTCTGCAAGCGCGCCCTCATGCCGTTGATGAAACCCGTCACGTTAGCTATCCCCCACACCAAGACTCTGCTTCAGTTTTGGCACGAAGCGAAGAATCGTCGAATCTTGGAAAACATCGAGATTGCTCAAGTCCGCGAATTTCTGACGCCTGCCTTGGGCCGCCGAGACACTCTGGCGCCCGGCCGTCGAGAGTTTCAGCTTGGCAGCAAATTCGGATTTCGACCGAGTGGTGTAATGGTTGATCCTTAGAACATTTGCGGTGCGAGGAAAGTCGTAGCGCGTCGCATTGCTGATGGGATTGCGATTTTCGTCGAGACCTCCGCCGAAAAGCCCCGAGTAGAACTTGTAGGAGTGAGGGCTATAAACGGCCGCCACCTCGGATGGGTTGAGGATCGCCTTCCATTTGAATATGCCCTTGCGCTTGCGTTCAGGCGGAAAGGGAGCGCGCATTGTGTAGTTCTCAATTACGAGCCCCTCCGGTCGCTCGTTATGCCCGCAGAAGCCGTACATGATCCAAGGCACGGCCAATGACGGTAGGTCTTCATACGCTTCCAGCGTTTCCCTCACATCGTCTCCGACTACCGGGAACAAGAACTCGTCAATGTCCAGATTCACCATCCAACGGAAGTCCGGACCAAAATTCGAGATGGCATGCGCAGTCTGGAGGTTTTGCGTTGAGAATGACGTGTTTGCGTCGAACGTTGCCCACTGAATAGGCGTAACGAAGCCCTCTTCTATGAAGGGCGCTACAGCGGACATCCAGTCGTCGGTGCTGCCATTATCATAAAGAAAGACGTGCTCGACACCGACGAGACGATGAAACGCGATCCATTCAGCAAGATACGGCGCTCCGTCCTTGCAAATGGCAGCTATGGCTAAATATCGCCTCGGCTTTGATGCTGGCCGCGGCGGAAGCAGAAGCGGCGGAGCCAAGCCCCTGTCGCGGCGCACCAGCACACGCCTAAGCTTTTCTAGCCAGTGCCACCTCGAGGGACGTGCGACCGTCAGCACCATGCGAAGATCCAACCGTTATGATAGCGTGGTGGAAAAGGCGTGACATAATCGCCTCAGTACAGACAGAGCGCGGCGGTGTAGGACAACAAAATGACGACCGCCGTTTTCGGCGCCCGGCCGCTGAGACTTGTGCTTTGTGGAAACCTTACGGGCCCGATAGTGGCTCCTATCGATGCGCAGCTCTGGCACATGCTTCGCAAGCAGGTCAGGGAGATCTGTTTCGATCCTCCAAACAAAAAAGCGATACTTGCTCCCCGAGAAGAAATCCAGCACTTCGCGATGATGCCGCTCCCATTCGCCGCGCCAGATCTCCGCCAACTCTTCGTCCGATGCGGTTCGATAGTATGACCGATGACGCGCGGCAAACACGCCGCCAACATGTCGGAAGCGGCTTCGGATCCAGCCTTCTCGATCGCGTGTGTTCAAAACAAAGACGCTGTCTGGATCCTCCTCGGCTAATTGGCGAAAAAGCTTGTAGCCTTCGAGAAAACGGCGGCCGTCCATGAACTCCATGTCGCTGAAGGCCTGGTAATGTTCATAGCCGGAGAGTAGTCTTTTCCCCTCCGCTCTATTCCTGAACATGCGTCGCGCTAGCAAACCCTTGTCCCAATGCACGCTCGCCACGCCATTCTTGTGCAACAAATGATGCAGCGTCGAAGTCCCGCATTTGTTGAATCCGATCTGAAACAGTTTCATCGGATCAGATGCTGCACTTTATTCAGGCACCTTTGAGGATGACGGGCATCCTTGGCAAGCTCACGTCATAATCGAAACGTCGCCCGACCCATTCAAGCCGTTCGGACATTTGTGGAAAGACATCTTGAACGCGCTCAACGAGCTCTGGGTCGGAGCGCCAACGCTCGACCCGCGTCGCCGAGACCGTCCTTAGTCCATGCATGATCTTGCGCACATTGGACGGCACCTGCGCGCGCTCGGCGAACTCTCCGAGCGAATAAGCGGGTTCCAGCTCAAGTGCACCCATGATGCGGAAGATCGTAGTCTCGGGATTGCCGACGAGATCCTCATATCGAACCACAATGCCGTTGGGTCGGGCGGCCTCGACGAAACCCCGAAGCGCCTCCATCTCTCCATTCCAACGTTTCGGCTCAATGTGGAACGGCTTCTTCCAGGCTTTTTCCGGATGCCGGCTCGTGACCACATCGAAGGGATGCCGCACGATCCAAACAACCGAGATCGACGGCGGAATTCGATGCGCCGTGAGGTAGCTCTTTTTGTCCCTCTTCAATAAGTGAACCGGTTTTGGGGAACCGATCCGCGCGAAGCGCCCGACATCGACCTCCTCGAAGAGAGTAAATGCGTCCTTTGCCATCGAGAGCAGCGAGTAAAGCAGCCACGTACCAGATCGTCCGCAACCCATCACGAAGATACGTTTCACAGCACGCCTACGGTCTTGCCTGGCAAGCAAGTCCGCAAAATCAGCTCTCCTACTGAGATACCGGTCGTAATGCGCTTCTTCATGCGCTCGCCGCTCTGCAGCTTTCTGGTTGCCGCTGAAATACGCGCCGGCACGCGCATAGCCGAGGCGCAATAACTGCGCCCAGGTTTGTGGCGCGTAATAGAGCGTCATTTTGCACCCTTCAGGCCGTTAGGATTTCTTAATTTGGCAACGGCGATGCCTTTCTCTCCCATCACGGAATAGAGGAGGTACACGGCCCCGTCGTCATCGACGAAGATGCAGGGGTCGCGAAGCGCGTTCTCCGGATCGTTCGCAGCCCCCGATCGGGATGGCTTTAATGGTAGTCCAGCACCCTCATAGGCGAAGCATGGCCGCATCACTTCTTCCACCGGACCCAGCGACCAGAAACGCCAATCAAGGCTCAAGTCGACCTCGGCTCTCAATATCCTCTCCGGCCTGTCACCGATTAGCGTGAAGTAGAGTGTCAGAGACTCTCCAGCTTTTTGGACTGCGACGTGCCTGATATTGCCCAGCTGATTGTATTTGCCGCGCGGGCCCGGCTTGGCGCGCCGATAGAGGTCGTGGCACGGCGAAAATGGCGAGAGACCATTCGTCGAGCGATGCAGGAGGCCGCCTTTTGAAACGGCGAACCAACTGCCGCGGTGCTCAAAGACTCGAAAATAAAATGGGCCGAGCTCTTCGTCTAAGACCTCGAAGGTCAGACCATCCCGGGAAAGAGCCACGAAAGTACGCTGGGGCCCCTTCTGTTGGATGGATGGCCCGTGAAAATAGAGTCGTATCTGCTTGCTCTCATGATCGATGATCGCATCCGGCGAGGCGATGTGACCTCGCACTGCCGGCACTTCGGCCAAGGGCAACACACCACCAGACGAGACCCTCCATGGCCCCGCAACGTTGTCGGCGTAAGCCAGACGCACATAGGACCCTTCATGATGCGCAAAATAGAGATAATAGCAGCCAAGAGCATTGCTGACCCACGCCGGAACACGAATAAGCGAGGGCCCATTGATATTGTCGCCATCCCCCACCGGAAGCATCGACGGCGTGATGATGGCCCGTGCCCCGATCCTGTGCACCTCCACCTGCGCCTGCCTCTTGGCCGAAACGCCAAGCAGCCTGGCGACACGAGGAGCAAGCGACCGGATCCAAGAGTTCCGGAGATTGCCTTTGCGAGGTTCGGCGAGTTTTAGCAAATCAGCTGCCGCGATGCCCGCCGCGGCATTTTATTTTTACGGCGCTTCAAAAAAATTCGACCGGATTCGTTTGTGGTGCACCGCATGATTCATTGAGTTAACTCCACGGTGTTGACCATCGCCTGGAAATGCTCGCTCTCCTCGACAAGCTCCTGGTAGGTGCCGCTTGCGACGAGGCAGCCTTTGTCGAGCACAAAAATCAAATCGCAACGCTGCACAGTGGTTAGCCTATGCGCGACAAGGACGATTGTTTTTCGATTGTGAAGATTGGCAACGGCATCCATTACGGCCTTTTCCGTAATGTTGTCCAATGCACTCGTCGCTTCGTCCATGATTATGATGTCAGGATCGCGGTAAAGCGCTCTTGCTATCCCCACACGCTGCCGCTGCCCACCGGATAGACGTGCGCCCCGTTCCCCCAGCATGGTCCGATAGCCGAGCTCGAGTTCACCCGTGACAAAGTCGTGCAGATTGGCGATCCGTGCCGCATGTTCAACCGCGGCCATGTCGATCGCTTCTTTGTCAATTCCAAAAGCGATGTTTGCCGCCATATCATCATCTGCAATGAAGATGTTTTGGGGGACATAGCCGACGTTTCGCTGCCACGCCCGAATGTTGGAGCGGTCGAGCGGAAGATCATCGACATAAAGCGTTCCTTTTGAGGGGGCTAGAAGACCCAAAAGCAAATCAACGGCCGTGCTCTTCCCGGCCCCTGTTCTTCCGACGATGCCCAAGGTGGACCGGGCGGGGATTGTCAATGAGACACCTTTTAAGGCGAAGCCGCTGGCACTCGGATAGCGATAGCTTACCCTTCGAAATTCAAGTGCCTGTAACAGCCGAACGGGCGGCTGAGCATTCTGCTTTTTCGCAGTCCAGGACTCGTTCGCCTGGAGGAGATCACGATGGAGCGCCTCGACAGCTGGCGCTGAAAACCGGATCTGCGCGATGGCTTGATATATCCGCTGCAGGGCCGGCATGATCCTGTAACCGGCAACAGCGTATAGGGCCAACAGGGCCAGCGTCTCGTAGTTGCTACCTCCCGCACCGAGTTGGTACAGAATGATGAGTAGAACCCCGGTGACCGCCACAGATTGAATAGCAAATTGCGGCAGTTGATTAATGATTTGCGCCGCAGCTTGGTGCCGCATGAAACGCATCGATGGGTCCTGAAACCGACCCATGAAGGCGTTTTCGAGCCCCAGAACCTTGATATCTTTGATCCCACTCAAAGCTTCGTTGCAAATCCGGAAGCGTTCACGATTGGCGCGTATCCGCTCCCTGCCGATCCGGTTTAAGTACCGCCGACCTGCCCAAAGGATTGCCGAATAAGCTCCGCCGAGAACGATCGTGAGCGTCAGCGCGAGGATGGGGCTGACCAGCATTAGCAGAGCAATTATGAGAGCGGTAAGCGCAGACTGCGTAACCAGCTGCAATGCAGGAATCAGCGCGCCGGTGACGACTTGCTGTACCTCAGACAATACGGATTTTCCCAAATCTGCGCTGTGCTGCGCAAGGAACCACTCATATGGCCTTTGCATGTAAGCTTTGAAGAGGCGCCGGGATAAGGTGTATTGGCGCATGCTCACAAAACGCAACTGAGCCCAGACGGTAAGAGCCTTGAAGGCTGTGCTACCGATCACAACGGCAAATACAACGAAGCCTAGGAAAAGGAGGAAGCTGTTGACGTCGCGGAATTCGAGCCACTGATAAACGAAGGCAAGATAACGATTGCTCTCAATGACACCCGGGTGGGTCAGTAACGCCACGAAGGGAATAATCGACGCGACGCTCGAGGTCTCTAACAAGGCCATCACAAGCACCATACCGAGCAGCAGCAGTCCGCGCAGACGCTCTCGCTTATCTAAGAGAGCCACAACCTTCTTGACTGTGGCCCAAACAGATCCGGTAATCGGGTGCGAGCGCTCCGCCAGAAAATGCTTGGCTTTGCCCATCGTTAAGGGATGATCTGATAGCGAGTGGGGTGCTTGGCCGGTTCCCCTGCTACCACAACGCAATGACAGCCATCCACAGCGTCTCGCTTAATGCAGGCTGCTGGTGGTGACGTTGTGATGCCGAGGAGCTCAATTCAGAGCGGGTCAGAATTGTCTCAATCCAACGAGGCAGGAGTTTCAAACTCGATACAGGAGCTTCTTGCGGAGCGAAATCTGATCTCAATAGCTTCCGCAGTGCGGGTGAAGTCACTCGCACGCATTACATGATGCGAACCGCGGCTGCCTTTGGCGGCCACTGATTTCGTCACGGGGATGCTCGGTTCGTCCCGCGGACGCGATGGGCGGCGTCAACTCCCCCGTTTTCGGCCTTTCAAGCCCTGTCGGTCATAGGATGACCGCGTTCATGCCGTGACTACTAAGGCCGATCGGGCAGCGATGCAAGCGAGCTTTTGCGAGTCTCAGCCAACCCGCTGCTGCAACGGAACCGCCACCTGATCCCGCTGCCACGCCTGGAACATCAGCACGCTCCAGAGAAGCGCCTGCCAATTGCGGACACCGCTCTGGTGCTCCGCCCATTTCTCGGAGATCGCCGCGTCATCAAGCCCCGCCTCGCACAAGGAGGCCGGGCTGATGAGATCTTGCGCCCAACCCTTAAGTGGACCCCGCAGCCATTGATCGAGCGGAACGCCGAACCCCATCTTCGGCCGCTCCAGCAGCGCCTTCGGCACATATTTGTAAGCGACCTGACGCAGCAGCCACTTCCCTACCCCGCCCCGCAGCTTGAAGCGCTGCGGCAGGCGCCAGGAAAATTCCACGACACGATGATCGAGCAGCGGCACGCGCACCTCGAGTGCCACCGCCATGCTCGCGCGATCGACCTTGGTCAGGATATCGTCAGGCAGATAAGTCAGCGTATCGAGATATTGCATCCAGGACATTTCGTCGGCGAAGCGTTCCGGACCGGGGTATTGCGAAAGGCTGTCGGCCGCGCCAGCGCCATCGACGGGCAGGGCAACTTCCGGCCACGGAGCCGTGAGACGGCGGTAAAAACCGACGGCGTCTTCCGGAACGACGCTCGCCAATTTGTGGATCTTATCGCCAGCAAGACGCGGACGAACGCGGCTCGGCAAAGCGAGAAACAACTTGTCCCAAGTCGCGGGCGCGACAGAGGTCATTGCCCTTGCCATCGCTTGACGATGACGCTGCGGCAGAACACGGATTATTCGCGCAAGTGCAAGGCCCTGACCATACCTGTTGTAGCCGGCGAAAAGCTCGTCGCCGCCATCGCCGGACAAAGCCACCGTCACGTGGCGCCGCGTCATCTCGGAGACGAGAAATGTCGGGATCTGCGAAGAGTCCGCGAAGGGCTCGTCGTAGATCTGCGGCAATTTCGGAATGACCGCGCGCGCCTCCGCCGCCGTCACGTAAAGCTCGGTGTGCTCGGTGCCGAGATGCGCCGCCACCTGCTTCGCATGCGTGGCCTCGTCATAGGCCGGCTCCCGAAAGCCGATGGAGAAAGTGCGGACAGGTCTTGCGCTTTCCGCCTGCATAAGGGCGGCGACGGTCGAGGAATCGATGCCGCCGGAGAGAAACATGCCGAGCGGAACGTCGGCGACCATGCGGCGGCGGACGGAATCCGACAGCAGCGACTGCAGCGCATCGACGGCCTCGGCATCAGACAGGTCTAGAGGCTCTGCCCGGCCGCGCTCGGCGACGTCTTCGAGCGACCAAAAAGTCTGCTGATCGATGTTGCCGCTGGCATTGCATTTGAGCAGCGTGCCCGGCAGAAGTTTATGCATTCCCCGATAAATGCTCTGCGGGGCCGGCACGTAGCCGTGACGCAGAAACGCCGCGAGCGCGTCTTTGTCGATGTCCCCCTGCCAGCCGGGGATAGTTTTGAGGGGCGTGAGTTCTGACGCAAAGACGAGATTGCCGGCGACATGGCCCCAATAAAGCGGCTTGATCCCGAGCCGGTCGCGAGCAAGCGTGAGCGTCCGCTCCGAACAATCCCAGGCGGCGAAGGCGAACATGCCGATCAGCCGTTCCACCGTCGCGCGGACACCCCACACCGCAAACCCCTCGACAATCACTTCGGTGTCGGAGTGCCCGCGGAAGGAGCGTCCCGCGGCAATCAGCTCGGCGCGAAGCTCGGGAGCGTTGTAGATCTCACCGTTGTAGCTGAGCACGAAACGGCCGCAGCCCGACGCCATGGGCTGCGCTCCGGCCGGACTGAGATCGATGATGGCAAGCCGCGTGTGGCCAAGGGCGATGCCGGCTTCCGGATCCACCCAAGCGCCGCGATCGTCGGGTCCTCGATGGTTGAGGCATGTTGCCATGCGCGAGGCGATGGCGCTCAGCTCATCGCCTCCACAGCGGCGCGTCAGGTCGAAGAATCCGGCAATTCCGCACATTCAGCTAACATCGTTGCCATCGGGCCAACTCGGAGGGTCAGGCCCTCCGGCGCTGAGAGACGACCGTGCCAAGATCGATCAGCAGCTTTTGTCTAGCGGTGAGTTTCGTCTTCCACGCTACGTCAAGAATGAGGTCGCTCTTCTCTTGAAAGCGAATGTGATTGCCGGCGAAGCCGTGTCTCTCCGCTTCCGCCCATGAGAGCTGGCGCGGATGGAAATCGAGCCCTACCCGTTCCAAGACGCGCCCCAGCGTGCACTCGGGATCGATTATCAGTTTCTCATACTTCACACGGCTATGCGGCACGGTTTTGAGAATTTGCCGGACCTGCGCATGCACAACCTCGTAATAAAGGATTGATTTCATGAGGCCATGTTTGGCTATGACAGAGTTGATTTGACCAGCGGGCTCTCGCACAAGGTGGATTGGATAAACCTCGAGTCCGTCGAGGCCCAACAGGTATTTCAACCGGCTCGGGATCTTCGAAGAGTCGACGATGATGTCCTTGCCCGACACCTCCGCTATCGCCCGGAACAGCAAGACATCCGCTTCATGACTGCCGGCACCCCTCTGTGGTTCTTGCAAATTGAGCTCGGCGATCGATCCACCGCCCAGCTCTCCTAACCGCCGATCCACACGCGACCAAAACCTGCATTGCGACAGTCCT
>WUUC01116923.1_pt1 | contig 13965 bp, 11 predicted proteins | sample 6278441 | NCBI WGS metagenome assembly WUUC01 (sample SAMN13675441, study PRJNA597444) | soil metagenome | isolation source: soil | place: USA: Washington | collected 2017-10
TCATGTTGAGCGCGGCCTTGGCCATGTTGGTGTGCGGGTGCTTGTCCGTCTTGAACGAGCGGTAGAACTGACCTTCCATCGCCGAGACGTTGACGATGTGCTTGTCGAAGCTCTCTACGTTCAGCATCAGCGGCTTGAGGCGCGCGTTGAGCACGAACGGCGCGACGGCGTTGACGAGCTGCACCTCGAGCAGCTCGACCGCGGAGACCTCGGTCAGCGAGAGCCGCCAGCTGTTCGTCTTGCGCAAATCCACCTGCTGCAGGTCTTGATCGAGCGCGCCTTCGGGGAAGATGTGCGCGCCGCGATCGAGGTCCTCGGCGAGCAGCGCGACTTGTGAGAGCTCGGCCGAGTCGCGCACGCCGAGCGCATGCGCGGCCTTGGCGAGCGCGTGGCTATGGCCTTCGAGCACGTGCTGCGCGCCGGCAGGCAAGAGCGTGAGGCTCTCGCGCTCGGCGCTCATCAGGTGCCCGTAAAAGCCCGCTGGCCTGCGCACTGTCTGGCAAGCGTTGTTGATGATGAAGTCGAGCCGGCTCAGCGTGCCGAGGAGGTGCTTGCACAGCGCTTCGACGCTCGGCGTGTGGCGCAGGTCGAGGCCGTACACCTGCAGCCGCTCGCCCCACTCGGCGAAGTCGGGCTCACGCGCGTAGCGCAGCGCGGCGTCGCGCGGGAAGCGCGTGCACACGATCACGCTCGCGCCAGCGCGCAGCAGCATGATCGCCGCTTGGTAGCCGATCTTCACGCGCGCGCCGGTGACCAGCGCGACGCGTCCGCTCAAATCGGCGCGCGGCGTGCGCTTGTCGAAGTTGAAGTCGCCGCACTTGATGCACAGCGAGTCGTAAAAGGCGTGAAGCTCGCGGTAGCGCGTCTTGCACACGTAGCAGTTGCGCTCTTCGCGCACGTGCACCGCCGGTGGCTCGACCCGAGCGAGCGCGCTGTCGATGTTTTCAGCGGCGTTGACCGGCGGCGAGGTCGCGAGCAGCGGTGTCGTAAACACGATCTCGCGGCGCTTCTCGCGGATACCGGTGCGCGCCAGCAGCTGCTCATCTGCGGCGCGCTCGCTTTCCTTCTTCTTCTTGCGCGCCGCGCGCAGCAGCTCGCGCTTGGCCCACGGATCGGGCCGCGCGACGTGACCTGCGGCTTGCAAGAGGCGCACGCGGCGCTCGTCGTCGAGGTGGGCGAGAAGGCTGCGCTGCTCGCGGATCGCCTCGAGCGCTTCGATCACCTCGTCGATACGGCCGAGCCAACTGGGATCGGTGAGCTGCGAATCTGAGCCGGTTTTCACGGCGCGCAGCATAGCGCGGAAAGCTCGGCGCGCATCCGCGCGCGCCAGTGTCTAGTCATCGGGAGCGCGTGCGCCGCGCTCCCGCCCCGTCGGCAAAGCCGCCGGGGGCCACCCTCACCACGAGGTTCGCTTCGCTCACGAGCGCACTTATGAGATGCGCTCTTAACTGCGTTGACCGCTCAACCGGATGCGGCGGCTGAGCGCGATCGCGGGCCGCTCGACCCAGCGCCAAAGCAGCGCGGACACGACGAACGTCGCGGTCAACGCGAGCGCGCAGCCGAGCAGACCGACCGCGGGATGCTGGCGCGCGAGCGGATGGAGCGGCTGTACGAGCAGGTTCCCCATCAGGCTGTGCGTCAAATATACGGTGTAGCTGAGGCCGCCGAAGAAGAGCGCGAGCTTGCTCGAGAGGCCGTTGCGCAGGGGCTTCCACGCGCTCGCGATGAGCACGAGCAAAGCGGAAAGCAAGCCGGCCAACATGTCGGTGTCGACGTCGCGCAGCTGGCCCGCCGCGATCGGCAGCACGGTCAGCGCGCTGAGCAGCACCGCGCCGCGCAAGCGCTCGATCAAGTAGAACGCGCTGACGCCGAGCAAGAACAAGCTGAGGTAGGGGAAGACGATCAACGGGTAGTACGGGATGACACCGAGCCGAAAGAGCGCGGCGATTGCGGCGAGCGTCGCGAGCGCGGCGACTTGAACGGGCTCGACATCGCGCCCCATGCGCTGCGCGATCCGCTCGGCCGCGTAGAGCGCGAGCGCGAACAACAAATAGAACTGCACTTCGAGCACCAGCGTCCACACCACCGGCACGATCTTGTGGTCGCCCAAGATCGGCACGAAGTAGAGCGCGCTGCTCAGCGCGTTCCATGCCGAGAGCTTCCACTCCCACGCGCTGAAGACGTTCGGTTGGGCCGCGATGAAGGGCGCGGCGATCAGATAGAGCGCCGCGCACGCCCAATACGGGATGTCGAGCCGCACGCTGCGGCGAAGCATGTAGCGCGCGACATCGTTCAAGCGCCGGATCGGCCGCGGCTTGATCAGCGTGAGCGCGAGCACGAAGCCCGACAGCACGAAGAACAGGTGCACGCCGAAGCGGCCGCGGTTGAAGATCGCGGAGATCGCGGGCCCGACCCAGTCACGCGTCGACTCGAGCGTGTTGGCGTAGATGTGGAACCACGCGACGGTGATCGCGGCGACGCCGCGCAGCCCGTCCAGGTATGCGACGCGCGGCGGCGCTGCGGCGAGCTCGGTCGGCCGCGCGGCGCCCGCGCAACCTGCGTCGCTTGGCTCCATGCGGCCGGGGATGATGCCTGAGCGGGCCGCACGCGCGTGAAAAACGCGTCAGCCGCCCATCATGTATTCGAAGTTCGAGCGGTAGAACTGCTCTTTTTGTTCTTCGCTGACGCCCTCGAACGTGCGCTCGAAGCGACCGACCGGATCGGTCGTGCCTTCGGGGTGCGGGTAGTCGCTCGAGAAGAGGAAGAGCTCCGGGCCTGCGTCCTTGATCATGCCGCCGACATCCTCGCCCGGAAACGGCGTGAAGCGCACCGCGCGGCGGATGTACTCGGAGGCCTTGAGCGTGAGCGCAGCAACGCTCGGATCGCTCCTCTTAAAGATCTTCTGGCTCATGTCGAGCGTGCGCAGGAACTGCGGCACCCAGCCCGCGCCCAGCTCGATCACGCCGCCGCGCAGCGCGGGGAAGCGCTCGAACACGCCGTCGAACACGAGTGAGGTGAGGAAACTCTCGGGCGCATACGCGAGCGTCATGAAGTCGCGCACGCGCAGGTTCTCGCCGCCGCCGATCAAGTCGGGCGGAGTCGGCTTACCGTTGTTGAGCCACGCCTTGTTGACGAAGCTCGTGTTCGGCCCGACGTGCAGCATGAACGGCGTCTTGTGATCGATGAGCGCTTGCCACACGCGATCGAAGTCCGGGTGACCGGGCGACTTGTCAGAGGCAGGCGCTGCAGGCATCCAAAACGCACCGCAGCCGAGCTTCGCGCCGTATTCGATCTCCTCGACCGCGCGCTCCGGATCGACGAGCGAGAGCTGACCCACTGCGATGAGGCGCGGGTCGGCTTTGCAGAACTCTGCCATCGCGCGGTTATGCGCGCGGATGCCGCCGTAGCGCACGTCGAGCTCTTCGTGCCGCAGGTATTGCGTCGAAGAAAACGTCGCGAACACCAGCTGACGGCTGAAGCCGAGGTCGTCGAGCGCCTTTGCGCGCTCGCTACCATCGAACGCTCCGGGCGCGTGCCAGCCCTTGAGCCCCGCCACCACGTTCTCGACCGCCGCGCCCGTCTCCGCGCGTTCCTTCTGCTTCTTCACGGCGTCTTCGATGAAGCCGTTGGTCGCGGTGCCGGCCTTGCTCAAGCCCAGCGGGATGAGGCGCGAGCGAATCGCGGGGTCGGCATGACGCTCGATCCAATCCGGCGTCTCCATGATGTGGCTGTCCGCGTCGAGCATGGTTCGCGTGTTGGCGTAGGTCATCGCTTTTTCCCCTCGGTCTTGTTCTCGGTCTTGATGGCGCGCAGCTTGCCGCGGCGATCGACAGCGCCCGCGGCCCAAATCGTGACGGCCGTGCGGATCAGCTCATGGCGCGTGATGCGCAGCTTCTCCGCCAGCTCCGGCTTCAACACTTCCTCGAAGATCATGTTCAAGACCGCGAACGCCACGCGCTCGTCGATCCCCGGCTTGAGCACCGGGCGAAGCAGCGCCGCGCCGCGCTCTTTGCGCACGCGGATCTCCTGCCGGTAGCGCCGCCATACGCTCGGGTAATCGGTCTGCAGGTCGCGCCGAAACGCAGGCGACAGGCGCGCATTCGCATCGGCCCACGCATCGACCCAGTGCATGAAGCGCTCGAAGCCATCGCGCGGGCCGCTCTCTGCGGCTTCGGCTGCGCCGAGCTCACCCGCCCAGCGCTCGACGCACGCGAGCGCGAGCGCCTCTTTCGACGGATACAGCTTGTAGAGCGTCGAAGCGCTCATGCGCAGCTCGGTCGCCAGCTCCGCCATCATCACCGAGCGGATGCCGTGGCGTTTGGCGTTCGCGGAGAACGCGTCGAGGATCTGCTGCTTGAGCTGCTCGGCGTCGGAGCGGACGCGCTTATGGCTCTTGCGTGCAGGCATGGACGCATTGAGTAACTAGAATACGGCTTGATTACTGTCAATACGGGCGGGCCTCGCGTCCCTCGCACGAGCGCCGGATTTCGCTAGTCTCCCGGCCATGAGCGACTACCAGCACATCCGCTACGCAGCCCAAGACGGCATCCTCACCATCACGCTGCATCGACCCGAGGCGCTCAACGCGCTCACCGCGTTGATGGTCAACGAGCTGATCGACGCGTTCGATCGCTCCGATAAAGACGACTCGATCAAGTGCGTGATCGTCACCGGCGAAGGACGCGCGTTCTGCGCCGGCGCGGACCTCGGGCGCGGCGCGGGCACGTGGAGCGAGCACGAGACGAAGATGAAGGAGCAAGAAGCGGGCTCGCCGTACACGGGCGACGGCGGTGGCCGCGTCACGCGCCGGATCTTCGACTCGCACAAGCCCGTGATCGCGGCGATCAACGGCCCGGCGGTGGGCGTCGGCCTCACCATGACGCTCGCGATGGACGTGCGCATGGCTGCAGCCAATACCAAGATGGGCTTCGTGTTCGCCGCGCGCGGCATCGTGCCCGAGGCGTGCTCTGCGTGGTTCTTGCCGCGCATCGTCGGTATCTCGACCGCGCTCGAGTGGTGTTACTCGGGCCGCGTGTTCCGCTCCGAAGAAGGTCTGCACCGCGGCTTATTTCGCAGCGTGCACGCGCCCGAAGCGCTGATGCCTGCTGCGCTCGTGCTCGCGCGCGAGTTTGCAGACAACACCTCGGCCGTCTCGAAGGCGCTCGTGCGGCACATGATGTGGCGCATGCTCGGCGCCGAGCATCCGATCCGCGCGCACGAGATCGACACCGCAGGCATCGCCGCGACCGGCAAGTCGAATGACGCGCGCGAAGGCATTGGCGCGTTCTTGGAGAAGCGGCCGGCGAAGTTCACGGACCGCGTGAGTCAGGACATGCCGGAGTTCTTCCCGTGGTGGGAACAGCCTGAATTTGAAGCTCGCTAGGGATCGAGCCGCTTTCGCGTCATAAGCGATCGCGGGTGCGGTCATGGCTCATCGGTGATGGGTCGCCGTGCGAGCAAGGTGGTGCGCAGTGCAGAGCAGCATGGGTCGGCTGGCGGTTTTGCTGGGCTTATTGGCGTGTTCGTCGAGCCCTCGCTCGACACAGCCGCCGCCGAACGTCGAGACGCCCATGGGCGGCCGCGGCTGCGACGCGGCCTCGACCGCTTGCGTGTGCAGCGGGGCCGCCGCTGCGGGCGCCTGCTCGCAAGAACCCACGCCGACGCCCGAAGCCGGCATCCCAAGCAACCCGGATGCGACGCTCGTTGAGGCGGACGCGAGCATCTCGCCGCCGATCGCCGATGGCTCCATGCCGCTCGAGCCCGAGAGCACCGAGCCGGGAATCGTGCTGGCGGAGCCGATGGATGAGGCCGCGACGATCTACGACGACGCGGTGCTGCGCACGTACGAAGTCGAGATCACGCCTGCGGACTTGGCGACGGTCGACAGTAACCCTTCGGCTGAGCAGTACGTCCCTGCGCGTTTGACCGTCGACGGCGCGAGCTACGACGTCGGCTATCGCTACAAGGGCAGCATCGGGGCGTTTCAACCGCCGTGCAGCGGTGGCGGGTTGATGGGCGGTGGGCCCAAGACCGGCAAGTGCTCGGTCAAGCTGAGCTTCGATTGGATGGATCCCGAAGCGCGCTTCCACGGGCTCAAGAAGCTGCAGTTCCACGCGATGAACAACGACCCTTCGATGCTGCGCGAGCGCTTGGGCTATGGGTTGTTTCGCGCGATGGGCGTGCCGGCCGCGCGCGCGACGCACGCGATCTTGCGCGTCAACGGTCAGGCCGACATCTATGCGCTGGTCGAAGAGATCGACGGGCGCTTCACGCGCAGTCGCTTCAGCGAGGGCGGCGAGGGCAACCTCTATAAGGAGATCTGGCCGGTTCACGACGACCCGCAGGTCTATCTCGACGCGCTCGCGACGAACGAAAACGAAGACGCCTCGGCCGAGCGCGTCTTGCGCTTCAAGGACGCGATCGCAAAGGGGCCGGATGCGGCGGCGGCGTTCATGGATCCCGAGATCACCAGCAGCTACATGGCCGTCGATCGCGTGATCATGAACGACGACGGAGCGTTCCACTTCTATTGCATCGAGCAGGGCGCCGGGAACAACCCGACGCTGCCGGGCAACCACAACTACTACTGGTACGAGGCGGAGCACGCCGAGCGCCTGTGGATCATCCCGTGGGATCTCGATCATTCGATGAACGACTCCGGGCAGCTGCCGCACATCGCGAACGACTGGCGCAGCACGCCGAGCGAAACCGGCTGTGCGTCGTGCGGCGGCGCGTTCGATGGCCCCGCGCCCGGGTGCGATCCGGTGATCCAGAGCTTCCAAGCGTGGCAGACCGGCTACGACGAAAAGATCGATGCCTTCATCGCAGGGCCGTTCAGCAAGGCGGCCATCGACACGAAGATCGATCGTTGGCAGCAGCAGCTCAGCGACGCGGGCTTTGCGCCGGAGGCGTTCGCAGTCGACGCGCTGAAGAGCATATTGGACCGAGCGCGTACGAACCGCGGTTATCCGTATTAGGACCGCGCTCAAGCCTGCGGTGCGTGCTGAAGCGGGCCGCAGCGGACGTTGAAGCGTTCGCGCATCACGTCGAGCGTCCCACGCAGGTGGTCGGGGTTGCGCTTTTGGTACTGGATGAACTGGATACCGTCGAACATGCGACGCGGCCCGGGGAACCAGCGGCCGGTGTCGGTGCCGAACTCGGCGAGCACTGATCTGGGCACCGCGTTGAGGATCAGGCTCATGTTGTAGAGCATCTGCGAGATGACGCCGACAGTGCTCGCTTCGCGGCTCGCTTGGCTGAGGCTCGGCAGATCGATCTCATATAGAGGAAGTCGATTGAGCTGATCCAAGTAGGAGAGGTGCACCAGCAGGTACGCGGAGCACGAGCTCAGCACGTGGATGGCTGAAGACGACTGAATCGAAATTACCTTGCCGCTCTGCGAGACGTAGGGCTCGTAGGGGCCTGGGTCCCTCTGGACGTAGCCGGTGCAATTGACGACCACGCTGCCGGGCTCGAGCGGGCGGCTCTCTCCGCTGCGAAGCAGCAGCGTGGGCCGGCCGTCGCGATCGACGACATCGGTTAGATAGTCTCTGACGATCTCTCTCGCGCCCGCCGCGATCGCGGCGTTCTCGTCCTCGCCTAAGAGGCCGAACATGAAGCGCTGCGCGTCGGGGACGAGCGCGATCGAATAGTTCGAACGGAAGTATGCGAGCGCCTCGCCTTCGTTGCGCCCGTTGAAGCGCTGGGCCACGCCGAGGAAGGTCTTGAGCGGCGTCGAGCCGCCCCACCAACGCTTGAGCCCGCTCGGAAAGAACTTGTCGCGGCACATGAACATCGTGCCCTTGCCGATCAAGAGGCTCACCTGCTTGTCCGGAAAGCGCGTGATCAGCGTGTGCGCGGTGTCCATCGCGGTCTTGCCGCCGCCGACGATGTACACGGGCGCACGGCTTGCGGCCATCTCTTCACCGAGCAAGTCGTCCTTGTCGGGCGACAGCGAGCGCACCTGCTTGCTCGAGAGCGGCAAACCATCTTTGACCTGCACGTCGTAGCCGAATGCTTTGACGAGCTTCTTGGCCTTGATGCGCAGCGGCGGCGCGCCCGCGGTCGTCGAGTCGCAGAGCACGAGCACCTCGTCGGGCCCCGCGCCGGATTCGTCGTGCGAGCGGTACTCGTAGCCGAAGCGCTCGTCGAGCGTGACGCGTTGCTTCATCGTCTCGAGGCAATGCCGCAAGTGCGCGACGACCTCGCCGCGCGTCGCGAGGTGGCCTGCATCCTTACCGAACGTCCACGGCATGTTGCCGGCCGTGAACATCGGGTGCGGCTGGTGCAAGCGCACGTAGTCATAGGCGGAGCTCCACATGCCGCCTGCGCTCGGCCTGCGATCGACGAGCACGACCTTTTGATCGCGCGAGAGGTAGCGACTGGCCGCGAACAGCGCGTTGAGGCCGGCGATGCCGGCACCGAGGATGCAAAGATCACAGGAGATTTCCTGCGCGCGTGGGCTTGCGGCTTCTGGGTTCAGGATCATCGTCTGCTCTCCCGCTACCAACGCGCGAACCGGCCAGCTGACCTGTTCTATTCCTGAAGCTTAGATCTGCACGATGTCGACATGCACTGCTGCCGCTTCGGCGAGGCCGCGCAGGTCCTTGGGATCGGAAGTGAGGATGACGTCACCGTCCGCTGCGAGCGCGACGACCGCGGCGTCGACCGCATCGTGTGCGCGTGCGCGGCCAAGCAACACTCCGGCCCGGCGTCCAAGCGCCTCATCGAGCGGCGCTACGTCGATGCCGGGCAAGAGTCGCGCGAGCTGCGCCTGGCGGCCGCTTCCACCTCGCCAGACCTGCGCGACGACCCCTCCGTGCGTGAGAGGCACTCGACCTGCCAGCAGCTCGCGCTTGAGCAGCGCGGCGACCTCGCGATCGCCGCGCTCCACCGCGAGGAGCGCGCCCGCGTCGAGCAAGAGGCTCACTCAGCCAGCCTTTCGGCGACCGCGGGCCGTAGCGTGAACCGGCTCGTTGGCGCGCACTGTCACCGCTCGTGTTCGCGCGCGACGCGCGGCCTGCTCCATCTCCGCTGGGCCGATCTCCCCGTGCTCCGTCTCGAAGCTCTTCACGAATGACGCGAGCGCTCGCAAGCGCCCCTCCTGCTCCAGCTTTGCGCGTAAGGCGTCATTGACCCACGCGCTTACCGTCGGGACATCGCCCCGCTTCGCGGCGGCCTCGGCCGCGCGAATGAGGTCATCGTCGACGGAGGCGCTGAGCCGGCGCTTGGGCTTCATACATTCATGCTACGCCGCTGCCACGGGCGTGGCAACGACGCCGCCCGTGCGTACGCACCCGCTGCGTTGCCTGCGCCGTCGATGCCATACAAGCTCTACGCCGTGGGTCCGGAGGTGGATGTGGATACGATGAACGCGAGCGCGATGAGATTGCTGGCGGTGTTGTGCGCGTCGTGCGCGCTCGCTTGTGGATCGGAAGCTGGCCCGGGCAGCGGCGGGGCGGGCGCGGTGGCTGGCAATGGGATGGCAGGCGCAGGCGCAGGCGGCGGCGCGGGCGGTCTCGGCGGCACGGGCGGGACCAGCGGCGCTGGCGGGCTCGGCGGCACCGGCGGGGCGAGCGGTAGCGCAGGCATCGGCGGCGCTGGAGGCATGAGCGGCGCTGGCGGCATGGGCGGCATGGGCGGCAGCGGTGGCAGCGCACCGCCTGCGTGCATCCCCGATCGAGCTCGCTACGAAGAAGAGATCCTGCCGATCCTCGAGCAGCGCTGCGGCGGTTGCCACACGATGCCGACGCGCTTCGGCGCACCGTTTGGCTTGCTCGACTACGACACGGTGGTGTCGTCGAGCGCCTCGCGGGTCGTCGATCTGATCGCGCCCGTGCTCGGCGCCGGCATCATGCCGCCGGCCGGCAACATCCGCCCGACGCCAGACGAGCACGATCGAATCGTGGATTGGGCGTCGTGCGGCATGCACACGCCGCCGTATCCGACCAGCTTGACGGCCGATCGACCGATCTTCGAAACCGAAGGCGACCCGCCGGCCACCGCTGAGCGCATCGAGCTGACCGCGGAGAATTTTCCGGTGCCCGACGGCACGATGGACCACTACCAAAACACCGCGTTCGCGAACGTCGTGACCAGCGACAAGTTCGTGCGGCGCTTCGACTTCAAGATCGACAAGTCGCGCGTCGTCCACCACATCACGCTGCACTACGGGGCCGGCGGTTCGACCTACCTGTACACGTGGGCGCCCGGGACCGGCGCGGTGCAGTTCCCGGAAGGCGGCTTGCGCATTCGGCCGACCGACACGTTCAGCTTGCAGATCCACTACAACAACGTGTCCGGCGAGGGCGACGTCGAAGACTCGAGCGGCGTCGTGCTGTACGTCGACGAGCCGGTCGGCACCGAGTACCTCATGCTCGACCCGAGCACGTTTGCGATCAACGTGCCGGCCGCGTCGCGCGGTGAAGCGAGCGTCGACTGCGTCGCAGACAGCGACTTCACGATCCTCGCGGGCATGCCGCACATGCACGAGATCGGCGACGCGTTTTCTCACACGCTCGAGCGCACGGATGGCACGACCGAGTCGATCATCGAGCTGAGCGGGTGGTCGTTCGACCTGCAGTTCTTCTACGAATACGGCGTCGAGGTAAAGGCCGGCGACACGCTGAAGCTGACCTGCAAGTACGTGAACGACAAAGACTTCGACGTGCGCGCCGGCCAAGGCACGACCGACGAGATGTGCTTCGACTTCATGTACGTGACGCCCGCGACAGCGTCGCTCAGTTGCTTGTAGCTTACTTGCCGATCGCTTCGGCGATCGCCGCTTGCATCGGAGCTTCGATCGCGGCGCGGCGATCCGAAGGCATGCCGCGCAGGGCGAGGTCGAGATCCTTCTTGGCGACCTCGAGCTTCTTGTGCTGACTCAGCGCGTGCACGACGCCTGACTGGAAGGCGGCTTCGTACTGCTCGCGCAGCTTGAGCTCGGCGAGCTGCGCGGCGTCTGTCCCCGCTGCGTGAGGCTTGCCGCGGCAAGCATCGACCGCGTGCCGCTGGGCCCGCGCTGCGGCCTCGAAGCGCGCGTGGACCGAGCCGAAGTCGAACCGACCAGCGCGCAGCGCTTTCACCGACAGCTCGGACCACAGCGGCGTCAAGGTCTCTGCGAGGAGCGCGCGCATCGCTTCGGATAGCTGCGCCACCATCGCGGCGCGAGCCTGGTTCTCTTGAGCTTTGTCCGCGCCAGCCTGCATCGAGCCACACAGCGCGTCCTGCGCGTGCGCGAGGTCGCCCAAGCGCATCATCGTGTCGGTGCTGATGGCTTCGACCTTGCGCCGCTTGTCGTTGGCTCCAGCCGACTTGCCGAGGCCGCGTAACACGGCAGGCGCGCTGGGCACTTGCTTGGCGGCTGCAAGCGCATCGCTCGCTCGCTTCGCGACGTCTTCTTGAGCCGGCTCCTGTGCGCCGACCGAAGCGGGAAGGAGCAGGAACATCGCGCCTAAAACCATGTGCTGAAGCATGTGCATGCATCCACTTCGCCAGCGCGCGGCCGGCTGTCAATGCTCCCAGTTGGGCGCCCGGTTAGGCCGAGGCCCTTCGCGCCTGCCCGCACCCCGCGGGGGTGAGAAAGCCCTCACTGGTGGCGCTCGGGCGAATCCGGCAGAACCCCTCTACGCCATGAACACGAAGCTGCTTATCGATGCATTCGTTCGCCAGACGACGGTGCTGATCGCGCAGGTCGCAACGGCGGCCGGCGTACGCACGCCGCTCGCGCACGTCGCGAACCAGGTATTCCTGGATCTCACGCAGGCGCTCGAAGAGCAGGGGTTGGGGCGCAAGGTCGTCGCCGACATGTTCGGCCTCGCGCTGCGCTCGTACCAGCAGAAGGTCGACCGGCTGATGGAGAGCGCGTCGAGCGGCGGCGTCACGCTGTGGGAGGCGGTGCATCGCCACATCGCGGATCACGATGTCGTCGCGCGCGCCGAGGTGTTGCGGCGCTTTGCAAAGGACGAACCGGGCAGCGTCGCGAGCATCTTGCTCGACTTGGTCGAGAGCGGGCTCGTCTACAAGACGGGGCGCGGCGAGCAGGCGGTGTACCGCATCACGCCCGAGGCTGACTTGATGCGCGCGATGGAGCACGACCAGCGCGCGACGGTCGAGGCGTGCGCGTGGACGGTGATCTACCGGCAAGGACCGCTGACGCGCGAGCAGCTCTTGAGCGCGCTGCCGGTCGACGAAGCGGCGCTCGACGGCGCGCTCGTGACGCTGCTCGCGGACAAGCGCATCGAGCAAAGCGAAGACCGGTACAGCTCGCCGCGCGTGCTCTTGCCGCTCGATCACACGGCCGGCTGGGAAGCGGGCTTGCTCGACCACTACCACGCGGTGGTCGGCGCGATCATCGCGAAGCTGCGCAACGGGCAGACGCGCGCGCTTCCCGACGATGAGCTCGGCGGCAGCACGTTCTCGTTCGACGTGTGGCCGGGGCACCCGCACGAAGCTGCTGCGCGCGCGCTCCTGCGCGAGCAGCGCGCGCAGCTCTCCGCGCTGTGGAACCAAGTCGTCGAGCACAACAAAGCGGGCAAGCCCGAGGGCTACACCCGCGTGACCTTTTACTGCGGCCAGCGTGTCGCTGATGAAGGCGCCGAAGTCGGCGCCCGCAAGGAGAAGACCGATGCGTAACCACTTTGCTTGTCTTGCGTTGAGCTTGGTCGCGCTGCTCGGCGTCGCGTGTGCGCGCAGCGTCGAGCAGCCGACCGACGGCCAAACCCATTGGATGGAGAGCTGCGAGAGCGACAGCGAGTGCGGCGAGCTGTCGTGCGTGTGCGGCGCGTGCACCGCGGTCTGCAACGGCAGCAATGGCTGCGAGCTCGATGACTCGGTCTGCGCGCCCACGGGTCAGGTGTTCGCGCAGGACGCTTGCGATCGAACGATGGGCGATGTGCGCGTCTGCGTGCCCGCATGCGAGCGGCAGTCGGATTGCGATGCGATCGCGGACGACCTCACGTGCTCCGGAGAAGTGCTGTGCGCGCGCGAAGAAGCCATCGCGATGCCACCGGACTCGAGCACGCCGGAGCAGGATGCGAGCACGCCCGAGCCCGACGCAGGCGAGCGAGACGGCGGCGGTCTCGAGCCGCCGCTCGGCGACCCGATCGAAGTGGCGTGCGACGACGGTGGCGACCTGCTCGGCGAGGGCTTCGAGATCCTCGCGACCTCGACGTTCGTGCCCAACTTCGTGATCGCGCCCGACGGAACGATCTACTCGAGGTTCGAGGGCGAGACCGGGCTGACCGGGATCGTACGCGTCAATGGCTCGGACGAGCCCGAGCCGTTCGCTCCGTCCATCTACAACGTGGTCTCGCTCGTGATGGACCGGGACGCGCTGTTCGTCGTGATCAACGACAACGGCGACGAGACTCGGATCGCACATGTCGACCGCGACACCGAGGAGGTGACCTACCTCGCGCGTGAACCGGCGATGAATCCGCGCGGCATCGTCTTCGACAGCGAGTCGATCTACTGGAGCGCTCAGATCTCGCAGGACCCGTACGTCACCCGAGTGTTCAAGAGCCCGCGCGAGCCCGGTGAGACGCAGATGCTCGCCGAGCTCGAAGGCGATGCGCACAGCCTCGTGCGAATTGGCGATGTGCTCTACACGTTTGTCGGTACGGACGAAGAAGATGCCCGCTTGCAGCGCATCCCAACCGACGGCAGCCCGCTCGAGGTGCTCGACGATGGGCCGACCGAGCTCGCTGCGATGTTCTCCGACGGCACATCGCTGTTCGTCGTAACTGGCGGTGGCCTCGACGACCTCGGCAACAACACGAACGATGCGCGCATCCATCAGCTCAACCTCGAGACCCTCGCGCTCGAGGATTTTTATCCGGCCGGTCGCGGCAGCCTCTTCGAGCTGATTCTCAGCGACGACTTCATGTATTGGGTGATGGACGAGAACCGCGAGACCGAAGGTGGCCACGCGGCGCAGACGGTGTGGCGCGCCAACAAGGACGGCTC
>WUUC01122529.1_pt1 | contig 13964 bp, 26 predicted proteins | sample 6278441 | NCBI WGS metagenome assembly WUUC01 (sample SAMN13675441, study PRJNA597444) | soil metagenome | isolation source: soil | place: USA: Washington | collected 2017-10
CGATGTAGGCGCCGGGGAACGCCCCGAAGGGGGTGATGGTGCCGCCGCCGATGCTGGCCTTGGTGATGCGGATGCGGACCTTTTCCGGCCAGCCGTCCTCGTCCTCCTCCAGCACCTCGTAGTCGGCTTCGGCCTCGCCCATGTCGGCGGAGAAGCCGCGCAGCACCTTGTCGCGCACGTAGTCGGCGGTGGCCTGCGAGCCGGGCTGGTCGGGGTGGGGGGTGAGGTAGCCGGTGGCTTCCCAGCCCCACACGCCGGGGCCGAACGGCTCCCCCGTGTCGCGGTTGATGACGGCGGAGGCGTCGAACCGTTCGAGGGTGTCGATGCGCCCGGCGACGATGGCGGCGTCGTGGCCCCAGCCGCCGTCGGGGTTGCGGGTCATCGCCATGATGGTGCGGGGGAGGGCGTTGCGGCCGAGGGCGCCCGGCTCGATGTAGCGGACCTCCCCTCCGCTGTCCGCCGTCTCCCAGCCTTCGAGCACGAAGATGGGGATGCGGAAGGCGATGCCGTTTGCGGGCGGGTCGAACACCTCATCGACGGGGGTGCGTTCCGCGGGGACCGGCTGCTCCTGCACTTCCGCCGGGGGAGCGGTGGCGATGAGGGCGGCCAGGTCACCGTCGGTGGTCCAGCGGGCGAGGGAGGCAACAGTCCAGCAGGGGCGGCTCATGGGGAGATCTCCTCAGCGTCGGAGGGCAGGGACGGCGACGCGACCGGGGGTCGTGACGCGGGGATCGACGGTGGCCTCGTGGCCGGGGATGGGTGTGCCGGGTTTCTGCTCGGCGTAGGCGGCGCGGCCGATGGCTTCCAGTTCGGCGCGGGCCCGGCCGCCGTCGGAGTAGATGGGCATGAAGTCGCAGTGGCAGCCCTTGTGGTCGCCGGGCGCGAAGGAGCCACCTACCCATTCGGCGCCGGTCCCGGCGGTGGACAGCCGAGCATCGTCCCAGTTGGTGAACACCAGCCCGTCGAGGCGGGCGTGCGGGAGGAAGGGGCGGGCGGAGATGCCGTAGGCCCACTCGTACTCCACCACCTGCACGGAGGCGTCGCGCATGAACGCTTGCAGGAGGGCGCCGGACGTAATCCCGGACAGCGGCGGTAGGCCGGTGGCGTCGGCGGCGAGGCCCCCGGCGATGGCGAGGGCGGTGCGCAGCGGCCCGGGTGGGACCTGCGTCAGCGGTATCTCCCCCAGCTCGGGGGTGGACGGGTCAGGGTCGTACAGGGCGCCCTCGGCGATGGTCAGCAGCTCCCCCTCCAGGGCGGGCCAGGACAGTTCCACCCCTTCGGCGAAGCGGTCGCGGAGGGCGGCGACGGTGCGCATCACACCCGGGTCGGTGCGGGACAGCCCAGCGATGGCGGCGGCGGTGTCGATGGCCTCCTCTGCGGCTGCCAGGGTCCATTCGGTGTACTGGCCGCGGAAGCGGTCGAACGCCTCCGCCAGCAGCTCCCGCTCCTCCACGCCCAGGGCGGCGACGAGGGGGCGGCCCATGGCGGCGGCGACGCGTTCGCCGGGGATTCCGGCAGCGGCGGTGCGGGCCTCCGGGTTGCCGTTGGCGCGGGAGCGGAGCCGGTTCCCGGCCCGTTCGAGGGCGCGGGTGAGGGCGGCGTCGGCGGCGGCCTGCAACCGTTCCCGCAGGGTGCGGTCGATGGTGAGGAGGCGGCGGGACAGGCGGCGGGACAGGTCGGTGACGGGGGCGCCCTCAGCGGCCGCTGTGAGGGCGCGGGCCTCCCCCTCCGGCTCTCCCCCTGGGGGTGGGGTTTCCGGCTCCTCTGGGGGCTCCTCGGCGGGCGGGGGGGGCGCCGGGAGGGCGGGCTGCTCCTCCTCCACGTCACCCTCGGGTGGTTTGACGGTGACCGGCAGGTAGCCGGTGTGGGCGATGGCGAGGCCCAGCGCGGTGGACACGGCTTCGGGCACGTACCCGGCGCGCATCAGGGCACCGGCGACCTCCGCCACGTCGCGGAGGGTGGCGGCGGTCATGCCGGTGGTGCCCAGCGGCTGGTCGGCGGTGGCGGTCACGTCGGGCGCGTCGGAGTCGTCGAAGCCGAGGATGCGGCGGTGCGCCCGGTCGGAGATGGTGCCCCGGTCCTTGGCGTCGTTGGCGGCTTCCCGCTGATCGGGGGGGGTGACGAGGGAGGCGGCGTCGAACCACATGACGACGCGGTCGATCTGTGCCTGCGTCCAGGAGGCGGCGCCGACGGCGACGGCGGTCTCCAGCCGGTGCCGCATGTAGGCGAGGGTGAGGGCCTCCACGCCGTTGATGGTGATCGGCTCCTGGTGGTGCTTGAACGTGTCGGAGTCGACCTGCCACACGTTCCAGTGGTTCACGTCGGCGTAGCCGGTGATGACCTCCGGCGGCACGTCCAGGCCGACGCCTAACCGGGTGAGCAGCCGGGCCTCCAGCTCCGCCAGCTTGGGGTCCAGGGGGCGTTCCAGCAGCAGGTGCCGCACCTTGTCCAGGTATTCGGCGGGGCCGCGGAGGACTCCGGGCACCACGGAGGCAGCGGAGCCGTCCTGCGCGAGCGGGGTGACGAGCTGCTTGGTGAGGTCGTCCTGGAACTCGTCGGCCTCCTCCGCGGCCTCGTCGTCGTCAGCTGGGGGGGCGGACAGCTCGTCGGGGACAAGGAGGAAGCCGTTGCCTGCGGCGCGGGAACGCAACGCGGCGTCGGTGGCGCGTTCGATCAGTAGCAGCCGCTCGCAGATTCCGGCGAGGGACCGCATGGGTGAGTCGGGTTCGGAGCTCCACTGGGTGTCGGCGGTCCACATGCGCTGCACGGTGGTGTAGGCCGGGTCCAGGTCGACGGCCTCCGTCTTGCCGTCCTCGGAGGTGACCAGCCGGTAGTAGCCGGGCGGCCCGTCGGGGTCCATCGTGGGCAGGCGCCCGTCCTGGAAACGCACCTCCGACTTGGAGTGGATGCCCCACGTTTCCCGGTCGGTGTCTGGGTCGTAGATGCCGACCAGGTAGGCCTCCCCCGCCAGCTCCAGGTTGGCGACGAGGGGGGCGAGGACGGCGGCTCCCCCACCGGAGGGGGCGGAGGCGGTGAGGGTGGTGAGGGCGGTGCGGGCCGCTGCCACCAGGTCCTCGGGGAGGGCGTCGGGGTCGCGGACCTGCGTCTCGCCGTCGGCGGCGGTGATCCACCCGTACTCGTCGTCCAGCTCTAGTACCTCGTCGGCGCCGGGGGGGCGGTCGCCGACGGTGAGACGGATGTGGGCGCAGTTGTTGGATAGGAAGCGGACGACGTAGCCGACCTCCGGCAGGGCCCGCCGGTAGGTGAACGCGGCGTCCTGCCAGGCACGGGTGCGGGAGGTCTTGCCGAGGGCGGCCCCCAGCTCGGGGGTGAGGAGGCGGGCGGCGGCGGTGAGGGTGCGGCGGTGGACGGCGGCGGCGGTGAGGGTGGGCGGCTGCGGCCGCCGGAACAGGTCGAGGAACGCCACGGGTCACTCCACGGAGGACAGGAGGCCGGTCACCGATGACCAGGCGAGGGCTGCCCCGGCTGCGGCGGTCACACCGGGGCAGGCGGCGGTGAGGACAGCCCACCCGGCGGCGACCCACACGGACACGCACCAGGGGCAGGTGATGAAGTAGCCGAGGCGGGTCTGCTCCTGGATCGGCTCCTCTGACGGCGGGTCGATCCAGTCGCGGAGGGGCTGGGTGATCTCGTCCTCGATCAGCAGGCGGGTGAGGCGGTGAACGGCCAGCCCGCCGACGGTGAGCGCCACGGGGTCGCGGAGGGGGGAAAGCAACCAGCGGGCACCCATGTCGGGGGACGCTACCGGCGGGGCTCCGGCACGCGCGGCGTGTTGCGGGACACGGCCAGGGGGGAGGTATCCACGCAGGTGCAGCGGACCTCGGCGCGGAGCCGCCGCACCTCCTGCCGCAGCCAGTCGACCTCGGCACGGAGGGCAGCCACTTTCGCGGTCTCCTCCTCGGTTTCGATGCGGCGCTGCTCGGCGCGGAGCTTCGCGGCGCGGCGCAGCTTGCGGACCTCCCGCTCATGCCACCAGGCGGCGACCTTGGTGGCGGGTCCGACGAGGCCGGTCACCTTCTCGACGGTGTAGACGGCGGCGGCCAGCGCCAGCAGGCCCGACGCCAGCCACGGCGCGGACTCGGCCACCTTCCACAGCTCCCCCGTTGGTATCACCCGCCGAAGCTATCCGCCGGGGCGGCGGCAGCGGGGGAGGTGGGCAGGGCAGAAGGTCACAACGTGCAGGCCGGGGGGTGGGCAGGATCAGGCGGTGGCCTTGCGGTAGGGGCGCCACGGCACCCAGCCGCGCAGCGGGTTGCCGCAGCCGCAGCCGCGCTGCCCCTCGATGTGGACGGAGGAGCCGTCCGCCAGCGCCAGGTGGGTTGCGGCGGAGCGTGGCGCGTTGATGCGGGGGACGGTGCTGGCGTCGGCGTCATAGGCCATCGCTAGGGCAGGGGCACCCTTCGCTGTCCAGGCATAGACGCGCTGGCGGGTGACGACGGCGCGGGCGTTGCGGAGAGTGGACGGGCCGAAGCGGACGACGGCGGGGAACACGTCGCGGACCACGACCGCGTCCGGCTCCGGCCACTCCACCCCCCTACCGTAGCGCCGAGGCCTCCGCGGCGGCGGCGATCTCGGGGTGGGGCAGCACCTCCCACACGTCCACGGTGGCGCCGATGCCCTCCCATTCGGCGACGAAGCGGTCTAGCCCGGCGCGGGTCTTGGCGGCGGTGCGCCCCAGGTGGTAGCGGGGCGGGCCCGGCAGGTAGGCGACGGCCCGCCATGGGCGCCCTTGCGGCCAGCTTCGGCGGCTCACCTGTCCTCCCTGGCGGAGCGTTGGAGGCGGCGGAGGCGGGCGGCGCCCTCCGCCCTTCGGGTGTCCTCCGCGGCGCGCTCCTCGGGGGACAGCCGGGCGCGGCGGGCCTCCTCCTGCTCGCGGACGATCTCCGCGAGCTGATCAACGGCGGACAGCTCCTCCGCGGTGAGCGGCGCGCGGCCGCAGACACGGATGCCGCCTGGGGTGATCTGGACGCTCCTCACGGCTCCTCCACCTGCCCGATGGGGACGGCGTCGGGGCGGCACCCGGCGCAGTCCGGGCACAGCGCCAGATACCGGCCGGTGGAGCCGAGGGGGGCGGCCATCGTAGGCGGGGTGCGGCGGCAGTCCCCTCCGGGGTTGTCCTTGGACGGCTCCCACCGGGGGTACTCGCACCAGGCCCTCACGGCTGCATCCCAGCGGTGAGGTCGTCGGCGCGGCCGGGATCTTCAGCGCCGGTGACGATTCCGTCTCGGTAGCCGTCTCGGTAGCCGCCCTCCCGCGCTTGCCGCATAAGATCGCGGACGGTGTCGGCGACAGTGGCTGCGAGCCGTTCCGCTTCACGCGGCCCCACCGGACGCCACAGCGCTTCGGTGAGCCGGGCCTGCACGTCGTCGGTCATCGGGGGAGCGCCCGCATGTAGCGCCACGCGGTGCCGAACACGTCAGGCTCGCCGTCATCATCGATGTAGTGGCCGGAGCCGCTGTGCCAAACGTCCCCCCGGCTGGTTGGCGGGTGCCCTGCTGGTTTGGTGCAGCGGACAATGCCCCAACCGCCGAACTGCACGGCGGGGCAGAGGGCCTGTTCGTCGGTCACTCCGCTACTCCTCTCCGGTGGAGGCGGGCCAGCTCGTCGGAGCGGCGGGCGGCGGCCCGGCGGGTGCGGCGCTCCGCGCGGCGGCGGGCCCGCAGGATGCGGGCGCCGCGGTCCGTCCAGCGCCATAGGGCGACGGCAGCGAGCGGCCCGAGGAGGACGGCGAGGGACAGCCAGTGGAGGCCGGTCACGCTGTCACCTCCGCCGGGTAGCGCCAGATGTAGTCGTCGCCGGTCCACTCCTCCTCGATGCGGTGCCGCCCGGGGCGGAGATCGACAACGGTGACCTCCCGGTCGCCGTTTCCGTCGTCCACCCAGCCGGTCTCCTCCCAGCCGACGGCGTCGAGCCAGTCCACGATGCGGCAGGATGTGCCGTCCTTGGAGTAGGGCTCCCAGCGGTGCCCGGCTGGGGGGGCCTGCGCCACCAGCTCCTCATCGTGCGGCCACAGGCGGATCGGCTCCCCGTAGCAGGCCTCCTCGCAGCCCTCGGCGCACCACTGGCGGCACACCTCCTCCGGGCTGCCGGTGCAGACGAAGCGGACCAGCCACGGCTCACCGTCGCCGTCCAGCTCCACGTCGGCGTAGTGGAGGGCGGTCACCGTTGGCTCCCCTCGGGCATGTGGACCTGGTGGATGGGTACGCGGGCCCGCAGGTCCTCGTACATCTCCTCCTCGGTGGCCCCTGCTATCAGCACGACGGTGTCCACGGTGCGGCCCGGCTCCAGGTCGCCCAGCTTGACGGCGATGGGTTGGCCGTCGCGGAGGTGTCGCCAGTTCTCGTCGGATAGGCCGAGGATCACCACGGACGGGCCGTCGGCGCCGGACGGGCTTAGGGCTTTGATCACCGCTGGCTGCCGATGCCGGGGCGGGGCAGGACGACGGCGGGGGCCTGCCGGGTGGGGGCATCGATGGCAGCCATCTGCTCCGTCGGCAGGCTGTCCGGCAGCTCCTCCTGCGGCTGCTGCGGCTGCGCCTCGGGGGTGCGGTGGCGGGCAGCGCGGCGCTCCTCGGACCTGTCAGCGTGGGCCTTACGGTGCTGCGCCAGCCCGCGGCCCACAGAGCGGGCGTCACCGCGGGCAGTGACGGCCAGCCACAGGGCGGCGGCGGACAGGGCGAGGGCGAGGGCGGCGACGATGAGGACTGCGACGGTCATGCTGACTCCAGGTCGGCGTGGATAGGTGGCTCGGCGGGGTCGGTAAAGGGGCGGTGGCGGAGGCCGGTGGGCTGCCCGGCCCGCTGCCGCAGGAGGCGGCGGGCGGCGGACGCTTTGGCAGCGGCCTCCTGCGCGTCCAGGGTGTGCTCGGTGACGGCGCGGGTGAGTTGGGGGGCGAGGGCCCGCAGCTCCTCCGGCCGGTTGAAGATGATCGGAGGGGCGGAGCCGTCGGCGACGGTAAGGACCAGCAGCCCGCGGTCCACCGTCACCAGCCAGCGGAAGCCTTCGCCGTCGGTGAGGGGCCGGGTCTGCGGCAGGGGCACGGCGGTGATCCTTCCAGGACGGGCGTTGCCCCCAGCCTGTGGATGAGGCTGGGGGCAACGCCGGGGTGGTGCGGTCAGGCCAGGGCCAGCGCCAGGTCGTAGGCCTTGGTCTTGGCGTTGTCCAGCTCCCCCATCATGATCCGCTCCTGGCGGCGGGCCTCCTTGGAGTCGCCCCCGCGGACGGTGCCGTGCCAGTCCATGTACTCGGTGACGGCCTGGTACCCGGCGTAGGCGGTGCCCTCACCGAAGGCGCAGGTCTGTCCGGCGAGGATGGCCAGCAGCTCCTCGTCGCGGGTCTTGGCCAGGGCCAGGCTGCGCTTGGACAGGTCCTCGTCGTCGCCGGAGACGCCCCACAGCTTCCGCTCGTAGGCGAGGAAGTCGTCCTTGGTCATCTTGACTGTGAGGAGGCCTTCCATCGACTCCTTGAACACGTCGAGGTACTGGTGGGACAGGCCGAGGATGCGGCGGGCCTCCTCCGCCTTGTAGGCCATCTCGCCGACGTGGCGGATGGAGAAGCGGGGGGTGGCCTTCCGGCCGAAGGTGGCGTTGGTCTGGTTGGTGCAGCCCAGCCGGATCGGGGCGAGCAGCGCGTAGGTGCCGTTGCGGTCGTGGGTGGTGACGACGGTGACAAAGTTGCGGTAGGGGTCACCGGCGACCTCCATGCCCTCCCCCAGCTCCCAGGCGGCGTAGACGCGGGCGCCGACGGGGCGCCCGTAGGCGCCGAGGGCGATGAGCCGTCCGCCGGAGACGGAGTCGCCCACGTCTAGGGCTTCCTCGTTCTGGAACAGGGAGTAGGTGGGGGAGCAGGGGGCGATGGCGAACGGCTGCCCGCCGTCCTTCGGGTAGGCGACGGTCGCCATCCAGTCGGGCATGCGCAGGGCCTCCCCGGTGGGGCGGGACACCATCTGCGGCTCCCCCTCCGGGGTGACCTCCAGCACCTCCTCGGTACGGGTAGCGGTGATCAGCTCCTTGCGGACCTCGAAGTCGAGGCCTGCCTGGCGGAGGGCGTCGCCGACGGTGAGGCCGCGGTTGGTGTCCTCCACGTAGACGCCTCCGGTGCGCTCGGCGAGGCCGAGGAAGGCGGGGACGCGGCCCTCGGTGGGGCGGCCGGAGCCGAGGTCGTTGCCGAAGAATCCGAGGGTGCCCCGCCCCCCGTTGCGGCCCTTGGCGCCGTTGCTCCCGAAGGTGATGGCTTCGCCGGAGTTGACGTGCTCCTCGGAGGCGAAGGGGGTCTGGTCGATGGACTGGTAGCTGGAGTGGTTGGCCACGGTGGAGTGCTCCTCTGGTCTGGCGTGGTGACCGGGCCGGACGGCCCTGTCCCCCCTATTATGCACACAAACAACGGCGGCGCGCTACCCCATCCGGGGTGGCGCGCCGTAATTGTCCGTCAGGGCAGGGACAGCTTCGGTGGGATGCGGCGGGGCGGCCGCGGAGGGCGGGCCACCGACGGCGGAGGCGGCGGGGCCTGCGGCGCCGGGGTGGGCGGCTCACCCGGCGGCACCCATAGGAACCCGGGGCACCGGCCGTGCGGGGTGTGGTGCACCGGGTAGGGGACGTGGCAGCGGGCGCAGAGGACAGCTCCGAGGCGCCGGGCCTCCTCCTCCGTCATCAGGCGGCCGCGGGTGCGCAGTGGACGGTGGCGGCGGTGTTGACTAGGTGCCGGGCCTCCTCATCGGTCAGGGACAGCTCCCCGGCCAGAGTGTCGGCCATGACCATGACTGGCACGTCGGCGGTGACGCCCTCGCAGACGCGGTCGGCGGCTGCGGTCAGCTCCTCCACCTGTGCGGCGTCGAGGTGGGTGCCGTCGCCGAGGAGGGCGACCAGGAACGGGGAGGGCTCGGCGGCGGTGGAGCGTAGGGCGGGCGCCAGCTCTACGACGGCGGGCCGCTCGGCGGCGGTGGGCAGGAGGGTGGCGGCGAGGGCTGCGAAGCCGAGGGTGACGGCAGCGAACAGGAGGGCGGTGGTGAGGTGGCGACGCATGACGGTGCTCCTTGGTGTGATCCGCGGATGCGGAAACAGGATGGCGTGGAGGGTGGTACGGGTGGGACGGGTGGTGCGGACCGCGACTCCGGCGTGACCGGAGGCGGCGGGTGGTGGCGCTCAGTGATGGGACGACTATAGACGGAACCTAAAGGGGGGGACAGGAGGACGCGCCACCGGCGAGCCCCCTGCCCCCCTGTCCGCTCAGTAGGCGAGGACGGTGCCGTACTCGGCCTCCCAGCGACCCACACGCTCCGCCTTACCGGGGCGGGCGGTAGAGCCCTCGCGGCGGAGCCTGTCCTGCACCATCTGGCGGGCCTCCTGCTGGGTCTGCGCGGCGACGCCGTAGACGGAGCCGGTGATGCCCCCTCCGGTGACGGTGACGTGGAAGCAGGGCAGCATGCCCGGCGCTGGGTCGGTATTGGTGCTCATGGTGCGCTCCTCTGGCGTGACGGGTGGTGGTCTGGTCGCTCCCCTGGCCGCCCGGCGGAGAGCCGGGCGGCGTAGGCAACGGTCAGGCCTGCTGGGCGAGGTACTCGGCTAGCCACTCGACGCACGCGCGCTTGGTAGGGGCCTCGTGCAGCTCCTTGGAGGAGCGGCCGGTCGGGCTCATCTTCTCGACGGTCCAGAAGGCGGTGGCAACGTCCCACTCGTCCAGGCCCTCGTTGCGCTGTACCTGGTAGGCACTGTCTGCGGTCTCGTAGACCCCGGCTTCGACCTTGCGGAGGCGGAGGGTGGTGGTGGTGTTCATGGCTGGCTCCTCAGTGGCGTGGCGTCCTGTACCCCCCTATTATGTACACACCTAACGTCAGGTGTCTAGCGGGTGCGCGCATGAATCTCAACTTTTTTTGCGCCTGCCCGGGGGAGGGCCGGGCAGGCGCAGTGGCGGTCAGGCGGAGCGGCGGGCCAGCTCGGCGCGGCACTCGGCCATCTCGCGGTCGATGCGGCGCAGGGTGCGGGTCTGTCGAGCGCTGTTCTTCCGCTCCCAGGGAAGGAGGGTCTCAACCATGAAGGTCAGGTGCTCGGTGGTCTCGGTCTCGATGGGCTTGGCCTTGGCCATGTTGCGCGTTTCTTTCCCCCTCCGGGCGGGGGCGGCGGGCCTCGGCGATGCCGATGGCAGCAGACAGGAGGAGGGCTACCACCACCGACCCGGCCAGCCACGCGGCCAGCCCGGCAGCGACCCACGCCCACCAGGGCACTAGCTGAGGGCGGAGCGGCGGGCACGGACGCGGGACGCCACCAGGGAGTCGGGGCGGTAACGCTTCCCGGAGGGGGACAGCAGGGCACCGTCGGACAGCTCCACCCACGCCTCGGGGGCGTGCGTGGCGGGGTGGTTGCGGCGGCGGCGGCGTTCCACCTCATCCAGGACGGGCTCTGCCGGGTGCTGTGACCCGGCGGCATACGCCTCCGGCGGGATCTCCTCGCACGTCTCCGCCAGGTCGTAGAGGACGCCCCGCCAGCGGGCGTACATGGCGCAGGCCACCTCGGCGTAGGCCAGTTCGATGCCGCGGGCGAGGTCGGCGGGGGTGCGGGCCGGGTAGGCCCAGCCGGGGGTGAGGGGGGTGCGGAGGATCAGGCCGCCTTGGGGGCTGCGGGTGACGATCAGCCGCAGCTCCGGCGGCTCGTGCGGTCGCTGCGCCGTCACCGGCGGTTCACCGTGCGTTCCCCACGCCGGGGAGGGTAGTGGCCGCGCTGGTGGTTGTCCTGGCGCGGCGCACCGCCAGCAGGTGGGTGACCAGCCACACGTCGGCGTCGAGGCGGCCGGGGGAGGCGGCCCCCTCCTGCCATTGGGTCATCTCCTGCTCCAGCTCCGGCAGCACCCCGACATGGCTGACCTTGCCGGTCTCGTAGGCGACGGCGATGGGGGTGGCGCGGGCCCGCTTACCGACGGAGGCGTGGACAGCGACCAGCCGGGCCGGGGGGGTTTCCAGCACCCCACCGGACAGCACCCCGGACAGGATGCGGTCATATATCTCGCTGAGCTCACGCAGGTCGTCGTCGTTGACCTCTACCTCCATGACGCCCAGCCGCTGCTCGGTGGACGCCCACAGGCGGGCGGCGTGCCGCAGCACCTCGGTACGGACCTCCGGGCGGGTGAGGTCCAGGGGTTCCGTGGTGCGGCCGGTGAACGGGTCAGGCTCCCCGTCCTTGCGCATGAGAGTGAGGAGGGTGCGCCACTGCCGGACGATGCGGGCCCAGGCGTCGCGCAGGTGGTCGCGCATCGTCGGCCCGGCCAGGTTGGCTTCCCACACCAGGTCGTCGGCGCCGATGTCGAGGGCCAGCAGCCAGGCGCGGCGGGACCACTGCGCGGCGGACATGGCGCCGGAGCGGTCGTGGGTGATGTAGGCGCGGCCGTCGGTGCCGCGGTAGCCGCCGATGATCCCGGCCTCGTCCTCCCCCCCGGCGGAGGTGTCGACGGCGACGGCGGTGCGGGAGGCGGTGGTCGTCCAGTCGGCGGGGCGGCGGTGGCGGGTGATGTGCTCGTAGGAGAAGACGGCCCCGGTCGGGGGGGTGGGGTGCTGCTGGTAGAGGGAGCCCCACACCATTTCGCCGACGGCCATGCGTTGCCGCGCCCAGTCCTCCGCGGTGCGGCCGCGGGCGGAGGTGAGGTATTCGCCGGGGTGGCGGCCGAGGGAGTCGGGTAGCCAGCCGCGCTGCTCGTCGGGGTCGCGGGGTGGGCGTTCCGCTTGGGCGGGGACGTTGACGAACCGCCACGCCCGCTGCTCGGCGGGCATGGTCTGCTCGGAGCGGATGAGGTACCCGGCGAGGTCGTCGGGGTGCCAGCGGGTTTGGACGACGATGACGGCGGAGGCGGTGGGCAGCCGGGGCAGGGCCACGTTCTGCAGCCAGTCCTGCACCATGCGGCGGTGCTTGGGGGAGTCGGCGACCTCCCGGTTCTTGTACGGGTCGTCGATGACGAGCACGTCCACCGGCCGCCCGGTCCAGCCGCCTTTCATGCCCAACGCGATGACCCCCCCGGCCTGCCCGGCCAACCCGAAGCGGGACTTGGAGGTGGAGTCGAAGCGGAGGGTGATGCCCAGCAGGTCGTCCTCCAGGGAGCGGGGGTTGAGGGGTGTGCCGGAGCCGTACTCCACGATCCAGTTGCGGACGGGGGAGGAGAATTCGGCGGCGATCTCCGACTCGAAGGAGGCGATACCGATCCGCCAGTTGGGGTTGCGCAGCAGTAGCCACAGCACCCCGGCCATGGTGACCCGGCGGGACTTGCCCTCCTGCGGGGGGGCGAACACGCCTAACCGGACGGGCCGCCCGGCTTCCAGCTCCTCCGCGGCGCGGATCAGCTCCTCATCGAGTAGTCGCAGCATCGGGGTTTCGACGGTGACCAGCGGGTCGATCTTGTGGGCGAGGACACCGGGGGACGGGTAGCGCATGCGGCGCTGCCGTCGGGCGACTTCGCGGGCGACGCGCTCCGCGACGGCTACCCGCTCGTGCGGGGGGAGGTCACGGGTGGCGGCCTCTAGGGCTTCGCGGAGCTGCCGCCGGGACAGGGCAGGGACGGTCACGTGTAGCGGGCCCGGAGCGCGATAGCGGCGACGGCGACGGCGGCCACGACCAGCCACCCGGCGCGGGAGGACAGCACGTCAACAGCGGCCCAGCCGTAGCCGAGGACGGCGGCTACGGGTAGGAGAAGGAGCAGCAGCCACCACGTCATCGGGCCTCCTGGTGGAGCTGGACGACGAGCCACAGCAGGACGAGGAAGGTGACGACGAACCAGACGGCGACGGCTGCCCGCCGGTGGCGACTCACGCGGTCACTGTACGGGGGGAACGTTAGCCCCGTTACCGGAGGCGCGGCAGTGGTGGTCGAAGTCGTCTAGGACGCGGGCCTGCCCGCCGGGCCCGTTCCACCAGCCCTCCCAGCGGCCGCAGCGGCACCACACGTAGTAGCCGCCCGCGGTGGCGCGGCCTTCTACGGCGTGCAGCGGCAGCGGCGGCTCCTCGGTCACCAGCCGAGCCAGCGGTAGTCGAGGACGGACAGCCACCCGAGGGTGAGGAAGGCGACCGCGGTGGCGGTGCCCTCCTCGGGGGGGCGGAGCTTCAGAGGATGTTTCCGGCGCGGGTACGACGGGCGCAGCCGGTCAGCCACTCCTCCACCTCCGACAGGGCGACGATGCGGACGGTGCGGCCGTCCACCACAGGCAGGTCGGCGGTGTCCAGCTCATCGACGTGGTTGAGGAGGGACAGGATCACGTCGGCGGCGGCGTCGAAGCCGCGGGATAGCACCTCCGGGTCGGGCCGCCGGGCCCACGGCAGGCCGCCGGGGGGTGGTCCGGTCGGTGCGTCGGGGGCATCGGGCACGGCGGCCCTCCTCGTCAGGCTACGAGCGCGATGTGCTCATCCTGCCTGGTAGCGGGGACAGGCCGTGCGACGGGGCGGGCTGCGGGCTCGATCAGGTCCAGAATCGTTACCGCCAGGGTGCACACCAGGGTGGGGACGACGACCCACAGGTTGAGGATGACTAGGGCCAGCATGGCGGGCAGGTCCTTGGCGATGCCGGGCCGCCGCGTAGGGGAGACCAGCGCACCGAGGCGGACGCCGAGCCACATCATCCAGCGGCGGATGACGCCCATGCCGAGGTCGCGGAGGTCGGTGCGGAAGTCGCGGTCGGTGGTGCGGCTGTCGCGGCCGGGGAGGCGGGCGTTGAGTCGGTTGCAGCCGTCGTCGTGGCGGATGGCTGCCGCCTCGTAGGGGGAGGCGGGGGGCAGCAGCCAGTGGAGGGCGCGGGGGATGGAGGCGAGGTCGGTGCGGGTGCCGGAGGGCACGTCGTCTCCGTCGGAGTGGAAGAGGGTGCCGACGGTGACGCAGGAGAGGGGGGCTCCGAGGGGGCGGGTGAGGGCGGGGAGGGGCGGCAGGAAAGGCATGTGCCAACGATGGGGTGCGCTCTGGGCAGAGCAGTGGTGCAGACC
>WUUC01127214.1_pt1 | contig 13964 bp, 25 predicted proteins | sample 6278441 | NCBI WGS metagenome assembly WUUC01 (sample SAMN13675441, study PRJNA597444) | soil metagenome | isolation source: soil | place: USA: Washington | collected 2017-10
GGATGCGGACGGACGTTCATGGCCGTCGCCGACCGCGGGCCGTCTGTCGCCGAAGCAGCCGCCGACGACCGGCGGTGGGACCTGGAGAAGAGCGGCGAGTGAGCACCTACCTACTCGACGTGCCGGAGCTACGCCGCCGCCTCAACGAACGGCGGCAGCAGCAGGGTCTCACCTGGCGGCAGCTGGCCGACCTCGTCGACGTGTCCCCGTCCACGTTCTCCCGCCTCGCCGACGACAAGCGGCCCGACGCCGACGCGCTCGTCTCGCTGCTCGTCTGGCTCGACCTCGACGACGGACTCGCACACGTCATCAAACCCAAGGAGAAGCAGTGACCGACCTGCCGCCCGCCCTCCGTTCCCTCCTCGAAGGCAAAAACTCCGAACTCAAGCAGCGCCATCTCGCCGCCCGCGTCGGTGACTATCAGGGCTCCCGCGTCCAAGCCGTCCGCGACGTCCTCGACGGATGGGCGCCACAGAAAGGCACCTCGCTCCACACGCTGTGGACGCAAATCCAGCAGGCCACCGAGCTATACACCGCAGAGATCAACGCCATCCACAAAGAGAGCTACCGCAGCATCCCCGGCGTCACCGACCCCGACCACCGGACCGGAGACGAGCAGCCGTGAACGCGGCACGACGAAGGCCCCGGCCATTGCCGGGGCCCCGTCTCGTTCGACTGGCCTACGTCTGTGCCGAGACGCCGTAGCGCTCGACGAAGGCCTCCACAGTGGCAGGGTCCCGCCGCATTGCAGCCATCAACTGATTCTTGCGGAAGCCCTCGCGTCCAGCCTCGATGACCTTCTCGTACCCGTCCCGCGCCGCCACGAGGCGCTCAACGATTAAGAACTCGATAACGTCCTCAAGGCAAGGACGGAACCGCTTCCCGCCCACAGGGAAATGCAGTTGGGGAAGCGATCGACCGACATCGCACTTCGGATCATTCAGCGTCGCGAACAGCTCCGACGATGCGTCGACCTGCAGGTGGGCGTCCGGGTACCCGTCTGCCTTGTCCCGCTCGTAGTCGTAGTGGAACAGGCCATGCTTGGCGCTCTCGGCTCCGAACACTCCGAAGAACGACTTGTGGACCATGAGGTGTTCGCGTTCGGCGTCCAAGCGCAGTTGGAAGCTGACGTCCATCCATAACTCCGCCTTGGGCGCCCGCGGTTTCAACTGGAAGCGCTGGGCGGTCATGGTGTGCTTGTCGAGGAGGTGTCCGAGCGTGAAAAGGCGGTCGTCGCCCGTGGAGAGCGCGACCGCCTTTATCTGAACGTGACTGGCGATGGTGCAGTTCAGGAGTGCTTGGATCTCCTTCGCGAACTTGTTCGTCCGGTCACGAAGCTTGTCAGAGATCAAGTGCGCCGCCGATGGACACCCATAGCGATTGGGCCTGCGCCGTGCTGAAGTCGCGCCGGCTGGCCATGTCGCGCAGCTGCGCGTAGGTCAGGCCGAGCCGGTCCAGGGCCGCATAGGCGGCCTCGCGGAACTCTTCCTCGGACAGTTCAGTGACGACGTCGTCGTCGTGGTCCGACGTCCGCTGCTCTTGGATAGTCATCCGAATCGCACCTACCCCCCAGTAGCTTTCTCGATGACAGTAGTGTCCCCTAAGGGTCTGACACTGTGGCCCAGGTCACCAGTCCAGGTCTAGCCAGAGAACGCCTCTGTCGGATTCTTCCCACTTGAGCGTGAACCGCACCCGCCCACTTGCCCCGCTGTACGGATCCCGACCACCCAGCGTTCGAAGCCTGACGGCGGCAGTAGGGCCACCCGCGGAACACGACGACGCCCCCGCACCGGTGTTCGGTGCGGGGGCGCAGTGCTGTGCGGTCAGGCGGAGGACTCCAGCCGCAACGGCGCAGGAACCGGAGCGGCACCGACACCCAGCACCTCACCGAGCAGCATCCGCGCCGTCGTGTCCCGCTCGAACGCGGACCGGCCGACGGGCATCGCGAGGATCAACTGGCCGTCCCGGCGCTGCACCACCGCACCGAAGAACCCGACGTCCGTGATCGAGCTGTCGACGAGCAGGGCGTCCAGCTCATTGAGCAGCTGGGGGAGAGGGGCATCGAGGAGGTGGTCGGTCGTGGGGGATATCACGGGCCGCTCTAGCGCGGCATGGGTAAGCTGAGACACAGAGAACCTTCCTTCCAGGGTGGGTTTCTTGATCGGCGAGTTACAGCTCGCCGTTCGATACGGCCCGGTGTTGACGCACCGGGCCGTTCGCTGTGTTGGAGGCACACGCTAGGCCAGAATCGGCTACCTGCCGCGAGGCCGGTGAGTCGATCCGGACCTTGCGTTCTGGACCCCCTGAGCTGCGAAGGTAGCTGGTTTGACGGGTCCGATAGGATCTGTCGCGCATCCGTCCCCTCGCGCGGGCATATCGGACACCGATCAAGGCTGGCCGAAAGTCGTCAGTGCGGCAGGACCCCGTCGAGGTACTCCTGCACCGGGCCGAACAGGCCGTAAGGCACGTAGTCGGCGATCTCCGAGTGGGCAACCCAGGCGACCGCGTCCAGCTCCTCGTCATCCGCCACATGCGCCGTGCCCTCGAGCACCTCGCAAGCCGTGTACGACATCAGCCGGCCCGTCTTCGGATGCACCCGCTCCCCGAGGAGCTTGATCGCCTCCACGGTGAGGCCCGTCTCCTCGAGCGTCTCCCGCACGGCCGCAGCCTCCGCGGACTCGTCACCCTCGATCGCGCCCGCCGGGAACTGCCACATCAGCTCCCCCTCCTTGACGGCACGACGAACCATCAGCACGCGGTCATTGCGCACGATGATCGCGGCGCTGATGCCGGGCTTCTCGGTGATCGTCTCAGTCATGCTGCGGCCTCCAAGGCGCTCAGGATCGGCGGGAAAATCTGGTCTTGCGGAATGAAACGAGTCAGGGCCGCGCGCGGCACCCATGCCGCGTCGACGTTCTCCAGCGGGTCTCGGTTCGACACCTCGCCGGCGAGGAAGTCGCATACGAAGTAGTCGGCAACGACCCCGGTCACCGGGTGGATGCGGTCGCCGAGATGCTCGCGGACTGTGCAGTGCACGCCCGTTTCGCCGTGCGTCTCCTGGACGGCGACGGTCTCCGGCGTGGCGCCGGGTTTGACCATGCCCGCGGGGAACTGCCAGCGGAGTTCGCCGTCTCCGCGGCGGCAGACGAGCAAGACATCGTCGGCGCGCAGCACGATCGCTATCGCTACCCGCAGGGCCTGCGCTTCCATGCGTGGCTCGGGTGGCCGCATCAGGAGCGCGAACCGTTGCTTCACTTCCGGCTTCGCCTCCTCGTATGCGATGTCCAGGATCTGTTGGACTTCGGTTCGGTGGATCATCGCGGGGGCGCTGTGCCACCGGGTGATCGTGCGCGCGGAGATGCCGAGGCGTTCCGCGAAGTCCTCGTTCGTCATCCGCATCGCCTCCTGGAGGAGGCATGCGGTCTTGCCGGTCCACGTGCCGACAACATCCACTATCGGGCTCCCGTGCTCGCTGCGCTCGGGTCTGGCGTAGCGACGACTAGGTCATGTCGCCGCGGTGTCTACCTGCTACTGATCTGGCTGATCGGTGGCGGGGGAGTGTCCTTCTGCCGCGCCCGCGCGAGGCGTTGACTCGGCGCTATGGACACGTCACTCGCCCTTGCCAAATTGGAAAGCGCGCTGGTAAGACACGCCGCCCATGATCTGGCCGATCTCTTTCCACGTTTTCTCTTCGGCTTTCATCCCCAGCGCGATCTCTTGGCGCTGCCGTCGCCGGAAAAGCTCGAGCTCTTCCTCGAGGTGCTTGGCGAGGGCGACGAACGCGACCCAGCGCTCGGTGAGGTCCTCGACGGCGCGGAGTCGCTCATCGAAGGGCGCGAAGGGTGCGTCGTGGGAGTCGGCCATGACGCGAGAGTACGGGTGATCCGACGCTCACTCAAGACACGGCTTGAGAAGTTCAGTTGGGCGCTTGACTCGCCACGGCGCGGCCTCTACGGTCGTACCAATCGGTTCTCAAGGCGGCATCTTGAGAACGGAAACGCCGTCCACTCTCACCGGACCCAGTCCGCGGACGGCACCCCACAAATGAAGACGGGCCGGACACCGCGACTCTCACATCGCAGGCCGGCCCTCACCACGAGGAATCTCTGAAGGGTCCCCTCATGGCTACGACGAAGCTTACCGGTGCGCCCATGCGCGCCGATCACCAGCCGTCGATGTCCCGCATCGACCGCGCCGCTCATGACGAGGCGTCCTACGTCTCCTGGCGGGCCCGCGAGAAGTATCTCCGCACTCAGTCCGCGAACGGTCGTATCCGCACGGCGGGTGACCGGCTGCTCGCCGACATGACGGGCCGGCCGGTACAGATCGAGGTGACCGTCGAGTACGTCACCCCGGTGTCCCCGGACGGTGTCGCCTACCTGATCGTGACCGGACTTGACCGGCAGGGCACGGCGCTGGTTGTGGTCGACGGGCAGGACCGCGGCGAGGCTGTCGACTGGATGACCCGGGATTACGCCTCCCTGCTGGGTATGGCGACGACGCTGTTCGGGCAGCCGGGGCTGGATCTGCGGCGCGCCACCATCGCCGCTCCGGCCGCCGAGCATGAGAAGGCGAAGGAGCCGCGACTCCCTCAGCGTCCTCGCGGCCCGCACCAGCAGTCTGTGAAGGCGGTGGCGTCGTGAGCTCCTACGACCCGCTGCGGGATGAGGCGGCCCCGGATCCGTGTCCGGTGTCCTTGGCCGTTGAACTGCGGCTCGCTCGGGAGTACCTCGCCGAGGTCGCCGCCGCCAACATTCACGACCCTCAGGCGATGGTGAAGGCCGCGGCCGGACTCGACCACCGGCTTCGCGCTCTGATCGCCGCCCTCGACGCCGAGGGCGGTGCGTGATGGCGACGCCGACGAAGCCGCGCATGCCGGCCGCCCCGTCCGATGACCTGGACCGCAAGTTGCAGTTCGAGACCCGCAACCAGGTTCCCGAGGCCGACCGCAGGACTTGCCCGGTGCATCTCGACTGGCGGGACCGCTGCCACAGCTGGCACTAGCCGGCCCCTGATCGCCGCGCTGGCGGGGATGACGTTCCCCCGCGGCCCCCGTCAGCGCGACTCTCCATCTCCAACCCACCTCTTGATCACTTCGAAAGGCACCCCCATGTCTCTGCGCCTGATCACTTCCGCTCCGTCGTCCGATGCCGCCTACCGGACGGGTCTGATCTCCCGCTACCTCACCGCCCCCAGTCGACGGGAGCGCGAGGCGGTGCGGAAAGAGGCGGCAGCCTACGACAACGCCAACCCGGGCGGCCTGTCGCTGACGGACGAGCTGTACGGCGCGAGCCTCGGCGACGTCGCCTGAACCCCAGCCCCGGCATGCAGCCGTGAGGGCGCCGATTCGAAGGCAACCCGGGGCACGCACCGCAACCCATCCGCCGCAACGGAAGGAGCCCTCATGGGCTGGAGGAAGACCGACGAGGAGAAGGCCGCGATTGCCGAGATGAAGGCGGCGGACAAGGCGCTCAACGACAACAGCACCCGCGAGTTCAAGGCCGGGATCCGGCACGAGACCCCGGAATACCAGGAACTCAACGCCAAGGCCAACGAGGCCGCGTCGAAGGTCGGCTTCTGGCGCGGCGGCACCAAGCGCAGCTGACCGGACGCCCGCGGCGCGTGCCTCCGGGCGCGCGCCAAGGAGAACCGGCCAGCACCACCCCACCCCGACCGCCCCGAAAGGGCCCGTCATGCGCTTCCTCGCCTACCTCAACCGCGGCTACACGCCCGGCCAGTCCGTGGCGCTGCTGATCTCGGCCCTGGCCGTGCTGGTCGGCACGCAGCTCGTCGCGATCGGCGTCGGCGTCAGTCAGCCCGTTGCGGCGATCACCAGCCTTGCCCTGTCCCTCGGCGCCTACCTCGGTGCCGCAGCGCTCGTCGACCGCCGTACCCGCACCTAACCCAACCGTCCCTGCTTGACCCGTACCGGGAGAAGGAATCATGAGTTTGACCAGCACCGCCCGCAAGGCCGTCGATCGCCTGGACGTGTTCGCTCTCGTCGAGAAGCTGCTCACCCTGGCCGCTCTGGTGCTGGTCGCCGCCACGGTCGGCGGGCAGCTGGGGCAGATCCTCGGCCTGCACGACACGCTGGGCATGCTCGTCGGCTGGTCGATCGCCATCGTCTACGACGCCCTGTGGATCGGCGCGCTGCGCATGTCGGAGGTCGCGATCCGGCAGCGGTCCACGGTTGGCATCGCCGTGATGCTGGGACTGTCGGCTGCGGCGGTCGCCGTGTCGACGACCACCCTGCTGATCCTTGGCCACGCTCAGGTGTTCGCGTTCGTGCCGGTCGCTGCGGCCCTGTTCATGGGGCTGCGCCTGTTCGCCGGGAACGTGCTGGCGGACGCCGACACGGCGGGCCGGATCGCGGAACAGTCCGCCGCGGACCGCAACGCCCGGGCGCTGGCCGCAGCCGATGCCAGGCATCTGCGGTCGGGGGCCACCACCGGCACGCTCGCGGAGACTGCCGGCCACCTTGGCGAGATGCAGCGGCAGATCGCCCGCGCCGACGTTCTCACTCGGGCGCAGGCTGAGATCAACAAGGCCCGCGCCAAGGCCGAGGATCGGCTCACGAAGTCCGACAAGGATCACGGCGTGAAGGCCTTGGCGTTCATGGATCGGGACTTCGCGCTGACCGTCTCCCGCCCTGCGGTCACGGCCGGCGGAGACGCCCCGGTCGAGCTGCAGGGTCACACGGTGGTCACACAGGCCACCCCGGAAATCGAGACCGTGACCCCGCCGCCCGTGACTGCGGACGAAACGGACACGGACACGGGGGGTGACCAGACCCCCGCCGAGGGTGCGATGACCCTTCAGGAACTCGCTGATGTTGAGGCCGTCGCTCTCCCCAAACCGGGCGTCTCCCTCACCGACGAACAGCTCGCCGTCGTCCTGCGCTGGCTCCGCTACGGCATGGAGCCGCCCCGCTCCTACCGGCAGGCCCAGAAGGACTTTCGCGACGCCGGCTTCAAGGCCCGCGAAGAGCGCGTCCGTCACGCCTGGGCCGAGATCGAAGCACGCGAGACCGGCACCCCCACCCGCTAGCCGACACCCCCAGTGAGGCCCAGCACCCCCACGGTCCTGGTCCTTGCTGAGGCTGCCGGAAGCAGTCGACACAGCAAAACCGCAGGTCAATCCCGGTGAGTGACCCGGCGAGCGGAACGCTCGCAGACCCGGCAAGCAGACCCGGACGACAACCGATGAGACCGAGATGATCAGACAGGAGGTGACCATGGCCACCGCCAGCCGGCCCAACCGCAAAGCCCTACGACAGGCGCGAGCAGCCCAGTTCCTGGGGGCGCGGCGCAAAACAGCAGAGGAGCAAGGCGGGTTCGCTGTTCTGGCGGTGGCCATGGACCAGCTCCGGTCGGCGCTCGCTCAACTCCCCGAGCAGACGCGGACGCAGGCGACTGAGGAAGCGGTCCGCACGCTCGATCAGCTCCGCCAGAAGATCACCGAATCCTGACCCTCCGTAATGGCTCAAGGAACGGCTCAAGCCGTTCCGAGCCGAGCCAGAGGATCCCAACGCGCCCGCTCGCGTGCACGCGCACGCGAGAAGACCACTAACCCACCGTAACCGCAAGGGGGAACATCAAATGCCCGTAATCGACGCAGGGATCTCCGCCGCAACCGGCGGAACCTGCCTGGGAGCAGCCGGCGTGCTGTACGTCGCCGACCGCCTCCCCTGGATCAACCGGCTCGCCGCGAAGATCAAAAGCCCGCAGATTCAAGTCCTGCTCGTCCTCACCGCATCCATCGGACTCATCTCCACCCCCGTCGGCCAGCTCATCAACCAGGCCACCACCGCAGTCGACGGCTTCGTCGACAACCTGGCGGGGGAGTGGACCGGCTTCGGCATCATGTTCGCCCTGGCGCTGGCCGCCCTGTTGTGGCTGATCTCGGACTTCATGTCCGGGGTGCAGATGCGGACGCTGCTGCTCGCCGCGTTCACCCCGCCCCTGGCCGTGATGATCCCCGGATCGCTCGGTGACGCAGCCGCCAGCGCCCTCGGCTTCATCGCCACCCAGGTCGGATCCCTCGTCATGTGGCTGATGGGAGGCTGACGATGCTCGGCCTCATCCTTCTCCTGGCCATCGCCTACTGCGCCGCCCGCGGCCTCGAAAGCGGCATGGCCGAGGTGTCGAAGAACCACAAGAAGCGCGTCGCCAAGAACGCCAAGAAGAACGGCCGCCGCACTGGCGCCAAGCTGGCGGCGTGGACCGCCACTGCGGCGACCGCCACCGGCACCTTCGCCAAGGGCTTCAAGCGGGGTTGGCGGCGCGAGTGGCCCAAGGCCCGTAAGCGTGCGGCCACCAAGTTCGGCCGCCATCAGCCCGAGCCGACGACCGGCGACAAGGCCCCCACTGCCCCTCCGGCCCCGGTCAAACCCGTGACGCCGGCCAAGCCCGACGTCGCCCCCACGAAGACCGCCCCCTCCGCAAAGACTCCACCGCCCGTCCTGATCAAGACCGAGAAGCCCGCCACCGAGCCCGAATCCACCACAGGAGACCCCATGGCACTCGCCAACATCCCCGAGATCACCGGCGTCGACACCCTCAAGAGCGCCGTCGCCCGCTTCGCCTCCGAAGCCGGCGTCACCGCCGAAGAGGCCGGCGCCATCGCCCAGCGGGCAGCCGACCAGCTCGCTGCCATCGAAGCCGCCATCGAGCAGGCCACCGCCCTCGAATTCGGTGACGACGGCGGCACCCTCCAGGAACTGGCCGCCCTGCGCGACCAGTACTCCGCCGCCCTCGCCGCCGCCCAGGCCCTACAGAAGGCGGCCGTCGACAACGCAGCCATCGCCTCCCAGTCGTCGAAGAACATCCACGACCGGCACACCGGCATCCAGGAAGCCGTCGCTGCCACCGGAGGCCGCATGGCTTCCAAGCAGGCGTACACCGCCGACGCCTGACCCGCCCGCGGCCCCGGCCGAAGCGCCGGGGCCGCCCCTCATCAGTCACACCGAAACCCTTGGAGTAGCAGCCGCCATGCCGCAGACCATCACCGCCGAAAAGGTCGACACGACCGGCGCCAGCAAGCGCGGCTCCTCCAAGAAGCGCACCAACAAAGCCTCCCGGCGGGCACTGCGTGCCGCCTACCGCACCCGCCGCGGCATGACCCCCCTCTACGCCAGCGCCACCCTCGCCATGTCCGGCAGCGTCCTGTCCGTTCCCGACGACGGATGGAAGACCGCGCTCGCCGTCACCGCGGCCGGCGCCGTCACCACCGCCGCCTGGGGTCGCTGGGAAGGCCGCATCGGCAAGAAGCGCCTACGCAAGCGGCTCCCCACCCGCGCCGACTTCATCGCCACAGCATCCGCCGTCACCACCGGCGGCGGACTCGTCACCGCCATGGCCGCCACCGGCGGCCTCCAGCCCGGCGAAAGCCCCTACCCGGCCCTCGTCGTCGCCTGGGGCATGGGTCACGGCATCTACTGGTGGCGACGCGGCAAGAACACGGCCGCCCCCGCGCCCACACTCACCGAACAGATGCAGCGCTGGCAGGACGACGTTGCCGGCCCCGACGGCTCCCTGCCCGGCTCCAAGCTCGTCGACGTCGTCACCACCGACTACGGCTGGACCGGCGTCATCGTTCTCCGCAAGGGCAACTGGCGAAAGGCCGTCTCCGCAGCCCACGACATTGCCGGCGACCTCGATCTGCCCGAAGAGATGCTGCAGATCGAGAAGGCCGTCGGAAAGTCCGCACGCCGCGCCATCATCGCCGTCTTCAACCGCAACCCCCTCCAGGACGGCACCACCCACCCCGGACCGCACATCCTCAACAAGGCCACCGGGCAGGCGGCAGTCGGGATCTTCTACGACGGCGCCCCTACCCGGTACGCCTTCTGGAAGCCGTCCGGGCCCGTCCACTCCGTCGTCTACGGCGCCACCGACGGTGGCAAGTCCCGCTTCCTCGACATGCTGCTCGGCACCGAACGCCACAACGGCATCGTGTCGATCGTCTGCGACCCGCAGGGCGGCCAGTCCCTGCCCCGCTGGCGGGAAGCCGTCGACTGGTACGAAGACACCGCCTACGGCGGCCTTGCCCAGCTGTACGCCATCCGCAACGTCATGTACGAGCGCTCCGGCCGCTACTCGCTCATGGAATGGACCGACGAGAAAGGCCGCGTCCTGCGAGGCCGGGACCACTTCGTCGTCGACGACCCCGACCCGCTGATCTCCGTCACCATCGACGAGGCCCACCGCGTACTCGCCCTTCCGGGTGCCGTCGCACTCGTCCTGGAAGTCGTCCTGATGGCCCGCAAGTGCGGCATCAAGCTGCGGCTCGTCTTTCAGGGCCCGAAGGCCAACATGTTTGGCGCGGGCCCCGAGTCCACCGACATTCGCGAGCAGTTGCAGTCCGGCAACACCGTCATGTTCCGCACCGCCTCTGCCCTCACCGACTCCATCGGCCTGCCCGGCTGGGAGGTCAACCCCAGCCAGCTGCCCATGTACTGGCCCGACGGCACATCCACGGCCGGTCTCGGCTACATCAAGGGCCCCGACAACCGGCAGGCGATGTTCCGCGCCCACTTCGACCGTGACCCGGCTCACTGGGCCACCACCGGCACCACGCCCACCCTCGAAGCCTCCGCGGCAGCCGTCACCGGCAAGGCGTACCACGAGCGCTTCGACCGGCTCGCCGCCCGCCTACGAGGCGAGACCCCCGTCCTCCCCGACGACGCCTTCGACGAGGGCGGCACCGACCCGGCGCGCCTGGCAGTCTCCAGCGATCCCATCGCCCAGGCGTCAGCCGCCATCGCCGCCGAAGCGCCCGCAGGCACCGACGACAAGGTCGCCGCGTTCCTCGCCGAACGAGGACGGCCCGTCGGCCGCAACACCATCGCCCAAGAGACCCGCCTGACGGTAAGTGCCGTAAAGAACGCCCTCACCCGCCTCAAAAGCAAGGGCCTGGCCGTCGACGTCGACCGCGGCATCTGGGCCCACCCCGACCACGCAGACGCCGCCGTCGACAACACCGAACTCGCCGAAGCCGCCTAGCCCCGGAAGGAGCCCCAGCCCATGAACAAGCAGCCTGAGCCCACCGACCGGGCCGAAGTCCACAAGCTCGCCAACGCAGTCGAAGACGCGCTCATCAAGGCCATGCAGACCTCGTACCGCGACGACAGCCCCGTCCCGCTGATCGGCACCGCCCCGCCCGTACCCCAGCCCGGCCGGCCCGCGATGAGCAGTAAGGCCACCGACGACAGTGTCCGCATGCTGTGCTTCGGCGGGATGACGCTCCTCACCTGCGGCGGCGTCTCCCTCGTCATGGTCGCCTCGGAGGTCGCCGACCCGACCGTCATCGGCGTGTTCTTCGGCGGCCTCGCCGCACTCGCCCTCGCTATTGCGCGGCTCCTGCGCCGCGCCGGTGAAGCCGCCCCCGCCGAAATCCACAACCACATCAGCGGCCCCGTCCACGTCGACCAGCGCGAAACCCGCACCTCGACCCGCGGCGTGTGGGCCAAAACCAACAATCGGACCTGAGAGGACACTCGAACCATGGGATACGCGCACTACGAGATCATCCGCAACGGCCGGACCATCGAGGCCGGGTACGCCGTCGAAGCCGTCTGCGAAGAGGCAGGCTGCAAGGCGAAGATCGACCGCGGCCTCGCCTACCTGTGCGGCAAGCACCCGGGAGGCGACGAACGCGGCTGCGGCGGCTACTTCTGCGAGCAGCACCTGTACGGCGACAACCAGTGCAAGCGGTGCTCCGACGTCGCCGACAAGGCCAACGCGTGGATACACCCGGAGACCGGCGAGGAGTTCGACCTGCGGGACCAGCTCCTGCCCGCCGGAAGCAGCTACGACGGCCGCGGAATCGTGTGGCGGCACACGGGCAACTGGCAGCGTGAAGTCCCTCTGGTCGAGCCGGTCTACGCCCACTCGCAGGTGCCCGCGCCCGGCGCGGCGCGGATGCTCACCGAGGGAGAGTGGGAGGACGTCGCCCGCATCATCCACCGGCAACTGCGCACCGCCTGAATCAGCCCGACCCCGGACCCCGGCCGTCACCGTCTACGGCCGGGGTCTTCGTCATGCGCGGCACCGCCCGGGCCATCCACCTGTTATCCGTCAGCAGCCGCGGCAGCATCGCCGGGACCAGGCCGAGCGCCGCACACAGCGCGTCGAGACCACGCGCGCACTCCCGCTCCGTATCCGCCTACACCGCGTAGCGAACGCTCATGGAGGCAGTCTGCCCGGCGGCGTGGGGGAGACGGGGCGGTTCGCGGGAAGTGGGTCGAGACGCCGGAGTGTCACAACATGGCCACGCTGCCTCCGCACGGCCCACACAACAGCGCATCATGCCCTCCACAGCACCAACGTTCCGGGGGGAACCATGGATCAGCCGCCGTACCCGCCTCAGCCCGACTGGACGCCGCCCGCCCCGCCAGTGGTGCGGAGACGCAACCGCCGTGTGTTCATCGTCATCGCGCTCGTCGTCGCCGCTGGGATCGGCGCGACGGTGTGGGCGTTTGCGCGCACCACCTACGACGAGCATGTGGCCGCCTGCGAGAAAGCCCTCACCAAGTCGGCGACGAAGACTGACCGGCCGGGCGCGTGCGAGGAGTTGAGCCAGGAGGATTACGACACGCTGCACATGGCGTGGATCATGCGGAAGACGTTGGATGACATGCCGCAGGAGGACCAGGACATCCTCGACCTGCATGACGATGGGTCGGTGAACGGGAGTCTCGACTGATGGTGCGCACGATGAAGGCCCCGCTCGTTTTCGGGCGGGGCCTTCATCGTGCGGTGGGCAGCTCGTCCAGGTGACGGGTCAGGTCATCGAGAACCTGCCGAAGCTCTGCGAGTTGGAGTTCGATGGCGTTCTTCGTGATCCCGGCGGCGTCAGGTGCTGCATTCAGGCGCCTTGCTGCCGCCTGGGCACTGAGGGTCGCATCGGTCAGGGCGGCGAGGCATGCCTCGGATTCGCTCCGGTTGCCGCGCGTCATCCTGCTCATGTGGGCTCCTCGCTCGGGCGCACCGGGCGCTCCGGGGCAGCGTCCTTCGCTCATACGGAAAGGCATGTCACCGACTCCGCCGCCGCCCGCGCCACCCCTTGCGTGCCATGCGGGACCGTCCGGCGAAGGCGCGCCCGGCGTTGCTGATGCGCGCGGCCTTCTCCTTGCTCGCACCCTTCCGCCGCAGCGCGCGGTAGGCGCTGTGGCGTGAGCGGTAGACGAAGCCGTGGCGACCGCCGCGGTCGGAGACCATCAGCGCTTCTTCGCCGTGCGCCGACGTCCGGCCGCGGCCATCTTCGCCATCTTCTTCGCCCCGTACTTTTTGCGGCCTGCTGCGGCGGCGACGGCTTCGGGGTTGCGGGCGCCGGACTTGCGGGCGGATGCGGCGACGGCTTTGAAGCGTTTGCCGGTGCCGAGTTTCGGCTTCTTGCGGGTGGCCATGGGGTGCCTCCTGCTCTCGCGTGTCTCCATGGTGCGCCCGTGGCGGGGGTTGCGGTAGGGGAGTAGCGACTAATGCGCACTCATGTCCTACGATTCAAAGGTGAAGGTGATGTAATTCTGAAGAATCAACGGCATTGAGGAGGGTGGGACGTGGCCGGAGGACCAGCCCCATACAACAAACGCAACCCGGCGGAGAGAGCCAGACTGGCCGGTATCGTGTTCGACCTCGTCCTCGACGGCTGCAGCATGCGCCGCATCGACGAACTCTCCCGCCAGCCCGACGGGCCCACCGGCGGGCAGCGCATCAGCGCCACCAGCGCCAAGGAAATGGTGCAGGAAGAGCGCGCCCGGCTCCTCGACCCGAAAGTCGACGAATACCGGGCCATCGAACTTGCCCGACTCGAGCGCTCCCTCGAACGCCTCCTCAACATGGAGGCGTCGGTCAAGCGGGTCGTGGCGCGCAAGCACATCACCGTCAACAACGGGCGCGTCATCAAGACGACCAACCCGGAGACGCTCGCCGAGGAAGACGTCGAAGACGACACGTTCATCCTCC
>WUUC01211740.1_pt1 | contig 13964 bp, 11 predicted proteins | sample 6278441 | NCBI WGS metagenome assembly WUUC01 (sample SAMN13675441, study PRJNA597444) | soil metagenome | isolation source: soil | place: USA: Washington | collected 2017-10
GGATTTGCTCCTTGGTGAAGGCGCGCTCGATGCGAATGGCGAGGATCGCTTCCTTGAGCTTGCGCTCGGCCGTGACCTCATTCGTCAGGAGAAAGTTCTTCGCAACCTGCTGAGTAATCGTCGAGGCGCCGACCATCCGGCGGCCCGATTGGACGCTGCTCAGATTGGTGACGGCAGCACGCAAAATACCCTGAAGGTCCAGTCCGCCATGCTGGTAAAAGTTCTTGTCCTCCGCAGCGATGAAGGCTTCGATCACGCGATCAGGTATCGCCGCAAAGGGCACATAGATGCGCCGCTCGCGTGCGAACTCCGCAATGAGGTTGCCGTCATTGGCGTGAATGCGGGTCATGACCGGCGGCTCGTATTTTGCGAGCACCTCGTAATCCGGCAGTTCTTGGGAGACCTTCCACAAGACGAAGGCCGTTCCGGCGGCCACCGCAACGAACAAGATCATCACCGCGGCGAAAACGAAGCCGAGAAAGCGCAGGAAGAAGCTGCCGCGCCGACGCTTCTGCACGGGTGGCCTGATGGGCGCCGTAATATCCATGGGCAGAACCCGTCCCCTTCCTTGTCTTCATATGCTCGCGGGAAGAGCGTAGCAACCCTAGCGAACAATATGGCTCAATTCGGGTTTCGGCTGCTCAAAAGGGTGGGCCGGCGAGGCGCTTTTTGAAATAGCTGTCGATGGCGGCATTGACCTTATCCGCAATCGTCGTCCGCCAGGTTTCGGAGGTCAGCCGCTTCTCGTCGTCCGGGTTGCTCAAATAGCCGAGCTCAAGCAGCACGGAAGGCACGTCGGGCGCTTTGAGGACGCGGAACCCTGCCGACTTCATTGCCTTATGATGAAGATTTGAGCGGCCCATTTGCCCGACGATGGACTTTGCAAAAGTTTGCGAGCGGCCTTGGGTCTCGCGTTGTGCAAGATCGATAAGGATGTTTGCTACCGCCTCGTCCGACTCGCTCGGGAGTTCAATGCCGGCGATTGCATCCGAGAAGTTTTCCTTGGCGGCGAGCTCCTTCGCTTCTTCGTCCGAGGCTTCCTCCGACAAAGTGTAGACGGTTGCGCCCCGCACCTCCGTAGCCTTCTTCGGCGAATAGTCGGCATGGATCGAGACGAACAGATTGGCGTGATGCTTCTGGGCGAACGCCACACGCTCGCGAAGGGCGAGGAAACGATCATCCTCTCGCGTGAGTTGGACCTGGTACAGACCCTTTGCTTCGAGCTTCTGTTTCAAGGTCTTGGCAAAGGCGAGCACCACTTGTTTCTCCGGAATTCCTTCGCTGCTCTTCGTCCCGGAATCGACGCCTCCATGTCCCGGATCGAGCACGACCACCGGTTTCTCCTGGACTTCTGCCGGCCGCGAGGGATTCGGCAGGGCGGCCACCGCCTCAGGCGCCGGAGTGCCGTTCGTCTCCTTTAATTTCGCAGCAAAGGTCTTTCGGTCCGCCGGAACGAGGTCGATAACAAGCCGCGCGGGCTGATTTGGCCGTTCATCGAGGACGAAGCTCTTATCGACGAGAAACGGGCCTCCGATATCGATGACGATGCGGGACTTGCCTGGAGCGAAAAGTCCGAAGCGGTAGCCGGTAATGAGCCCTCTCTTCTCGCTGCCAAGACCAGACGGCATTTGGAAGTTGACTTCCGGAAGGTCGACGATCACCCGATACGGATCGCCGAGCGCGAAAACGTGGACGTCAACCTTCTTCGATAGATCGGCAATGAACCGCGTCCGCGCCTGATCGCCGGCGAGCCTCGCATCTTTGGCAACCGGCTCCGGCTTGCGCGCCTCTCCGCTCGCAGCAGGGGTGATTCCCCCAACCAAAAGCGCAAGGAAAAGGAGGATGGATGAGGCGCGCTTCCTGCCTTGTGCCATTGCTTCTCGCCGACGGCCTGTTTGCCGCAAAGCCACTTCGCCTGCGGGGGCTCACCGAAAATCGTTAAATTGCGCCAAAAACAACGCACAACCGGCCGAATCGTACGTCGGGGTGGTTAAGCGAAGCTTGTCATTTCCTCGGGCCTCTCCCCCGAGGCTTGCCAAATCTCTGATTCAACCCGTAATAAGGGGCAGGCCCCCTTAAGGGCCGGCCCCGGGGCTTTTGGACGCCTTGGCGAGACAAATCCCGGGAATCCAATGTTTTTTTACGCGTCACGCCCGGAAGAGAAGCGGCTTGGGCGCGGGTAAGGTGCGATCGCAACGGAGACGATTGCTATTTTTGAGCTTCTCGATCCCGCCTCGGGGCGGATCAGGATTATCGCAATGCCGACCAAGATCATGGTGCTAGCCCGCGGAGAGGAGCGATCTCTCGTTCTCCCGCCCTTTGCCTCGGCCAAGTCGGGCAGAGGCACGCTTTTCGGGCAGGTTCAGATCCGGCAGTGCCCCAATTCGACGATTTTTCAACCTAAGCGCGCGCGAGGTTCCGGTGCTTGTTCATACCGGCCGCTTTTTGCGCCGACAGCTCGAGCCAGCGCGCCGGAGAACACGCAAAATGCCAAGCAAGATGCTCATCGATGCGGCCCACCCGGAAGAGACCCGGGTGACCGTTGTCAAGAACCACCGCGTCGAGGAATTTGATTACGAATCAGCCAGTAAGAAACAGCTCCGCGGAAACATCTACCTCGCCAAGGTCACGCGCGTAGAGCCTTCGCTGCAGGCGGCGTTTGTCGACTATGGCGGAAACCGCCACGGCTTCCTGGCCTTCACGGAAATTCATCCGGATTACTACCAGATCCCGGTTGCCGACCGGCAGGCCCTCCTCGATGAGGAAGCGGCCGAAGAAAGCCGCGCGAGCGCCGCGGAAGCGGCAGAGGACGAAGCGGCCGCCGGGCGTCGGCGCCGGCGCGGCCGCCGCGGTCGCGGACGTCCAGACCGCTCTGACCGAACGGCTCCTGAAGCAGCGACAGGCGAGGGGCTCGAACGGGCAACAGCTGGGGCAAAGTCCGCCGAGCCCGCCGACGGCGATAGCGAGCCGAACCAATCGGATGCGGGGCTTGCCCTAGAGGGCGCCGATCTCATCCACGAGGTCTCTGAGGAAGCACCAGAGCGCGTTGATGAGGGCCCTGAGCTCGAGAACTTTCCCGAGACGGTCGGGAGCATCGTCGAAGTGGACGATGAGGAGGAGGCGGAGGCTCCTGAGAGTGTGGGCCAGACCGTGGCTACCGACGGCGCAAATGGCGGCACCGCGGCAGAATCCGTCGAGTCGGTCGGCTCCGAGGACGTTCTCGAAGAGGTGCCGGAGCGACCTCGCCGCCGCCGCGGAAGGCCCTACAAGATCCAAGAAGTCATCCGCCGCCGTCAGATCATTCTCGTCCAAGTGGTCAAGGAGGAGCGCGGCAATAAAGGCGCGGCGCTCACCACGTATCTTTCGCTCGCCGGTCGCTACACGGTTCTGATGCCGAACACGGCGCGCGGTGGCGGCATCTCGCGCAAGATCACCAATCCTACCGATCGCAAGCGATTGCGGGAGATCGCCAACGAGCTCGAAGTGCCGGAAGGAATGGGCCTCATCATCCGCACCGCCGGCGCTCAACGCACCAAGACCGAGATCAAGCGCGACTACGACTATCTGTTGCGGCTGTGGGAGACCGTCCGCGATCTCACGCTGAAATCGACCGCGCCGAGCCTCGTCTATGAAGAAGGCAGCCTCATCAAGCGTTCGATCCGCGATCTCTACAACAAGGACATTGACGAGGTGCTGGTCGCCGGAGACGATTCCTATCGCGAGGCGAAGGACTTCATGCGCATGCTCATGCCGAGCCATGCCAAGAATGTGAAGCCTTATAAGGAGCCGGAGCCGGTCTTCATCCGCTATCAGGTGGAGCGGCAGCTCGCCGCGATGTTCTCGCCGCAAGTCGTGCTGAAGTCTGGCGGTTACATCGTCATCAATCAGACCGAGGCGCTCGTCGCCATCGACATCAATTCCGGCAAGGCGACCCGCGAGCACAACATCGAGGACACCGCCCTCAAGACCAATCTCGAAGCGGCGGAGGAGATCGCCCGGCAGCTTAGGCTACGTGACCTAGCTGGGTTAATTGTCATCGACTTCATCGATATGGACGAGCGGCGCAACAATCGTCTTGTCGAGCGCCGCCTCAAAGAGTCGCTCCGCAACGATCGTGCGCGAATTCAGGTGGGCCGCATCAGCCATTTCGGCCTACTCGAAATGTCGCGGCAGCGGCTGAGGACCGGCATGCTCGAAGGTTCGACCAGCGCCTGCGCCATGTGCCAGGGCACGGGCATGGTCCGTTCGGTAGAATCCGTCGCGCTCGACGTTCTCCGCTCGCTCGAGGATAGGCTGATTACGAGCGGTGTGGTCCCCCTCGTCGCGACGACGGCGGTCGATGTCGCGCTTTACATTCTGAATCAGAAGCGAGCGCATCTTGAGGACATTGAGCGCCGCTATCGCGTTCCAATCACCGTGGCCGCTGACGAGAATCTCCACGTCTCGCAATTCGTGATTGATCGATCCGCGGAGGCGGAGACCTCCGCCGAGAGCCATGTCGTGCAAATGGACTGGGCGCACCATAACCCACAGCCGGCACCGGCCGCTGCGGATGCCGAAGGAGAAGGCGCGCGTCGCCGCTCGCGGCGCCGCAGGCGGAAACGTCGCGGCGGTGGCGATCAGGACACCGATACCTTGGAGCAGGTCGCGATCCACGATACTGAGGTCGAGACTGAGGCAGACGAAATCGAGGAGGCAGCGGGGCCGGAGGAGCAGAGTGACTCGGCTGAAGCAGCTCAACACGCTCGGAAGGCACGCCGCCGTGGCAGGCGTGGCGGACGGCGCGGACGGTCAGGTCAGCAGGCCGAGCGGTCGGCAACCGAGGTCGAGTCAAGGCGGGAGCAAGAAGACCGCCTCGAACCGATTGCTGCGAGCGCTGATGCGGATCCGAAAACGCAAACGAACGGCGACGGCCGCGGAGCAAAACCCAAACGTATGGCACCGAGCGAGCCGGCGCCCGAAGACCACACTCCTGCAAAGGAAGAGGCGGCTTATTCGGTCCCGATCGTCGAACGCCCTGCCCCCACCGAGATCAGGGTGGACAGCGACAGTAAGGAAGAGGAAAGGCCTCGCCGCAGAGGCTGGTGGCAGCGCTAGCGTTTGAGCCAGGTCTTAATTCGGCTTGTGCCTTCTCGCATCGCCGCAAGCGACCCGGCGTAAGAGAACCGGACGAAGGAATGGCCGCGGGCCGGGTCGAAGTCGATGCCGGGTGTTACCGCGACGCCGGCTTCTCGCAGCATCGCTTGCGCGAAAGCCGCGCTGTCCGGCGTGAGGTCGCTCACATCCGCGTAGAGGTAGAAAGCCCCGTCGGCGGGGAGGATCTTGCTTAGCCCCGCGGCGGGAAGCTCGTTCAAGAGCAACGCCCTGGTGGCGGCGTAGCCTCTCTTGATCTCTTCCAACTCGTCGATGCCGTCAAAGGCCCCGAGTGCCGCGACCTGTGAGATTGCCGGCGGCGAAATATAGAGATTCTGCGCAAGCCGCTCGATCGGACGCACTAGCTCCTCGGGAACCACGAGCCAACCGACGCGCCAGCCGGTCATGCTGAAATATTTCGAGAAGCTGTTGACGATAACGGCCATGCCGGAGTGGACAAGCGCGGTCTCGGCCGGGATGTCATATTCGAGGCCGTGATAAATCTCGTCCGAAATGAACCAGAGCCCCCTCGCCTCGCAGGCTCGGGTAAGCTCGGCCAGCCGATCGGACGTCACCATCGTTCCGGTCGGATTATTCGGGCTTGCCACCAGGAGGCCGCTCGCGCCTCCGGCGCTCGGCCGGTCCAGATCGCTTGCCGACGGCATCCATCTTGAGAAGCCGTCCGTCTCGATCAGGAGCGGCGTGGCGTCGAGCGCCTTCAGAATCTGCCGATAGCAAGGATATCCAGGCGACGGCAGAAGCAGACCGTCTCCTGCATCGAGGAGAGAGAGAAAAGCGAGCACGAAGCCGGCAGATGAGCCCGCCGTCACCACCACCCGTTCCGGCGCGAGAGCCACGCCGTAGCGCTCGCCGTAGTAGCGCGCGATGCGCTCGCGAAGCTCCGGAAGGCCGAGCGCCTCCGTGTAGCCGAGCCGGTCCGCTTCGAGCGCTTTCTTCGCGCACTCGCGGGCAGCCCGCGGCGCCGGGGTCGCTGGCTGCCCGACCTCCATATGGATGATGTCCTCGCCGCCGGCCGAACGAGCGTTCGCCTCCCGCATCACGTCCATGACGATGAAGGGATCAATGCGGCTCCGGCTCGCCAAATCTCGGGGGAGCGGTCGATTCCGTCCTCTTTGGATTCCGTCTTGCAGCATCGTCATCGCTCGCAGTTTGTTGAAGAACGGCAGCTTTTGGTGTCAATTTGTCGCCGTATTCCACGGCCAAGCAGCCCTAGCCAAGGAAGAGGCTCGAAGCGGGCGGCCCTGTTCCGTTGCATAGGCCGTTGCGCCACTCACCGGCCGGATTGCCAAAGGGCGAAAGCGAGCTGCCGGAGATTATGGCATTTCTCACCATCGGTTACCCTCCGGAAGGAGCGGCGGCAAGCTTGTCGACGCCAGCCTCACTTAAGGGTTCGCGCCTTGGGCGATCGTTGCGGGGCATCGCCGCCGGGGTCCTCTCCTTCTCTCTCGTCGCGACAGGGACGGCAAACGCTGCAGGCTTGATCCGCGACGCCGAGACGGAAGCGCTGATCCGAAGCTACGCCAACCCCGTTCTGGAGGCTGCGGGCCTCGGCGGTCAGGGTGTCCGGGTTCATATCGTCAACGACCGCGCCTTCAACGCCTTTGTCATCGATGGACAGAACATGTTCATCCATGCCGGCGCTTTGATGGAGTCGAAGACGCCGAACCAGATCATCGGCGTTATCGCGCATGAGAGCGGCCACATCACCGGCGGACACCTCGCGCGGCTACGCACGCAGATGTCGCGGGCGAGATCGGCCGCTCTGATGCTTCAAATATTAGGGCTGGCAGCCATGGCCGCAGGCGCTGCGGCAGGCGTCGGCGCTGTGGGTCAGGTTGGCATGGGTGCCGCCATGGGAGGCGGCGACGCCGCCATGCGTATGATGCTTGCCTATCGCCAGGACGAGGAATCTTCGGCAGACCAGGCGGCCATTTCCTTTCTGAATGCGACCAAGCAGTCCGGTCGCGGATTGCTGGAAACGCTCGAGCTGATGAATGCGAAGCTCTTCGGCGTGAAAGGCATCAATCCTTATCTCCAGACTCACCCCCTGCCGCCACAGCGTATTTCGCAGCTTCAAACGCTCGTCGAGCACAGTCCCTACGTCAACAACATCGACCCGCCATCGCTGCAAGTGCGCCACGATCTGATGAAGGCGAAGCTGTTCGGCTTCCTCGACAAGCCGGAGACCGTCTTCAAGCGCTACCCGCCAAAGGATCAGAGCGTGCCGGCGATCTATGCGCGCGCGATCGCGACCTACCGCCAGTCGGGGGTCGAGGCGGCCATGCCGGGACTCGATGCGCTCATCGCCGCCAAACCTGAATCGCCATACTTCCATGAGCTGAAAGGGCAATTTTTGTTCGAGAGCAGCAAGGCAAAGGCCGCGCTTCCATATCTGCGCGAAGCCGTGCGGCTCGCTCCGAATGAGCCCTTGATCCGCATCATGCTGGCTCAGGCCCTGCTCGCCCCTCCGGCCGACAAAAAAAGCGTGGATGAGGCGATCACAAACCTCAAGACGGCGCTGGCCAGGGAAAACACTTCCGCGACCGGATACCGGTTTCTCGGTCAAGCCTATGCGCAGAAGGCCGAGAGCGCCCCAGGTGCCGCGCGCCAGCTCTTGATGGCACAAGCCGCGCTTGCGTCCGCCGAATCCTATTTCTATCAAGGGCAGCTGAAGTACGCGAAGCAGCAGGCGCAGCGCGCCAAGGCTGGCTTTGTGGACGGCACGCCGAACTGGCTGCGCGCAGACGATATTGTGAACTTCGAGATGCCGAAGACGAATTGAGCTCCGGGGAGAAGAACAGCATGAACGGCAACAAGGTCCTGCTCAGCGTGGTCGTGGCCGCGCTCGTCGCTGCGGTTACCGCCGCGGGAACGAGCGTCGCACTCCTTCATCGGGCAGGATTTTCGGTCGGTGATTTGGTCCAATCCAACGCCGCGCCGCCATCGCCCGAGGATGCGAAAGTCGAGCAGATTGTGCGGAATTTTCTCAAGAAGAATCCTGAGATTCTCGTCGAGATGACGACCGAGCTCGACAAGCGCCAGGCCGACGCGCAGAACGCACAGCAGCAAAAGGCGATCGGCGACAATGCCCAGGCGATCTTCCGCTCATCCACGTCGGGAGTTGCGGGCAATGCCGACGGCGACGTCACTGTGGTCGAGTTCTTCGATTACAATTGCGGTTTCTGCCGCCGAGCCCTGCCACACGTCGTGAAGCTCGTCGACGGCGACAGCAAAGTTCGCCTCGTGCTGAAGGAACTCCCCATCTTCGGAGAGGATTCGGAGAACGCGGCGAAGCTCGCCCTCGCGGCGAAGAAGCAGGGCAAATATTTCGAGCTTCATCAGAAACTTCTCTCCGAGCCCGGCAAGGCGGACAAGGAGAAGGCCCTCAGGATTGCCAAAGACATCGGACTCAACGTCGATCAGCTGCAAAAGGATATGGAAGACCCCGCGGTCAAAGAGGAGCTGGCGAGTGCCCGAGAGATCGCCGAGAAGCTCTCCCTTCAAGGCACGCCGCTCTATCTGGTCGGCGATCGGGTCCTCCCCGGCGCGCCCGACGATCTTTACGACCAGCTGAAGGCGAAGGTCGCTGAGGTGCGCAAGAGCGGCTGCGCCGCCACCTGCTGACCGACCCTCTCTCTTAACCGCTTGCCTGACAGTTTTTTGCGCGCCGCAGCAAAAGCTGTTAAATGGGCGCGCCTACCCACCCGCATTAAATCGTCCGGCAGCCCGACCGCGCCATGAGCAAACCGATCTTCGTGCTGAACGGACCCAACCTCAATCTGCTCGGCACGCGAGAGCCAGAGATCTACGGCAAGGACACGCTCGACGACATCCGCGCAAGATGCGAGCGGAAGGCGGCAACCCTCGGCCACTCCATCGAATTTCGCCAGAGCAATAATGAAGGCGAGCTCGTCTCCTGGATTCAGGAAGCGCGGGACAAAGCCTCCGGCCTCATAATTAATGGTGGGGCTTTCACACATAGTTCCATTGCGATGCTTGACGCTATTCTCGCGTCGGGCATTCCATGCGTCGAGGTGCACCTTTCGAACCTTTTTCGCCGCGAAAGCTTTCGGCATAGGTCTTACATCTCGCGCGGGGCGCAGGGCTTGATCTGTGGCTTCGGAGCGCTGAGCTATGAGCTTGGCATCGAGGCCCTCGCCGCAATGATCGGCGCGAAGAGGACGGCCTAATGGCGAATGACAAGACGCCGTCTCCGACGAAGAAGGCGGGCGCCTTCGACAAAGACCTCATCCGCGAGCTTGCCGATCTTTTGGGTGAGACCGGGCTTAGCGAAATCGAAATCGAGACGGAGGGGAAGCGCGTCCGCGTCGCAAGAAATGTGACGATTAGCGCGCAGTCCTTTGCCGACACTTCGCGGCCTAACCGCGAGCATGAGAAGCGTTCCCCGGAGGAAACCCAACATCCCGGCACCGTGATTTCCCCAATGGTCGGCACGGCCTATCGGTCGCCGGAGCCGGGTGCTCCTCCCTTCGTCGAGGCCGGCGCGCGCGTGGCGCACGGTCAGACGATCCTCATTATCGAGGCAATGAAGACCATGAATCACATTCCGGCGCCGCATGCCGGGACCGTGATTGCCGTCCTCGTCGAGGACGGGCAGCCGGTGGAATATGCGGAACCCCTCGCGATTATCGAGAAGGGCTAGGCGCTTCGGGGCATGTTCGACAAGATCCTGATCGCCAATCGGGGGGAGATCGCGCTCCGCATCGAACGCGCTTGCAAGGAACTCGGCATCGCCACGGTCGCGGTCCATTCCACCGCCGATGCCGATGCCATGCATGTTCGCCTCGCCGATGAAAGCGTCTGCATCGGCGGACCTCCCGCCAAGGACAGCTACCTCAACATTCCGCAGATCGTCGCCGCTTGCGAGATCACGGGCGCCGATGCGGTTCACCCCGGCTACGGCTTCCTTGCCGAGAATGCGCGTTTTGCCGAGATCCTCGAAGAGCACGAGATCACCTTCATCGGCCCGAGCCCCGAGCATGTGAAGCTCATGGGCGACAAGATCATCGCCAAGCAAACGGCGAAGGCGCATGGGCTGCCGCTCGTGCCCGGCTCGGACGGGCCGGTGAGCGACCTCGCCGTTGCAAAGCGCATCGCCGGCGAAATCGGCTATCCGGTCCTCGTGAAGGCAGCCGCCGGTGGCGGCGGGCGCGGCATGAAGGTGGCCTATGCCGAGGCAGAGCTTGAGCCTGCACTCTCAACCGCGCGGATCGAGGCGAAGACGAGCTTCGCCGACGACACGGTGTACCTCGAAAAATACCTCCCCCACCCGCGGCACATCGAGGTGCAAGTTCTCGGAGACGGCCACGGCAACGCCATTCATCTCGGCGAGCGCGACTGCTCGATCCAGCGCCGGCATCAAAAACTGTGGGAGGAGGCTCCCTCGCCCGCACTTAACGAAAGCGAACGCATACGCATCGGCGAAGCGGTGGCACAAGCGATGCGCGAGCTGCGCTATCGCGGTGTCGGCACCGTCGAATTCCTCTACGAGGCGGGCGAATTCTACTTCATCGAGATGAACACGCGCCTCCAGGTCGAGCACACCGTCACGGAGATGATCACCGGCATCGACCTTGTCATCGAGCAGATCCGCATCGCGGCAGGTGCGCCGCTCTCCTTCAAGCAGGACGACATCCGTATTAACGGCCACGCCATTGAATGCCGCATCAATGCCGAGGACCCGAAGACCTTTCGCCCCTCTCCCGGCAAGATCAGCCATTTCCATCCGCCCGGCGGCCTCGGCGTGCGCGTCGATTCAGGCGCCTATGCCGGCTACACCATCCCGCCCTTCTATGACAGCCTGATCGGCAAGCTGATCGTGCATGCCCGCACCCGCAACGAGTGCCTGATGCGGCTGAAGCGGGCGCTTGGCGAGTTCGTGGTGGACGGAATTGACACCACCATCCCCCTTTTCAAATCGCTGATCGAAGAGCCTGACATCGTCGATGGCCGTTATGATATTCATTGGCTGGAAAGGCATTTGGCCGGCCATTGAAGCCGCTGGTTAAGAAACCGGGCACGAGCATGACTTCAATAGACGATGTCATGATCGAGATTACGCCGCAGGTGCTGCTCAAGGCTTATGCCTGCGGCATCTTCCCGATGGCGGAAAGCGCTGAGGACAACGCGCTTTACTGGATCGAGCCCGAGCGGCGCGGCATTCTTCCCTTGGACCGGGTGCATGTCCCCTCCCGCCTCGCCCGCACCATCAAGCGGGGCGGATTCCAGGTAAAGGTCGACAACGATTTCGAAGCGATCGTCTCGGGCTGCGCGGCACCGCGCGCCGGACGACGGAACACCTGGATCAATCGCCGTATCAGAAGCCTCTATGCGGATCTCTTCGCGCTCGGCCACTGCCACACCGTCGAGGTGTGGAGCGACGGAGTATTGGTCGGAGGCCTCTACGGTGTGCATCTCGGCCGCGCCTTTTTCGGCGAGAGCATGTTCTCGAGGGCGCGCGACGCCAGCAAGATCGCGCTTGTCTATCTGGTGGCGCGCCTGAGATATGGCGGGTTTCAACTCCTGGATACGCAATTTGTGACACCGCACCTCGCCCGCTTTGGAGCGATCGAGGTCGGCCGTGCCGAGTTCCAGCGTCTCCTAGAGTCGGCGCTTTACTGCGGAAACGACTCTGGAGCCGGCGGCCTTGGGCGGCGCCTTGGAGGCGGCGACGGTGCGGGCTCTTCCGCTGCCGGGGTCTCGGCCTCCGGCGGAGTCTCCGGTGCAGGTTCGGCACTCGGCTCGGCCGGTGCCTCGTTCTCGGACCTTCCGGCGGATCTTTCAGGCGTCGAGGTTCTGCAGTTGGTCAGCCAAACGTCGAACACCGGATGCTCGACGGCGTGAAGGCCGGGGCTTTCCGCGAACATCCATCCGGTAAAAATCCGCTCCACCTCCCCCGTCAGCCTGATTTCGTCCACCTCGACGAAGCTTGTTGTGCGCGGAGGCTCGGTCGGCGGACGCGTGTTGCAGATCCGCGGCGTCACCTTCAACGCACCAAACTGGACGGTGTGATTGATCGGAATTTCGAGATGCGAGATACGCCCGGTCATCTTGTCGAGGGCCGCGAACACCGCGACCGGATTTTGGACTTTTTCGGCATGGGCCGCGCCGCCGGCAAAAGAAGCCGTTGCGGCAACCAGCAAAAACCAAGAAAGCTGCCTTCGCGGTTCGAAGCTTCGCATTCTCAATCCCTCAGACCTTGCGAGCTTCTCGCGCGCCTATCGGAGGCGACAGGGCAAAGCACGAATGGGGCGCTGCTGTGTCCGACAGGTGCAACGTCGACTCCCTCGTTTAGGCGATCCGCTCGGCGGCGAAGCGGAGGCGGATGTGATCCGCCGTCCAGCATCCCTGCGAGTCGCAGAGCGACGGATGCAAGAGCACGAGCACTTCGCCCAACACCTGCGACCGCTCAGGCTCTTGGAACTGTTCGAAAAAAGAGCGGCCGCAGGTCTGGAGCCAGCCTTCCATGCCGATTTCGAGCGGCGTTGGGCGCGGGACGAGCATGATGGTCTTGACCTCGAAGCCGCTTCCCTCGAGCTCGCGCCGATAATCCTTCACCGTCGGAAAATACCAGGGCGCCACCCGTTCGGGGTCACCGCCATGGCGCTCGCCGACCGCGCGCATCGCCGTCGCGATCGCCGCGACATTGCCGTGACCGCCGAACTCACCGACGAATCGGCCGTGCGGCTTCAGCGCGCGCGCAACGCTTTCGACGACGAGCTCAGGCCGCCGCATCCAATGCAAGGCGGCGTTCGAGAAGACGGCGTCGAACTCCTCGACGAAAGGAAGGGCATGGCCGTCGACGCGCATGGTCTTCAGCCCCTTCGCGGCGGCTGCGCCGAGAAGGTCGTCGCTGAGATCGGCGGCGAGCACGTCGGCACCGGCGGCGGCGATTTCGCAAGAAAGCGCGCCGTCACCGCAGCCGAGGTCGAGAATCCGTTCACCGCGTTTCGGCGCCAGCAGACCGAGGACAGGCTTTGCCAACTCCCAAACGAAGCGGCCGTTGCGGGCATAGTCGTCCGCGAGCCAGCGCTGCACGGCCTTCGGCGGAGATGCATCCAAAATCGTCATCAGGATCAGCTCGGCGTCCAAGGCTCGTAATCGCGGAGCGGTTTCTTGCCGGCGTCAGGCCTGAGGAGGCTGCCCGGCGGGCGATAGGCCTCCGGCGTCCCGGTCAGGTTCGGCTCATAAGGCTTTTCCCAGGGCCGCGGCCGGTAGTGCTCCTCGGTCGGGGGGACGTCCACCGTGTAATGCAGCCAGCCGTGCCATTTCGGCGGGACGAGCGAAGCGTCCCAGTCCTTGCGATACACGACCCAGCGCCGCTTTCCGTCCTTGCTCTCATAGTATGTGTTGCCGAATCCGTCGGCGCCGACTCGCCTTCCGAAGCGCCATGTATAAAGTCGCGTGCCGATGGTGTTGCCGGTCCACCAGGCGAAAAGTTCGGTCAGAAGTTTCATGGGAGAAAGGCCGGACCCTTCGAAACGAGGCGCGGGGACTATGGCCGCAACCGCCCCGCGCTGTCCAGGCGGCGGGGTGCCGCCCTTGCCGAAGCGCTGCCTCTCCTGCTCAAAAGAGGAGCGAAATGAGCGCCTTGACCCCTTCACGTGGTTTTGCCGACCGCCCATTTTGCACAGGTCGTCCCCAACAATTCACACAGGATTTAGTGGAACTTAAGGAATGCAATCCCTATATATTGATGCAGGGTTCGAATCGCCCCACCCTGCTTGGTTCACACTAAGCGGTTTTGATTGGGGGAAATGATGCGGATCGAAAGACGATTCACCGAGGCC
>WUUC01101165.1_pt1 | contig 13961 bp, 10 predicted proteins | sample 6278441 | NCBI WGS metagenome assembly WUUC01 (sample SAMN13675441, study PRJNA597444) | soil metagenome | isolation source: soil | place: USA: Washington | collected 2017-10
AGCTCGAAGCACTCGGCCTCTCACTCGGCATGAAGTTCGACGAACGCCTCCTCGATTCGAAGAAGGACCTGTAAGGAAGTAGCGAGTAGTGGGTAGCGAGTAGCGAGCCTCTGCTCGCCTCGTTGCCTCTGCTCTACTCGCTGCCTCTATTCTACTCACTATTCGCTACTAATTTCGTCTCTCGCGCCGTCCGCTGCCGCCCCACGCTGCGACCGGATTGCCGATCGGGAGTCGTCTAAAACAAAAACACAATGCGTCATAATAAACATCGCGCCTCCCTCGGCGTTACCCGTGAACATCGCGCCGCGATGCTCTCCAACATGGCCGCCTCGCTGATCACCCATGGTCGTATCAAGACCACCGTGACGAAGGCGAAAGCCCTCCGTCCCTTCATCGAGAAGGTCATCACCAAAGCCAAGCAGGCCGCGGCCAAGACCGAGCCAAAAGACGCGCTCCATCTCCGCCGTCTCGCCTTGAGCGATGTCCGCGACGAGACCGCTGTTACGCTCCTTTTTAACGAGAAGCATAAGGAGTTCACCAATCGTAACGGTGGCTACACTCGCATCTACAAGCTCGGCAAGCGCATCAGCGATGCCGCCGAGATGGCCCTGATCGAATTCGTGAAAGCGGACGACCAAGGCTACAAGAAGCGCAAGAAGCCCGCCGCTAAGAGCAAGAAGGCCGCTGCTGCTGAAACCGCTCCTGCCGCTGACGTCACGCCTGAAGGCGAAGCCAAAGCCTGAGCGATCAACTACGCTCTCCGTTTCAAACGCGCCGAAATTTCTTCGGCGCGTTTTTTTGTGCGTTTTCTCCACGTACTTTCCCAGAGGCGGCACCGCTCGTTATCGGCGTGCTGAGCGATATCGTCGCCGTTTGGGGGGAAACCCGCTCTCGACTTCTCACCAACGCCGCATGTTTCGCCTCACGCAGCGCTGGGAACGCTCCGTTTTTCGCGTCAATGCGCGCACTCGACGCTGGTCAGCATGTCGTTTGTGCCGATAACCAAACTGTCTTTTATTGCCGCATGGATCTCGCCACCGCCACGGTCATCTACTGCCTGCTCGTCGCGGCTCTTTTTCTGGGATTGTGGATGTTTTACGACCGCCGCGACCACGCGCTTTTCGAGCACGCCCGCCGCAAATCCACCTTCCTGTGCATCCGGTGCAACCATCTCTATGCCGCAGCCGGTCAGCCTGATTCCTGCGAATGCCCCCGCTGCGGACATAGTAATTCACGACTGAGTTTCTGATTGAGTCAGGCGCTTACTTCATTCCCGAGCGCTCATCTATGAAATTACTGCGCTCAGTTCCGGCGGTCTCTCTGGCAGATGGCGGTGACGCGTCGCCACGCATGGTCTCCCCATCGCTTCGCTACGTGTGCGCCGCGGCTTTGTTTTTGGCGGTGTCGCTTGTACGAGCAGACGAACCCGCGGCAGTCAAAATCTGGCGGTTCGAAAATCCCACGGTTGTCGCCGACGCGCGGATCGAGGTATGGGGTGCACCTTCTTTTTTTAAAGATCCCCTCGATTCCGCCGTACGCTTCGATGGCAAAGTCGATGGGCTGCTCGTTCCCGTTATTCCGATCGCGGGCTGGAAAAACTTTACCATCGAAATTCTTTTTACGGTCGATGCCGATGGGTTTTCTGAGCAGAAATTCCTTCATCTGCAGGATGAAAAAGGCCGCCGGGTACTGATCGAGTTACGTCTCCTGCCGGGTGACCGGTGGTGTCTCGACACATTTCTACACAAAGATTCCGAGCACCGATTGACGTTGATCGATCATGCCCAAGTGCATCCGGTGGAGCGCTGGCATTGGGCCGCATTATCTTACGCCGAAGGGCGCATGGTTCATTTCGTGGATGGTGTGAAGGAATGCGAAGGCGCTGTTCAGTTTGAACCGCTGTCCAGGGACGGCCGGACGTCCCTCGGCGTGCGCCAAAACAAAGTATCCTGGTTCAAGGGCGCGATTCGCGAGGTTCGCTTCTCGCCCGAAGCGCTGCCGCTCGAAAAGCTGCAACGCATCCCTTCGGCTCAGTAAGTTTCTCAGAGTTTCACGGCGTTATTGTTCGTGGTGATTTCGGTGAGTGCGTGAGCGGGATCGATGACGACCGAGCATCCCGCCGGCTTGATTCCATCGGGTAAGGTGAGCGTGACTTGCGCCGTTTTGGGACTCCAATCCAGTGGAGCGGGGATCGTGGGCGTGGCTGTCTGCACGAGGATTTTACCCTCGCGAGAAATCAGTGCGACGCTGCTGGCCGGCGCCTCAACCGATCCGAGGCTGTGAAGCTGCACCGCGATTTCGCTGCCGCGAATCGTCACGTCCTGCGGATCGATGCCGATGTCGGGGCGTTCCTGATACGGCCTGCCGGGTTTCACATTCTTGAGAGTGAGAATGGTGGTTACTCGCGCCGGAAACGTGAACGTCACCGCACGTGAGCGTTCGAAGGACTCGGTGCGTTTCCGAGGCTCGCCGTCGATTTGATCGTCTCCGTCGGCGTCGACGCCCTGAATGATTTCCCAGTCGCCAGGATTTACGTCCCCGCCGGTCATCGATGCGGTCACGGGAATGGATTCAAGATTGTGCGCGATGACTTTAAACGCGTCGCCGGTAGAGTCGGGAATAAGGATGGCGACGCTTTCAGCTTTTGCAGGTTCTTGAAAACGCCAGCTCACAATATGGCCGGGGAAAATCGCATTGCGGACGAGAGCGACTCCGCCGAGCCGAGCGCGTTGAAGTTCGCTCGTCGACATGTTGATGCGATCGATCCACAGGCTGCCTTCCGTGTTGATGTACCAGCGGTTCTCCATGCGTTCGATCAGCGTGGCGTAGAGGTTTTCGAGGAACGTTTTGTTTCCAGTCACCCGCCACATGAAATGAGGATTGTGTTGCGGCATGATTGCCGGCCGCGAGGGATCGCGCGCGTCGAATTCGCTGCTGGTCCTGATGAATTTTTCCGCCGCTTCGCGCTGGTCGAGCAGATCGAGAACGTTGGGGTTGATGGCGGCGATGCTCGATAGACCGCCGTCGAGAATCGGCTGGAGATATTTTCGGTCGTGGGTCCATTGCCAGGCGTTCCAGAAAAGCGCCCAAGGGGAAAAGTTTCGCGATGCCTCCGCCTCGGCATCGGTTTCAAAATGGATCGCGGTCGGGATTGTCGGCTGCCCGTCTTTACCTGGTTTGCGGTGTGCGAGGAGACCGTCGGCGAGTTCGATCAGCAGCTTCTTGCCAGCCGGATCGCCGTTGTAGTCGACGAGCATCTGCATGGGTTGGAAAACCAGGTAAGAATACGCCTTCGACCATCCCCAAACGCCTTCGGTCGCGATGCGCGTGCCGCTGAAATAAGTGCTGCGGATGTGGCGGTGCCCGGCGTGATTGATCCCGGTGATGCTTGCGAGGCCTCGAGAAGTTTCCAGCGCGCGCTCGATCTGGCGCGGGCTGCCGTAGTTGAGAATTAGATTCTGCCCGAGCGCGTTGATGCCTTCTTCATACGTGTGCAACTCGTCGGTCTGAATCGTGGGCAGTCCGTTGGTCACCATTCCCTGCGCGTAGCACGCATCGAGCACCCGGCTGACGGATGCGGCGATTTTGTCCGGCTCCGCACCCATCAACGCGATGCCGGGCCAGAAGTTGGTCATGTCGGTATCGTCGGAAAGACCGCCGCCGAGTTCGCCGTTCTCGATCTGACGATGATCGATGTACCAAAGCACGAGTTCCTTCGCGCGTCGCAGCGCGTCGACCTGACGAAACGCCCATAGCGGCACACCCTCGGGAGCCGTGGGCAACGTGAACGGAGGTTTCACGGAGCCAGGGAAGGCATCGGCTTTGTACTGCAACGCCCGCAAGTGATCGGGGTTCACTCTGAGCAGGTCGTTCAAGTCGTCCTCGAAACGTTGCCGGAGCTGGTAGCCGCGTTCGCGCGGATTTTCCTCCACGAGCATCGCGTAGTTGTCGCGCACCTGCGTGAAGCGGTCGATCTCGTGTTCCGCGAGCCCGGCCGCCCGATCTTTGAAAACAAGCCGGATTTGCGAAGGCGCCAGCGCGGCGATGTTTCCTGGATGTTCTGACGCGGCGATCGTGAGATAGAGGCCGCGGTCTTCCGGCAAGATGCGATCCCGCGTATCGAGCCAGAGCGTGCGGGCTTCGCGCGAATCTGCCGTGAACGTGAAATCGAGCAGGTTGCGCGCAGGCCAGAGCGGATCTTTCACCTGCACGTTGAAGGAAATATTCGTGGCGGGATTTCCACTCCACGCGGGCAGATCGATCGCGATGCCGTCGAGCGCGCCGCTGACCTTATCCAAGGCGTAGTCCTTGTTCGCGAGCTCATCGGAAATTCTGGCGGGTATGAACACGTGAAGAAGAGGCAAGCCTTCGGCCACGATGGCGGGCCCCGGTTGTGTTGGAGCGTCGACAGGTTCCGCGACCAGTGCCGCCTGTTCATCGCGGGGATGGCGACCGTGGACAAAGGCTAGCAGCGGTTCGACGCCGGGGTAGGATGTGGCGTGCCCGCTAACTCGATACGCCAGCGTGCGGGCACCCGTGGGTTCACGAGCGGCGGTGACATAGTAAGCGGCGAATTCCCCAATCGGTTGCTCCTGTTCGGCGTTTTCAAAGCGGATCTTTTGTGCGGTCCGCGCCGCGTCCACGCGATGAATGGTTCGCTCCTGACCGCGCGCGCGCTCGAACAATCTTGATGAGCTCGTGGCCGTTTCCAGCGATCCGCTCCCCCACGCGGCGCCGGAGATCTCCAAGTGGTTCCAAGGCTCATGCGGTAAGGTGAACGTGACCGCCTTGCCCGAGAGCGAGTAGCAGTCCCAGTCGGGAAGGATGAAATAGTCGGTGCGGCCGGGCAGACGCGATCGGTTGTACACGCCGGGCCAGGTCGTCTCGCGAATCCCGTCGTTTGCCTTCCACCACCAGCGTTTGAGATCGAAAGCGTCGTGAATCTCGACCTTGCGGATGCTCACGTCGTTTGTGTGCGGCAAATGGGGTGGGAGATCGTTCGCGCGATTCCAGCCATAGCGATGGCTCCACTCGGCGCGGGTGCGTTCATCGGCGAGCGAACGGCCGGGCAGGGGAGCAAGTGCGGGAGGCGCTTCTGCTTGGGCGAGTGTGGCGATGTCCGGATCGCCGAGCGCCCGGTCATAGATGCGCAGCTCGTCGAGATCTCCACCGCGCACGAAGTTATAGTCACTTTGCACTTGGTACGGGCTGATAATGCGGGAGTGGGGGCCAAACTGGTCGAGCTGCGCGTCGTAGCGCGTCGGCGCCTCGAGCCGTTTTTCAGCGGCGAGTTTGCCGTTTATGTAGAAGCGGATGCCCGTCGCCTCGTCCCACGCGAGCGCGAGGTGGATCCACTCATTTGGATTGAGGAAAGGCTCGGTTGTGACCGAGACGCGCGTGCGGCTGAGGTTGATGTCGGTCACGAACGCATCGAAGCCGTGGCCGTTGTAGTCGATCCTCAGCCACACCATGTCCCAGCTCGAGTGATCGCCATAGGCGACGCGGAAGATCGGAAACTCCGTCGGGCCGACTGGCTCCCGTGCGCGCCAGAAAAAGGAGAGCGTGCCGCGTTGTGCGTAGATATTTCCCGGCGCCCACCACGCGAGGCGTTGCGTATGTTCACAACGCAGGGCGGCGCCGCGTGCACCGTCGGGAATGCCGCCGACGTCTTTGAGGAAGTTTGGCTCGGCGTGCCCATTGGCGGCGAAGTCCGCTGCGGTTTCTTTATCTCCGGAAAGATAAAAGAGCAGCCCTGGTTCCGGCTTCAGCTTCGCGCCGAGGGCGGTTCCTGCGCGAGCGGAGTCGCTGGAGAAAGGAAGCAGAGCCGTCAGCAACATGGCGGCGTGGCGGGCTAGAACTGCGGCGATACGAGAGCCGGGCAAGGGTAAGTACATGAAGGAAACCGAAGGATGGGGTTGCCGGCGAGGATACTGACTTTCGCCGCCGACTTTCGGCGGCGAGGCGCTCGGACGGTTCGAGAAAACGGTGGGCGCTCGCGGCTTGTCAATCCGAGCGGCGGATGGCCTTTTCGCGATGTTCGCACAGAATGCTTAACCCCCGCCGCTCCATGATTTCTCACAATTCCCTGCCAGGCAATCTCGACGCCATGCCCCGCCGCGCCTTCGTGAAAGGAGTGTCCGCCGCCGGCCTCGGCATCGCTCTGGGTGTGAGTAATCTCCTGGCCGCGACCGAAAGCAGGCGTCGTCGCTACGCGATCGTCGGTGCCGGCTCGCGCAGTCAGATGTACCAAAACGCGATCGAGACCACCTATAAAGCCCACGCCCAACTCGTCGGGATTTGCGACACCAACGCCGGTCGGCTCGAGGTTTCTCGCGCGCTCGCTCGCTCGCATGGTGCCACGGAGCCGAAGGCTTACGCGGCCGCCGATTTCGAGCGGATGATCGCGGAGACGAAACCGGAGTTTGTCATCGTGACGACGGTTGATGGCACGCATCACGAGTACCTGATACGCGCGATGGAGCGGGGCTGCCACACGATCACCGAGAAGCCGATGACCACCACGGCGGCAAAATGCCAGGCGATCGTGGATGCCCGTCAACGTACGGGGAAAACCTGCCGCGTACTCTTTAACTATCGTTACTCGCCGCCTCGGACTCAGGTGAAGGACATTCTGATGAGCGGCGAGATCGGCGATGTGCTTTCGGTCGATTTTCAATGGCTGCTCAACACCAGCCACGGCGCGGATTATTTCCGGCGTTGGCACGCGCACAAAGAAAATTCCGGCGGCCTCATGGTGCATAAGGCGACGCATCACTTCGACCTCGTCAACTGGTGGCTGGGGGCGGTGCCGCAAACTGTCACGGCGATGGGCAAGCGAGACTTCTACACGCCAGCGATGGCGAAGCGCCTCGGACTGGAAAGCCCTCACGAGCGCTGCCTCACCTGTCCGGAGAAAAAGAAATGCGGATTCTACATGGATCTGACCGCCGCGCCGAAGCTGAAGCAGCTCTATCTCGACCAGGAAAAATACGACGGCTATTTCCGCGACCGCTGCGTATTCCGTCCGGATATCGACATCGAGGATACGATGAACGTTGCCGTCCGCTACGACAACGGCGTGACGCTCAGTTATTCGCTTAATGCCTTTAATGCCTGGGAGGGCTACCAGGTCGCTTTTAACGGCACGAAGGGCCGGCTCGAGCACTCGATCGTGGAGAGGATCTACGTGAATGGCACCGACACCGAGCAAGGAGCAATCCAGGAAGGCGGTGTGAAAACGCGCGTGATTCCGCTGCGCGACGCGGCGCGTGATATCGTGCCGTGGGCCGGAGTCGGCAGCCACGGTGGTGGCGACAAGATCATGTTGGACGACATGCTCCTGCCGAAGCCCCCGGAAGATCGTTATCTGCGAGCCGCGGACGAGCGTGCCGGCGCGGCCTCCATCCTGGTTGGGATCGCTGCGAATCAATGCTTCGAAAAGGGTGGCCCGGTCGCGATCGCGGACTTGGTGAAAAATCTCGGTCGCCCCGACTACGCTCCGATGCCGTCGCGTACCGGGCCGTTGCCGATGCCAGGCTCGGTATAACGCGTGCGGCTCGGCTTTCGCCGTGTCGCGCGGTCCGCCGCACCGCACTCACCGAGCCCGATGCGCTCGCCGTGTCGCCCCGACTTTTACCGACATCTTAGATTCTAGAATTCCGCAAACGCGTGCGCTCCTACGCGCGCATTTTGCGTTTCGAGCGCCGCGAGTTACGGTGTCGCATGCGCATCGAACGCGACTCTATGGGCGAAATGTCTGTCCCCGACGTAGCTCTCTACGGCGCTTCCACACAGCGCGCTGTTTTGAATTTTCCGATCAGTGGTCGGCCGATGCCGCCGGGATTCATCCGCGGCCTCGGGTTGGTGAAACTCGCGTGCGCGGTCGCCAATGCCGAGCTCGGCCTGCTGCATCTCGATAAGAGCGTCCTCATCCAGAAGGTCGCGCACGAGCTGATGGAGGGAAAGCTCATCGAGCATTTCCCCGTCGACGTTTTCCAAACAGGTTCCGGCACCTCGACCAATATGAATGCCAACGAGGTGATCGCCAACCGCGCGAGCCAGCTTTCCGGAAAGCCCATCGGCTCGAAAAGTCCTCTCCACCCAAACGACGATGTGAACCTCGGTCAGTCGTCCAACGATGTCATCCCGACCGCGCTTCATGTGTCGGCCGCGCTGGCGCTGCATGAGCAGTTGCACCCCGCGCTCAAACATCTCCACGCCGCACTCGCGAAGAAAGCGGAGCAGTTTTCCGAGATCGTGAAAATCGGCCGCACTCACCTGATGGACGCGACGCCGATCACGCTCGGGCAGGAGTTTTCCGGGTACGCCGCCCAGGTCGCGAAAGCTGCCGTGCGCGTGGAAAAAGCCATTGTTGCGCTGCGCGAGCTGGCGATTGGCGGAACCGCGGTGGGCACGGGCATCAACTGTCATCCCGAATTCGCTGCGAGAGTCTGCCGCGTGCTCACGGAGAAAACGGGCATCCCGTTCTTTGAAGCGCATAATCATTTCGAGGCTCAAGCCGCGCGCGACGATTCCGTAGAAGTCGCTGGCCAACTCACCGCGATTGCCGCTTCACTGACGAAAATCGCGAACGACGTCCGGCTCCTTAGCTCGGGACCTCGAAGTGGTTTGCAAGAAATCCGCTTACCCGCGACGCAGCCTGGCAGCTCGATCATGCCGGGGAAAGTGAACCCCGTGATGAGCGAGATGCTCGTGCAGGTTTGTATCTATGTCCAAGGCCTTGCGCAGATCGTCGCGCTCTGCGGACGCGACGGGCAGTTCGAACTCAATGTCACGATACCGCTGATCGCGCATTCGCTGCACGAAGCGATTGGCTGTCTTGCCAACGGCGCGCGCGTGTTCGCCGACGAATGCGTGCGCGGGATCGAGGCCGATCCAACGCGTTGCAAAGAACTCGTTGACCGCTCGCTTATGTTAGTGACCGCGCTCAATCCACACATCGGTTACGACGCCGCCGCCGCCGTGGCGAAAGAAGCCTTCGTCAAAAATAAAACCCTCCGTGAAGTGGTCCTTGAAAAAGGTCTGCTGGATGCCGTCACGCTCGACCGCGCATTGGAGCCGGCGGCGATGACCAAACCGGGCGAAAGCACGCTCGGCGGCGGCGGCGGTTAAGACGGAGGTCGATGCCCACGCGGGTGGGAGATCTCCCCCGGTTGGCCGCGGCGATAGGCCGAGGTCGCAGCCCCTTCGGCTGGAAACGGCGGCCGCGTTGTCCTGTCCAGTGTCTTGCCACCGCCTCCGCAACTGCGCATCGTCTGCCAAACCCATGCTCTTCCCGTTAGCCTCGGTAGTTAAACCCTGGATGCTCGTGTCCTTGATGGTCGTCGCGGCCGGTCTCGTCGCGGTGCGCGCGCAGAATGCGCCGAGTCAGCCATCTGCCTTTTGGCCCAAATCGCCCGCCACCGTATCCGGCGCCGGCGCCTCACTTGAACTTGAGGCGCGCCGGGCGTTGAACATCGGACTGCCGTCCATTGCCGCGGCGCTTTATCGGAAGATCTACGACGATCCGAACACCTCGCAGAAAACGCGCAGCCGCGTGGCGGTGGATTTGGTGACCGCGCTGCTCGAAGAAGACCGCTTCTTGGAAGCGGCGCAGTTTTTGCAAAGCTTCGCCGATTCACCGACACCCGAGCTGCGTTTGCGCCGGGCGATGGTTGCGGTTCGCGAACGCCGTTTCGATGTCGCCAAAGCGGAATCGCAATCGCTCAGCCCCGACGAGCTAAGTCCGTACGATCGAGGCTGGCTTTTCTTTTTGCGCGGCCAACTGGTCGAAGAATCCCGTGATAACCAAGCTGCGGCAAAGTTTTATCAACAGGCGGAAGAGGCGACGAGCGCGACCGGCCTTGAGGCGCAGCGCGCATGGTTTCTCTTAGCGAAAAAACGTCTCAGTCTTAAGTCGGGTGGGGCGACCGATGTGACGGAGCTGCGGAAGACGATCGATAAGAATCCCGGAAGTCCTCAGGCCTATGCGGCGACGAGCCAGCTTGCGGTCGGTTTGACGCAACTTGGGCAACGCGCGGAAGCCATCGAGCTTTTGCAAAAACGCCTGCTGGAACTTCCGCGGCAAGAACGTGTGCTCAACGATGAGTGGCAGCTTTTGCTAGGCCTGATCGCCAAGCCGGAGGAGGGCGCGGGCTGGGTGGCGTTGCGAAATCTGCTGATGAACTCCACGAATCGCGACAGCCAGCGCGTCGCTCTTCGTCTGCTCTCGGGCGCGTCTGGAACCACGAGCGCGCGTCGCGATGAATTCGGCAAACTCCTCGATCAGTTGATCGCTGCACCGACGCCGCATCCGATTCTCGAGTACCTCTTGTTGTTTCGAGCACAGACGGCGCTGGCGGATAACGGGGCGAAGCGTTACGCCCAGGCGGAGAACGACGCCAACCGTCTGCTCACGGAGTTTCCTGCGTCACCGCTGAAAGCGGCGGCTCTAGGAGTGCTCGCCGAGTCGGCGTGGGAACAAGGTTTCTATCGTTTCGCCGCGACGCACGCGGCAAAAGCGCGCGCCGAACTTCCCCCGGGAGAAACCCGCGCGCAGCTAGGAGTCTTGCTCGCCGAAGCCTATTTCCGCGCGGCGGAGACGGGGAAGTCCGCCGCCGATTATCGCACTGCAGCGGATGCTTACGGCGCGGCGCTCGCGGAAGTTCCCGTCGGTCTGCCGGCCGGAGATCTCATGTTTCAACGGGTGCTCTCGTCGATCAACGCCGGCGAACTCGATGCGGCCGAAGCCATTCTTGACGAGTATTCCCGCGATCCACGGTTGGAGGCGGCTTACCGTTGGCAGATGGAGTGGAGTCTTGCGCGCGCGCTACAAGCGGCGGGTAGCGCGAACAAAGCCTATCAGCGCGTGAACCAGCTGCTCGATAACGCGCTCACTGCCGCTGCGCTTGCGATGGATTTGCGTGCAAGCATGGCGTGGTTGCAGGCGCGGCTAGCTTTCGAGAATAACGATTCCGAACGCACGCTCCGTCTCGCTGAGACATTGCTGGCATCGCTCGAGGGAGTCGAGGCCTCGCTCAAAGCGGCAATCGCGAGTAACGCCTTGCTGCTCCAGGCGCAGGCAGGCTTCGAGTTGAAAAACGCGGCGCGCACATCCGCAGCGTTGGAGACGTTGAAAAAATTACGCGCCGATTATCCCGGATCCGAGGCGGCGGTTTATTCTTATATCGTGGAAGCGGACGCCGCCGACACGGACGGGCGTGTGCTGGATGCGCAACGTCTGGTCGTCGAACTCGCCGACAAGTTTAAGAAAAGCGAATACGCGCCTTACGCGCTTTATCGAGCCGCGCTCTACGCCGAACGCCGCGGACCCGACCGGCAATATTATGAGGAGGCGAACCGGATTCTTGAGAATTTAGTGACGACTTATCCGGATGACGGCTTGGTCTTTTATGCCCGCCTCAAGCAAGGCAATCTCCTGCGTTCGATGAACGAGTGGGGCCGCGCACGCACGCTCTACGCCGACCTCGTGAACAATTTTAAATTCCCTCAGTTTGCGGATGCGCTCGCCGGCTCGCTCGCGCTGGCTGACACCGAAGCTGCGCTGGCCGCGTCCGACCCGGCGCGGGCGAGTAGCGCGGCAGCGATCTATGAAGACCTTTATATCAGGCAGTCCGCTTCTTTGGACCTGCGGGCCGAGGCTGGACACAAGCTCGGTCTTTACCGTGCCGATCGCGAAAGTCCCGAGCGCGCCTACGCGATCTGGTGGCCGATGATCGAAGCGTTTGTGCTCGAAGATTCGAAATCGTCGAAGCTGGGTGCGAACGGTCGCTATTGGATGGTGCGCACGATTTTGAAACTCGCCGCACTTCAGGAAAGCCAATCGAAGCCGCAAGAAGCCCGTCGTTTGTACGAACTGATCTTGGAAAAAAAGCTGCCCGGCGTGCTTCACGCCAACGAAGGGCTCATGCGAACAGGCGGAAAGCCCGCCGCGAACGCGCACAGTACAGCCCGTTGATTTTAGGCATTTACGCCCCCGTGCGAAACCGGTCTAACGTCACCTAACCCAATGTCTGGTTTTGATTTTAGTCTTTTCACCCAAGGCGGCCCGATGCTGGTCGTTTTGGTGCTCATGGCGGCCGTGGTGATCGTGCTGTTTATCGAACGTACCCTTTACCTTCATCGAGGGCAGATCCGCTCAAAGCCTTTTCTGGACGGCATCAAAAATACCTTGGAGCGGCGGCGTCTGGTCGAGGCATTAACCCTGTGCGAAGAAACCCCCGGCCCCGTTGCGGCCGTGGTGAAAGCGGCGTTGCTCAATGCGGACAAGGACGCTGAAAAAATGCGCTTCGCCGTGCAAGAAGCCGCCGTGGTGGAGATCCCGGTTTTGGAGCGCCGATTGGGATCGATCGCCGCCGTGGCGCAGATCGCTCCGCTCGTGGGCCTGCTCGCGACGTTGCTGGGCATGATCACCACATTTCATGCGTTCATGCAGGGTGGCCAGTATGCCACCGCCCATGCGCTCGCGAGTGGAATGTGGCAGGCGCTTATCGGCACGGCTGGTAGTCTGCTGGTAGCCATCCCTGCGCATCTTGCCTGGCATTTCTTGAGCGGACGCGTGCGTTCGCTCGTGCGCGATGTGGAGTGGGCGGGTAACGAAATCATGCAGTATCTGCTGACTGATTACCGCGGTGGCGGGACGTGACCCAATCGAAGGTATCATGATCACGCGTCCACTCGATCTGGCCTCCTCGTTGCGACGCCCGCCGCGTAACTTCGACTGGCTCTTCTACGTGAACTTCGGACTGATCGCGCTTTTCTTTGTCCTGTTCGGCTCCCGCTTCGTTCTTTCCCCCGCGCTGGCCGTGGACGGAGAGGATCTTCGACTGGCGGACGTTCCCCATGACACGGCCGGCCTGGTGGCCAGCACGCTCGTGGTGAGTGTGAAGGCCAACGGCCAGATGTTTGTCGATCCCAACGGCCTTGTGAACGACGAGCAGTTGCGCGTCTGGCTAGGAATCCGAGCCAAGCGGACTCCAGGCGCGACGTTGTTGATCCGGCCAGACCAGGCAGTGCGTTTCGACGAAGTGGCGAAAATCTCCGTGGCAGCTAAAGAGGTCGGGTTATTTCCGGTCATCGGCGTCAGCACGTCGAGCAACGGGGCAGGGCAGTAATGAAAATGCTATGGGAGGGGCGCTGGATCGCGCTTGTGCTCGTGCTCGCCGGCATTTTCACGGCAGGTCTATTGTTGGCGGTTAAATTTGTGAGTCTGCCGACCCCGCCGCCCGCCAAGATCCTGGCGCCGCGATCGGGCGGAATCGGAATTGCCGCGACAGATGGCGCTACCGGAAGCGCGCTCCTGAAAGAACAGGCATTGCTCGACCCGGATCCGTTGTTCCTTCCCACCGAGTTCAATGCCAGCGAGCTGCGGCTTCCTGAACTCGTGCGTGGCGAACCAGGAGCTACATTTCAAGCGGTGTCCGCAAAGTACGCGTACAGCTTGGCGGCGGCATCGATCACGTTTCCAGAGCCGGTGGCAATTCCCGCTCAGTCCGTTGACTCGCTCACCTATGGCCGGACGCAAAATATGTACGAGGTCCTTGGCCGCTTTGATCGCGAAGAGACGGCGTTGCCGGCGCGATTTGCGGTGATCGAAGTTGTGCAGACCCAAACAGGACGCGTGGTGTTATCCGCACCGCTAATCGAAGGGCCAGCCTTGCTCGCCTCATCCGACTGGCGACCGCTTGAGCTGCTCGCGTCTGTGGATGCGACCGGACTAATCGGACTGCCGGTACTCGCGCGAGGTTCGGGCGTTGAAGCGATCGATACATTTTTCAGAAGTTATCTCGCTAAACAGTTTCACTTAGGGGAACGTCTTCCTCCCGGATTTTACGCGGTTCGCATCGGGCCGTAGGAATTTGGGGAAAAGCTGGAATTTGCTGTTGACGGAGAAAAACCCGGTCACCACGTTCTCCGCTCTTTTTCACGTTTTTTGACCCATT
>WUUC01006499.1_pt1 | contig 13960 bp, 10 predicted proteins | sample 6278441 | NCBI WGS metagenome assembly WUUC01 (sample SAMN13675441, study PRJNA597444) | soil metagenome | isolation source: soil | place: USA: Washington | collected 2017-10
GGTCCAAGGGCGGTATTACCTCCCCCTGGCGCCGGCCGCGGCCTGGCTCCTCCACACCCGCCGCTTCCAGCTCTCTCCGGCCGTGCTGAGCCGGGTGCTGCCCGTGCTCAGCGTTCTCTCCTGCGCCTTCGCGCTCTGGCTGGTGCTGCGGCGGTACTACGGGGTGTGATGATGATCCACGCCTCGGCCGGTTCCAAGCCAACGGGGTCGACGGTTGATGGGGTGACGGGGCGACGGTCAACGGAATCACGCTGGCTCCTTCTCCGTCATACAATGGCGGGCACACCCTCTCTTCGCGAGAACCGAACCTTGAACGAATTCGACCTGTCGAGCCTTGCCGCCGGCCTTGTCGCCTACGGCGTCGCCATCCTCGTCGCCGTGGGGCTGGTCTTCATCACCTTCCGAGCCAACGCGGCGCTCTTGGCCAGCCGCCGGGACGAGGAGCACATGCTGCTGGCCGGGCACCGGTCGGTGGCGATCACCCTCGGAGCCACCCTGCTGAGCCAGGCGCTGCTCCTCCGCCACGCCGTGTTCCCCTCCATGGCGGTGCTGCGCGACCTGTTCCTCGCCAAATCCTCGCTGGGCACCGTGGCCTGGAGCGTGGCCCAGTGCCTCCTCTTCTTCGCGGTGATCGCCATCGCCGCGTTCGGCTCCGTGCAATTCTCCGCCTGGCTGTTCACCCGCATGACCGGCAAGCTCGACGAGCATGAGGAGATCCTCAAGGACAACGTGGCGGTGGCGATCTTCTACGCCTTCGTCCTGCTCTCGATCACCGCCGTCCTCAACGAGGGGATCGAAGACCTCTCGCGCTCGCTCATCCCCTACGGCCGGACCGGCGTCATCCAGGTTCCATGAAGCGGGGCGGCTGTCTGGCTCTCGGGTGCGCCGGCACGGCCGTGCTCTTCGGGCTGGCCCTCGGCGGCATCGTCCTCCTCTGGACGTTCGCGCCGGAGGCGGCCGAAAAGACCGAGGACGTGCACGTGGACCTGAACGAGACGCGCGAGGAGGGGGAGACCCGCTTCGAGAGGACCGCGGCCGGCGACCGCTTCCGCCTCTCCTTCGGATTCCTCGACCACGACGGGGACCGGCACGAGGTCACCTGCACCATCCGCCGCGAGGACTACGAGCGGGAGGTGGCGGAGTTCGGCTATTCGGAGACGGAACGGTCGGCGACCCTCAACGCCGAGGTGAAGGCGCTCCTGGACCGCGAGGCGGCGGCGCGAGGGGTGGCCCCCTACTTCACGATCGACGTCCACGGCGACCTCGAATACGAGTGGAGCTACCAGGTCCCACCCACCGCCAGCCAGTCGGCCTGGCAGGCGGCCGAGGACTTCCACCAGTGGCTCGACACCCGGTCGGGCGACGCCATCGCCCCGCTGATCGACCGCTACTACCGGGAGCGTGGCTTCGAGCTCGAGAAGGACACGCTGCAGGTGGACTACGAACGGGCGGTCCTGGAGTCCAGCGATCCGCTGGCGGACTGCTTCGAGGCCCTGCGGAGCGCCGGGGGCCAGGAGCCGGCCGTGCGGCAGCTCAGCCTGTTCCTCTCCTTCTTCCAGGATCTCCGCTACGAGCTGCCACCGGACGTGGACGCCCAGGGACGTGAGACGCTGGGGTTCCGGGTCCCCACCGCGGTGCTGGTCCAGGGGGCCGGCGACTGCGACTCCAAGGCGGCCGCGTTCTGCTCGATGTGGCGCCGCCTCCGCGGCAGCCGGGTGCTGCTGATTCTGGTCCCCGAGCATGCCCTGGTGGGAGTGGAGGGCAAGCCGGGTCCGGACCAGGCCTTCGTCCGTCTCGGCAACCGCTACTTCATCCTCTGCGAGGTGGCCGGACCCGGCAAGATCCCTGCCGGGGACACCTCGATCGAAGGCAGCTTCGAATACGTCCTGATCGAGCCCGGGGATTGATCCGGAATCGTCCGGAGGGGACCTTCCCCCCACCGTTTGGCACCCTCCCCGATCTGGAGGGCGCTCACTCCCCCCAGAAATGGAGTGCCTCCAGCCTGGAGGGCAGTGGCCGCCCTCCAGGTTGGAGCCTGTCCCAGCGCGGGGGGGATCTCCGCCTCCAAAGGGCGGTCGTTCCCCTCTGTCTCGTGCCCTCCCCGACCTGGAGGGCGGCCACTCCCCTCTGAATTGGAGCCTTGCGCCCTCAGGGGGCGGTCACTCCCCTCCGAATCGAAGCCTTCCGGCCTCAGAGGGCGGTCACTCCCCCCCGAACGGAGAGCCGCCAGCCTGGAGGGCAGTGGCTGCCCTCCAGGGCGAAGCCTGTCCTAACGCGGGGGGGGATCTCCGCCTTCAGAGGGCAGTCGTCGCCCTCTGGATCGATCCCGCTCCGAGAGCGAGGGGCCAGGACGCCCCGCGGCGGCCGCTCGCCTCCGCTTGTCCCCGCTTCTGGCAAAGGAGCAGACTCCCCCGGGGGTGTCCCTTTTGTGACCCCTGGTCAATGAATGACCAGGGCGCGACTCACCCCCGGAAAGGACTGCATCCATGATGCATACTGCTTTTCTGATGCTGATACTGAGCCTGGGTGGAGGAGCGTTCCACCCAGGTGGTCTCCTGGATCTGGTCGCCGCCACCTGGGCCGGCAACAGCTACGACCCGAACGGTGAGGCGGCCACGAGTGACGCGGGAAATCACTTCGACCCCAACGGCCAGACGGGCGACGCGGGCGGAAGCTACGATCCCAACGGCTGATGGCTCGCGGTTTCCAGGTCCGAGCACTCTCTTCTCTCAGGGGGCCATTTCCGCCCCCTCTTTCCGCTACACTGTATTTGAACACTTGATCGGGGGCGCGATGAACCGACACTTCGGCCGGGAAGCTATGCTGCGGCTTCTCAGGGGATTAGGCGACGAGGAGGAGAGGGTCGAGGCCATCCGGCACGTGGCGCGTTGCCGCCGCTGCCTGGGGAGCGCGGCCGGGTACCTTCTGGAAGGAGGGAGAACGAAAGCCCGCAACACCCTCGCGCTGTTCGTCGAAACTGAGGTGCGCGAATCGGTAGACACGCTGAAGGCCCGGGGCTGGTGGGCCGAGATGAGGGAGCTCAGCCCGGCGGAGCAGATCCGGAAGATCCGCTCGACCGCCGCCCTGCAGAGCCTGTCGGTCTTCGAGGTGATTCTGGAGGATGCCAGAACGACTGGCCGCTCGGCCCCCTACCTTGGAGAGAGCCTGATCCAGGCGGCCTGGACGCTCGTGGACCTCCTTCCGGAGGCTCGGTACTCCAAGGCCCGGAAGAACGATCTGCGCGGGCAGGCCCTGACTGTGGTCGCGAATTGCCGCCGGATTGCAGCGGAGTTTGCGGCCTCAGCCCAAGCTATCGAAGCGGCTCGGCGTCATCTTGCTCAGGGGAAAGGGGACCCGGCCCTGGAAGCCGGGCTCCTCTCCATTCACTGCTCTCTGTGCAGCGATATCGGCGAGTTCGAGGCTGCTCTGACCTCCGTCCGTGAAGCCGTAATGATCTTCCGCGACATCGAGGACGGGCAGTCCGTCGCGCACAATACAGTCCTGGAAGCAAACTGTCTGCTCGCCGCCTACCAGCCGGAAGAAGCAATTGAGAGAGCGCAGTTTGCCCTTGACCATATGCCCCAGAAAGAGATGCGGCTTGAAGCTCTGGCAAAGCTTATTGTCGTTGAGAGTCTGGTCATTCTGGAACGACCTTGGGAAGCACTTTTCCATTTCATGGAAGCGAAGTCAATCTGTGAGCAGGAGCCGGGAACTCGTTTACGCGCGCTCCATTGCGAAGCGCGGCTTCTGGATGGTCTCGGTTGTGTAAGGGAGTCTGAAAAGCTCTTCCGCCACGCGATCAAAGCTTTCTTTGACCAGGAGATCTACAAGCAGGCTTTTGTGACTCTGCTGACCCTCTTCGAATGCCTCTGCCGGCGAGGCGCGCTCGGCAAGGCAGCAGCCGTCTGCGAGGAGGCGATCGCCGCGACGTCCGAGGCGGGGGAGGCCTGCAACGAGCAGATCCGGAGCACCTGGGCGGAGCTTCTGGCCGTGGTGCGCATCCGGCAGCTCAGCGAGAGCGAGCTGGTCCAGGCCCGCCAGTACCTCGTCCGCAACTGGAGCGTGCCGAAAGGGGTCTTCGTGCTGCCACGGCTGGAGATCGCCGCCCCCGCCCCGAGCCCGCCTCCCCCCGAGTCGCACGAGCCCCCACCCTTGCCCGCCGCCGAAGAGATGAGCCCTGCCATCTTCCAGGCGGCTCGCGAAGAGTACGACCGCAGACTCATCGCGGCCGCCCTGAAACAGACCGGAGGCAATATCCGAGAGGCCAGCCGCCTCCTCGGGCTCGCCCGCAACACGCTCAAGGCGCGGATGCGCCAGTACGGGCTCTAAATCTTCTAGCCGTCCAACAAACCAGCCGCGGCCTGTGTCTCTGAAGATGGAAGGGCTGAACGTCCGATGAAAACGGGAAGCCAAACAACTTCCATGCCAGGAGAAAGTCATGCCAATGCACAAGTGCCACTTTGGCGCATGGGTTAGAGCCGGGACGGAAGTCCAATGAAGTCAGAGATTTACTCAAGAAGCGAGAGAGCTTCGCGAGGCTCGGAGGGGCCTCAGAAGGGGCCGGAAATGGGCGTCCAGAGAAATGGACAACTTAAGTCGCCTGGAATCAATAGCCTGGGAAGGCCGCAGTCGGAACTGCCCTGATCTGTACGGAGGGATTGCGACCACCCTTTACTGGAAAATACTCCGGTTGAGCCACCAAGAGGCGACCTCGGAACTCCCCTGATCTGTACGGAGGGATCTGCCCGGAGATGAACGTAGTCGATCGGAACATTCCGTTGCCTCCCACCGGCCCAACGGGCCGGCAGATCCCAGCCCAGGGCTGAGGCCGCCGGCCGATGCCCTGGGTGGAAAGGCGATCCACCCCCCGCCGCCTGAAGGGCCGCTAGAGTTTCTACCGGAGCCGGCGCTCAGCTTTCAGCTCAGTGTCTCGCGGTCCTTCAGACCGCAGGACTGCGGGAAACCGCCAACCCAGGGCATCGGCTTGCGCCTCAGCCCTGGGCTCCGTTCTCCCGGCCCGTTGGGCCGGAGAGCACGCTTCTATATCGGGACGAGCTCCAACGAGCCCGGGCGTCTCTCAATTCCCCGGAACCGCCAACGATTCCCTCGGCAGGACCTCACCGTGCAAAACCACGCTCTCGATCGCGTTCCAGGCGTCCACGCTCACCAGCGGGTCGGCGCGCAGCAGGAGGAGGTTGGCCGTCTTGCCGGGCTCGATGGTCCCGACGTCGAGCAGCCCGAAGACCTCGGCATTGCGGATCGTCGCGGCCCGCAGGAGATCGCGCGGCGCGAGGCCGGCCCGGGCCATGTGCTGCAGTTCCCGCCAGGTGTTCAGACCAGGCTGGTCGGTCCAGGTCGGGGACGAGGGGGTGTCGCTCCCCAGCAGGATCTTTCCGCCGTGCCGCGCCAGATAGCTCAGGGCACGCTCCGCCTGGTGGGCCGCTCCTTCGAGAATCTTCCGCGCGATGGCCGGATCGGCGAAGACCGGAGTCTCGGCGAGAAGCCCTTTCTTGAAGCCCTGCGCCTCATCGGTCCGGTACCAGGCCAGGAGGCTCCCCGGCACCACCTTCTTCAGGGCGGGATCGTCGAGGAACCCGGGATCGAACAGGTTGACGAGCCCGTCCAGCACGCCGAAGGTGGGCTGGTAGGCGGTGCCGCCCGCCACCACCGCATCGAGGTGCTTGCGGATCGGCTCCGGGAGATCCGGCGCGCCGGTGTGAGCCCCCCATCCCCACAGGCCATGCGCGAGGACGTCCGGCTGATAGCGGAGAGCCAGCGTCTGCATGTCCAGGGCGTTGGCGTGGATGGCCACGGGCATGCCGAGGCGCCGGGCTTCCGCGCGGACGGCCGTCACCACGGGCTCGGAGGGCAGCGGCAGATTGCTCGCGTCGCCGAAGCCATCCTCGAAGAAGAGCTTGACGCACCGGTGCCCATCCTTCTGAAGGCTTTGCAGGCGGCGGACCGCCTCGGCGGGATCGTCCGGCAGCGCGTACGGAAGGAACTGGCTGGAAGCCTCGGCGGGGATGAGGACCGCCGGATAGCCGCGTTCGAGCACCAGCGGCGCGCAGGTGACGAGGTCCGGAGCCACGGGCCCGGACCGGAAGCGGTCGGCCGCGCCGGGCGCCGAAACGAGGTCCACCAGGGTCGTCACGCCGTGGTAGAGGTAGCTCCGCGGCTGCTGCCGCCAGAACGCCGCAAGCATCTCCGCGTGGCGTTTCTCGAAGTCCGGAGTGACCACGCCGACTCCCGGCGGCATGCCGACGTGCACGTGGCTGTCGATCAGCCCGGGAACGAGGAACTTCCCGCGCCCGTCTACCATCTCGATCTTCTTCTCTTTCGAGATCGGTGGCCGCGCGGTCCCCACGGAGCGGATCTTCCCCTCTTCGATCAGCACGAAGGCGTCCCGCAGCGGCGCCTCCCGCTCGGGCGAGACGACGGTGACGTTCTCGATAAGCACGGACGCGGACGGCGCCGCGGAGACCGGTGGGGCCATCAGGACAAAGACCGCCAGGGCGGCCTGAACAAGCATGGGCAGGGGACGGAGACGCATCGGGGTCCCTCCTTCTGGGTGGATTCTACGTGGAGGGGGGAGAGGGGGTTTCGCAACCCGCAGAAGCGGGGCGCCACCGGAGCGGCGCCCCGCCGTGATTCAGCTCACTGCCGATTGGCGTAGGAGTACGAGAACGTCACCGGCCCGCCGGCCTGCTCCTCGACCTCGGAGCGCAGGGATTCGACCAGATCGATGATCTCGGAACCGACCAGCTCGGGATCGGCCGGATTGACGTTGAAGGGCGCCCCGCAGGTCGCCTCGCCATCAACCGACGCCACGGTCGCGCCACACTCGATCGCCCCCACCACGTCGATGATCACGCCGACCTCGCCGCTGCCGCTACCGCCGTCCACGGGCTCCGGGGTGCCGATCACGATCCGGCTCGGGTAGGGGTGGTCGTAGGGGAAGTCGTGCGTCGTCCTGGTGCAGGAGCAGCCCGGAGGCGGACTGTTCGGGCAGACCGCGGAGCTCACGTATTCGACGGTCGAGTGGCCTCCCGGGAACGGTCCACAGCTCAGGGCCCAGAGGTGGATCCCGGTGCCGTAATGCGTGGGCACCGCCACGGCCGGGCTGGCCGCCATCACAGTGAGCACGAGAGCCAGGACGAGGAGGAGGGGGGTGGTGTGCCACGATTTCATGGTTCGTTCTCCAAGAGTTGGACCTTCATTCGATGAATGGGACTTCCCCTAACGTCAGGTGGCGAGCCAAGCGACCGACACTCTCCGATTCGGTTGAGGAGTCCTGCTCTCTCTGGTGCGTCTCGCCGCCGGAGGCGAGCCGACGCCGGCCGTCGAGCGGCGGTCGCAAAAGAAATCTGTTCCGCCACCTGTCCCGCGCTGTCTCAACCAGCGATGGCCATCCGCGCGATCCTCTCCGACTCGATCCTCCCCCCTGGCTCCCCGGCGCAGCCGGTCCAGGCAGCCGCGGTGCGCCGTCCTGGCCCGCGGGGGGAAGGGTCGGATATCCTTCCGTTCCGCCGGATCTCTCCCCGGCGACTCCACGACCTGCCCCCCATGGACCTCGACAACCTGACCGACGAGGAGCTGATCGAGCAGGCCCGCCAGGCCGGTCCGGGCGCCTCCGACCCCTACCTCTCCGCCCTCTACCGGCGCTATCAGTCCAAGGTGGCCGCCTGGTGCCTGCGGATCTGCAACGACCGCGAGGAGGCGGCGGACGTCGCTCAGGAGGTCTTCCTGCGGGTCCACGAGCGGATCGCCTCCTTCCGTGGCGACAGCCGCTTCTCCACCTGGCTCTACACGGTCACCCGCAGCGTGGCGATCAACCGCGGCATGGCCGCGCGGCGGCGGCAGACGTCAGCTCTCGACGACGACAGCGAGCCCGAGCCGGTCGAGCCGTCCCCCGGGGCGGAGCGGGAGCTCGAGCAGGGACAGATCCTGGCGGCGTTCCGGCAGGCCATGGAGCGCGACCTCGAACCGCTCGAGGCCAGGGTGCTCTATCTCCACTTCGCGGACGGCATGCCGCTCGCGGCGATCACCGAGCTCCTGGAGCTCGACAACAAGTCGGGCGCCAAGGCCTACATCGTGAGCGGCGGGCGCAAGCTCAAGCGGCGCTTCGGGAAGTGGCTCTCCCGCCAGTCCGTCGGAGGAACCTTTTCATGAGCGATCCAACGCTCCGGACCCTGGACGAGTGGCTGCGCGCCGCCTATGACTCCAAAGAAGCCTCCGAGGAGGCCGGCTGCCCTCCCCCCGAAGCGTTTCTGGAGGCGGAGACCGCGGGTCTCTCCCCGGAAAACCGGCGGACGCTCGACGAGCACGCCGCGCGCTGCCCAGCCTGTGCCGCCGAGCGGGACCTGGCCCGGCTCTTCGACGAGGCCCCGGACGAGACGGGGGTCCGCCCCGAGGATCTGGATTTCGTGGTCTCCCGCCTGGAGGAGACCTCGCCGGTCCGTTCTACGCCAGCTTCCAGTGCCCCCAACGTGGTGGTCTTCCCCGGTCCGCGCCGCGCCGAGCCGGCCTCCACTCAGCCCCGCCGGTCCGGCTCCTCCCACTCGCTGCTCCGCTTCGCGGCGGCGGCCGTCCTGGTGATCGGCGCCGGGCTCGGCTACCGCGCCGTCCAGTCCCCGGACCCGGCGCTCCCCGCCCCGGAGATCGGTGACGTGGTGCGCGGCGGCGAGGTGGAGGCCGTGTCACCGGCCGGCGAGCTGGCGGAGGTCCCGCGGGAGCTCCGCTGGGCGCACCGGGAAGGGGCGGCTTCCTACCGGGTGCGGATCACCACGGTGGACGATTCGGTCCTCTGGGAAATGACGGCACCCGCTTCCCCGGTTGTCATCCCCAAGGAGGTCTCCGCCAAACTGCATCGAGCGGTTCTCTATACTTGGACGGTCGAGGCGCTGGATCCGAGCGGAGCGCGCCTCGCCACCTCCGAGCCGGTCCGCTTCAGGGTGAAGCCGGCTCCACGGTGAGGCCAGACGATCACGGAGTTTCATCATGAACCAGCCAGCCCGCACCCGCTTCCGCTTCGCCTCCATCCTCCTCATGGTCCTCGCCGTCCTTCTGGCGGGGCTCCCGGAGGCGTCCGCCCGCCGAGGAGGGGGCGACGACGATGGGGGCGGGGGCGGCGATGACGACGCGCTCAAGCTGCGGGTGAACGACGCCATCGGCAAGCCCGGAGGCATCGTGGTGATCGTGCTCCGCACCTACGCGGCGCGGCCGATCCGCCAGGGGCAGATCTCGGTCGGGGTGCGCAAGGGGAGACCGGCGACCAACGCTCCCAATGCCTCGACCCTGGGGAGCGGGCTGACGGTGGACGCCCTGACCGAGCCCGTCCGGCCGCTCACCTTCCTGAGCGCGGTCGTCCACAGCACGCGGCGGGATTCGGCGACCCAGGCGACCCCCAAGGCTGGAGCGGACCGCCAGTCGGTCGACCTCAAGTTCACCTCTCCGTCCGGCACGGTCAACGCCTCCGACGGCCCCCTCGCCGTGCTCCGCTTCCGCCTGAGTCCGGCGGTGACCCCGGGGCAGCAGTACACGATCGAGGTCGACCCCGCGCTCACCTCGCTGGTGGACAGCGCCGGGCAGCCGATCCAGCTCGAGCCGATCAGCGCCGTGCTGACCGTCCGCGCGCCGTCCGCCCCTTTCGCGGTCGAGGCCGAGGGGGCCGAGGTCGAGCCCGGGGAGATCGCGGAGCTCGGTGTCCAGACCTTCGAGCCGTTCCAGATCTCCAGCGGGCGGGTCACCCTGCGCTACAACCCCGCCGTGGCCGCCGGACCGCCGGTGGTCCGCATCGATCCCCGCTACGGCAACGCCACCTTCACCGTGACCCGCCTCCGGCGCGGCGTCCTGCGGGTCGACTTCCGGTCCCCGAACAACACGCTGAACACCGTGCCGGGGAACATCATCGCCGTCGACCTGCCGACCCGGGCGACCGCCGTGGTGGGCAGCGAGTCGCCGGTGACCCTCGATCCCAACGGCACCTGGCTCAACAGCGCCAAGGGGCGGCGGCTCCGGTTGAGGATCGAGAACGGGAGCCTGGCCTTCGAGTGATCCGCGCCCCCCCCTTCTGTCCCGTTCATGGACAGACGCGTACCCGGCTCCGGCTCCTGTATAGTCAGCTCCCCGGAGAGAGGAGCCTCCAATGCACCAGTCGTTTACCATGGAAGGGCTCGATCCCGGCGCCCTGGAAGGGAGCACGGCCCTTCTCAAGGTCGCCCTTCGTGCCGCCCAGGCGGGGAGCTGGGCCTGGGACCTGGTGACGGAAGAGATCTTCTGGTCCGATGAGTACCATCACCTGATCGGCACGGACCCCGCGACCGTTCAGCCCTCCTACGAAGCATGGCTGGAGAAGGTCCACCCCGACGACCTGGAGCCCGCGGCGGCGCAGATGCGGGTGGCGATCGACACCCGGCGCGAGATCAACCTCGAGTTCCGCATCCTCCGGCCCGATGGGCTGCGCTGGCTGCGCTCCCAGGGACAGATCCTGTACGGCCAACAGGGTGAGCCGCTGAAGATGGTCGGCGTGACGTTCGACGTCACCGACCGCAGGCTGGCCGAGGAGGCGTTGCGGCGGCGCGAAGAAGAGATCCGGATCATCACCGACGGGGTTCCGGCTCTGATCTCCTACGTCGACGCGGAGCAGCGCTACCAGTTCAACAACCGGGCCTACGAAATCTGGTTCGGGTGTTCCGGGCAGGAGCTCACGGGGAAGCACATCCGAGACGTCCTCGGAGAGGCCGCCTACCAAGGCATCCGCCCGCAGATCGAATCGGCCCTGGCGGGCCGGGAAGCCCGCTTCGAAACATCTCTCGAGTACCAGGGCGCGGGCAGTCGCTGCGTGGATGTCCGCTACGTCCCGGATTTCGGGACCCGGGGCGAGGTGCGCGGCTTCTTCACCCTCATCAATGACTTCACGGAACGCAAGCAGACCGAAGCGGCGCTCCGTGAAAGCGAAGCGCGGTTCCGGACCGCGGTCGAAAACATGCTGGATTGCATGGGCATCTACTCGGCAGTCCGTGACGCGGCGGGAACGATCACCGATTTCCGGATCGATTACGTGAACGCCGCCGCCTGCGAGAACAACGCGATGCCGCGGGAAGAGCAGATAGGCAAGCTCCTCTGCGAGATCCTGCCGGGTCACCGCGAGAGCGAATTGTTCGCCGACTACTGCCGCGTGGTCGAAATGGGCGAGCCCCTGATCAAAGAAACCTTGATCTACGAGGACGACTACCCCGGTCAGCGGCTGCAGAGGAGCTTCGACATCCGCGCCGTCAAGCTCGGCGACGGCTTCATGGCGGTCTGGCGCGACGTCACGGAGCGCAAGCGGATCGAAGATGCGCTCAAGGAGACCGACCGGCGGAAGGACGAGTTCCTGGCGATGCTCGCCCATGAGCTGCGCAACCCGCTGGCTCCGATCCGCAATGCCGTGGAGGTGATGCGTCATCTCGGACTGCACAGTCCTCAGCTCGACCGCATGCGCGAGGTGATCGAACGGCAGACCCATCAGCTCACCCGGATGGTGGACGATCTGCTCGACGTATCGCGCATCAGCCAGGGCAAGATCACGCTGCGCAAGGAGAAAGTCGATCTGTTGACCATCGTCGGGCGTGCCGTCGAGACGAGCCGGCCGCTGATCGACGCCGGCGGCCACTGGCTGAGCGTCGCGCTCCCTGCCGATGCGCCGCGGCTCGAAGGCGACATACCCCGCCTGGCTCAGGTCTTCTCCAACCTGTTGAACAACGCCGCGAAATATACGGAGCACGGCGGCAACATCTGGCTGACCGCCGAGTGGCAGGGCGGCGAAATCCTGGTGCGTGTGAAAGACGACGGGATCGGGATTCCTCCCGAGGTCCTGCCGCGCGTCTTCGACCTCTTCGCCCAGGCGGATCGCGGCCTCGATCGCGCCCAGGGCGGCCTCGGGATCGGGCTCACCCTGGTCAAGAGCATCGTCGAGATGCACGGCGGGACCGTGTCCGCCTTCAGCGGGGGACCAGGTCAGGGCAGCGAATTCAGCGTGCGGCTTCCCGTGCTCGTCGAATTACCCTACCCGATGCAGGGGGAAGTGGCCGGTGCCGGAAACGGTGAGAGCGCCGCGTCCTAGAGCCTTCGATGTGCCCCAGGCGCTGATCCATTCGCACGCCGCCTGCTCATAACGCGGAAGACAAGGCCTCCCAACCCCAGGGCCATCACCGCCCCCCAGATCCACCACCTCCGCCCCGGCGCCACCGGCGCCCCTTCCCCCACCAGGACGTAACCGGACCAGAGGGCGGGACGGTTCCAGCGCGGGTCGGCGCGCAGCCGGAGCTTGGCCTGGCGCAGGGCCTCGTCGGGAGGCAGCCCGCGGCCGAGCCCGGCGTAGAGCTGCTCCATGAAAACGGCGGTGGTCGCGTCTCCGACCTCCCAGAGGGTCGCCACCACGGCCGGCGAGCCAGCGGCGAGAAAGGAGCCGGTGAGGGAGACCAGGGCCGCGCCGTTCTCTTCCCTCCCTTCGGTCCCCAGGGCGGTGCGGCAGGCCGCGAGCACCGCGAGCTCGGCGCGGCCTTCGAGAGCGGCGATCTCCCGAGGGTGCAGGAGGCCGTCGTCCTCCCCCTCGGCGGTCAGGAGGATCGCGGCGCCGCCTCCCGGCCGCTCATCCACCACCGTATGCGTGGCGAAGTGCAGCACGCGCGCTCCACGGGAGAACGAATCGCGGAAGGCCCGCTCGGTCGCCCGCTCGCCGGTGAACATCTCGTTCCGCCCCCCCAGAAGGGCGCCGATCGTCGCCAGCTCGCGTTGCGCGGCCGGCAGCGGCGCCGGCTCGATCCGGGGGAGCGCGAGGCGCTCAAAGGAGCGGGAGGGCCGGGGCGCTCCAAATCCTACGAGCCGGAGGGACGCGCGGAGAGGCGCCCTCCCCTCCTCCCTCTCGACTCGGATCATCGAGGCGCTCGGCAGGTAGGCCACCGCCACCCGGTCGATCAGGGGGGCTCCCGGAGCCTCGGGGTGCTCCAGAATCTCGAACGGGAGATAGTGCAGCAGGCCGTCCGGCGCGATGCGGAGCCGCCGTCCTTCCGGGATGGACCCCGCGTCCCCGAGGAGGGAGTGGGAGAGCATGGAGACCGCGGCGGCGTCCGGCTCGCTCCCCTGGGCCAGAGCCCGATGGACCCGGACGACGCCGTCCAGGATCGGCTCCTTGGCCCCCAACTCCGCCATCCGGAGGCCGGAGCGGCGGATCGTCCAGCGATAGAGACGGTCCTCGCCGAGGAAGTATTCGAGGAGAGTGTCGTCCCCGGCCCGAGCGGTGATCTCGGCCGCGGTCGCCGGGGAGGCCGGGCTGCGGCCCGGACCCAGGGCGTCCAGCAGGTCGCGGGCCTTGGCGCGCTGAACCACCTCCAGGGCACGGCCGGCGTTCCCCTGGTCCGGCTGACGGCGTTCGAGCCCCCAGAGCACGTCCACGGTCGCCGCGTAGACCGAACGCTTGTCTCCGAAGTAGCCGGACCGCCAGCCGCTCCGTTCCAGGCCGGCGCGCACCCGCTCGATCTCGTCCAGCGCCTGCAGGAGGTGCGTCAGGGCGCCCGGCAGGTCGCCCTGGGCCGCCGCGATCCTCCCCAGCCCCTCCCGGGCCGACCACCGTCCTTCGGCCGAACCGCTCTCTCCTCTCTGGCCCGAAGACACGGTGAGGCAGCGGCGGAAGACCGCTTCGGCCTCCGCGAGCTTCCCGTTCGCCAGAAGGAGGCGCCCGAGGTAGAAGAGGTCCTGGACCTCCTCGGTGCGGTCGCCGCTCTCCTCGGCCAGGCGGAGCGCCTCGCGATAAGCCGCCTCGGCCTCCCGGGGCTGTTCGAGGTTCAGATGGAGGGCGAGACCGAGGTTCAGGTGCGCGTTCGAGAGTCCGGCCGTATCCCCGAGGGCGCTGTAGCTCGCGATCGCCTCCCGGAACGCCTCGACCGCGCTCACCGGATCGCCGAGGTTGCGGTAGATCACC
>WUUC01036921.1_pt1 | contig 13959 bp, 15 predicted proteins | sample 6278441 | NCBI WGS metagenome assembly WUUC01 (sample SAMN13675441, study PRJNA597444) | soil metagenome | isolation source: soil | place: USA: Washington | collected 2017-10
TCGGCTGGATGGCCGACGCCAACCTGCAGGGTCACGTCCGCCGGCTGGCTTCGGCGGTCGTGCCGCTGGCCCTGCTGGTGGCGCTGTCGGTCAACTTCCTGCTGATCCCGTCGACCCTCGCCCGCGGCACGAGCGGGCCCGAGGCCGACGCGGTGGCCACCTCCAGCGGCTTCGCCGACCCCGACGAGAACTGGCTGCGCCTGGTCGAGCTGGGCATGTTCGGCCTGATCGCCGCCGTCGCCGTGGTCAACACGCTGGTGGCCCTGACCGTCGACCGCCGTCACGAGCTGGGCCTGCTCAAGCTGCTCGGCGCCACCGACCGCGAGCTGCTGCGGATGCTGGCCGTCGAGGCCGGGCTCATCACGGCCGTGGGTGTGGTGCTGGGCGCCGCCGCCGGAGGCATCAGCCTGGTGACGTTCAGCCAGGGGGTGACCGACTCGCCACTACCCTCGGTGCCGATGGTGCGGTGCCTGGCGATCGTCGCCGCCACGGCGGCTCTGGTGGCGCCCAGCGTCCTGATCGCCGGTCGAGCGACCCTGTCGAGGAGCGATCGTGCGCACGCCGGGGCCTGATCAGGCGGTGCCGGTCGCCGGTGACGGCACCGATGACCCAGCCCTCGACATCGACCTGGGCCCCGGCTTCGCCCGAGGCCCGGGCCGGAGGGTCCGGTTGAGGGGGCTCCGTGAGGATGTGCGCGGCTGGCGCGACCGCTGGCCCACGGCGTCCGAGGTCCTCTTCGCCTTCATCGGACTGCCGCTGGCGGTGGCCAGCCTCGTCTACGTCGCCCTCATCCTCTACGCCGGCGGCCTGCTGGCCATCACCATCCTCGGCCTCCCGGTGGTGGCGGTGCTGCTGGGGGGCGTCCGGGCCTTGGGCCAGGTGCATCGGCTGCTGGTCGGACGGCTGCTCACCGTGCCGCTCGACGATCCGGGCCGGGTGCCCCGCGCCGGCAGCGCCCTGCGGTGGATCCGCAACCGCCTGACCGATCCGGTGGCGTGGCGGGCGGTGCTCTACCTGGTGATCCGGGTGCCGCTGGCGGCGCTGACCTTCGTCGGCGGCGTGGCCACCTGGATCTACGGCGTCTTCTTCCTGCTGTACCCCTTCCTCCGGCCGGCCGCCACCGAGGCGGACTTCTCGATCTCGCTGTTGATCCAGGGCCTCGTGGTGGGGACGACGCTGCTGGGGCTGGCCCCGTGGTCCACCCGGGCCACGGCCGACCTCAACCGCTCGTTGGCCCGGGTGCTGCTGGCTGCACCACCGCCGCCGGCCCGCCTGGCCGAGTTGGTGCGGGCCCGCAGCGAGGTCGCCGCCGACGCCGCCACCACCCTCAAGCAGATCGAGCGCGACCTCCACGACGGCACCCAGGCCCGGCTGGTCGCCCTCGCCGTCAGCCTGGCCCTGGCCGACGAAGCCTTGACCGCCGAGAACGCCGACCGGGCCCAAGAGCTGGTGCAGAGAGCCCGTAGCCAGCTGGGCGACGCCACCGTCGAGCTGCGCCAGCTCACCCGGGGCATCAACCCGGTGGCCCTCGACGGCGGCCTCACCGAAGCCCTGCCCACGCTGGCCGCCGATGCCGGCATCGCCACCGAGCTCCGGGTCGACCTGCCGGTGCGGCCCAGCCCCGCCATCGAGCGGGTGGTCTACTTCTGCACCGCCGAGCTGCTCACCAACGCGGCCAAGCACAGCGGCGCCGACCGAGCCCGGGTCGAGGTGACCGGCGACAGCAAGGGCGTGCGCCTCCGGGTCAGCGATCGTGGCCAGGGCGGAGCGACACTGGGCGCCGGATCGGGCCTACGGGGCCTGCGCGATCGGTTGACCGCCGTCGACGGCACCCTCGACGTCGCCAGTCCCGCCGGAGGTCCGACCGTCGTCACCGCCGAACTGCCTCTGGCACTGTGAGCGTGTGGCCGTGACCCCCGATCCCGACGCCGCCCCCGGCTCCGACGACGAGCTTCGGGTGGTGATCGCCGAAGACTCGGCCATCCTGCGCGAGGCCCTGCGCGAGCTGCTGGCTTCCCGGGGCATCGACGTGGTGGGCCTGGCCGGCGACGCCGACGAGCTGATCGGCCTGGTCGACCGCCACCGGCCCGACGTGGCCATCATCGACATCCGCATGCCGCCCACCCACACCCACGAGGGGCTCCAGGCGGCCCTCGCCCTGCGCCGCGACCAGGCCGACGTCGGCCTCCTCCTGTTCTCGCAGCACATCGAGACCCAGTGGGTCGGCGACCTGCTCGACGCCGGGGCCGCCGGCGTCGGCTACCTCCTCAAGGACCGGGTGGCCGCCGTGCCCGAGTTCGTCGACGCCCTCCGTCGGGTCGCTGCGGGCGGCACCGCCCTCGATCCCGACGTCGTCACCCAGCTGATGCGGGTCAGCCGGCAGCGCTCGGCCCTCGACCGCCTGACCCCGCGCGAGCGCGAGGTCCTCGACCGCATGGCCGAGGGCCGGTCCAACCGGGCCATCGCCGAGCTGTCCGACGTGTCCGAGCGGGCGGTCGAGAAGCACGTCAGCTCCATCTTCGACAAGCTCGACCTGCTCCCCAGCGACGCCGACAACCGCCGGGTCCGGGCCGTCCTCACCTACCTCACCAGCGCCTGACCGCTCGGTCCCGGTCGGGGACCGGCCCGGATCAGCAACTTGATCGAGTCAAGTGTCGTCGGTACGGTGCGGCGCCATGACCGGGGGGCCAGGGTCAGGGGTCGGGCAACGACGGATCGACTACGCCGGGTCGGTCCACGACGAGCGTGAGATCGCGGCCGTCGTCGAGGTGCTGCGCGGCGGTCCCACGGCATTGCGCATCGGCCGCAACGTCCGGGCCATGGAGCAGCGGGTGGCCGAGCAGTTCGGTAAGCGCCGGGGCGTCATGTGCAACTCGGGCAGCTCCGCCCTCTACCTGGCCGTCGAGGTCCTCGACCTGGCGCCCGGCGACGAGATCGTCACCTCGGCGGTCACCTTCTCGACCGACGTGGCGCCCATGGTCCGGGCCGGCCTGGTCCCCGCCTTCGTCGACGTCACCGTCGACACCTTCCAGATCGACGTCGACGCCATCGAGGAGATGATCGGCCCCCGCACCCGGGCCATCCTCGCTCCCAACCTGATCGGCAACGCTCCGGACTGGGACCGCATCCGCACCATCGCCGACGCTCACGGCTTGGCGGTCGTCGAGGACTCGTGCGACGCGCTCGGGCTCACCCTGCGGGGCACGCCCACGGGCGCCCGCACCGACATCAGTCTCACCAGCTTCGCCCTGTCGCACATCATCACCGCGGCGGGCACCGGCGGCATGGTGTGCTTCGACGACGACGAGCTGGCCGACCGAGCCCTGCTGCTGCGCCGGTGGGGGAGGCGGTCGGAGGTCCAGCTGTTCGGCTCGCGCAAGGGCGTCGACAAGCGCTTCTTCAGCACGATCGACGGTGGACCCGACCAGCTCGAGTACGACAACCTCTTCATCTTCGACGAGGTGGGGTGGAACTTCGAGCCGTCCGAGCTGTCGGCGGCCTTCGGCCTGGTCCAGCTGGACAAGCTCGCCGACAACCTGGCCCGCCGCCAGCGCAACTTCGAGCTGACCCGCGCCCACTTCGCCCGCCGCCCCGACCTGTTCACCCTGCCCCGGCTGACCGAGGGGGTCGAGACCGGCTGGCACATGTTCCCGTTCCTGATCGAACCGGACGCCGGCATCCGCCGGTCCGAGCTCCAGCAGTGGATGGAGCGCCACGGCGTCGACACCCGCATGGTGTGGACCGGCAACGTCACCCGCCAGCCCGCCTTCCGTGACGTGGCCCACCGGGTGCCCACGAGGGGGTTGCCCAACGCCGACCGGGTCATGACCCATGGCCTGGTCCTGCCCAACAACCACTCGATGAACGACGGCGACTGCGCCTACATCGGCGCGTGCCTCGACGGCTTCCTCGCCGAGAAGGGACGGGCATGACCACCAGCGAGAGCGACGAGCCGGCCGGCGGCGGGGGCCGCAATCCCCGGTTCGAGGGCCGCCGGGTGATCGTCACCGGGGCCAGCCGGGGCATCGGCGCCGGCATCGCCCAGCGCCTGGCGGCGGAGGGCGCCGATGTGGCCATCACCGCCCGCACCCTCGACCAGCCCGAGGACGACCGCATCGGCAAGCCGGCCGGCACGCTCGACGAGACCGCCGCCCGGCTCGAGCCCTACGGCCGCAAGGTGGCCTGCATCGTGGCCGACCTCACCGACGGCGACAGCCGGGCCCACATCGTCCCCGAGGCCGAGGCAGCGCTCGGCGGTCCCGTCGAGATCCTGGTCAACAACGCCGCGGTCGGCTTCTTCCTCCCGGCGGCCGAGTACCCGCTGAAGCGCCGCCGGCTGATGTTCGAGGCCAACGTCCACGCCCCGCTCGACCTGGCCCAGGCGGTCATCCCCGGCATGCGAGACGCCGGCGAGGGCTGGATCGTCAACCTGTCCAGCGCCGCCGCCGGACCGTGGCCCGGCCCGCCGTTCGAGCTGGGCCCCAACGGCGCCACCATCGCCCTGTACGGCGCGTCCAAGGCCGCGCTCGACCGCATGACCAACGGCCTGGCGGCCGAGCTGCACGGCACCGGCATCAGGGTCAACACCATCCCCCCCGCAAGGCCGTCCGCACCGAGAACGCCGACACGATGACCGGCAACACCCTCCGCCCCGACCAGGTCGAGTCGCTGGAGGAGATGGTCGAGGCCACCGTCGCCCTCTGCGACGGTCCCGCCGACGTCACCGGCCAGGTGCTGGTCAGCCTCGACCTCGTCACCGACTGGGGCCTCACGGTCCGCAACCTCGACGCGAGCTCCCGATGACCGAACCCGCAGGCCGTTTGGAGGGGAAGCTCGCGCTGGTGACCGGCGCCGGGCAGAACGTCGGCGCCGGCATCGCCCGGGTCCTGGCCGAGCAAGGCGCCACGGTGGTGGTCAACGACCTGTACGCCGACCGGGCCGAGGCCGTGGCCGCCGAGATCGCCGACAGCGGGGGCGCAACGAGATCCATCGCCTTCGACGTCCGTGACATCGACGCCGTGCGGGCGGGCGTCGCCGAGGCCGGACCGGTGGACATCCTGGTCAACAACGCCGGCATACCGGCCGACGGCTTCCCGCTGGTCGACTTCAAGGACTCCGACCCCGCCCAGTGGCGGGGCCTGATCGACCTCAACCTCTACGGCGTCCTCAACTGCACCCACGCCGTGCTCGCCGGCATGTGCGACCGGGGATGGGGGCGGATCGTCACGATCGGGTCCGAGGCCGGGCGGGTGGGCCTACCCATCCGGGTCTCGCTCTATGGGGCGGCCAAGGCGGCGGCCATGGGGTTCTTCAAGCACATCGCCCACGAGGTCGGGCCCCACGGCGTCACCTGCAACGTGGTCGCCCTGGGGGGCATGGACAACGCCCCGCTCGACCCGTCGCGCAACCCCATCCCCCGCCTCGGCACCGGCCGTGACGCGGGCGAGACGGTCGCCTTCCTCGCCTCCGACGGCGCCGAGTGGATCACCGGCCAGGTCATCGGCGTCAACGGCGGCGCCAGCACATGACCGCACGCCCGCTTCTGTCTTCGCCGGCTCGCACCCATGCGGATGAGCAAGGACAGATCGTCACGGTGGGCGGGCGGCCGGCGTGAACGACCGACACAAGCGTGCCGGAGCCCGGCCCGACGAGGTGGTCGACCAGCTCGGAGTGGCGCTGCAGCGGTTGGGGCGCCTGTTCGCCAGCCGCCAGGTGACCTGGCGGATCACGAGCGCCGCCGGTGTCGAGGTCGGCCAGCAGGCCGCCGCGTTGCTGCGGGTGCTGCTGAGCGAAGGGCAGATGGCCATCGCCGAGCTGGCCGCGGCGACGCCCATGGAGATCGCAGCGGTGAGCCGCCAGGTCCGTTCCCTCGAAGCCGCCGGTGCCATCCGTCGCACCGCCAGTCGCCTCGACGGGCGGGTCACCCTCCTCCAGCTCACCGACGAGGGGCGGGACATGGCCGAGCGCATCCGGGCCGTCGGCGTCCAGCACCTCGAGGAAGCGCTGGCCGACTGGTCCGACAGCGACCAAGGCACCCTCGCCGTCCTGCTCCGCCGCCTCATCGACGATCTGGCGGCCACGCCTATCCGTCCGTCGCCGGCCGCCGACGGCTGACCGCTTCCGGCCGGCGATCGGCAGCCTTCCGCCCACCGGGCCCCGCACACCCGACCGGGCTGACCGCGGGCCTGAGGCGCGACGAGGGCCTGGGTCTGTGCCCCGGGCCCTCGCGGTCGACGGGAGCGTCGGAGCGGTGGTGGTCGTGGTGGGCTCTTCGGGCCCCGCGGGTGTGGTCGGACGGAACGGGGCGGCGCGGGCCTTTCCGCTCTTGCCGGTGGCGTCGCTTCCCGATCCCACGAGCCCGGACACTACGACCGAAGGTGCTGCGTTCGGCATCTCTCGCGCAGTGAGGAGGTCCCACGGCGCTCGGGCGGTACAACAGAGCGCATGTCGGGACGGGAGCTCGTGGTGCTGGGGACGGCCAGCCAGGTGCCCACGCGCCACCGCAACCACAACGGCTACCTGCTGCGCTGGGACGGGTTGGGCGTGCTGTTCGATCCCGGTGAGGGGACCCAGCGGCAGATGGTGCTGGCGGGTGTGGCGGCCTCGTCGATCGACCGGATCTGCATCACCCACTTCCACGGCGACCACTGCCTGGGCCTGCCCGGCGTCCTGGCCCGCATCTCGCTCGACGCCCGTCCCGAGGACGACCGGGTCGTCGAGGTGTACTTCCCGGCCGAGACCGCCGAGGCGTTCGACCACCTGGACAAGGCCGCCATCGGCTACCGGGCCGCCACGGTGCGGGGCTGTCCGGCGAGCGAGGGCCTGGTCGCCGAGCGGTTCAGCGAGATCCCCAGCCCGCCGTTACGGCTGACGGCGAGGCGGCTCGACCACGCCATCCCCACCCTCGGCTGGCGCCTGGAGGAGCCATCCGGGCGCACGATGCTGCCCGACCGCCTGGCCGCCGCCGGCGTGCAGGGTCCCGACATCGGCCGCCTGCAGCGGGAGGGGCAGCTCGGAGGGGTCCGTCTCGAGGACGTGAGCGTCGAGCGGCCCGGCCAGTCCTTCGCCTTCGTCATGGACACCCGGATCTGCGACGCCGCCGTCGAGCTGGCTGCCGGGGTGGACATGCTCGTGTGCGAGTCGACCTACCTGTCCGCCGACGAGGACCTCGCTCACGCCCACGGCCACATGACCGCCGCCCAGGCCGCCCGCCTGGCACGGGACGCCGGCGCCCGCCGCCTAGTGCTCACCCACTTCTCGCAGCGCTACCCCGACACCGCTGCCTTCGCCGCCGAGGCGGCCGCCGCCGTGCCCGACCTCGATGTCGTGGCTGCCGAGGACCTCGACGTCATCCCGGTCCCGCCCCGCTCGGCGGCTCACGAGAAGGCCGATCGCTGACGGGTGATGACCACGAACCGCGGCATGCTGCGGGCGTGACCATCACTGTCAGGGCCGGCCGTGCCGAGGACGGCGAACAGCTGCAGGAGATCGAGCGGCAGGCGGGCGAGCAGTTCCGGGACATCGGGATGGGGTGGGTGTCCGACCACGACCCCCTGGCCGTCGAGGTGCTCGCGGCCTACGCCGCCGAGGGGCGGTCGTGGGTGGCGGTCGACGACGACGGCACGACCGTCGGCTACGTGGTGGTCGACGTGGTGGACGGGGCCGCCCACGTCGAACAGGTGAGCGTCCATCCCATGTGGCAGGGCCAGGGTGTGGGCCGCCTGCTGATGGACCGGGCGCGGGACTGGGCCGTCGAGACCGGGCGCCACGCCGTCACGCTGACCACCTTCGTCGACGTCCCCTGGAACCGGCCGCTCTACGAGCACCTCGGCTTCCGGGTCATGGCCGACGACGAGATCGAGCCGGGCCTGCGGGCCGTGCGCGGCGAGGAGGCCGACCACGGTCTCGATCCCGACACCCGGGTGTGCATGCGCCTCGACCTCCCCAACGTCCCCCTCCGCTGACCTGCCGGACCGGCCCTGGGACCGACGGCGCTGTTCACCCGCTCGTGAGCGGAACCCTGCTGGAGCGTCAGCCGGGGAAGGCCAGCAGCATCAACGTCGACCAGGTGATGTGGGTCAGGACGGGGGCCAGGGGCGTGCCGGTGGCCTGGCGTTCGACCATCCACAGCACGCCCATGGCCACCGCCGCCAGCACGAGCGCCAGGTTCAGCGACGTGGCGGTGACGGCCACGTAGATGCCGGTGGCCGCGACCGGGCCCCAGCGGGGACCGATGGCCTCGAGCAGGGCGCCCCGGAAGAACACCTCCTCGGCCACGGCGTTGAGCAAGGCGATGCCCAGGACGACCGCCAGCGGCCCCGTCTCGGCGCGGTCGAGGATCGACTCCACAGCGTTGTCCAGCACCGAGATCTGCTCGGCCACCCACTCCGCGGCCAAGAAGCCCAGCCAGGCGAGCACTCCCAGCCCGATCGCCCCGAGCACCTGAGCCCGGTCGAGGCTCCAGCCCGTGCCGTCGTCCGCGGCCACGGGCCAGTGACGCCCCCGTGCCCGCCTGGTCGCCATGGCCATGTGCTGCTCGGCTGCCGTCCAGGAGCGGCGGTGGAGGCCGAGGGGATGGTCGCTCGTCAGGAAGGTGCCGACGATCCAGATGGTGGCGACGACCAGGCCCAGCACCGTGAACGCGACCGATCCCCGAGGGGTGGCCAGGGTGGCGCCCAGGGCGACAGAGCCGGCCGCCAGGGTCATGCCGACGACGACAGGGTTGGGCGGCTCGTCGGAGGGGACGAGCCGCCGGGGTGTCAGCAGGTTGCGGAGGACACGCAGGGCGCGCAGGACGACCAGGTCACGGGCCACCTTCGTCCGCCTGCTCCAGCCGGCGGGCGCGGGCGGCCAGGGCGGCGGCGGCTGCGGCCGGGAAGTCCATGGGCTCGTGATCGACCAGGTCGATGATGCGCCGGTCGGTGACGACGACCTCGTTGGTCATCGAGTCGACCAGCGACGTGGCCGTGGTCAGGTCGACGTCGGTCACGAGCCGCAGCCAGCGCGACGACAACCGGGGCGTCAGCAGCGGCACGGGGACGATGAGCCGGTGGCGGCCGGTCATGCGGGCCACGGTCTCCATCATCTGGCGGTAGGTCAGGGCGTCGGGCCCGCCGATCTCGAAGGTGTCCTCGCGGGCGGCGTCGAGCCCGGCCACTGCGGTCAGGTAGTGGACGGCGTCGTCGAGGGCGACCGGCTGGGTGCGGGTCTCGACCCAGCGGGGCGTGGTCATCACCGGGAGGCGCTCGATGAGCTGGCGGAGGATCTCCCAGCTGATCGATCCGTCGCCGATGACGATGCCGGCCCGCAGCACCGTCGTGGGCACGGCGTCGGACAGGATGCGCTCGACCTCGCGCCGGCTGCGCAGGTGCGGCGACAGGTCGTCGCCGTCGTTGCCCAGCCCACCCAGGTACACGACCTGGGGTGTGCCCGCCGCAGCCGCCGCCTTGCCGAACGCATGGGCACCCTCGCGGTCGCGCTCGGCGAAGTCGCCGTGCGCCAGCGAGTGGACCAGGTAGTACGCGACATCGCGACCCTCGAGCGCGTTGCGCAGGCTGTCCGGGTCGCCCACGTCTCCCTCGACGGCGGTCCCGGGCCCGTCGTACTTCTGCGGCCGCCGGGTCATCGCCGTGACGGCGTTGCCCGCCTCCTCCAACGCCGCCGCCACATGACGTCCCACGAAACCGGTCGCGCCCGTCACGAGAGCCTTCACGTCTCTCACCTACCCGCCACACCCCGTCACCATCCACCGCGACGGGTGGCGCCCGTCACTCGGCGAGGAGCTCGGCGATGTGGCGGGCGATGGCCCGTTTGGGATGCTCGGTGAGATCGGGCGCGGCGTGGAAGGGCTCGACGTCGACCGTGTGGTCGGCGACCCCGGCGCACAGGGCGTCCAGCTCGCCGGCGCGCTCGACCAAGCCGGTGGGGTCGGCGGGCGGGATGTCCGCGACCGGCCCCAGTCCGAGCAGGGCGACGATGTGGCGGGCGATGGCGTGCCGGGGTTGATCTCCACCGTTGGTGGCATGGAAGCGCTCGACGTCGACGATGTGGCTGGCGACCCGGGCGTAGGTCGGAGCGAGCTCCCGTTCCAGCCGCAGCAGGGCGGCCTCCTGGCCGTCGGCCAGGCGGGGCCGGTGGGTGGGGTCGCCGAGGCCGGCCACGAAGTCGACCGGGGCGTGGATCCACACCACCACGGAGGACTCGGCGAGACGAGCCCGGTTCGCTCGTCCCAGGATCACGGCGCCCGGCGCCGAGATGACGAGGCCGGCGTCCCGGTCGAGCAGGTCGGCGAGGGTCTCGTCCTCCCGGCGGCTCAGCTCCTCCTGGCCGCGCTCGCGGACCAGCCAGGGGATGGTCCGCCCGGCGACGAGCTCGAGCTGCTCGTCGGCGTCGGCGAAGGGCCGGCCGATCAGCCGGGACAGATGGCGGCCGATGCTGGTCTTGCCGACGCCGGGCAGCCCGATGAGGACCAGGTGGCGGCGGGAGCGGTGGGTGCTCACACGCCCCGCTCCCGTTCGAGCCGCCAGAGGCGGGCTTCGAGCTCCGCGAGGACGGCTGCGGGCAGCTGGTGGCCGGTGAACAGGGCGAAGGCGTCGATGGCCTGGCCCAGGAACAGGTCGAACCCGGTGATGCGGTCCAGCCCCTCCGACGCGGCCCGGGTCATGAGCGGCGTCTCGATCGGCGAGTAGATGGCGTCGAAGATCCAGCGCTGCCCGGCCACGGCGGCCAGGTCGACGGGCGTCCCGGGGTGCCAGGTCATGCCCACGGGCGTGCCGTTGACGATGCCGTCGGCGCCGGCCACGGCGTCCTCGGCGGAGGCCACGACGGACACGTCGACGGGCGACGAGCCGTCCCCGGACCTGGATCGGGATCGGGATCCGGAGGGGGACGGCGCCTGGGAGCGGAGGCGGTCGGCGAGATCCCGCGAGCGTTCGGGCACCAGGTCGTAGATCCGCAGCGCAGCAGCGTCCAGGTCGACCAGGGCTGCAGCCGTGGCCGAGCCGACCCCTCCCGCCCCCAGCACGGCCACCGTCCCCGGCGGCGTGGTGCCGAACCGCCGCTCGTAAGCCCACTTGAAGCCCGAGTAGTCGGTGTTGTGCGACCGGGTGGGGCCGTCGGGCCCGAGCAGCAGCGTGTTGGCCACCCCGATGGCCACCACCTCGGCCCCGGGCTGCGCCGCCATCCGGGCGGCCACCCCCTTGAACGGCACGGTGACGTTGAGCCCCTGGTAGCCCTGACCCGCCAGGTCACGCAGGATGGCGTCGAGCTCGCCCACCCGCTCGGGCGCCTGGGGGACCAGCTCGTAGGTGACGTCCAGCCCCAGCCGCTCGCCGGCCATCACGTGGAAGGCCGGGGCCAGCGACAGCTCGATGCCCGATCCGACCAGGCCCAGCCGGTGGCGTGTCCCGCGTGGGGTCATGGCCGGGCGGCGACCGCGGCCTGGCCGCTGTCGGCCACCACCGCCCGCGCCAGGGCGAGGATCAGCCGGGCGAACGCGCGGGTTCCCAGCTCGCGGCGCAGCACGTCGTTGGGGACCTCCAGCGAGTACGGCCCGGCCGGCAGCACGTCGAGCAGGTCGGGCAGCGGGAGGCCGCCGTAACCGGGGAGAGATCGGGCCGATCGGGCCGTGCGGATCACCTCGTCGACCGTGTCGGGCACCGCGGCGGGGGCGTCGCACAGCTGGACGAAGCGCAGCCACGGCCGGGGAAGCTGCGCCAGCTGGTCGAGCGACGAGCGCGAGCGGAAGAAGTGGAGGGCGTCGACCAGGATCCCGGCGTTGGTGCGGTCGACCTCGGCCACGATCCCGGCGGCCGAGGCCAGGTCGCCGCACTGCCCCCACGACGGGAACTCCAGATCGACGGTCAGCCCGAAGTCGAGGGCCAGGTCGCACAGCCGGCCGAACCGCTCGGTGGCCCGGCCCCGCTCGGGGTCGGGCAGCTGGCCGATCACGTGCCGGGCGCCCACCTCGGCGGCGGCGTCGAACATCTGCAGGTACTGGTCGGGCTCCTCGTCGGGACCGAGTCGGGCCAGCTCGACGTCGAGCACCCGCACCCCGGTGTCGGCCAGCCGGCGGATGGCTTCGCGGACCATGGCCGGGTCGCCGGCCAGCGGTGTGACCTGCTCACCCGGTGCCACCGCCGTGGTCCGGATGCTGGCGTAGTCGTAGCCGGCCTCCGCGGCGATCTCGATGAGCTCGAGCGGGGTGGTCCCCAGCACCGTGAGGTGGGCGAGCGAGAACTCGGGCCCCACCGCTCAGGCCCCCACGTCCGACACGTCGGTCCCGACCGGCACCGGCGTGCCGTGGAGGTCGCCGAACAGCTCCTCCTCGGTGGGCCGGTCCTCGGCGATGGGCCGGCTCACCCACGTCACGTTGAGGTAGTGGCGGAGGCCGATGTTCTCGTTGGTGACGTTGCCACCCCACACCCCGCAGCCCAGGCTCGAGGTCATGGGCATGCCGTTGGTGAACGACCCGGCGTTGGCCTTGGACTGGGGTTGGCGGACCATGATGCGGCTGACCGGCGCCACCCGGGCCAGGGCGTCGATGTGGCCGTCGTCGTAGGAGAAGATGCCGCACGAGTGGCCCTTGCCGGCCACCTCGTAGATGCGCCGCACCTTGTCGAGGGCGTCGTCGAAGCCGTGGTAGCGGTAGGCGGCCAGCAGCGTCGTGAGCTTCTCGCCCGAGAAGCGGTGGTCGGGGCCGATGCCGTCCTGCTCGACGATCACGAAGGTGCGGTCCTCCGCGAGGGTGAACCCGGCGGCAGCCGCCAGCTCGGGAGCGGGCTGGGCCACGGTGGCGACGATGCGGTTGCCGTCGGCGTCCCACATGGCCGCCTCCAGCAGGGCCTTCTCCTGCGCGGTGGCGAGGTGCCCGCCCTCGTCGACCAGCCGCGCCAGGAAGGCGTCGTAGATGCGGTCGTCGATCAGCAGGTTGCCGTCGGCCGAGCACCCCGAGCCGTGGTCGGACGTCTTCGACAGCCGCGTGTTGCGGGCCGCCTCGGCCAGGTCGGCGGTCTCGTCGACGACCATCGTCGAGTTGCCACCGCCCACCCCGAACGCCGGCTTGCCCGAGCTGTAGGCGGCCCGGACCATGGCCGCTCCGCCGGTCGCCAGCGTGAGGTCGCACCGCGCCATCAGCTCTTGGGACAGGGGGATCGACGGCTCGGCCACGCACTGGAACACGTCGGCCGGCGCCCCTTCCCGCTCGAGGGCCGCCCGCAGCAGCCGCACCACCTCGTTGGTCGTCCGCTTGGTGCGGGGGTGGGGCGAGAAGATCACCGCATCCCGGGCCTCGATGGCGTAGATGGCCGTGCCCGGCGGCGTCAGCTCGGGGTTGGTCATGGGCACGATCGAGGCGATGACCCCGGCCGGCTTGGCGTACTTGACGATGCCCCGGGCCGGGTCGTCCTCGATCACCCCCACGCTGGGGGTGCGCAGGGCGTCGCGCAGGATGCCGTGGATCTTGAACCGCTTGGCCACCCGCCCCTCCCGGTCGCCGATGCCGCTCTCGTCCACGCTCATGCGCGCCAGCCGGGCGAAGGTGGCCTCGTTGCCCAACGCCCACCCCAGGGCCTGGGCCAGCCGGTCGACCCGGGCCTGGTCGTAGTCGGCGATCTCGTCCATGGCCGCTCGGGCCCGGGCCACCATGTCCTCGGCGAGGGCCTCTTCTTCGGGGGTGATGCGGCGCGCCATGTCCTGTCCTCTGGTCGCGGGCGGGCCCTCAGTCGGTGGCGACATGGGCGGCCCGGGCGCTCCCGGGGCCGTCCGGGCCGACGGGGTCACCGTTGGGGGAGGGGGAGTAGATGTCGAGGATGTTCCAGTGCCCGGTGGTGGGCGTGGGGTTGTTGCGCATGGGGACGTCGAGCACCACCGGCCCGCCCCGGGCCAGGGCCTCGGCCAGAGCGGGGCGGAAGCCGTCGGCCGACTCGACCCGGACGCCGGTGGCGCCATAGGCCCGGGCCA
>WUUC01098479.1_pt1 | contig 13959 bp, 16 predicted proteins | sample 6278441 | NCBI WGS metagenome assembly WUUC01 (sample SAMN13675441, study PRJNA597444) | soil metagenome | isolation source: soil | place: USA: Washington | collected 2017-10
AGAATAGGCTGCAGGCCTCACTTGTCGGCACTGGGAAACCTCCTGAGGTTTGGACGAAGAGGCAGGGCCGTTTCAATCTGCATCAATGCCAACGAACGTCCCTTCAGATCATAATGGTTGCCTTCTGCGACGAGAGGCGCGCGGGCAGGGATGACTTCTTGAACCGTGTCAAGGACCAACTGCCATTGGACGTTGGCGGGGTGGGGCGGGAGCGTGAACTGAATCGGTTCGTGATGCGCGTTGATCAACAACAGGAACGTGTAGTCGAAAATCGGGTTCCCGAGATGGTCTTTTTCCTCGATACGGTCTCCCGCGAGTCTCACGCCGAGGCAGCGGACATATCCCAGCTTCCAGTCTTCTTCCGTCATCTCCTGTCCGTCCGGACGAAACCAGGACAGATCTTTGATGTCGGCCCCGTAGATGCTGCGGCCTTGAAAAAATTGACGGCGACGGAACACCGGATGGGCGGCACGGAGCATGATCAAGTCGCTGGTGAACGCGAACAAGGCCTGCTCCTCGCTGGAGATATCCCAATTAAACCAGCTGACCTCGTTGTCCTGGCAGTAGGCGTTATTGTTGCCCTTCTGCGTCCGTCCGATTTCATCGCCGCCGCAGATCATGGGGACGCCCTGCGAGAGCAGCAAGGTCGCGAGCATGTTCCGCTGTTGGCGCGCCCGCAGCTCCCGGATGGCCGGATCGTCGGTAGGTCCCTCGACACCGCAGTTCCAGCTCTGGTTATCGTCGGATCCGTCTTTGTTGTCTTCCAAATTCGCTTCATTGTGCTTGTGGTCATACGAAACCAAATCCCGCAAGGTGAATCCGTCATGCGCGACGACGAAATTGATGCTCGCGAACGGCCGCCGTCCGTTCCCTTCATAGAGATCGCTGCTGCCCGAGAGGCGATACCCGAGCTCGCTGGCTTGTCCGCCGTCTCCTTTCCAATACCGTCGAATCGTGTCCCGATATCTTCCATTCCATTCCGCCCAGCCGGCAGGGAAGTTTCCCACCTGATACCCGCCTTCACCGATATCCCAAGGCTCCGCAATCAGTTTGAGCTGAGACAGCACAGGGTCCTGTTGAATGATGTCCAAAAAACCGCCGAGACGATCCACATCGTGCAACTCGCGGGCAAGGGCCGAGGCTAAATCGAATCGAAAGCCGTCGACGTGCATCTCGAGCGCCCAGTAGCGCAAGCTGTCCATGATGAGCTGAAGCGTACGTTGATGGCGAACGTTGAGCGTGTTTCCCGTGCCCGTATAGTCCATGTAAAAGCGCGGTTGGTCCGGCACGAGGCGGTAGTATGCGGCATTGTCGATCCCGCGAAACGACAACGTGGGACCGAGCTGATTGCCTTCGGCCGTATGGTTGTAGACGACGTCGAGAATGACTTCGATGCCCGCACTGTGCAGCGTCTTAACCATGGTTTTGAATTGGTTGACGGCATGCTCCGGGTGCGCGGCATAGCGTAGCTCCGGTGCGAAGAAGCCTATCGTATTGTAGCCCCAATAGTTCGTCAGCCCTTTGTCGATCAGGTGTTTGTCGGCCACGAATGCGTGCACCGGCATGAGTTCGATTGCGGTGACTCCGAGTCGTTGGAGATATTCGATGACGGGACGGGTGGCCAAACCGGCATACGTGCCGCGCAACGCTTCCTGTATGAGAGGATGCTTGACCGTGAAGCCGCGCACATGCATTTCGTAGATGACGGTTTCGCTCCACGCGCGCCGCAGCGGCTTGTCGTCTCCCCACGTGAAGGCCTGTTCAACCACCACGGACTTCGGGACCAGCGACGCGTTGTTGCGCTCGTCGAAGGAGAGATCGGCGTCCGGATCGCCGATGCAGTAGCCGAACATTGAATCGGACCAGCGAAGGGAACCGTGCAACGCCTTGGCGTATGGGTCGATCAGCAGCTTGTTGGAATTAAAGCGATGGCCGGCTTGCGGCTCGTACGGCCCGCTGACGCGGTACCCATAGAGTTGTCCCGGCCGCACTTCAGGAAGAAACACATGCCATATCTGATTCGTGCGCTCTTCGATGCGAATACTATGCGTTTCTTTCTCCTGATTGGGACGATCGAACAGGCAGAGCTCGACGCCGGTGGCGTTTTCAGAGAACAGGGCGAAATTGACGCCTTCCCCATCCCAGGTCGCCCCTAACGGGTAGGGATGACCGGGACGGGCGGTTACACGTGGCATAGTAGGCTCCTTCTCCAAGAAGGACAGAGGACGCTCGCGTCTCGGTCCTTTTCCAATGGATCGATCAAAGCAGTCTCACGATTTTGCGAGCAGGCTGGCCAGATCCTCCGCATGTTCTTCTTTTGCCGTCACCTCTTCGAGCAGCCGCCGCGTCGTCGGATCGTCTCCCCCAATGTAGTCAATCATTGCCGATAACTGTCGATGGCAATGCGCTCAGCTACGAGATCTTCCTTGATCATGTCCTCCAAGGAGGTGCCTTCCGCGTATTGGGAATGGCTGCGCTCGAGCAAGCCTTCCGGCGAGAGATTCGGTTGGCCGTCCAGCTGCACGATGCGCTCCGCGATAGCGTCGGCGCGGGCCTGTTCCTCCTTTGCATGCTCCAGAACCTCGCTTTTTACACTTTCTGAACTCATACCTTGCGCCATAAAGATGCGGGAATAACGCAAAGCCGGACTGTGGGCCGCTTAATCGCTCCGGTCACATGGCTGTTTGCGTTTTTGATGAGAGGGCTGCTGATGTTCACGAACGGCGCTCGGGTGTTGTCAAAAGCATCCCCTGGAGACATGGCGGGCGACGGAACGCCGGTAAGGGTCTATGGCCCCGAAAACATGCGAGTTCTTATGATTACCCTAACGACAATTCGCCGCTTCGAGTCATTGACTACGGTATGCCGAGAAGGACTTGGCCGACACTCGGAGTACCCCGAGCAAGGGGCATAACTCGCTAGGGAGCCGCCTAGTTACTGGATCGCGCTAAGTCACGGTAAAACAAATCATCGTTTAATTCCCTTGAACCCGAGGGCGGGTTTGTATCATGATAGGGGTAGGTAGGATCGTCATAGGATGGAACGGATGTCCTTGCACACACATACTGCAAAAGTGCTCCTCGTTGACGATCACCCTCTCGTATTAGAGAGCATCCGCCAGCTGCTCGAATCCCACTTTACAATCGTTGGTATGGTCCAGGACTCCGGCGACATCGTCAGCCGCGCCTTGGAGTACCGCCCTGACGTCATTCTCTTGGACGCATGCATGCCGGGACTCAGCGGGTTTGCGGCAACAAAGCAGCTCAAGAAGCTCCTGCCATCCGTGAAAGTAATCTTGGTCACGATGCTGACCGAAGCTATTTCGATCAGCGAAGCCTTTCGGGCTGGAGCCAGCGGGTACGTGCTCAAACAATCAGCCTCAGATGAACTGCATGCGGCCATCGAGAGCGTGTTGGCGAATAAGCGCTTCCTGTCAAAGAAGATCGACCCCGAGGTCCGCGAGGCGGTGGAGCATGAATGGTTTAGACCGGAAGGATACTCCAGCGATTTGACCGGACGTCAGCGCGAGATTCTGGTCCTACTCGCGGAGGGGCGGTCGACACGGCACATCGCGCAACAACTGAACATTTCGATGAAGACCGTCGAGTTTCACAAGGCGAACATCACACGCAAGCTGGGCGTTCACACGACATCCGATTTAATCAAGTTTGCCCTCGCTCAGGGAATCACGACACTGCAGTTCTAGCTCTCCTCCGGGCAATTTCGGAACTCCCTGATTTGGCTCTCAACATCAATGGATCGAGGTAAGACCCGCGGCGATGGCGTATTTCGTCAATTCTGCGGCCGTCCTCAGACGCAACTCTTTCATAATCCGGGTTTTGTGGAATTCTACCGTCTTCACCGAAACATTTAGAATCGAGGCAATCTCCTTTGTGGCTTTCCCCTCCGCGACCAACTGCAAGACCTCCCGTTGACGGGAGCTCAAAGTCTGCGCAAATCCAATTTTGACCTCTCCCGGCGCTGTGGAAGTGGCGGGGTTGACCGCCTGATCCACCAGGCTCTGGGCGACCATTGGGGACACGAACGTCCTGCCTTTCACCACTTCGCGTATTGCCTGCACCAATTCAGAGCCGACAGACTGTTTCAAGACGTAGCCTGACACGCCGACACGAAACGCCTGCGTCACGAAATTGGGCTCCGAATGCATCGTGAGGACGATGATCTTCAAATTCGGATTGTTCTTCTTGAGTTGCTGCGATGCATCAAGGCCATTCAGGAGCGGCAGTGAAATATCGACTACGACGATGTCCGGCTGCAGTTTCGCAGCGGCGGCGACCAGTGAACGCCCGTCGGCAACGATGCCAACCAGTTCGTACTCAGGTTCCAGGAGCTTCTGAATGCCTTCCGCGACAAGGACGTGATCGTCTGCCAACAAGATGCGACATGTGTCCGACATAGGGTGTACCCTCGCAGAATAGTGTAGGAGACCTAGTATCCCGCCAGTGTATGAAAGAAGTGTACCTGGCAAGATAGCCGATGCTCAAGGGGATGTATCTGGCCTGAAACTAGGGCTTTTACTAGTACGAATAGGTAGAGCATACGAATGGCTAGAGTAAGGGGGTCTCGGGACCCCTAATTGCTTCGTCCCTCGCATGTGCTGGATCGGCGTGACCCGTCGATTAGTCCTCGGCCAAAGCGTCGCCGGCCTTTCTATCTATCTGCTGGCCTTTTCCTTCCTCCGAAACTCGAGCCCGCGACAACGCTGCTGAATAGCAAATGCTGAAGTGCTTCGATTCGTGTTCCGGTCCCTGGTGTCAGCCAGCTCCTGTTTCTCATCACACCAGAGTGCGCCGATGTACCGCGCGCACATGAATCCGCACCCTACGCAGCAAACGGCCGGGCCCCAAGGTCGGCGTTTTCTTTGCGCGGTCAACACGTGCAAATAATAATAAATCAAAATACCGTTCGCGTGAGTTTCTCGATAGTAAGTCAGGATGCGACAAGGGTGATTCCGTGAATGCAGCCTTGTCTACGGGACAAGCTGTCTTCTTACGGGTTTTTTTCGGACAGCTTGTCCTAAATATTCTTACCGTCTCTGGCAGCAACCCTTGAAAATGTCCAGATTGGCCCCGCAATCACTGCGGTGCGCTTCTTGCTGATGCACGGCAACGCGCCTGTCGTTCAGTGAAGCGCGCAACCCGAAGCGCTGCGCTGATGATATTCACCCACGGGTGGGCGCTCCGCGTGCGGAGCCGTGGGGGCTTTATGGAAAGGAGCTTGTCATCATGAGCGCCATCGTTTCATCCACATCACAATCTCATCACCGCTCGCGCGTGCGGGTATTGTCGTCCTTGGCCATCCTTGCGATTGCGCCGTTGGTGTATTTTGCTGCTTGCAGTAGCAGCGACGACAACGGCGGCGGCGCTCCGCCTCCGGGCGGCGGCGGTGGAGGCGGAGCCAATCAATTTGCGTTTGTCATTGCTTCCGCCGCGAGTGAAGTTCAGGCCTATAATTTGGACGGAAGCGGCAACTTGGCACCGATCGCCGGTGCGATTGCAACGGGGGTCATTCCACATCATGTGGATGTGGATCGTGCGGGACGATTCGTCTATGTGGCGAACCATGACTCGCCGTTCTTGTCCGGCTGGCGGATCAACCAGGATGGGAGTTTGGATCCCATGAATCCCGCCCCCGGCTCGCCCGTGACGGGAACTGACCCGTCGGAAAATCAGCCGCACTCTTCGGTGATAGACCAGACCGGAGAGTATCTGTACGTGGTGTCCGGACACGGTGCCAGCACGCTGAGAGCCTACAAAATTGATACATCCACGGGGCCCACGAGGGGAGTTCCATCATTCATTGCAGGACAAAGTTTTTCGATCGGAACCCATGCGCATAACGTGACGATCTCGCCGAACAATTCGTTCCTGTATGTTGCCGTCGAAGGATCCGGCGAAGTGCATGCATTCAGCAGAGATACAGGTACCGGCGCACTGACTGCTCAAGGGGTGATGAACGGCATGCCCACGTGTGATGCCGTCGTGGTTGCTAACGACAATCGGTTCCTCTTTGCCTCCTATGAAAATGCCATCGAAGTATTTTCCATTGGGACAAATGGTACATTGGCGAGGATTACGCCCGTCAGCGCGTTTCCCACCAACAACGTCGGAGGCGGAGCGACTCCTCATGCGATGGCCATTCATCCGAATGGGCAAACCTTGTATACGGCAAACTTGAACAGTAACACGGTCTCTGTCTTCCGCGTGGATACCAACACGGGCGTCTTGACGGAGCTCCAGAGTCCGCCGCTTGCGACGGGTGCCGAGCCCAATTTTATTGGGATTCACCCCAACGGAAGCTTTCTCTTCACTGCCGATGCAGGGCCTGATCAGCTGAGCCGATTTGCCATCAATTCCGATGGGACGTTGGCGGTTCCTCCAACGGCGATTCCTGCCGGACCCGGCGCGAACGGGATCGGGACGACGAAATTCTAGCGGGGCGCTACCGCTTCACTCTCCTGACCCGGGGAGTGAAGCGGCTCGTATTCGTCGCCGGCACGAAGCCATGGCTACATTGAGGATCTGAACGGTGTATAGTTTCCCGCATGACGAGGCCGGTAGAGGAATCCCCCGCCGCGATTTTGACGATCAACGGCGGATCGTCCAGCATCCGATTCGCACTGTTTCAAGTCGGCGAGCCTGTTGCCAGACTGCGAGCCGGAAAAATCGAACGGATCGGGTTACCCGACAGCCGAATGATCGTGGGCGATGGCGAAGGGCATGGCGTCGAGTCGTCTGCTATTGACGTCCCGGATCATGCCGCGTGCGTCGCCCACATCAATGAATGGCTTCAACGCCGGATGACGGGCAGCCGCCTGCGCGCGATTGGCCATCGGATCGTGCACGGCGGAACGGAGTATCACCGGCCTGTACGAGTGACGGAGACGTTGCTTGACGCGCTCCGCCGGATCAGCCCGTACGACCCCGAGCATCTCCCTGCAGAAATCAGCTTGATCGAGTCGTTTCTTGCCGATCATCCAAAGCTGCCGCAGGTTGCCTGTTTCGACACGGCCTTCCACCATAATCTTCCGCGCGTGGCGCGGCTCCTGTCTATTCCGCGCCGCTTTGAAAGCCGGGGCGTCAGACGGTACGGGTTCCATGGCCTTTCGTATGCGTTTCTCATGAAGGAACTGGGCCGCATTGGCCACCCCCGCGAGCGTGACGGGCGGATCATCCTGGCGCACCTCGGAAACGGGGCGAGCATGGCGGCAGTCAAAGACGGCAAACCGATTGAAACCACCATGGGATTCACGCCAACTTCGGGGTTGCCGATGAGCCGTCGGTCCGGCGATCTGGATCCTGGCCTCGTCGCGTATCTCGCCCGCACGGAAGGCATGACACCTGAGCAGTTTCACCACATGGTCAATATGGAATCCGGTTTGCTCGGCATATCCGAAACGAGTTCGGATGTGCGCGATCTCCTCGCCAATGAACGAAGCGACTCGCGAGCGGCTGAAGCAATCGACGTGTTTTGCTATCACGCCAGAAAATGGATCGGCGCCTTGGCCGCGACTCTCGACGGTGTGGACACGTTGGTCTTTGCGGGTGGCATCGGTGAAAACGCTTCCGTCATTCGTGCACGGATCTGTCAAGGACTCGGCTTTCTTGGAATCGGGCTTGATGAGACAAGCAACGCCGGCGGCCGCCCGGTCATTTCACCGCCCGGCGCGGCGGTCACCGTTCGCGTAATGCGGACAGACGAGGAATGCGAGATCGCCGAGGCAGTAGTTGGCGTGCTCGAATCGGACTCCGGCGCTTCAGCTCATTGACTCATTGAATGGAGCGGACGCATGGCGCGGGCGGTTGCTCCCGTCAACAGGGAAGATTGAGCGCGGGATCGCAAAAAAGCGGTCCAATACTTGGAGGCCGCATATAGTCTAATGTGGGGTCTCTTGCCCCGAGCGGACTATTCACTGGCGGACCACCCGGCATGCCAGGCAGACCGCGTCCTGCGCCACCGAATGGAGTCGGTTGCCCGGAGCGGCCGCCCGGCTCAAGCTGATTGGTGGTCGATGGAGTGACGACATTTGCGGGGAGTCCGCTCGTTGGCGCCGATGCCGGTTGAATCGGTGAGATGGTTACGGGAGACTGCGCTTGCGGGTTCTGGGGCAGCGCATTGGGCAGCGTTTGGCCATACGCTATTGTGACTGAAGTTAACGCGGTATATGCAATGACGATTGAGATGTAGGTTACGTGCATGAGTTCCGTATCCTACCGTAGTCGGGCAGCTATGGCGAGGGTCCTCTAGATTGCAGCAAAACTTGCCTGGTTGATCATGGTAATTCTGCTGATGGGTGCGGCCGGAGCGGGAAAGACCACTGTGGGTCGCCGGCTTGCGGAGGACCTTACCTGGACGTTCGTTGATGGCGATACGTTCCATTCGCCGGAAAATATCGCCAAGATGGCGCGAGGCCTTCCGCTTACCGACGAGGACCGCCGGCCGTGGCTCGATCACCTGCGAAGGTCATTCGTGGAGTGGGTCACTCATGACCTGAATGTCGTAGTGGCCTGTTCGCTGCTGAAGCGGTCCTATCGTGCAGCCGTATTAAAAGGATATGAGAAGAAGGTACGTCTCGTCTATCTGCAGGCCGCTCCCTCTCTTCTCCTGCGGCGGTTAAGCGGGCGCACCGGTCACTTTGCAGGAGCTGAGCTGCTCGAAAGTCAGCTCTCAATCCTCGAGAAACCTGAAAGCGCTTTGGTTCTTGACGCCTCTCTGAAACCCGAGCAGCTCGTACGAGATATCCGGGACGCGCTCAGCCTCTAAGGTCCCGCATTGCGGCTCACTCCTTCGGACTGGCTTGCGTCTTCGTCGCCTCTTTTACGGGCGGTTCAATCTTAATTTGCGGCCCCTGGACTTTTGGCAGAATGCCGGCGCCCGGCTTTTCCAAGAGTCTTTTGTCGTTGGTATTCATAGGAAGATTCTGCCTGGAGTGAGCATCGTCCACGCCGGCGGCCTGCTGCAACGCCTTTTCGCCGGTGGCATTCTTTTGTCCCGGGTCGTTGCTGAGGGATTTGCCGGTCACAGGGTCGGTCGCTTTCCCCATGGGATATCCCTCGTGCTTGGGCAGCATGCTGGGATTGGCAGATGCGCCGGCAGCGGTCAGCACTAATGCTGCAAGGCCGAGTCCGATGAGAGTGAAGACATGCATGGCATCCTCCTTTGAATTCAGTTGCGGAATGGGTGGCCGGACCGGCGGACTTGGCGGCTGAGGGTCCGGCAGCGGCGGCTGAGGAGGCGGAAAGGGATCGGGATTCGGAGGTGGCGGAGGGTCCGGATCGGGGTTTCTCACGTATTCAGAAAGATTTTGCATCTGGATTGACCAGCATAGCAAGAGGCCCGGCCATATTGAGCCTCGGTGATGCCCTAGATCATCCGACGCATTCCCTTTGAGCCGTTTGGCCAGAGGGTTCACCAGGTGCATGCATACGGTCCGGTAGGATAAGTCTACGACCAAGGAAGGGAGGCCGTATGCCCAATCACAAGCAACGAAAGAAAAAAGCCGGTCGCAATAAGTCGAAGAAGGTGAGGGCGATGAGGCTTTCATTGGAAGCGCGGCGTGCGGCGCACGCAAGCGGCTTTCAACGGGGACGGTTCAAGAAAGGGCTTGCCGATCAGCCAGATAGACAGTCGTTCAAACCAGGCTCGGCCAATGATTTGTACAGCCGTAAAGCCGCATGACGCACCGCAACAGGAGGTACCATGGAACGATCACTGATGGAGCAGAACGCAACGGGCGACCAAATACGCAACGCCATCGATCAGGGGCCCATCACTAAACAATATCTGGCGCAGCCCGAACATGTCGTGAGTTCTTTGAACCGCCTGCGCTCGACCGAAATCACAAGCTATCTCCAATACAAGCAGCACGGCTATATGGCGGTGTCGCTTCTCTCGCCTGGGCTCAAGGGGGAATTCGAGGCGCATGCGGAACAGGAACTGGCTCATGCGGACAGGTTGGCCACGCGCATCCAGCAACTGGGCGGCGTCCCCATTTTCGACCTGCAAGAGCTGGCAGGGAAGGCAGCCGCAATCGGGATCCACCCTGAGCAGGGCACGACGCTGACGGAAATGGTGACCGAAAATTTATTGCTCGAGCGCCGGCAGGTCGAAGCGTATACCGCCTTGATCCGGGAACTCGGCGACAAAGATTTGATCACGCGCGAGATCCTGCTCGGCATCCTGGCAGAAACGGAGTCTCACGCCAGCGAGTTGGCAGACTTTCTCAAACGTGCGAGCGACAAACGATAAGGCGGCCGTCGACTCTCAGAAAATCGTAGCTGACGGATCCGCTGGCAGCGCCGCAGGAGGCATCGTTTGTCAATTATGTTTCAATGCCTGGCCCGAGACCAATTCGGGCTCGCAGCAGGTCATGACGGGTGATCGAGTAGGCGACCTCGCCTTTCTTGACGACAGGGATGTTGAGCAAATGCTTTTCAGTCATGAGCCGAATGGCATCGGAAATCGTCGTCGACTCGTCGCCGACGAAATGCTCGCGGTTCATGAGGCTGTCCGCGGTGAGCTTGCTCAGATCCTTGCCCGCTTCGATCGCATGCAACAAATCGTATTCGCTCACGAACCCGATGAACTTGCCTGCCTCATTGACGATCGGCGCGCCCGATGAATGAGACGACAGTAGTTCAAGCGCGACGGCCAAGGCCGTTTGTTTTGGGCCGAAACGCAATCCATTGGTGCCATCGATTTCTCCCAGAGTCCGAAATCCGCCGGCGGGAACGCCTTCCATGGTCATGATGTCCTCCTCATCGCTTACCAGGATCTTGCTTTGTGCTTATCAGGTCGGGCAAGCGCGGAGGAACTAGCACGATCCCGAGCGAGAACCCGTGCGATTCACGTCGCGTTCCTGGTTGTTACATTTGACAAGCTCACGATCCCCGGCCAAGATACGAACGAGGGGTGCCCGAGAACTCCCGCGCCGTTGCCAAGGAAGCTCTATGCAGCAGACGACCGTTGAACGCAAACTGACACCAAAACAACTCGAGTTGATCGACGCCTACTGGAGGGCTGCCAATTACCTGTCCGTCGGGCAGATTTACCTGCTCGATAACCCGCTGCTCAGAGAGCCGTTACAGCTCGAGCATACGAAGCCGCGTCTTCTCGGACATTGGGGCACCACACCCGGGTTGAATTTTATCTATGCGCATCTGAACCGGGTCATCAAAGAGTTCGATCTCGACATGATTTATATTTGCGGGCCCGGGCACGGGGGGCCGGCGATGGTCGCGAATACGTACCTTGAAGGCACCTACAGCGAGGTGTATCCCAATATCAGCCGCGATGCCGAAGGCATGAAGCGCCTATTCCGGCAATTCTCTTTTCCCGGCGGGATTCCCAGCCATGTGGCGCCGGAGACTCCCGGGTCCATTCATGAAGGCGGAGAACTCGGGTATGCCGTCGCTCACGCCTTCGGCGCCGTGTTCGACAACCCGGATCTGATTGCGGCCTGCGTCGTTGGAGACGGAGAGGCGGAAACGGGACCGCTTGCCGCATCGTGGCATTCGAATAAGTTTCTCAACCCTCGCACGGACGGGGCGGTCCTGCCGATCCTCCATTTGAACGGCTATAAGATTGCCAATCCCACGGTCCTCGCCCGGATCAGTCATGACGAGCTCGACAAGCTGTTCATGGGGTACGGATACACACCGTATTATGTGGAAGGCTCCGATCCGACAGTGATGCACCTCACGATGGCCGAGACCTTGGACCGAGCCATTACCGATATTCGCACCATTCAACAATCCACCCGCAGCGTGACCGGCGACGCGGCGGAAATCCGTGAACGTCCTCGTTGGCCGGTGATTATCCTGCGTTCGCCCAAGGGCTGGACGGGGCCTAAGGAAGTGGACGGCAAGATCACCGAGGGATCATGGCGCTCGCACCAGGTGCCGATGGCAGAGATGGCCGCGAAGCCGGCTCACATCAAGATTCTGGAAACCTGGATGAAAAGCTACAAGCCGGAAGAACTGTTTGATGCAAACGGCACATTACGAGAAGCTTTGACGGAGCTCGCCCCGACCGGGATCCGCCGAATGGGTGCGAATCTGCATGCCAACGGAGGCATGATACTGACAGACCTTCGTCTGCCAGATTTTCGCGACTACGCGGTGGCAGTGAAAAAACCCGGGACTGTGATCGGCGAGGCGACCAGGGTGTTGGGCGGTTTCTTGCGCGATGTCATGAAGCAGAATCAAGGCACGAGGAATTTCCGCGTGATGGCGCCAGACGAACTGACGTCCAACCGGCTCGGGGCGCTGCTTGAGTGTACGAACCGCGCGTGGATGGCCGACCAGGAGAAGAACGACGACCATCTCGCTCCCGACGGCCGGGTCATGGAAATTCTCAGCGAGCATGTCTGTCAAGGCTGGTTGGAAGGGTACTTACTCACGGGGCGGCACGGACTCTTCACGACCTATGAGGCATTCGTACATATCGTCGATTCAATGTTCAACCAGCATGCGAAATGGCTCAAGACGACGCGCGAGATACCCTGGCGGCGTCCGATCGCTTCCCTGACATATTTACTGACCTCCCATGTCTGGCGGCAGGATCACAACGGCTTTTCACACCAGGATCCCGGATTCATCGACCATGTTGTGAACAAAAAGGCCGACGTCATCCGCGTGTATCTCCCTCCCGACGCCAATACGCTGCTTTCCGTCATGGATCATTGTCTCCGCAGCCGGGATTACGTCAATGTGGTCGTGGCCGGTAAGCAACCAGCGCTGCAATACCTGGACATGGACGCCGCCGTCAAACACTGTGCCGCCGGCATCGGGATCTGGGAGTGGGCGAGCAACGATAAAGGCGGCGAGCCGGACGTGGTCATGGGATGCGCGGGCGACGTGCCGACATTGGAAACCCTCGCGGCCGTGCAGTTGCTTCGCGAGTATGTGCCTGAGTTAAAGATTCGCGTGGTCAACGTTGTGGATTTGATGAAGCTCCAGGATAAGAACGAACATCCGCATGGACTGCCGGACAAGCATTTCGATACGTTCTTCACTACCAGCAAACCCATCATCTTCGCGTATCACGGCTATCCCTGGTTGATCCATCGGCTGACCTACCGGAGAACCAATCACCACAATCTGCACGTTCGCGGCTACAAAGAGGAAGGTACGACCACCACGCCGTTCGATATGGTGTTCCTCAACGACATGGACCGGTTTCACCTTGCGGCGGACGTGATCGAACGGGTCGGTCTAGGCTCGGCGGCGGCCTATGCCAAGCAGGCGATCCGGGACAAACGCATCGAGCACAAGGCGCACATTCACCGTTACGGCGAGGATATGCCGGAGATCCGCGACTGGAAATGGGGCGGAGCGTAGCGATTGCTGGCGTGCCCGACAGTGTTGGGGGCGCATCCTCCTGATTCCTCTATCGTGCCATCTCGTACATGTCCGCGGCAATGTGCGTCTGTCTTTGACATGAACAGGCCATCCTTAGGGTCCCATCGCCGGACGCGGCGGGTCGATTGGTATTTGCTCGGCCTTGTGCTTGCGTTGGTCGTCCTGATGACGGCGTTTACCGGGATCGCGTGGTATGCCCTTCACCACTAGACTAAATGGCGTAGACTAAATGGCGGCGGTTCTCCTCTTTACCGGCATCGGAAACATCAAGACATGGGCATCGGATGATTCCTTGGAGTTCGGCCCCGACAGGCCGAGATTGATGGGATCGGCTCCTTTACCGAGAGGCTGGCCAGAGGACGCGCCCGTCGTCCTATTGTCGCACGGTTATCCGTCCTCCTCGTTCCAGTTCCGCAATTTCATGCCCGCCCTCGCAGACCGGTGGCGGCTGATCGCGCCGGACTTTCCAGGGTTCAGCTATATCTCGGACGGATCGACCGGCATGAACATTCATGATGTGCAGGCTCGGTAGCGGTCTCAGTCGGACTGACGTGGGCAGAACGGAACATCTTGTTCC